>Ga0164243_10004653_pt1 | contig 21382 bp, 18 predicted proteins | sample OricompcompostOP_FD_108781 | JGI IMG/M metagenome (GOLD analysis project Ga0164243, IMG submission 108781) | Organic Plus compost microbial communities from Emeryville, California, USA - Original compost - Organic plus compost (OP) | ecosystem: Engineered > Solid waste > Mixed feedstock >...
ACGAAGTTGGGCCCGCCCTGTCCGACGGTGTCGGCCAGGCGCTGGTTGGCCTCGTCGATCTGGGTCTGGAGCTGGGCGAGGTTGCGGTCGACCTCGGCCTGGGCGGAGGCGGGGATCGCGGGCAGCTCGCCGGTGACGTCGGGGCAGGTGATGGCGCCGACGCCGGTGTTGCCGCCGTTCCCGTTCCCGCCGGCGTTCCCGTTGCCCCCGCCGTTGTTCTGGCCGTTCCCGGCGTTCCCGGCGGTCCCGTTCCCCTGCCCGGCGCCCGCCGTCTGGCTCGGTGCCGCCGTCGCCTGCGCGCCGCCCGCGTCCAGGGTGCAGGCGGCGAACGCCTCCAGCCCCTGCGGCTTCTGCGCCGAACGGCCGATGGAGATGGCGATGCGGTCGAGGGCGGCGGCCCGCTTGTCCTCCAGCGGGTCGAGGATGGCGTTCTGGACGAAGTTGGGCCCGCCCTGTCCGACGGTGTCGGCCAGGCGCTGGTTGGCCTCGTCGATCTGGGTCTGGAGCTGGGCGAGGTTGCGGTCGACCTCGGCCTGGGCGGAGGCGGGGATCGCGGGGAGCTCGCCGGTGACGTCGGGGCAGCTGATCGTACCCGGACCGGCCAGCGTGCGGACGGGCTCGGCGCCCTGCCCGGACTCGCCGGCCAGGGCGAATCCGGCGATCACCGTGCCGGACAGCGCCAACGCGGCGGCGCCGCCGACGAACGCGACACGACGCTTGTCGTACTTCGGAAGAGCCCTGGACATACGGATGCCTCACTCGGGTTCGGAGTGCCGTCGGGGTGCGAACGCGGCGCCTGCGCTCGCCCGGAGATACGAGTAAGCGGTTACTCGTGTTCAACAGGAGCCCCGTCCGTTCCGCTCCGACCCCGCTCGGATTGACGAATCATGCAGAGCTCTGCATACTCATGCATGCCAATACGTGGTGAGCCATCCGGTGCCCACCAGCGTGGCGACGGCCCCCCGTGCACGCCACGGGAGGCGACGCCACATCCAGACCTCCGAGGAGCACAGCGAGTGAGCAGCAACAGCGGTGACGTCCGGCTCTGGGGCGGCCGTTTCGCCGACGGTCCCGCCGAGGCCCTGGCCAAGCTGTCCGCCTCCGTCCACTTCGACTGGCGGCTGGCGCCCTACGACATCGCCGGGTCCCGTGCGCACGCGCGCGTGCTCCACACGGCGGGACTGCTCACCGAGGACGAGCTGACCCGCATGATCGCCGGCCTCGACCAGCTGGAGGCGGACGTCGCCGACGGCTCGTTCGTGGGCACCGTCGCCGACGAGGACGTCCACACGGCCCTGGAGCGGGGCCTGCTGGAGCGGCTCGGCCCCGACCTCGGCGGCAAGCTGCGCGCGGGCCGGTCCCGCAACGACCAGGTCGCCACCCTCTTCCGGATGTACCTGCGCGACCACGCCCGGATCATCGGCGGCCTGATCGCCGACCTCCAGGACGCGCTGATCGGACTCGCCGAGGCCCACCCGGACGTGGCGATGCCCGGCCGCACCCACCTCCAGCACGCCCAGCCGGTGCTCTTCGCCCACCACGTCCTCGCCCACGTGCAGTCCCTGTCCCGGGACGCCGAACGGCTGCGGCAGTGGGACGAGCGGACGGCCGTCTCGCCGTACGGCTCTGGCGCGCTCGCGGGCTCCTCGCTCGGTCTGGACCCGGAGGCGGTGGCCAGGGACCTCGGCTTCGAGCACGGTTCCGCCGCCAACTCGATCGACGGCACGGCCTCCCGTGACTTCGCCGCCGAGTTCGCCTTCATCACCGCGATGATCGGCGTGAACCTCTCCCGGATCGCCGAGGAGATCATCATCTGGAACACGAAGGAGTTCTCCTTCGTGACCCTGCACGACGCCTTCTCCACGGGCTCGTCGATCATGCCGCAGAAGAAGAACCCGGACATCGCCGAGCTGGCCCGGGGCAAGAGCGGCCGCCTGATCGGCAACCTCACGGGTCTGATGGCCACGCTCAAGGCGCTCCCGCTGGCCTACAACCGCGACCTCCAGGAGGACAAGGAGCCGGTGTTCGACTCCTGCGACCAGCTGGAGGTCCTGCTCCCCGCCCTCACCGGCATGATGGCCACCCTCACGGTCAACCGCGAGCGCATGGAGGAACTGGCCCCGGCCGGCTTCTCCCTGGCCACCGACATCGCCGAGTGGCTGGTCAAGCAGGGCGTCCCCTTCCGGGTCGCCCACGAGGTCGCCGGCGAGTGCGTGAAGGCGGCCGAGGCCGAGGGCAAGGAACTCGACGAGCTGACGGACGAACAGTTCGCGAAGATCTCCGCCCATCTGACGCCCGAGGTGCGGACCGTGCTGAACGTCCCCGGCGCCCTGGCGTCCCGCAGCGGCCGCGGCGGCACCGCCCCGAGCGCGGTCGCCGTCCAGCTCGCCGAGATCAAGGCCGACGTGGCGGCCCAGCACGCCTGGGCCACGGCCAAGAACGGCTGAGGCCCGCCCCGTGGGCCGGGGCGTCGCGGGTTACGTTGGTCGGGCAGCGGTACGCAGCCGACCGAACGGAGCCCGCGATGCCCTTCGCCCGACTGGCGACAGCGACGACCCCGACCTGCCACATCGGACTCGGCCTCGCCGCCGTCGGCCGCCCCGGATACATCAACCTCGGCCGGGACGAGGACCTCGGAGCGGACCGCAGCGTCGAGGCGCTGCGCGCCCGCACCCATGAACTCCTCGACGCCGCCTACGCCCAGGGCGTGCGCTACTTCGACGCCGCCCGCTCCTACGGCCGTTCGGAGGAGTTCCTGGCCTCCTGGCTGACCGCCCGCCCGGACGTCGACGACGTCGTCGTCGGCAGCAAGTGGGGTTACACCTACACCGCGGACTGGACGACGGACGCCGAGCGGCACGAGGTCAAGGACCACAGCCTCGCCACCTACGAGCGCCAGCGCGCCGAGACCGCCGCGCTGCTCGGCGACCGCCTCGACCTCTACCAGATCCACTCCGTCACCCCCGACAGCCCCGCGCTCACCGACAAGGAGCTGCACGCGCGGCTCGCGGAGGCCGCGGCGAAGGGCGTGACCATCGGGTTCTCCACGAGCGGTCCCGCCCAGGCGGACGCCGTGCGCGCCGCCCTGGCCGTGACGGTCGACGGCGAACCCCTCTTCCGTACCGTCCAGTCGACGTACAACGTCCTGGAGACCTCCGTGGGCCCCGCCCTCGCCGAGGCGCACGACGCCGGGCTGACGGTGATCGTGAAGGAGGGCATGGCCAACGGGCGGCTCGCCGGCCCGGCCGCGCCCGAGGCGCTGAAGGCCGTGGCCGCCGAGACCTCCCAGGGCTGTGACGCGGTCGCGCTCGCGTTCGTCCTGCGGGAGCCGTGGGCGGGTGTCGTCCTGTCCGGCGCGGCGACCACCGCGCAGCTGGCCTCCAACCTGCACGCCGCCGTGGTCGACCTGGACGAGGAGCGGCTGGCCCGGCTCACCGCCCTCGCGGAGGAGCCGGCCGCGTACTGGGAGACGCGCGGCCGCCTGCCCTGGCACTGATCTTCTTCTCGTCCCGGCACCCCTGTGATGAGCGGTGCACGCCCTGAATGAGACATCGCTGTCTCAAATGCGCTACTCTCGTATCATGGCTGTCGATCGTGAACACGTGCTGCGCAGTGCCGCCGCCCTGCTGACCCGCAAGGGCACCGCGACCATGGACGAGGTCGCCAAGGCCGCCGGGATCAGCCGCGCCACGCTGCACCGGCAGTTCGCGGGCCGTGACGCGCTCGTCCGCGCCCTGGAGGCGCTGGGCATCGCCGAGTGCGAGGCCGCGCTGGACGCGGCCGACCTCGACAGCGGTTCCGCGTCGGACGCCGTACACCGGCTCGTCCGCGCGATCGAGCCCGCCGCGGGACTCCTCGCCTTCCTCTACACCGAGAACCAGCTCTACGAGGGCGAGGACGTCAACCCCGGCTGGACCGCGATCGACGACCGCATCTCCGCCCTGTTCCGGCGCGGTCAGCTCGACGGCGAGTTCCGCATCGACCTGACCCCGGCCTGGTTCACCGAGGCGCTGTTCGGCCTGGTGGCCTCCGGCGCCTGGATGGTGCAGAGCGGCAAGGGAGCCCCCAGGGACTTCCACCACATGATCGTCGGGCTGCTGCTCGGCGGCGCACTCCGGAGAGAGGAATCATGACCAGCACCCTGCGGCCGGCGGAGACGACCGAGGCGGTGACCGCGCGCCCGGGCCGTTGGCTCGCGCTGTCCGTCCTCGTCCTCGCCGTGCTGCTGGTGGCCGTCGACGCGACCGTCCTCGGTCTCGCGACCCCCTACATCAGCGAGGACCTCAAGCCCTCCGGCACCCAGCTCCTGTGGATCGGCGACGTCTACTCGTTCGTGATCGCGGGCCTGCTCGTGTCGATGGGCAGCCTCGGCGACCGCATCGGCCGCAAGCGGATCCTGCTCGTCGGCGCCACGGCGTTCGGCGCGCTGTCCGTCCTCAACGCCTACGCCACCAGCCCCGGGATGCTGATCGCCGCCCGGGCCCTGCTCGGTGTCGCGGGCGCCACCCTGATGCCGGCGACCCTCGCCCTCATCCGCAACCTCTTCCACGACCCGCGCGAGCGCAGCCTCGCCATCGGCATCTGGGGCGCCACGGCGTCCGCGGGCACCGCCGTCGGCCCGATAGCCGGCGGATTCCTGCTCGAGCACTTCTGGTGGGGCTCGGTCTTCCTGATCAACCTGCCCGTGATGGTGGTCCTGGTCCTCGTCGGCGTCCGGCTGCTGCCCGAGTCCCGTGACCCGGCGCCGGGCCCCTGGGACCTGCCCAGCGTCCTGCTGTCCCTGCTCGGCATGATCGGCGTCGTCTACGCCGTCAAGGAGGCCGCCGCGCACGGCTTCACCTGGCTCACCCTGGGCGCCGGCCTCGCGGGCGCGGGTGCCCTGTACGGCTTCGTCCGGCGCCAGCTCACCCTGCCGGCGCCGCTGCTCGACATGCGGCTGTTCCGCCACCGGGGCTTCAGCGGTGCCGTCCTGGCCGACCTGCTCACCATCCTCGGCCTGTCCGGGCTGGTGTTCTTCCTGTCGCAGTTCCTGCAACTGGTGCAGGGCAGGGGGCCGCTCGAAGCCGGTCTGGCGGAACTGCCCGCCGCGATCGGCGCGGTGGTGGCCGGCCTGGTCGCGGGCCGTGCGGCCCGCCGCTTCTCGGTCCGGGCCGTCGTCTCGGCCGGCCTCGCGTCGATCGGCGTGGCGCTCGCCGTGCTCACGGTCGTCGACCGCACCACCGGCTACCCGCTGCTGGGCGCGGCCCTCCTCGTGGTGGGCGTCGGCGCGGGGTTCTCCTTCACCGTGACGTCCGACGTGATCCTGTCCTCCGTACCGAAGGAGCAGGCGGGCGCCGCGTCGGCGGTGTCGGAGACGGCGTACGAACTCGGCGCCGCCCTCGGCATCGCGGTGCTCGGCTCGATCGTCACCGGTGTCTACCGGGGCTTCACCGGCCCGGCCGGCATCCCGGCCGAGGCCCACGAATCCCTCGGCGGAGCCGTGGAGGCGGCGGCGGGCCTGCCCGTTCGGACCTCCGAGGCGATGCTGGACGCGGCCCGCACCGCCTTCGTCGACGGGCTCGCCCTGGCGGCGGGCGCCGGAGCGGCCGTCCTGCTGGCGGCGGCGGTGGCGGCCTGGTTCCTGCTGCGCGGTCAGCGGCTGGACGACTCGGCGTCCCGCTGAGTCACGAGGGTCAGGCCGCTTCCTTGGCCTTGCTGGCGTACATGTCCACGTACTCCTGGCCGGACAGCCGCATGACCTCGGCCATCACGGAGTCGGTCACCGCCCGCAGCACATAGCGGTCGCGGTCCATGCCCTCGTACCGGGAGAACTCCATCGCCTCGCCGAAGCGCACGGTCACCTTGCCCGGGCGGGGCATGCCGGCGCCGTTCGGCTGGATCTTGTCCGTGCCGATCATGGCGAACGGCACCACCGGCGCGCCCGTCATCAGCGTGAGGCGGGCGATGCCGGTGCGGCCCCGGTACAGGCGCCCGTCGGGGGAGCGGGTGCCCTCGGGGTAGATGCCGAAGACCTTGCCCTCCTCAAGGACCCGGCGCCCGGTCATCAGCGCGGCGACACCGCCCCGGCCGCCGTCCCGGTCCACCGGGATCATGCCGACGCCCGTGAAGAACCAGGCCATGAGGCGGCCCTTGAAGCCCTTGCCGGTGACGTACTCGTCCTTGCCGATGAAGTAGACCTGCCGGTCGCACACCAGCGGAAGGATCATCGAGTCGATGAACGTGAGGTGGTTGCCGGCCAGGATGACCGGACCGTCGCCGGGGATGTGCTCCGCGCCCTCCACCTGTGGGCGGAACATCAGGCGCATGATCGGTCCGAGCACTGCCTTGATGAGCGCGAAGCGGGACAACGGGCCCTCCGGTGTCAAGGGATTCATCTATGTCTGTGCAGGTGAGGACGATACTCTCGGTCACCGCGATCACGCACATCGGGTACGCCGACTTCACCCAGGTCTTAGTCGCCGTTGACCTGCGTTCACCTGCGGTGACGCGGCGCCGATGAGCCGTAACGCGGCCGCAACGGTGTGACGGACGTCGCTGGGGCGACGCGTTCCGGGTTCCCCGCCCGGGCGTGGCGAATCCGACGCTCCGTCACCTCACCGGCCCCGCACGCCATCCGATGTCACCCGTGTGTTCGGCCCGGGGTCTCCCATCTGTCATGCACGCGCACCTACGATCGGCGCGCACCGACGCATCGAGGCAGGAAGGGCGCTCATGGGAACGCAGGACAACGAGCAGACCGCCACCACCGGACGGCGGACTCTTCTCGGCGCGGCCGTACTCGGGGCGGGAGGCGTCCTCGGGCTCTCCGGTCAGGCGGCCGCCGCGGGCGGCGGGCACGGGGGCGGCGGGCACGGCGGTGGCGGGCACGGCGGTGGCGGGTACGGCGGTGGTCTGAAGAGCCTGCCGAAGCCGACGATCATCGGGCACCGCGGCGCCAGCGGCTACCGGCCCGAGCACACCCTCGGCTCCTACCAGCTGGCCCTCGACCTCGGCGCCGACATCGTCGAGGCCGGCGACCTCGTCCCCACCCGGGACGGGCACCTCGTGTGCCGGCACGAACCGGAGATCGGCGGCACCACCGACGTCGCGAGCCGCCCCGAGTTCGCGGGCCGCAGGAAGACGAAGTCGCTCGACGGCGTCCCGACGACCGGCTGGTTCACCGAGGACTTCACGCTGGCCGAGCTGAAGACCCTGCGGGCGACCGAGCGCATCCCGGCCAACCGCCCGCACAACACCCTCTACGACGGGCGCTGGGAGATCCCCACCTTCGAGGAGGTCCTCGCCTGGCAGGACGAGCAGACCCGCAGGAAGGGCCGGCAGGTCTGGATCTACCCCGAGCTCAAGCACCCCACCTACTTCCGTGAGCAGGGACTCGGTCTGGAGGAGCGGGTCGCCAAGGTGCTGCGCCGGCACGGCAAGGACCGCAAGGACTCGCCCGTCATCCTCCAGTCCTTCGAGCCCACCAGCATCCAGCGCATGGACGGGCTCGTCGGCAACCCGCTCGTCGTCCTGCTCTCCGACGCGGACACCCGCCCCTGGGACTTCGAGACGACGGGCGACCCGCGCACCACCGCCGACCTGATCACCCCGGCCGGGCTGCGGGAGATCGCCTCCTACGCCCAGGGCATCGGCCCCACCCTGGACCTGGTCATCCCCAAGGACGCGGCCGGCAGGCTCACCACCCCGACCACCCTGGTCCGGGACGCGCACAAGGCCGGTCTCCTCCTGCACCCCTACACGATGCGCAACGAGAACCCCTTCCTGCCCGCCGAGTTCCGCAAGGGCACCGACCCGGACGCCTACGGCGACGTCTTCGGCGCCTACCGCGTGTACTTCGCCACCGGGATCGACGGCGTCTTCACCGACAACCCCGACACCGGCCTGCTGGCCCGCGAGGACCTCGTCAACCGCTGAGACAGGGCCCCCGCTTGGGGTGAGCCGCGGCCGGCCGGGCAACCCCGCCCCCGGCCGGCCGCGTCGTGCCGCACATGAGGGACGACCTGGTGACCACCCTGCGCCCGCTGCTCACCGCCGAGGCCCGGGCCGAGGCGTGCGCCTCCGGAGCCGAGCCCGACGACCTGGAACAGGCGGTGTGGCTGCGCCTCCTGGAACACCTCGACGCGGACGGCCCGCCCGCCGACCCGCACGCCTGGCTGCGCCGCGCCGTCCGCGCGGAGTCCCGCCGCAGCCGCCGTACGGCCCGGCACGAACGGCCCTACGAGCGCGAGCCCGCCGCCGACACCGACCGGCACGACCCCGAGGGCCTGGCGCTGGCCGCCGCCCGCCGCCGCGACCTGCGCGACGCGGTCCGCCGGCTGCCCGGCCGCTGCCCCCGTCTGCTGGAGGCGCTGCTCTCCCCGCTCGACCCGACCTACCGCGAGATCGCGGGGGAGTTGGGTATCTCACAGGGCAGTCTCGGCCCGGAACGTTCCAGATGCCTGGGATGTCTCCGGCGATTGCTCGCACCGGAGGTTGCGGCCCGCGGTGCGCGGGGATAGGAGTGAGGGACTACCGGTGATCAGGTGAGCGGGAGGCGTGCGCACATGGGCATGAGCGTGACCATCTCTGCGGCGACCGAGCAGGACGCTGAGCAGATCTTCAGGCTGCAGTACCTGTGCTTCCAGAGCGAAGCCGCGCTGTACGGCAACTACCGCATCGCCCCGCTGGTCCAGAGCCTGGACTCGGTCCGGGCCGAGGTCGCCGCGGACTGCGTCTTCGTGGCCCGTCTCGGTGAGGAGGTCGTCGGCTCGGTCCGCGGCCATGTCACCGAGGACGGCGCCGCCGCCATCGGCAAGCTCTGCGTCCACCCCCGTCTCCAGGGCCACGGCATCGGCGCCCGTCTGCTGCGCGCGGCCGAGGCCGCCCTCGCCGAGCAGCGCGGCGCGAAGCGGTTCCGTCTGGAGGCCGGCCACCGCAGCGAGGGCAACCTCCGCCTCTACCGCAAGGTCGGCTACGCCACGGTCGGCACCGCCCAGGGCGCCGACGGCGTCCCGATGATCGTCCTGGAGAAGGAGGCGGGCGCCTTCGCCACTACGGCGTGACGGCGCGGGCCCTGCGGAGCCAGTACAGGGCCGACAGCGGCAGCAGGACCGGGATGAAGAGATAGCCCATGCCGTAGTCGGACCAGACCGTCGCGTCGGGGAACGCCGAGGGCTCCACCAGGGTCCAGGTGCCGACGACGAGGACGCCCACGAGCTCGGCGGCGCAGCACACCAGCGCCGCCCTGCGGGCCCGTTCCCCGCCCCGCACCAGCGTGTACGTGATGAAGCCGTACACCACACCGGCCACCGCGGACAGCGTGTAGGCGAGCGGGGCCCGGCCGAAGTCCGTCGCGATCTGGTACGCCGAGCGCGACACCGCGCCGACCACCATCACGCCGTACAGCCAGACCAGCAGCACGCCGGGCCCGCTGATCAGCCGCGCCGGCCTGTCCTCGGTCGTGGCCACCTCAGCCTCCCCAGATGTCATAGAGCCGCACCTCCAGCACGGCCAGCACCACGCCGCCCGCGGCGACCGTGACCGAGCCCCACTTGGAGCGCTCCGCCAGCGACATGAAGCCCGCCGCCGGCACGCACGCGAACGCGCCCAGCAGATACGCCACGAAGATCGTCGTGCCCTGCTCCGGCTTCTCGCCCCGCGCCAGCAGCACGATCCCGACGACCAGCTGCACCAGCGCCAGCACCGTCACGACGGCCATGCCGATGAAGTGCCAGTCCTTCGTCGGCTGGTCACGGGAGGCGGCCCAGCCGCACCACGCGGCGAGCAGCAGCGCGGCGACACCGGTCACCAGCATCAGGGCAGCGAACATGCCGGTGAGCCTATTACGGGCCAAAAGGCCTGATGCGGCCGCCCCCGGACAGCGGCCGTAGGGTCGGGGACATGAAGATCCGTGCACAAGCCCTCCTGTTCGACAACGACGGCACCCTCGTCTCCTCCCTCGCCTCCGTGGACCGCTGCTGGACGCGCTGGGCCGCGGAGTACGGCGTCACGGAGGCGTTCGGCAGGATCGAGCTGCACGGCCGCCCGGCCGTCGAGATAGTCGCCGACCTGCTGCCCGCCGCGCGCGTCCCCGAGGCGCTCGCCCGCATCGAGGCGCTGGAGGTCGAGGATGTGCCGAACGACGGCGTCCACCTGCTGCCCGGCACCCGGGCCCTCCTCGACGCGCTGCCCGCAGACCGCTGGGCCGTCGTCACCTCCGCCACCCGCCGGCTCGCCGAGGCCCGGCTGGACGCCGTCGGCATCCTGCCCAAGACGATGGTGACCGCCGACGACATCACGTGCGGCAAGCCCGACCCCGAGCCCTATCTGCTCGCCGCCCGTGAGCTGGGCGTCGACCCGGCCGGCTGCGTCGTCTTCGAGGACGCCCCCGCCGGTCTCGCGGCCGGCCGGGCCGCCGGCATGACCACCGTGGCGTTGACCACAACCCACCGCGCCGACGAGCTCGACGCGGACCTCGTCGTGGAGGACCTGTCGGCCTTGTCCGCGCTGGCCGGCGACGGATTCGTGGAGATCTCCGCCCGCGTCTGACCCTGTCCGCCGCTGTCCACCATGCGGACAGCGGCGGCCGGTAAGGACCGTACGTCTGCTTTACTGATCGCATGACCACGACGAGCAGCCGCATCCCCGCGACCGAGGCGCCCCTGACGCCCGGTGCTCGTTGTATGTGTCGAATGTGCGCCTTCTAGAGGGCCCCCGCACCATCCGAGCCTCGCGCCCCGAAGCGAGCCCGCTCAGGTCCGCCCGCCCCGGGTTCCAGGACTGAGCCACGCCCCCGCGCACACGTTCTCCGCGTTGCCCCTTGCACGGAACCGTGCTGCGTCCGGCTGCCTTCGACCACGTATGCCCCGTGCCCGGCGACCACGACGCGCCGCGCACTCGACAGTGACGGAACTCCAGTGATCACCACTTCGGGCCTCACCAAGGTCTACCGCTCGCGCGGCCGAGAGGTCACCGCCCTCGACGGCGTCGACCTGCACGTCCGCGAGGGCGAGGTGTACGGCGTCATCGGCCAGTCCGGCGCCGGCAAGTCCTCGCTCATCCGCTGCGTCAACCTGCTCGAACGCCCCACCTCCGGCACCGTGACCGTCGCCGGTCAGGACCTCACCGCCCTGGCCGGACGCGGCCCCCGGGCCGGCAAGGAGCTGCGGCGGGCGCGCAGCCGGATCGGCATGGTCTTCCAGCACTTCAACCTGCTGTCCTCCAGGACCGTCCAGGACAACGTCGAGCTGCCGCTCGAAATCCTCGGCAAGTCGGGGAAGGAACGTTCCGCCAAGGCGCTGGAACTGCTCGACCTCGTCGGCCTCGCCGACAAGGCGAGGTCCTACCCCGCCCAGCTCTCCGGCGGCCAGAAGCAGCGCGTCGGCATCGCCCGCGCCCTGGCCGGCGACCCCAAGGTGCTGCTCTCCGACGAGGCCACCAGCGCCCTCGACCCGGAGACCACCCGCTCGATCCTCCAGCTGCTGCGCGACCTCAACCGGCAGCTGGGCCTGACCGTCCTGCTCATCACGCACGAGATGGACGTCGTGAAGTCGATCTGCGACTCCGCCGCCCTGATGGAGCGCGGCCGGATCGTCGAGTCCGGCACCGTCGGCGAACTGCTCGCCACCCCCGGCTCCGAACTGGCCTCCGCCCTCTTCCCGGTGGGCGGCGAGGCCTCCGCCGACGACCGCACCGTCGTCGACGTCACCTTCCACGGCGAGGCCGCCACCCAGCCGGTCATCTCCCAGCTCTCGCGCACCTACAACATCGACATATCGATCCTCGGCGCCGCCATCGACACCGTCGGCGGCCTCCAGGTCGGCCGGATGCGCATCGAACTGCCCGGCCGCTACGAGGACAACGTCGTGCCGATCGGCTTCCTGCGCGAACAGGGACTCCAGATCGACGTCCTGGGCCAGGAGCCCGTACTGCTGAAGGAAGGTGCCCGGTCGTGACCTGGTCCGAGATGCAGCCCCTGCTGGAGCAGGCGTGTTGGGACACCCTCTACATGGTCGGCTGGTCCACCCTCATCGCGGTGGCCGGCGGGCTCCCGCTCGGCATCCTGCTCGTCCTCACCGACCGCGGCGGACTCCTCCAGAACGTCCTCGCCAACAAGGTCATCGGGCAGATCGTGAACGTCGCCCGCTCGATGCCCTTCATCATCCTGATGGTCGCCCTGATGAGCTTCACCCGCTGGGTCACCGGCACGACCATCGGCCGCGAGGCCGCCATCGTGCCGCTCGCCATCGGCGCCATCCCGTTCTTCGCGCGCCTGGTCGAGACGGCCGTCCGCGAGGTGGACGGCGGGCTCGTCGAGGCCGTGCAGGCGATGGGCGGCAACACCTGGACCGTGGTCCGCAAGGTCCTCGTCCCCGAGTCGCTGCCGTCCCTCATCGCCAGCACCACGACCACGATCGTCGCCCTCATCGGCTACTCGGCCATGGCCGGCACGGTCGGCGCCGGCGGCCTCGGCGACATCGCCATCCGCTACGGCTTCCAGCGCTTCGAGAGCGAACTGATGTGGATCACGGTGGCGATCCTTGCCGTCGTCATCTCCGTCATCCAGGCCGCCGGCGACTACGCGGCCCGCTCCCTGCACCACCGGGGCGGCCGCTCCGGGCCCGCGCCGAAGCTGCGCCTGCTGAAGGCCACCACCGCCACGAGCGAGACCGTCTAGGTCCCGCTCGCACCCCCCGAACTCCCCGGGCACCCATGCCGGGGTCGCACCACCCCAAGGAAAGGCACTTTTCGTGCGTAACACCGCCAAGATCACCACCGCCGCCCTCGCCGTCGGAGCCCTCACCCTCGGCCTCTCCGCCTGCGGCTCGGACAACGACTCCGCCTCCGACGCGAACGCCCCGCTGAAGGTCGCCGCCACGCCGACCCCGCAGGGCGAGATCCTCACCTACATCAAGGACAACCTCGCGAAGAAGGCCGGCCTCGAGCTCGAGGTCAAGGAGTTCACCGACTACGTGACGCCGAACACGGCCGTCCAGCAGGGCGAGGTCGACGCCAACTACTTCCAGCACAAGCCGTACCTGGACGACTTCAACAAGAAGAACGGCACCGACATCGTCGCCGTGCCGAACGCCACGGTGCACCTGGAGCCCCTCGGCGTCTACTCCAAGGGCGTCAAGAAGCTCGCGGACCTGAAGAAGGGCGCCACCGTCGCCCTCCCGAACGACACCACCAACGAGGCCCGCGCGCTCAAGCTGCTGGAGGCCAACGGCCTGATCGAGCTGAAGGCGGGCGTCGGCTACGAGGCGACCCCCAAGGACGTCGCCTCCAACCCGAAGAACCTGAACTTCAAGGAGCTGGAGGCCGCCCAGCTGCCCCGCTCCCTCGCCGACGTCGACGCCGCCGTGATCAACGGCAACTACGCCCTCGAGGCCGACCTCAGCCCGGCGAAGGACGCCCTCGCCGCCGAGTCCCCGAAGGACAACCCGTACGGCAACTTCCTCGCCGTGAAGAAGGGCCACGAGGACGACCCGCGCGTCGAGAAGCTCGCGAAGCTGCTCACCTCGCCCGAGGTCAAGAAGTTCATCGAGGACAAGTACGACGGCGCCGTCGTCGCCGCGTTCTGAGTCGTCCGACCGTCATCTGACGGGGCGTTCGACGCGTATCGCCCACCACGGGGTCCCCACCTTCACCGGGTGCGGACCCCGTGGTGCGTGAAGTGCTTTCATGCTGCATGCTGGGCAGTTCGCAGGCCCTGAAGGCATTTCCGACGGTTACGGAGCGGCGCATGACTGGCACCTTCCCCACCATCTCCATCAGCACGGAGCGGTTGGTGCTGCGTCCCCTCGACGAGGACGACGTGCCCGCACTCGCCGAGATGATGAACGACGAACAGGTCGGCGCCTGGACGAACGTGCCCCAGCCGTTCACCGAGGACCGCGCCCGCACCTGGATCACCGAGTTCGCCCCCGCCGAACGGGAGGCAGGCCGCGGACTCGACCTCGCCGTCACCGAGTTCCTCACCCAGCGCCTGGTCGGCATCGTCCAACTCGCCAAGACCAACTGGCACGTACGCGCCACCGAACTCTCCTACATCGTCGCCCCCTGGGCCCGCGGCGAGGGCTACGCCTCCGAAGCCGCCCTCGCCACCGCCCAATGGCTGTTCGCCGACCAGAAGTTCGAGCGCATCGAGCTGCGCACGGCCGCCGACAACACCGCCTCCCAGCAGGTCGCCCAGAAGATCGGCTGCATCAGCGAGGGCGTCCTGCGCAACGCCTGCATAGCCCGCGTGCGCACCGAGGACGGCACCTGGACCGACGTGCGCACCGACTTCATCGTCTGGAGCCTCCTGCCCGAGGACCTCGACGGCGCCGGGGACCACCTGGCCGGATCCGGCGGCTTCACCTCCTACGGCGAGTGGAACTGACCCCGGCCCCGCCCCCCGGGCCCCGGCGGCGGCCCCGCCGCGACCAGGTACCCTCACGAGGCCCGGTCCCCGGGCTCCCCATGACGACCTGCGCGCACCCAGGAGACTGACGACGATGGCCGACCGCGTCACGGTGATCGGCTGGGACGGCTCGCCGCTGACCGCCGCGGCACGCTCCGCACTCGGTGCGGCCACCCTCGTGGCCGGCGCCGCCCACCATCTGGCACTCCCCGAGGTGCCCCCCTCCGCCGAGCGCATCCGCCTGGGCAGCGTCGCCCTCGCCGCCCGCCGCATCGCGGGCCACCGCGGCACCGCTGTCGTGCTCGCCGACGGCGACCCCGGCTTCTTCGGCGTCGTACGCACCCTGCGCGCCCCCGAGTTCGGCCTCGAGGTCGAGGTCGTCCCCGCCGTCTCCTCCGTCGCCTCGGCCTTCGCCCGCGCCGGAATGCCCTGGGACGACGCACAAGTGGTCGTGGCACATTCGCGCACCCTGCGACGCGCGGTGAATGTGTGCCGCGCCCACACCAAGGTGGCGGTGCTGACCTCGCCCGGCGCCGGCCCCGCCGAACTCGGCCTGCTCCTGGAAGGCGTCCACCGCACCTTCGTGATCTGTGAGGAACTCGGCACCGACCGCGAGCAGGTCACCGTCGTCACCTCCGACAAGGCCGCCGACCACACCTGGCGCGACCCCAACGTCGTGATCGTCGCGGGCGGCAACGCCCCCGCGCCCGACGGCATCGGCTGGATCGCGGGCCGCGACCCGTCCACCGGACCGCGCGGCTGGACCCTGCCCGCTCAGTCCTACGGCGGTCTCATGGGCGAGGGCGAGCTCGAACCGCTGCGCGCCGCCCAGCTCGCCCGGCTCGGCCCGCGCGTCGGCGACCTCGTCTGGGACATCGGCTGCGGCAGCGGCGCCTTCGCCACCGAGGCCGCGCGGGCCGGCGCGGCCGTCATCGCCGTCGACAGCGACCCGCGCGCGTGCGAGCGCACCGAGGCCAACGCGCGCGCCTTCGGCGTGCAGACCCAGATCGTCCACGGCACCGCCCCGCACGTCCTGGAGGACCTCCCCGAACCGGACGTCGTCCGCGTCGGCGGCGGGGGAGCGGCCGTCGTCTCCGCCGTGGCCGACCGGCGCCCGCAGCGCATCGTCACCCACGCCGCGACCCGCGACGCCGCCGAACTCATCGGCCGCGACCTCACGGAGCACGGCTACGACGTCGAGTGCGCCCTCCTCCAGTCCGTCGAACTCGACACGCGGGCCTGGACGGAGCGCGAACGGAGCGTCGCGTTCCTGCTCAGCGGGGTTCTGCCCGATCGCTCGGTGTGACCGTCCGACCATCCCCGTGATCCTGTTGTCGTACCGCTCGCGGTAGGCTGGCCGACTGTTGTACCGCATGTGGGCGCCCGGCGGTTCGTCGGTCAATGTCCGGAAAAACGCTCCCGGTTCGGGGCGGGTGTGGTACGGCGAAACCGGAGGACGCGCAACGTGGCGCAGTCCACAGCGGCCCGTCGCGGATCAGCCTGTCGCGACGGCCGAACGGCCAGGACAATGCCACTCAATGGCTTTGTCGCCTTTTTTGGGCGGGTCGTTCGTGCCGCTGGGCTCGGACGCTCGTTCTTCATGGCGGGGGCGGTCGGTGCGCCGTCCCCGGTGAGCAGGACGTGGAAGCACTAACCGATGGGCGAGGGGTACGCATGACCGACACCGGCCAGGTCCCGGGCGAGGGACTGCCGGAGAGCGCAGGCATGGTGGAGCAGCCGGGCGTCCCCGCGGCGCCGGATGCGTACAGCTACCTCTCCGAGACTCCCGCCGAGGAAGAAGACCTGCTCCTGCCCGGTTCCCAGGGCGCCTGGGGCAACGAGGTCGCCCCGCCCGCGCCGGAGCCGGTCGTCGAGGCCGTGCACGAGCCCGAAGCGCACGAGCTCTCCGGCCGCGACAGCGGCTCCGTCGACCTGACCGGCGTGCGGCTGCCCGGCCCCTCCGGGCCCACGGCCCCCACGACGCCGATCCCGCCGATCACACCCCGGCGCCCGCTGCACCTGGGCCCGCCCATCCCGGACACCCCCGCCAGCCCGGTCCGTTCGCTGGCCGACCGGGGTGCCGTCGGCATGCCGGCCCGGCAGCCGGGCCCGGCCGTCCCCGAGCACGCCGAGGCGCAGGCCCCGGCGCAGGCCGCCGCCTGGGGGGCGCCCGCCCCCGCGCCGGTCGGCACCGAGGCCCAGGCTGCCGAAACGGTTGTCCCGGTCGCCGAGCCCGCCGGGGCCGCGCAGGCGGTCGTCGCGCGCGTCGCCACCGAGGCCGGTGCCGCCACGGGCGTCGCGCAGACCGTCGAGGCCGGTGCCGTCGCGCAGGCCGCCGAGGCCCAGGCACCCGTCGCGCAGGACGAGACGTCCGGTGCCCCCGAGTCGTCGCCCGAGCACGCCGCGGCCGCCGTCCCCGGCCAGTCCGGTGCCCCGGCGCCGGTCGCGCACGAGTCCGCCGCCGCTCCCACGGGTGGGGACCCGCAGGACGTGGCGGAGGCCCAGGCCGTCGCCGCCGCCCCGCAGGACGCTCAGCCCGGCGAGCCGGCGCAGGCTCCGGCCGCTTCTTCCGAGGTGCCTGAGGCCACCGAAGTCCCCGAGGCCCCGCAGAGCGCCGAGATGCCGGTGCCCGAGGCCGCACCCGTCGTCGCCGAGTCGCCGGAGCCCGAGGCCGTCGCGCCCCAGGCCGTCGTGCCCGAGGCCGTGACACCCGACGCCGTGGCACCCGGGGACCCCCAGACCGCCGCCGAGCCGGCGCCCGCCGACCCGGTCCAGGAAGCCCCCGCGCAGGAGCCCCCGGCCCAGGAAGCCCCGGCCCCGGTCGCCGAGACCGCCGGACCCGCCCCGCAGGACGTCGAGGCACCGGCCGAGACCGAGGCCCCCCTCGCGGAGTCCACCGAGGCACAGCCCCAGCCCGAACCGGCCCAGACTCCCGAACCGGCCCAGACTCCCGAGCCCGTCCCGGCGCACGCCCCGGAGCCCGTGGCCGAGACGCAGGCCGAGGCGCACACCCCCGCGCCCGCCCAGGCGCTCCCGCCCCAGGCCCCGGCCCCCGAGGCCGCCCCCGCCGAGGTGCCGGACGTGCCGGAGCAGGCCGAGCCGCAGGCCGTCACCCCCGTACCGGAGCAGCCCGAGCCGCAGCCCGCCGCGACCGCCGCACCGGAGCAGACCGCGCCGGAAGCCCTCGCCGAGGCCCCCGAGCCGGCCGCCCAGGTCCCCGCCGCCGAGGAGGCCGCCGTGCCGGCGAGCGAGCCCGTCCCGGCCGAGCAGCCCGCCCAGGCCCCCGACGTCGTGGCCGCCGAGGCCGGGCAGCCGCTGCCCGGGGCCCCCGGGCCCGTGCCCGCGGAGGCGGTCCAGCCGCTCGCGGCGGCCGCCGCCCCCGAGCCGGTGACGCTCGAGCAGTACGCGGCCGAGCAGTACGCCGCCGAGCAGTACGTCGCCGAACCGGCCGGTCCGCAGCTCCGGCCGGCCACCGGGCCGGACGACGCCGTGGCCGCGATGCCCGGTGCCGTCCCCCAGGAGCCCGCGCCCGGTCAGCCCCTCGGCCAGTTCGTCCCGGTCGAGGGCACCGTGCCGACCACACCGCATCTCGCCCCCACCCCGTCGCAGCCGCTCGTGCTCCCCACCGAGGAGCCGCAGGCGCCCGCCGCCGAGGTGCCCGCCCCCCGCGAGGCCGACCCCGGTCTCGTCCAGCACGCCGACGACCTGGACACCCGGGCCGCCGACGAGGAGGGGCCGGCGGACCAGGCGCAGGACACCCCGGCCGAGGAGGAGCCGCAGCGGCCCGGCGGCCCTGCCGCACCCGCGTACGACGACGCCGAGCGCGAGGCCGTCCTCAAGGTGATGCGCGAGCGCCGCGACATCCGCAACGGCTTCCGCAGCGACCCCATCCCGCACGAGGTGCTGCTGCGCGTCCTGGAGGCCGCCCACACGGCACCCTCCGTCGGGCACTCCCAGCCCTGGGACTTCGTCGTCATCCGCTCGTCGGAGACCCGGCGCACCATGCACGAACTGGCCATGCGCCAGCGTGAGGCGTACGCCAAGTCCCTGCCCAAGGGCCGCGCGAAGCAGTTCAAGGAACTGAAGATCGAGGCCATCCTCGACACCCCGGTGAACATCGTCGTCACAGCCGACCCCACCCGAGGCGGCCGCCACACCCTCGGCCGGCACACGCAGCCGCAGATGGCGCCGTACTCCGCCGCCCTCGCCGTCGAGAACCTGTGGCTCGCCGCCCGCGCCGAGGGCCTCGGCGTCGGCTGGGTCAGCTTCTTCGACGAGCGCGAGATGGTCCGCGCCCTCGGCCTCCCCGAGCACCTGGAGGTCATCGCCTACCTGTGCGTCGGGTACGTCGACGAGTTCCCGGACGAGCCCGAGCTGCTCCAGGCCGGCTGGTCCAAGCGCCGCCCGCTCTCCTGGGTCGTCCACGAGGAGACGTACGGCCGCCGTGCCCTGCCCGGCGAGGAGCCGCACGACCTGCTCGCCGAGACCGTCTCCCAGATCCGCCCGCTGGACGCCAAGGCGCTCGGCGAGGCGTGGGAGCGGCAGAAGCGCATGACCAAGCCGGCCGGCGCCCTCGGCATGCTGGAGATCATCTCCGCGCAGCTGTCCGGCCTGTCCCGGCAGTGCCCGCCCCCGATCCCCGAGCCCGCCGCCGTCGCGATCTTCGCCGGTGACCACGGCGTGCACGCCCAGGGCGTCACCCCGTGGCCGCAGGAGGTCACGGCCCAGATGGTGGCCAACTTCCTCGGCGGCGGCGCCGTCTGCAACGCCTTCGCCGCCCAGGTCGGCGCCGAGGTCTGCGTCGTCGACGTGGGCGTGGCCGCCGACCTCCCGGCCACCCCGGGCCTGCTGCCCCGCAAGGTCCGCCCCGGCACCGCCGACATGACGACCGGCCCCGCGATGACCCGCGAGGAGGCCAAGCAGGCCGTCGAGGTCGGCATCGAGACCGCCCGCGACCTGGTGGCGGCCGGCAACAAAGCGCTGCTGACCGGTGAGATGGGCATCGCCAACACCACGGCGTCCGCCGCGCTGATCTCCCTCTACACCGGCACCGACCCGGCCGAGGTCACCGGCCGCGGCACCGGCATCAACGACGAGACGCTGGCCCGCAAGACCGAGGTCGTCCGGCGGGCCCTGGAGTTCCACCAGCCCGACCCGGCCGACCCGATCGGCGTCCTCGCGGCGATCGGCGGTCTGGAGCACGCCGCGCTCGTCGGTCTGCTGCTCGGCGGCGCCTCCCTGCGCACGCCGGTGATCCTGGACGGCGTCAGCGCCGGGGCCGCCGCCCTTGTGGCCCGCGCGATCGCCCCCGAGGTGCTGGCCGCGTGCATCGCGGGCCACCGCAGCGCCGAGCCCGGGCATGTGGCCGCCCTGAACAAGCTGGGCCTGCGCCCCCTGGTCGACCTCGACCTGCGGCTCGGCGAGGGCACGGGCGCGCTCCTGGCCCTCCCGCTGGTCCAGAGCACGGCCCGGGCGATGCACGAGGTGGCGACGTTCGACTCGGCGGGAGTCACCGAGAAGTAGGCGTGTGCCCGGGGACCCGGAGCCGTGCGCTCCGGGTCCCCGTCATGTGCGCGCGAGGGCGCCCAGCCCTCGGACACCCGTACCGCCGCCGACGTCCGCAGCATAAAATCCGCACGTCAGGGCACCGTCCCGCCCCCACCCCCAAGGGAGCCGCACCCTCATGGCCGAACACCCCGCCTATCCCGTAGGCCTGCGCCTCACCGGTCGCCGGGTCGTCGTCCTCGGCGGTGGCCAGGTCGCCCAGCGCCGCCTCCCGGCGCTCGTCGCGGCGGGCGCCGACATCACGCTGGTGTCCCCGGAGGCGACCCCGTCGGTCGAGGCGATGGTGGACGCGGGCGAGATCACCTGGCACCGACGCCGCTACGAGGAGGGCGACCTCGCGGACGCCTGGTACGCCCTGATCGCCACCAGCGACCCGGAGGCCAACACGGCCGCCTCCGCCGAGGCCGAGCGGCACCGCGTGTGGTGCGTCCGCTCCGACGACGCCGACGCGGCGACGGCCTGGACTCCGGCCACCGGCCACAGCGAGGGGGTCACCGTCGCCGTCCTCACCACCGAGGCGCGCGGCCGCGACCCCCGGCACACCGCCGCCATCCGGGACGCCGTCGTCGAGGGCCTGCGCGACGGCACCCTCGTCGCCCCGCACCACCGCACCCGCAAGCCCGGTGTCGCCCTCGTCGGCGGCGGCCCCGGCGACCCCGACCTGATCACCGTGCGCGGCCGCCGGCTGCTGGCCGAGGCGGACGTGGTCATCGCCGACCACCTCGGCCCGCGCGACCTCCTCGCCGAACTCCCGCCGAGCGTCGAGGTGATCGACGCGGCGAAGCTGCCGTACGGCCGCTTCATGGCCCAGGAGGCCATCAACGAGGCGCTGATCGAGCACGCCCGGAAGGGCAGGTCGGTGGTCCGGCTCAAGGGCGGCGACCCGTTCGTCTACGGCCGTGGCATGGAGGAGGTCATCGCGCTCGCGGAGGCCGGCATCCCGTGCACGGTCGTGCCCGGCATCTCCAGCTCGATCTCGGTGCCGGGCGCCGCCGGCATCCCGGTGACGCACCGGGGCGTGGCCCACGAGTTCACCGTGGTCAGCGGCCATGTCGCCCCCGACGACGAGCGGTCCCTGGTGGACTGGCCGTCGCTGGCCAGGCTCACCGGCACGCTCGTGATCCTCATGGGCGTCGGCACCCTCGGCAAGGTCGCCGAGACGCTCATCGCGCACGGCAAGTCCCCGGACACCCCGGTGGCCCTGGTACAGGAGGGCACCACGGCGGGGCAGCGCCGGGTCGACGCGACGCTCGCCACGGCCGGCGCGGCGGTGGTCGAGCACGAGGTGAAGCCGCCCGCCGTCGCGGGGGTGCCGGTCAGCCACCGCGGGGTCGCGCACGAGATCGTCGTGGTGTCCGGGCACGTCGCCCCGGACGACCCGCGCAGCCTCACCGACTGGGCGGCGTTGGGCCGGATGCGCGGCACCGTCGTGCT
>Ga0164243_10004654_pt1 | contig 21381 bp, 24 predicted proteins | sample OricompcompostOP_FD_108781 | JGI IMG/M metagenome (GOLD analysis project Ga0164243, IMG submission 108781) | Organic Plus compost microbial communities from Emeryville, California, USA - Original compost - Organic plus compost (OP) | ecosystem: Engineered > Solid waste > Mixed feedstock >...
CTGCATGTGCGAAATGGCCGTAAAATCGGCCGTTAAAATCTGAGTGCTGCGCTCGGCAATGCAAAGATTGCGTTGGCAAGCGCGCGTGCGCGTCTTTTTACACTGGAATCATTCTCATTAACGAACCAATATCGCCCCGCGTCCCCTAAACGAGGATCGCGTTCTTGAGTCGCGTCGCCACGCGCCGACGCTGAGCTCAGCAGCCAAACCACTATTCGTTGAGGCACAGAGGGCGGCCATGAAAGGCAACAAGGAAGTTATCGACGCGCTGAATTTCGCGCTGAAGCTGGAACTGGGCGCGGTGAACCAGTACTGGCTGCACTACCGCCGCCTCGACGACTGGGGCTACACCAAGATCGCCAAGAAGGAGCGCGAGGAATCGATCGAGGAGATGCACCATGCCGATCGCCTCATCACGCGCATCATCTTCCTTGAAGGCTTCCCCAAGATGCAGGAGATCGCCCCGTTGATGATTGGCGAGAACCTCAAGGAGGTGCTCGAGTGCGACTTGAAGGGCGAGTACATCGCCCAGGAGTTCTATACCAAGGCGCGCGATATCTGCCGCGATCACAAGGACTATGTGTCCATGGAGCTGTTCGAGGATCTCCTCAAGGACGAGGAAGGCCACATCGACTTCATCGAGACGCAGCTCGATCTGTTGAAGAACATCGGCATCCAGAACTACGGCCAGCTCCAGGCTGCACCGGCTAACGAGGTCGAAGGCAAGGCCGATTGATCGCACGCACGGTTATCCCGGAAGCGGCGAGCATCATGCGCCGCTATCCGGGACCGAGTGCAAGCGTGTCGAAGGCTCTAAGCGCCTGATGACAGTGCAAGCGACAAACTAGCCGCCGTTGCGCTCGTCCTCGAGGGCGCGGAAATGCCCGCGACGCTGCAGCCACGTCATCAGCAGAAGAGCCGGGATCGCCGTCAGTGCCGTGCCGATGAAGAACAGCGGCCAGCCGAGCACTTCGGCGGCGTATCCCGTTCCGGACGAAAATAGCGTGCGTCCGGTCGAGGCGAGGGCCGTCAGCAGCGCGTACTGCGTCGCTGTGTGCAGCGGGTCGCGGCACAGCGCCGAAAGGTAGGCGACGAAGATCACCGTGCCGATGGCGCCGGAGAAATTCTCAACCACGATCGCAACGGTAAGTGCCTCCGGGCTCGGCGTCTGAAAGCCGAGCCACAGGAACACGAGGTTCGAGAACATCTGCAGGAAGGCGCCGACCCACAACGCCGTCACCAGCGGCAGTGCGCGCGCGACCGCACCGCCAGCGAAGCCGCCGATGAGCAGCGCCGCAAGTCCGACGCCTTTGACGATCGCTGCGTAGGTCGCTTTCGAGTAGCCGAGCGACAGGACGAACGGCGCCGTCATCGTTCCAGCAAGCGCATCGCAGAGCTTATAGAGCACCACGAACAAGAGGATGGCGACAGCCGCATCGCGGGCGAGAAAGTCGGTGAATGCGCCCTTGGCCGTATCGTAGAGGCGGGCGATCGGGCTGCCCTCGACAGGCTTTTCCTGAAGATCCGACTTGGGCTCCCTGGCGATGATCGCCGCGAACAGTCCGACGAGGACCAGCGCGCCGGCCGCCGCATACGCAAGCGGCCACACGGTCGCCTTGTCGAGCCCGAGCGTCTCCAGCCAGGCGCTGAAGCCGATGACGCCAGCGCCCGAGGCGAGCATGCCGATACGATAAGCGGCGACATAGCCGGCCATGCCCGCGGCCTGTTCGTCGGTGGGCAGCGCTTGCACGCGATACGCGTCGACGACGATGTCCTGGGTCGCCGACGCGAAGGCGACGATCAGCGCGCCGAGTCCGATCATCCACGGCGCGTTGACGGGGTCGCGCGTACCCAGAAAGACGATGGCCGCCATGAGCACGATCTGCGAGGCAATGAGCCACGCACGGCGGCGCCCGAACCGTTCCTGCAGATACGGCACGCGCCAGGCATCGACCACAGGCGCCCAGATGAACTTCAGCGTGTAAGGCAGCCCGGCGAGCGACAACAGGCCTATGGTTCCAAGGTCGACGCCGCGGTCGGCCATCCACACGCGCAGCGTCTCGCCCGACAGCGCCAGCGGCAACCCGGAGGAGAAGCCAAGCAGCATGATGACGAGCACGCTCGGCCTCAAATAGACCGTGAGCGCCTCGAGGTAGGATGGCCTCACTTGCGGCTCGCTCTCGCTCGGAACGCTCATGCGGGGTTGGGCTCCGTGAAAACCGTAGGATGTGGGGGGTGGAGCTAGCTACTAGGCTCGGGCCGATCTGTCGATGGCGTGTCGGTCATTAGGGTGACCGCAGTGCGGCAATAAGACATCTCTGAGGAGACTAGGCCTGTTTGCAGTGGCAGTAACCAAAAGCCGCCGGCCTGAGATCGACAATAGGAGAGCATGTGCAGTCGAAGCCGCTGGGCCTCACCGGTCGAGACAGTAATATTATTGAAATGACGCCGGCTGACGCAGCGCTCCAACTACGCCCGTGGCTTCGACGCGATGAACAGCCGCTCTCCGGGCAACAGGCTGTATCTGACTGTCTCTTCACCGTCGGCGAAATATTCGCCGAGCACGAACCCGGCCGACGTCACGCGCGAGCGGAAGTCGCGTCCATACCAGCGAAGATGGTCGAATTGCCCATAGTGGAGCTGCCGTGCCGCTGGACTGGAAATAGCATCGTTCTGATACGTCTGCTCCCAGCCTTCGATGATCGGAACCATCAGCAGGGCCGTGCCCCCCGGCGCGAGGATGCGGTAGAGCTCGGCGAGCGCCTTCGCATCATCGACGTGCTCGAGGACATGAAAGCAGATGATGACGTCATAGGATGCGTCGTCGAGCGCGATATGCTCCGCGTTGAGAACGCGATCCGCCCGCCCGGGCGTGACATCGGCAGTGAGATAGTGCGACGCCAGCGGCTGGAAAATCTGACGGATCGAGGTCTCCGGCGCAAAATGCAGAATGCGCTTGCCGCGCCATAGATCCTCTTTGCCCCGCGACCACAGCTTGACGAGCCGCTGGCGCTCCAGCGAATGGCAGGACGGGCACATGGCCTCCGGGCGGATCGGCGCGCCGGATGGCAGGAAGCGGCCATGAAATCCGCAGACGGGGCAGTCGCGCACCGAGGCCAAGCGTGCTTGGCGCAAGCCGAGATAGGCGTGGCGCAGATAGCCTCTAAGGGTGACGGGAACAGCGTTTTCGATGCGGGCGAGCATGTGGCTGTGACCTCCGCTGACCCGGCTCGAACCGACGCCGGGTGCATATTGAACCACCCATCGGAGCTGCGCGGCGGACTCTCTTCGTCGCTACCTACAACGGCGCATACCACGGCGTTGGGCCGAGCAGCCAGCGCGAGGCGCCGGATTGGCCGCGACCCGGCACCTAAACTGTGGACAACGTGTTGATAACAACCCATGGCCTCGGCCTTTATAAGGCAGAAGCCAAACCGCACCGTCGCCGCTTGCATCGCGGCGTCTTGCACCCAACGTCAACGGCATGGGCAAACTGTTGGTCATCGCCGGGATTGTGCTCCTTGCCATCGGCCTGTTGTGGCTTCTCGGCGAGCGCATGGGCTTCGGTCGGCTGCCCGGCGATATCGTCATCGAGCGCGAAAACGCGCGCATCTACATTCCATTGATGTCGTCGCTAATTGTCAGCGTCGTGTTGAGCCTTCTCCTCTGGCTCTTCACACGCTGATGACCGATCACCGGATGACGGCGACGACGCGCGCGGGCGCGGCCGAGCCGCCGACGATCTTCAGCGGAAACACCATCACCTCGAAGCCCCTCGGCGGTAGCGCACCAAGATTGGTGAGCTGCTCCATATGCCAGAACGGGCGCTTCTGCCCGACGCGATGCGCCTCCCAGAACAGCGTCGCGTCGTTCGTCTCTCTCGAGCGCGCGATCTGAAAGCGAAACGGCAGATCCCAGCCCCATTGGTCAATGCCCATGACCGTCGGACCACGATCGAGCAGCCACTCGGTCGCGGCGGCACTCATGCCCGTGCCGCGCTTCCAGAACTCCTTCGTCCCCATGAGCTTGTCGCGGCCGGTGCGGATGAGAACGATGGTGTGCTCGTCGAGCGTTGCCCCCGTCTTGGCAAGCGCTGCTTCAAGGTCGGCAGGCGTAATGGCATCGTCGTCGGCCTTGTGCGTCAGGTCGAGCACCACGCCGGGGCCGATGCATTTTTCGAGCGGCATTTCCTCGATCGTCTGCGCCGGCTTGCCGCCCGACACCGGGCCATAGTGCCAGGGCGCATCGATGTGCGTCGTCGAATGCACGCCCATCTTGGTTATGGTGTCGTCAGCCCAGCCGACGAAGTCCTTCGGGAAGAGGCGTGAAGGCAGGCCCAGGATGCGCACCAGGAGCTTCGCCGCGCGGTGTGGCTTATGACGGATGCGCACTTGCATGAAGCGCGGATCGCCGGCGTTGAACTTTATCGGCTTTGAAAGATCGATGACCTGCATGCCTGCCTCTAGACGATCCTGTTTGTCAGCGTGCCGATGCCGCCGATGCTGAGGCTGATTGTATCGCCTGGCTCGAGAAGTCGACCGGACTCGATGCCGCTGCCGGCGGGCAGTGTCCCGGTGCCGAACAATTCGCCAGGGTAAAGCCGCTCTCCGCGGCTCGCATGGGCAAGAACCTCGCCCAGCGACCAATGCGCACCAGCCGTCGCACATTCGGCGACAAGCCCGCCGTTGAGGCTGACGCTGCCCTCGAGGTCGCGCCAGCGCGGCAGGATCTCGTCGGCGCTCACGATGATGGCGGACATGGCGCTCGCAAAATGCTTCGCCTTCTGCGGTCCGAAGCCGGAGCGCATCTCCGCGAGCTGCACATCGCGCGCCGAGAAGTCATTGAGGACGACGAAGCCGCCAATGGCACGCTCGGCCTCCGAGGGCGAGACATCGAGCAGCGGATGCGTGAGCACGAAGCCGAGTTCCAGCTCGTAGTCGAGGGCGCGCGTATATGGAGGAGTGCAGACGTCGTCGCCGTCGGTGGCGAACGTCAGGTGATTGCCGAAATAGTAGACGGGCTGGCGGTACCACAGCGCGTGCGGCTTGAGGCGCGGAAAGACGCGGCCGGTCGCCGCTTCGTATGCGCCGACGATGCGTGCTGCACCTGGCATGAAGCGGCGGACCAACCCGCGCGCCGCATCGAGGGCGTGTGTCTCATACAACATGAAGTCGCGAAACGAGCGCGGAGCGAATGGGAGGATGGCCCGGGCGTCGTCGTGAATGGGCGCCACATCGCCCGCCGTGGCAACGATTTGAGCGCGCATTTCCGCAGGCAGCGCCAAGATCGCCACGATATCGGCTGCATCAATGCTGTTCAGTTGCGGCAGCCGGGCGAGCGCCGGCGCGGCGGGCACCCAGCCATGTGCGGCCAGCACCTCAACCCGAGCCAATCCTTTCGCTGCAACGCGGCGCAGCTTCATTGCATCTCTCCTCGGCTCTCACTCGCATTGTCGCGACCGGCTTTAGACTTTCGGAACGGCCGGATGAGTACGACGGTTGTCACAGTTCGATGCATTTCCTTTCGGAGGAAAAGTCATGACGACGACCAGGACATTCATCATCGGCACCTTCGCGGCAGCGACGCTGGCGCTATCGGCTGGCGCATCTCTTGCCGAGCATCATTTCGTCGGCACGTGGAAGGTCAAGGACAGCGAGGGCAAGGACTTCAAGATTGACCTCGCCAAGGACGGCACCGCCAGCGGCGATCGCAGCGGCGAGGCGATGAAGGGCAAGTGGGTCGAAAAGGACGCCGCTGTCGTCATCGACTGGGGCGACGGCTGGAAGACGAAGATCGCCAAGGACGGCGACCACTACAAGAAGGTCGGCTATCAGCACGACAAGGAGAAGGGAACTTCGGCTGCTGAGAAGGTGAAGTAGCTCGGTCGAAGAGAGACGGGGAGCGCTGTTGCAGCGCTCCCCGCTGCGCTGTCAATACGGAGAGCGGTAGTGGTCATAAGCTGGGCGCAGATCATCGTCTGGCTCATCGTCGGCCTCATCGGCGGGACGCTCGCCGGGGCGGCGGTGCGCTGGCAACGCGAGGGCTTCGGCTGGTGGACCAATCTCGGTCTCGGTCTTATCGGCGCGCTGGTCGGTGGCTTGCTGTTTCGCCTGCTCAATATCCTGCCGGGCCTCGATGCCATCTCCATCTCTCTGCGCGATGTGCTCTCCGCTGTGCTTGGCTCCTTCCTGTTCCTGATCGGCCTCTGGCTTTGGAGCAAGAGCACGGGCGCGCCGTGATGGTGCGTGTGGTCAACATCGACCACATCTCGGTGCGTGTCTCCGATTTCGCGCGCTCGAAGGCGTTCTACGCCAAGCTGTTTGCCTTCCTCAGCTTCAAGGTGCTGGACGAGTACGACGACGCGATCGGCTGGACTAACGGCAAGACGCGCTACTGGATCGGCCAGGCGGATGCGCAAGGCAAGAAGCGCAAGTACCGCATCGGCGACGTCGGGCTGCACCACTACGCATTCGAATTGCGCAATCGCAAGGACGTCGACGCGCTCCAGGACTTCCTTAGGGAGATCGGCGCAACAATCGTCGATCCCGCCGACGAATATTACGACGACTACTATGCGGTGTTTTTCCTCGATCCCGACGGCATCAAGCTCGAGGGCATGAAGTGGGGCGAGAAGACCCGTGCCCTGCAGCGCAAGCGTGCCGCGGCACGTAAACGCAAAGCCGCGGCCAGCAATTAGCGCTAGGCGTGGCCGGATTGCGGCCTGATGGTCATCGCGCCATTGGTGTCGACGTAGAGCCGCAGCTCTTCCTCGCGCGCCGGAGTATCGCGCGCCTCCGCAAAGAGGCGCAGGGTGCCGCTCCCCGGCGGCACGATGGAGAACGTCTGCTCACTGCGGGCTTCCGGAGCGACCGGCTGCTCTCCGTTCACCTCGATGCCGCATAGCTCGAAAACCACGCGCGCGCCGGGGTTGAGATCGAGCACCTCGGCATCCGAGTTGGCGATCTTGAGCTGCGACCGGATCTCGACCCGCCGTGAATCCCCGGCCTTCTGGTAGTCGAGCAACTGCACGGCGACGTCATGCGCGGTACGGAAGCGCGACGCGTTCTCCACCTCGACATGGTAGAGGCGCAGCATGCGGTTGCCGAGCGCGACGAAAGTGTCGTAACGCTGCCCGGGATCCAGCATGCGGACGGTCAGCGTCGGGCGCGAGACGTACTCGATGAAGACGGCTTGGCGGACAAGCCGCCAATAGAGATACGAGCCAGCGATGAGAACGGCAGGCATCCCGGCATCGATCACCGGCCAGTCATTGATGCCGCGCGCAGCGAGCAGCGCGCGCACGTTCTCGTGGAACATGAGCGGCATGAGGAGGATGAACAGGACGAAGAGCTCGCGCGTCAGGCCGAGGCTCCCATGGATGATGCGTGCTGCGCTCCAAACCCATGCGAGCACTTTCATCACCTGTCACCTCAAGCACTGAACAGCCGCGACGAGCATAGCAGCCCGGGCTCACCGGCGCTCCCCACCAATAACGAAAACATAGTAGCCGGCTTTGCCCAGCGAACGGCCTCTGACGTCTTGAGGCTCTGCTCGTGGCACGCGGGCCACGCTGGCCTACTCCTCGTAGATCATTTTCACCGTCATGCCGCCGTCGATGACGATATTCTGGCCGGTCATGAAGCCGGCCTGCTCGGCAAGAAAAAGACATGCCTGAGCAATGTCTTCCGGCTTGCCGACGCGTCCCACCGGGTGCTGCAGGCGATCGCGCTCGGAGTGTACCGGCGTCTCGGTGCGCCCGGAGAACTGCCAGTCGCCTGTCTCGATCCACCCCGGACTGATGGCGTTGACCCGGATTCCGTAGAGGCCGAGACTAATGGCCATGCCGTGGGTCAGCGCGATGATGCCGCCCTTCGAGGCCGTATAAGCTTCCGTGTTCGGCTCCGACATGAAGGCGCGCGTCGACGCTATATTGATGATGGCGCCGCGCTTCTCCGCGTCCACCATGCGCCGCGCGACTTTCTGTGAGGCCAGGAGCGCGCCGCGCAAGTTGACGGCGATGACGCGGTCGAAGTCGGCGACGGGCAGCTCGAGGAACGGCTTCCTCACCATGATGCCCGCATTGTTGACCAGCACGTCCGGGCAGCCGAGCACTTTGGCCGTGCGCTCGAGCCAGACATCGATATCCGCCTCGCTGCCGGTATCGCCTTCGACAAAGACGCCTTGGCTGCCGAGCTTGCCTATCTCGTCGAGCGCTTCACCGCCCGCGTCCGCCGCCATATCGAGGATCGACACGGCATATCCAGCCCCAGCGAACGCGTATGCAATGGCGCGCCCGATGCCTTGGGCCCCCGCGGTTATGGCTACGATCTTCACCTCGTGCCCCTTCGTTCACTGCGCCTGTTTCGATATGGGACGCCTGTACTTCGTCGTCTTCCCATCTTTGACTAACCTCAGGGATGAGCTCAGCGTGTCTTGCGCGCGGCGATCGGCGTCTTGGCCTCGGCTTGTGCAGCCACGCGGATGATGGTCTCGCGAAGCCAGATGTGCGCGGGGTCGCTGTCATAGGATGCGTGCCACAACAGCGACACGGTAAGCTCGGGTAGCGCCACGGGTGCCGGGCTGAGGCTGAGCCCCAGCTCTTCGGCAAAGTAGCGCGCCAGCCTGCCGTGCATCGTCGTGATGACCGCCGCACCGGCAACGAGAAACGGAACCGCCACGAAGCGCGGCGTCACCAGCGCGATCTTGCGGCTGAGGCCGAGCTTCTCCAGCGCTTCGTCGACCACCCCGCGCTCGCCACGGCGCAGGCTGGTGAGTACGTGGGGCAATCGCACGTAGTCCTCCAGTGAGATCGGCGGCTCGATGTGAACTTTGTCGGCATTGAACATGACGAGGTACGTATCGGTGCTCAGCAATCGCCGTTTGTGGTGCACCTGGCCGCCGGCAAACGCCCCAATGCCGATGCCAAGATCGAGGCTGTCGGAATCGAGGTCATCGAGCAGCCCCTGTCCCTCGGCCGCGTAGAAGCGAAAGCGGATGCCGGGCGCATGCTCGCAGACATAGGCAAGCAGCGCCGGGCCGACGAGAATTTCGACGCTGTCCGGCAAGCCGATGCGGAAGATCCGCTCCGCGGTCGCCGGATCGAACGTCTGCTCGCGCGAGACCAATGCTTCTATCTGTGCCAGTGCGATGCGCACCGGGTCGGCCAAGGCCAGCGCCCGCGGCGTCGGACACATGCCGTCAGGACCGCGCGTCATCAGTTCGTCGCCGAACAGGGCGCGCAGCCGGGCGAGGTTGTGGCTCATGGCAGACTGGCCGATGCCTACGCGTGCCGCCGCCTTGGTCACGCTGCGCTCCGTCAGCAGGGCGTCGAGAGCAACCAGCAGATTGAGATCCACGCCAGCTAAATTGATGTGGTCGATGGGCACTATTAATCCAATCTGTTGGAATAATTATGCCCTCAGTACCATTTTCGCTGGCAACAGACCAGCGCGTCTCCGTGCTGGCCTTCAACCATCAGAGACAGGAGACAGTCATGAGCTTCCGTAAAGTCGCATTTGCCGCCGCGGTCGCAGCCTTGGCTTCGATTGGCTCGGCCGTGGCGGGTGGGCCGAACGCCCACAGCATCGACCTTGGCTCGGTCAACGGCGTTGCCTACTACATCGAGGATGCAGGGCGGTTCCACGTCGTCGCCACGCTTGGCCAGCACGAGGGGCAGCCGCTTCGCTTCGAGGCGGTGCTCGCCCCCGGTCAGTCCTTCGTGCTCTCGACGGCGAACGAGGGTGGCGCCGTGCCGACCAGCGTCGAGATCCGTCGTCAGGCGAACGACATCGTCGTTCAACCCGTCCTCGTGAATAACTAACGGCTCCGATCGACGAAGTGGCTCGGCGCGAAAGCGCCGAGCCAGACTGACGAAGCATCCGCTTCACCGTGCACTGGAACGTGACACGTCCGCGCGCGCATCGTGCGAGCAACATGGCGTGGAGAATTTGTCGCGCCCTGCAACACTGCGCATCGCCGCGATCCGCACTGCGCCGACAGATGACAGCGATGAGCGCTGATGTGAGGCACAAATTCCGCATCGCCGCGTTCCCCCGCTTGCCTGCACGCGCGTTCGCGCACCGCCTCTCCACCGTTTCTTCGCCGCAACGTCATCCGTCTTTCGCAAATCGGATACGCGGCTGACATGCAGGCGTAGTTCTTACCCGACTGCTGATCGGCGGGACAGCAGCGGGGAGCCGGAGTGTTCCGGCGTGCGATGAGAGCTTGGCCTGAAAAGAAAGAGCGTCACGCGCGCATCGAGATCATTCCGATGATCGATGTGATGATGTTCCTGCTCGTCTTCTTCGTGCTCATCAGCATCAACGTGCTGCCGGCACTCGGTCTCAAGATCAAGCCGCCGACGTCGGCGGCGCCCGATCAGCTCGTCGAGCGTCAGCGCATCACCGTCGGGCTCGATCGCGATGGCAAGGCCTACATCGACGGGCAGCCGGTGGCCTTCGCCGATCTCGCCCCGCGGCTGACGGCGCAAAGCGACCCGAACAAGAAGCTCGTCGTCACCATCGCCGGTGACGAGAGCGTGCAGTTGCAGACCCTGATCGAGGTTCTCGACGCGCTCAAACTTGCCGGTGTTTCCAACGCTTCCATCGTCACGAGGGCCAAATAGGTGGATGCGCGTGACAACCGGCACAGTCAGCAATTGCGTCGCGCTGCTCATCACTGGAGGGCTGCTGACGCTGTGGGCGCTGTTTGCTCCTTCGCCTTCACCGGCGGGAGCAGGAGGCTCACCCGGCGAGATGACCGTGGCCCTCGAAACGGAGCCGGCGCCCGAACCTGCACCGCCGCCGGCGCCAGCCGAACAGCAGCAGGCCGAGGAGCAGCCCAAGCCGCCGGAGCCGGAACCGACGCCCGAGCCACCACCGCCGCCTCCACCGCCAGAACCACCTTCCGAGTACGAGAAGGAGGAGGAGCCGGAGCCCGTCGAGCAGATGCTGGACGAGGATGGCGCGCCCATCAAGCCGCCGCCGCAGGCCATGGTCGAGGCCACCGAGGAGCAAGCTTCCGCGTTCAAGAAGTGTCTCCTCAATCGCACCTACTACCCGTCGACGCGCGAAGCACGAAAGCTCAAGCCGCATGGCGTCGTGGGGCTGAAGATTCTCATCATCGACGCAAAGGTTGCCGGCATCGAGATCACGCAGTCGTCGGGCTCGCCGATCCTCGATCAGGCCGCGCGCTCGAGCGTGTTGAATTCCGGATGCGCGTCGAAGGGGCAAGTGTCCGGCATCGTTGTGACTGCCATCCGCTACTAGGCCAGCAATTCCGAGGCGGGTGACGGCTCACTGCGTGGAAGGCGAGTGAAGTTGAGTCTGTTGTGTTGCGTTGGGGGGTTAAATGTACCTGCGTTCTCTCACGCTCGCCTTGTTGGCGAGCACGTCACTGACCACGATAAGCTATGCGCAAACGGCGCCCGCGCCGGTTGCCGATCCGAGCGCTGCTCAGGCAAAGCCGGCGACGCCGGCGACGACACCGGCCCCCGCGGCCAAGTCGACGCCCAAGTCGTCCGTCGCTGCGGCGCCGACCACGAACATCGGTGAGATTCAGGCCAAGCAGGCGCCGAAGGAGCGCGCCTTCTCGCAGACCGGCCTCACCTCCTCGCCGACCGATTTCGCCGAGGTGCAGAACAAGGCGAATGCCGCCAAGGCGAGCGGTCCGCAGACACAAGGCCTCGGCATCGGCTCCGGTCCCGCACGTGGCGTGACGCCGGGCGGCGTCACCGGCCTCGATCTCGGCGGCGGCTACATGATCGAGGAGCAGGCGAAGAAAACACGCTCGACAGTTACCCGCGACGCCATCGACAAGCAGGCACCGGCCTCGAACCCCTACCAGATGATCAACCTGCTGCCGGGCGTCGTGCAGTCGAGCGTCGATGACACGGGCCTCAACGGCGGTAACATCCGCATGCGCGGCTTCAACTCCGACCACATCGGCTTCACGATCGAAGGCGCGCCGGTCAACGACTCGGGCAACTACGCGCTCTATCCGCAGGAGTTCGTCGACGCAGAGAACATCGAGCAGATCTCGATCGCCCAGGGCTCGCCCGACCTCGACTCGCCGCACATCGGTGCTCCGGGCGGCGTGATCAATCTCTTCATGCGCGATCCCTCGAAGTATGCCGGCGGTCTCGTCGACCTTTCGTTTGGGTCGGACAATCTCTACCGCGAGTTCGTTCGCGTCGAGTCCGGCCAGGTCGGCGCTTTTCGCGGCTACGTGAGCTATTCGCGGCTCGACAAGGACCACTGGACCGGCCTTGGCACCGACGAGCGCCAGCACTGGGACTTCAAGGGCGTCTGGGATATTGACAAGGACAACACCATCCGCTTCACCGCGCTCTACAATGACGCGCTGAATACCTTCTATGGAACGCCGAACCTTGCGGAATTCCAGAGCGGCAAAGCGGCAGGTAACTCGCCCAACAACACGCCTTTCAATAGCAACTTCGTCGAATATCGCGTCAATCCGTTCAGGAACCTGATCCTCAGCGCGCCGTCCAACTTCAAGGTCGCCGACAAGCTGCGCTTCGACACCATTCCGTACTACTGGTACGGCTATGGCAACGGCGGTGGCGTGAGCACGCTGTCCGAAAGCGGATTCTCGACAGGCAATATCAGAGTTGAGAATGCCGACTTGAATGGCGACGGCGACACCACCGATTCAATCGTATTCTATACACCTTCGGTGACCGAGACGCATCGTCCTGGCGTGATCAACAAGTTCACCTACGAGCTTGGAGATCACAAGCTCGTCGCCGGACATTGGTTCGAGTGGGCCCACCATCGCCAGACGGGGCCGCTCGAGGCGCTCGCCCCGAACGGCAGCCTGCCTGATCCGTTCGCCAACGCCGACAACACGTACTTCCCGGGCTCCACGAATGCCTACTTCGGCGCAACGTGCACGATCGCCAACGGGGCGGCGAGCGGTAGCGGCAGCGCGACGGGCACGCCGGTCGCTTGTCCAAATGACATCCAGAAGCGTAACGTGTTGACGCTGACCAAGACCAACATGCTTTTCCTTGGCGACACGTGGAAGGCCACCAATTGGTTGACCTTCGACTTCGGTGTGAAGCACGTCATCATCGATCGCGATACGGAAAGCTACGTGCCGGATGCCAAGCCGCCAATCGACTCACTTCATGATGAGGTGACGTTGCCGACGGCTGGTGTCACCGTTCAGCTTGACCGGGACAACCAGGTGTTCGGTAGCGTGACGACGACGTTCCGCTCTGCACCGAACTATACAGTTTATCCGGAATATACGCTGGGCGGCGGCTACACGCCGGTCGACGTTCCGGATCCCGAAAAGGGTATCAACTACGAAATCGGCCATCGTTATCATGGCGATCTGTTCGCGACGTCCGTTAGCCTCTTCTATGGCGATTATGACGACTTCCAGCAGACCACGCGTGCAACCGATCCCGATACCGGAGGTGCTGTCAGCGTGACCAAGAACGTTGGCGGCCTACGCAACTACGGCATCAATGCCGAGTTCGGCACGCGGCCCATCTACCACTTCCGGCCCTATGTCTCAGCCGAGTTGATGCGCGCCGAGATGCGGGACAATCTTCGCACGCTCGACAGCAACGGCAACGTCGACTACCTGCCGACGGCCGGCAAGGAGCTTCCCGGCGCACCCAACTACTCGTTCGGCCTTGGTCTCGACTACGACGATGGCCATGTCTTTGGCAACCTGGCCTATAAGTACATCAGCGCCCAATACTCGACGCTGATGAACGACGAGGAGATGGACGCCTTCGGCCGCCTGAATGCCTCCATCGGATACCGGTTTGCGGATCTTGCCTACCTGAAGCAGCCGGAGATCAAGCTCAACCTGTTCAACGTCACGAACGAGAAACAGCTCGTGGGTATCTTTAGCCAGCAGAACAACGCCAAGGACACGACCGGCGTCAACGGAGGTACGATCAAGGCCTCCGGAACACCGTCCTACTACCTTGGCCAGGACTTCTCGGCCATGGTGACGCTGCGCGCGGGCTTCTGACGATGCAGATCGATACTGCGTACTTTCACCATGTGTGCATCGCCATACTCTATGGCTCCATGGCGGTGCTCACCTTCGTGATCGTCGAGCGTCTCGTGTACTACGGACTGCTGAACATTCGCGTTGCGAGGCTCCAGTCCATCGTCCACGGCCGGCGCAAGAGGGGGGTCGAAAGAGCACTGAAGCGCCGCGACCTCCTCACACGCAGTCTTCGAGAATACATTGACGTACTCAAAGAGCCGGGCGTCACGCGCGCCCGGCTCGAAGACCTCTCCTCGGCGCTGTTCATCAGCGTCAATGGCCGCGTCGGCGCGCGTCTGTGGATCCTCGATACCATCGTCACCGCAGCGCCGCTGCTCGGCCTCCTCGGCACGATCCTCGGCATCATGGATACCTTCAACGCCCTGTCCGCTGGCGGCATCTCCGATCCCGCGGCCGTCAGCCGTGGCATTGCCGCCGCGCTCCTTGCCACGGCAATCGGCATCGGCACCGCGCTCTATGGCCTCCTCGGCCATAACCTGCTTCACCGCATCGCCGATCATCTGACCGAGGAGTTCAAGAGCCTTATCCTGGCGAGCGACAACCTCGCCAGGGCAGAGCTGGCCGCAGCCAGTCAGCAGAGCGCCGACGCCCAAGCCACCTCGGACGTGTCAGCCGGCCTGCCGGCCGCGCGAGTAGCCTGAGGAATGGGCGTCCCGCTGACCAGGCGTGAACTATTGACGGCAGTCGGCTCGCTGGCCGGCGCCACGCTCGAGCTACCGGCCGCGCAGGCCGACGACGCGCCTCCGCGCGTACATCTGCGCCTCCTTGAGACGAGCGACCTGCACATGTTCGTGCTCGGCTGGGATTACTACCGCGCCACAGCCGACGCGACCGTCGGGTTCGACCGCGTGGCCGCGCTCATCCGCGCCAACAGAAAGGACGCGGCGAACACCCTGCTGTTCGACAACGGCGACTTCCTGCAGGGCAACCCGCTCGCCGACTACGTGTTCGAGCAGGCGCCTCCAATGGGCGGAGCGCCTCACCCCATCGTCGCCATCATGCGCGATCTCGGCTATGACGCCGCGACGGTCGGCAATCACGAGTTCAACTTCGGCCTCGACTTTCTCGAGGCATCGCTTGCCGGCGCATCCTTTCCGTTCGTGTGTGCCAACGTCGAGCGCGTCGGAGGCGCACCGTTCCTGCCGCCTCATATCGTCCTCGAACGGTCCGTCACGGACGATAGGGGCGGTAAGCAGACGCTGCGCGTCGGTGTCATCGGCTTTGTCACGCCGCAGATCCTGGTCTGGGACAAGGCGCGCCTCGCCGGAAAGCTCCAATCCAGCGACATCGTCCTCACCGCAAAGCGCCTCGTGCCGGAGCTGCGCACGCGCTGCGACCTTCTCGTTGCGCTCTGCCACTCCGGCATCAGCAGCAAGGAATGGGTCGAGGGCGAGGAGCATGCCGCGCTGCACCTCGCAGACGTCCCGGGCATCGACGTGATCCTCACTGGCCACGCCCACCGCGTATTCCCGGGCAAGGACTACGAAGGCGTCAAGGATGTCGATGCCGCCGCGGGGCGCCTCAAGGGTGTTCCCGCCGTCATGCCGGGCTTCTGGGGCAGTCATCTCGGCGTCGTCGATCTTGCTCTCGTCCGCCAAGGCCAGGGATGGACGGTTGAGAAGGCTGAAGCGAGCGTCCAACCCATCTACCGCCGCGATGCGGGCAAGGTAGAGCCGCTCGCCGAGCCGGATGCAGCCGTCGCCGCGCAGATCGCCACCAGCCACCGGGGAACGCTGCAGTGGGTGGAGCAACCCGTAGGTGCCATCGACAAGCCGATCCACAGCTACTTCGTGTGGGCGGGATTTGATCCAGCGACCGCGCTAGTCAACGCTGCCCAAATCTCCTACGCGCGCCCGCTGCTCGCCTTGGAGGGCGCCGCGGAGTTGCCGCTTCTCTCGGCGATGGCACCATATCGCGCTGGCTATACGCCCGACAGCTTCGTCGATATCGCACCCGGACCCGTCGCTCTGCGCGAGGCGGCGGGGCTCTACCAGTATTCGAGCAACACCGTCGTCGTCGTCAAACTCACCGGCGCGCAGATTGTAGACTGGTTGGAGTTCGCCGCACGCGCTTTCAACACCATCGACCCGTCGGCCACGGCGGACCAGCCGCTCGTCGACAAGCGCGTGCCGTCCTACAACTTCGACATCATCTCCGGTCTCTCCTACAAGATCGACGTGACGCGGCCTCCCCGTTATGCGGGCGGTACGCGCAACCCCGATGCGCATCGCATCCTCGACGTCACGTTCGAGGGACGCCCGATCAATCCGGCGCGCGAATTTGCCGTGGTGACCAACAGCTACCGCGCGGACGGCGGCGGCAATGTTCCCGCACTCGCTGGCGCCGCCATCCTTCTGCGCGCGCCCGATGCCAACAAAGACGCCGTCGTGCGCTATTTCCGGGCCATGAAGACCGTAACGGTGCCGAGCGGGTCACCCTGGAGCTTCGCGCCCACCGGCCGGCCGGTTTCCGTCTACTTCGATACGGGTAAAGCGGCGGTCGCGCGACTTGGCGACCGCCCGGGTCTTGCCGCTCACGGGGATGGTGAGCCTGGCTATGCGCGTGTCCGGCTGACGTTGGCGTAAGGATTTGCCGCCTCGACATTCGGCTTCAACAGATCTGCGAAGCCGACCCGATGCAGCATCTCGGCGCGTAGCCGGTCGAGCACGGTGAAGCCGACATCGGCCCCGTCCTCCGTCGGATCGATGTGCACGCGGAACGGACGCTTGCCGAACGGCTTGCCGACCACGTCGACAATGGCGTCCGCGACGAGCGACGCATCGGCGTCGGGTGGCACGATCTCGGCAAACGCCTTCTGCACCTCTTCGCCAAAGCCCGCGTAGGGGCCCTGCTCGTACTCGCTGACCACATGCGCATCGGCAGGCTTGCCGGCATGCGCGAAGTGGTTGGTGCCCAAGGTGAAGGCGCCAGGAACGATGATCGAGGTCTCGACGCCCCAGCGGCTGAGCTCGCGGGCATACTGCACCGCGATGGCATCCATCGCGGCTTTCGCTCCGAAGTACGGCGCGAGGTAAGGCGGCGTGCCGCCAGCCGAGCTCGAGGACGACACCCAGACCAGCAGGCCGCGCCGCTGACGCCGCATGTGCGGCAGTACTGCGCGATTGACCCGCTGCGTGCTGAGCACGTTCACGTCGTAGAGCTGCGCATACTGCTCGGGCGTGAAGGCTTCCGCGGGTCCGAAGACCATGTGTCCGGCGTTGTGGATGAGGACGTCGATGCCCCCGGCCTCGACGATGGTCTTAGCGACGCCCTCCTCGACGGAGCCTTGCGACTGCACATCGATCTCGATGGGGCGCAGGTCGATGCCCGTCTCCTTGGCCAGCGCAGTCATCGCCTGCGCGTTGGCGGCATTGCGTCCTGCGATGTCGCGCATCGAGGCGTAGACGGTGTGCCCGGCCTTGGCGAGAGCTTCGGCGCTGAGACGGCCGAAGCCGCTGGAAGCGCCGGTGACGAGGATGATCTCTTTGCTCATGATATTTCTCCTTTCACGATGCGCGCATCGGCGGCGCGATTTCTGTTCGTCGACGTGTTGCGCTGCTGGAAGCTCAGACCATGCCGCCGTTGGCGCGGATGACCTGACCGTTGATCCAGTCGCCCTGAGGACCGGCGAGGAAGGCGACGGTGTTGGCGATGTCTTCCGGCTTTCCGAGCCGCTCGAGCGGATTCATCTTCGCCATGTGGTCGATCAACTCGGGCGACTTGCCGTCGAGGAACAGCGCGGTTGCCGTCGGTCCCGGTGCCACGGCGTTGACCGTGATGCTGCGCCCGCGCAGCTCCTTGGAGAGCACCCGCGTCATGGCTTCGACGCCGGCCTTGGTGGCGGTGTAGACGCCGTAGGTCGGCATATTCAGCCCCAACACACTCGAGGAGATGTTGATGATGTGGCCACCATTGCGCAGCCGCCGCGCGGCCTCGCGCATCGTGTTGATGGAGCCCTTGAGATTGATGGCGATCTGGCTGTCGATCAGCGCATCATCACCGTCTGCAGTCGTCGCCAGGCGCATGATGCCGGCACTGTTGACCAGCACATCGACACCGCCGAATGCGGCCTCGGCCGCATCCCACATGCGTGCAACCGCCTTCGGGTCGCTGACGTCCGCCTGCGCGGTCAGGGCCTTGCCGCCCGACTTCTCGATCTTGCTGGCCAGCGCCTCCGCCTCGGCCGCCTTGCCAGCGTAGTTGATGACGACCGTGTAGCCGTCTGCCGCGAGCCGTTCGGCGATGGCTGCGCCAATGCCGCGCGATGCGCCGGTGATGATGGCAACCCTGCTGCTGTTGGACATTGTCTTCTCCTCCTGCTGAGCCGGGGGCTTGGATGGAGAGAAGATGATGCTTTCCTGGCGGCGGATAATCATGCACTATCCGGCATAACAATCCGAGAAATGCGAACAATAATGGACAGGTTTGATGCCATGCGGGTGTTCACCCGCGTCACCGAAAGGCGCAGCTTCACGCTGGCGGCGGAGGATCTCGGCTTGCCGCGCTCCACGGTCACGGATGCCGTCAAGGACCTCGAGAAGCGGCTCGGCGTCCGCCTGCTCCAGCGCACCACGCGCCACGTCAGCCCGACGCTGGACGGCGAAGCCTACTATCGCCGCTGCCTCACCATTCTGGCCGACGTCGAGGACGCCGAAGGCGCTTTCGCCGGAGCCAAGCCGAAAGGACTGTTGCGTGTGGACGTGCACGGCACACTGGCCCGGCACTTCGTGTTGCCCGGCCTGCCGCGGTTCCTTGAGGCGTACCCGGAAATCGAGCTCCACATCAGCGAAGGCGACCGTCTGGCCGACCTGATCCGCGAAGGCATCGACTGTGTGCTGCGCGTCGGCGAGCTCCGCGACAGCGACATGACTGCACGACGGGTCGCTGTGCTCGACGAGGTGACGCTGGCCTCACCAGCCTATCTGCGGCGCCACGGTATGCCGGCAAGCCTTGAAGCGCTGGCAAAGGGGCACCGCATGGTCGGCTTTCATTCGACAGCCACGGGCAGTGTGCTGCCGCTTGAATTTGTCGTTGTCGGCAAGGTGCGCAACATGACGCTGCCGGCGACGGTCTCTGTCGGCGCCGCCGAGAGCTATGTCGCAGCGGCGAAGCTGGGTTTGGGTCTCATCCAGGTTCCTCGCTACCATGCCGAGGCCGCGATGAAGGCAGGCGAGCTGGCGGAGGTGCTGGCTGCGTTCCCGCCGACGCCAACGCCAGTGTCTCTGCTCTATCCGCGCAACCGCCAACTATCACCGCGCGTGCGCGTGTTCATCGATTGGGTTGCACGCGAGTTCGCCGCGCATGGCCGCGACACTGCTGGATAGCTTCAGTGAGTGTCGATAGCGCGCCGAAGCCGACGACCGTTGAGGCCTTGGCGCGACAGCGCCTGACGCTCAAGGGTTCGCTTGCGCTGGGGAAGGGTTGGCCGCCGATCCGAGAGGCGCAACGACGATGCTCGCCGGCAAGGTGATCGTGACATTCTCGCACTCCGCGCCGGCTTGAAGCTCGACGACCGCCCAACCGGCGCGAGGCGGCTCGCGAAGGACGGCCCTGATCGGGCCCTTGTCGCCGCACTTCAACGCCAACGCCTTGCCGATTGTCTCCCAGTTCTTGCCGGGCTCGACCGCGACCGCCGTGCTGACTGAACTGTCCTTGGCCTTGCTTGCGAGAGCCCATGCCACGACGACGAGAGCGCTGCTCGCGAGCAGGGCAAGCGCGAGGAGCCAAGGCACGCGCTTTCTCGCGCGCTCGGAGAGCAGTTCAAAATGCCCCGCTGCAACGATGAGGCGTTCTGTCGGCAGGATCACTTCCTGCTCTTTCTTGATTTCGTCGACCTCCCGCTGGGTCCGCCTTTCTTCCGGCAGGCCGTCGTACGCTTGCGCCCGCCTCCGGAAGGCTTGCCGGCGCTCCAGGAACTGCGCCAGCGATGCAAAGTTGGGCGCTACGAGGTTATCCTGGTACCTTTCGAGCTTCTTTCGGACGTCCTTTGCTGAGTCTTCCGACAAAGTGCCGAGATAGAACGAGTCTGACAGCAGCAGATCGAGGGCCAGATATAGCGCTACCAGGATCGCGGCGACCGCCAACGCGCCGGCAGCGGCAGCTACGTAGAGATTGCTGCCCGCCAGCGATCCGAGGCTGACCAAGGGCACGGCGCCCATGATCGCCGCGGCGATGGCCGCGAAACCTGCAATCAGCCATTTGATCGTCTCGCGAAGGCTGAGGCTCGCCGCGCGAAATTGATCGGCAGCCGACGATCGGCTTTCACTCTTCTTCTCGTCCACGTGGCGAACCCTCAGCTCGGTAGAGTCTGTGCGCGCCGATCAGCTCTTGCCGATCGCGCTGTTCGGCACGACGACGAGGTTGAAATCCCTCGGAGAGATCTTGGAGGCGATCACTCGGCGTATCTGGTCGACATCGAGCATGGCGTCCGACCGCCAGTCGAGACGAACCTCTGTCGAGGGGGATGTTCCCGGCAACCGACCCATGGCCCCGGCGAGGAGCTCTGTCGCCGTCGCAATGCCTTCGTAGTCGCTGGCCACCAGGCGCGCGATCAGGGTCTCGATGTCGTTTTCATCGCGCTCCGTCCGCAGCGAGGCTGTTACGCCTCCGTCCCCGTCGAGCGGACCTAACACGACGGGCTCCGGGCTGGCCTCCTTATCAACCGGCAGTTCGATTCTGACCTTCTGACCGGAGCATTCGATTTCTATGACATTTCGACTTATCTGCCGAACCTGGAGCGTCATGTCTCAAATCTCTATTCATCATTTGCAATGGCAACAAAGAAGCACAACCAAGTGACGGACGCATGGCAAGACCGTCGGCGGACGAAGTCGCGCGCTTTCTGACAGTTGGCGAAAGGAGTTCTGTCGCGCCATGTCCGGAGCATTTTTCAAAGGCAAGCAATCATTTTACGCGTTCTCTCACTCGGCGGTGCGAGAACCCATGTCGAAGTACGCTGGATTGGACAGCCTGAAGTTTCCTCATGCCGTCAGAAGACAAACTCAACCAAGCGCGCCTCGAAGCCGGCGAGATCCTGGCCATGCCCGACGAAGAGGTCGTGAAGCTGTTCCACCGCGAGCGGCAGCAGCGCAAGCTCGCGCGTCTCGTCCGTCACCTTGATCGCCTCGCGCTCAACGGCGGCGAGGATGCGCGGATCGGCGAGGCAGCGTTGAAGCGCCTCGGCTTCTCCGTGCAACGCGGTTGAGCGAGTGGCGGATACGCGCCGATGGCTGCCGTGGGCTGGGGGCGTCGCCGTTTTGGACGATGCAATAAATAGAGTGAAATCAAGGGGTTCTGGTAGCGGGAGGCGGACTTGAACCGCCGACCTAA
>Ga0164243_10004655_pt1 | contig 21377 bp, 21 predicted proteins | sample OricompcompostOP_FD_108781 | JGI IMG/M metagenome (GOLD analysis project Ga0164243, IMG submission 108781) | Organic Plus compost microbial communities from Emeryville, California, USA - Original compost - Organic plus compost (OP) | ecosystem: Engineered > Solid waste > Mixed feedstock >...
GGCTGGTATCAGTTCCTCGACCGCATCGGCCGCTGACGCCGCCGGCAGGCGAATTGTCAGAGCGCGCTGCATATCCGCAAGGCATCCAGCACGGCGGCGTGGATATTCCGGCTCGAGACGGCATCGCCGATGCGGTGCAGTTCGAAGCCGTCCTCCCGCAGGCGCGGCTGGGGCGCCGCCTTCACCATCGCGTCGAGGTCGGTCACGCCGTCATTTGCCGACTGCCCACGCAGTTCGAAATAAACCTCGTCCATCGGGATGCTCCCCTGCTCCACGATGACCTGATCCACGAGAACGCTAGTCACCTCGCGCGAGATCTCGTTGAGGAAGCTGGCTTCCAGCCGGTTGTCCTTGCGACGGACGGCGAAAAGCCTGCTCTCGAAGACCGGCTTCACGTCGAGCTGCAGGAAACGTTTCTTCCAGCGCAGCCGCTCCGCATAGGTCAGTTCTTCCGAAAGCTGGGCGTCAATGGACACATAGGTCACCTCGGCGCCCGCCTCGCGCGCCTGTTCAGCAGCAAGCGGGCCGGGATGCCGGCCGGTTCCGTCATAGATCAGAACCTCGCCATGCAGCGGAACCTGCCCCGTCAGCACGTCCCAGGTGTTGAGGCACAATTCCGCCCCCTCCTGAAGGTCGATATTCGGCAGGCCGCCCGTGGCGAGGATGACGACATCCGGCTCCAGGGCGGCGATGTCGGCGCTTTCCATATAGCTGTTGGTGTGCACCGAAACGCCGAGGCGCTGCAGTTCGGCCTCGCGCCATTCGACAATGCCCATGAGATCGCGCCGCCAGGAGCCGGTCGCGCCGATGCGGATCTGTCCGCCAAGGTCGCTGCCCGCCTCGTAGAGCGAGACGGCATGGCCGCGTTCCGCGCTGACGCGCGCTGCTTCCAGGCCGGCCGGACCGCCGCCGACGACGACCACCTTGCGCGCGCCTCCTTCGGCCTTCTCGATGACATGGCGCAGCGTCAGTTCGCGGCCCGTCGCGGCATTGTGAAGGCAGGAGGGCCGGTAAGGCGACTGGCAATGCGTTGCCCCGACGCAAGGGCGTATCTCGGTTTCGCGTCCGCCGGCGAGCTTCTCCACCAGATGCGGATCGGCGATCTGCGCCCGCGTCATGCCCGCCATGTCCAGCATGCCTTCCGCCACCGCAAAGCGGGCGGATGCCACGTCGGCAATGCGCGCGGCATGAAAGACCGGCAGTCCGACCTCGTGCCGGAAAGCGCCGACCGGCTTGACCCAGGGCGCCAGCGGCGAGCCCATGCCCGGCATGTTCTCTTCGGCCAGTGCGCGGGTCGTATCCATCGTTCCGTAAATGGCGTTGAAGAAGTCGATCGCGCCGGCCTGTTTGAGTATCAAGGCCGCCTTCACGCATTCCTCGAAGCCCAATCCGCCGTCCGGGCCTTCATCCACCACGAAGCGCATGCCGACTAAGAAATCATCCCCGACCGCGTTGCGGATGGCTTCATGCACCATGAGACCGAAACGCAGGCGGCTTTCCAGCGAGCCGCCGAAACGATCAGTTCTGCGGTTGGTCACCGGCGACAGGAACTGACCGATCAGATGGCCGCCCGCCAGCGTCTCGATCCCGTCGAGGCCACCCTCCTTGCAGCGCAGGGCAGCTTGCGCATAAGCCTTCACAACGCGGTCGATGTCGTGATCATCCATCTCCTTCGGGATGCTGCGATGAAGGGTTTCGCGCACCGGCGAGGGGCCGATGGTGGAAAGCCGGTCGCCCGCGTAGGGATCGCCGCGGCGGCCGAGATGCGTGATCTGGCACATCAGGGCCGCACCTTGCGCATGCATGCGCGTGCTGAACTGCTGGAGATGCGGGATGATGGCATCCGTGCCGACATTGAGCTGGCGGAAGATGTTGGGCGAATCGCGATCCACATTGGACGAGCCGCCGAACATGGAAAGCGCCAGCCCGCCCCGCGCCTTCTCCTCGTGATAGCGCTGATATGCCTCTTCCGGCATGCCGCCGACTTCCAGCCCGCAGGCATGGCTGGTGCTCATGATGCGGTTGCGCAATGTCAGTTTCTTGATGGTCAATGGCTGCAGCAGCGGATCTTTGGTAATGGTCCTGGCTTCCGGCCCGTTCATTTCATTCTCCTGCCGAATTTTGGCCAAGCACGATCGTCCGCGTAGATGGGTCCGTCTGCGCGCCGCCGTCGCCGGCCTGTCTGGTTCAACTTTCTTGGCCGATAGCTCGAAAGCTTCGGGCCGAAACTCCTTCGATCCTAAAGAACCTGGCTAAGGAACTGCCTCGTTCTCGGGTCATTTGCTTTGGTGAAGAACTGATCCGGCGGACCGTGCTCCACGATCACGCCTCGATCGGTGAAATAGACATGGTCCGCGACCTCCCGTGCAAAGCCCATCTCATGCGTGACGAGGATGCATGTCATGCCCTCGGCCGCGAGTTCCCTGATCGTCAGCAGAACCTCCTTCACCGTCTCGGGGTCGAGTGCGGCGGTCACCTCGTCGAACAACATGATATCCGGCCGCATGGCGAGGCTGCGAGCGATGGCGACACGCTGCTGCTGACCGCCCGACAATTCACCCGGATAAGCATCCTCCTTGCCTTGAAGACGGACCTTGGCGATCAGCGCGCGGGCCCTTTCCTCGACCTCCCTCTTCGGCTCCCTTAGCACCAGAACCGGCGCCATCATGACGTTCTGTAGGGCCGTCTTGTGCGGGAAGAGATTGTACTGCTGAAAGACGATGCCGACCTTTTTGCGCAGGGACAGCAGATCGAGCTTCGGGTCGTTCACTTCCTGCCCTTCGACCTTGATCGAGCCCTTTTGGATATTGTTGAGACCGTTGATGCAGCGGATCAGCGTCGACTTGCCGGAGCCCGACGGGCCGATGATGCAGACCACCTCACCCTTGCGAACGTCGAAACTGATGCCTTTCAACACCTCGACGGCGCCAAAGGATTTGTGCACGTCCCGCAGCGATATGATCGGCATGTCGGGCGCCCAGTTCGGTTGCGGGTTCGCGCCACGGGCGTTCGAATTAGTTTGCAACGGCATATTTTCGCTCAAGCTTCCGCGTCCAGATTGCGATCGGGTAGATGTAGGCGAAGAACAGGCACAGCAGGAAAAGATAGAATGGAATGAGAAATTCCGGCCGCGCGCCTGACGCCTCCATGGCGGCCTGGGTATTGCTTACTGCCTCACGCACGCCGAGGATCGAGGCCATAGGCGTCGCCAGCGCCAGCAGCGCATACCAGTTCATCCATGGCGGGATGGCGCGCCTGACGCATTGAGGCAAGATGATCCAGCGCAATGTCTGCCCTCGCGTGAAGGCGAGGCTTTCGGCAGACTCCCACTGCCCCTTCGGGATGGAATTGATGGCGCCACGCAGGATCTCGCTGATATTGGCCATCACCGGCAGCGAAAAGGCGAATGTTGCCTTGATCCAATCCGGTAGCATGACTCTCTCTCCGCCGGGCAGATACATCTCGAACGGCACCAGGAACATGACCATGAACAGGATCACCAGCCACGGCGAATTTCGGAACAGATGCGTAACGAACCAGGCAGGCCACCGCAGAAGCGGCAGTTTGCTGATTTGCAACAGTCCCAGTCCGATCCCAAGAACAGTCGCGGCGGCCATTGCGATGAAGCTCATCAGGAGATTGAGACCGAAGCCTTTGAGGATGAAAGGCAGCCACAGGATCAGCGTGCTGATGGCCGACGGCACCTGCTGCCCGGGTTCTGATTGCGCATAGGCGAAGACAAGCGAGCCGAAAAAGGCCAGTCCCAGCCAAAGGCCATGCCGCCAGTGGACATGTGAACAGAAGCTGCCTCCGCCAAAGCGGCGGGCTTCGATGCGAAACGCCATGCCGCTCATTGGCCGTATCCAGGCAGGGCTAGCCTGCGCTCCAGAAAATGAAGCCCGGCAGCCAGTAGCGACACCACGAGCACGTAGAAGAGAAACAGAATCAGCATCATCTCCGGAACGTTCACATTGTCCGACCACACCTGGTTGAGCGTGTAGGTCATCTCCGGGACGGAAATGACATAGGCAAGCGACGTCGTCTTGGCGAGGCTGACAAGATTGTTGGTAAGCGCGGGAAGGCTGATGCGGAATGCCAATGGCAGCGTGACATGCATGTATGTCTGCCATTTGGTCATGCACAGGCTCTCAGCAGCTTCCTTCGTCGATTCCGGCACGGCCTCCAGGCCGGCGCGAAAGATTTCGACATTGAAGGCGCCACCGAAAATGCCCAGCGAAATGATCGCCCACATGAAGGACGAAATCAGCGGCTGATAGTAGCCTCCCATGTCGACTTGTGGCGTGAATGTGCCGAGAGCGAAGTAGAAGAAGAGGAGTTGGATCATCGGCGGGGTATTGCGGAATGCCTGGATATAGGCATCCATCAGGCCACGCAGCACGGGAGACCGGGCGCTCTGCGCCCAGGCTCCCAATATGCCGATCACCAGCGACAGGACGATCGACCAGAGTATCAGTTGCAGCGATATGCTGATGCCGGACAGGAACCGCTCATATTCGTAGCTGTCGTAGAAAACGATGAAGTTCAGGCCTGTGCGATTATAGAGATCCTGGAAGAATGGCGCGATCAACTGGAACATGTCAGCTCTGGCAACCGGTCATTGATCAACGTTCCGTCGAACTTCGGCTTAGTTGCTGCCTTCCAGATAGCGCATGTCCCACTTGTGCTTTTCGTGCTGTTCGGCAATCCAGTCGGACGGCTTTACCTTCCATTTCTTCTCAAGTTCGATCAGTTGACCGGAAGCTTGCCAGCGATAGGCCATGCCTGACATGAACACGCCCCATGCCTCGTCCAGTTCCTCCAGGGACACCGCGGCAGCCCAGGGATTGTTGTAAAGGACAGATACCGGCATTTCATAGCCTTCCCACTCACCGGAGGCGAGGTCGGCCATGATGCTTGCATCGTCATAGACCCAAGCAATGCACTTTCCCGAGCGCAAGGCCTCCTTGCCTTCCGTATTGCCCGTGAAAGCGACGATGTTGGCCTTGTATTCCGTCTCGATCGCCTTGTTGTAATGGACACCCTGCTTGCCGCAGACGGGCTTGCCGGCGATATCCTTCCAATCCTTGATCACTCCTTCCTTGGCCAGCAAGGTCGGACCGGAGGTCCAGTAGGCCGGTTCGATGATGCCGATCACCTTACGACGGTCAGTGGTATCGTACATGCCGCCGATGATGACGTCGATCTTGCCCTGCTGAAGGAACTGCATGCGGTTAGCGGAGGTGACGACGACGGTCTCAAGTTCGACGCCGAGTGCATCGGCGACTGACTGGGCCAGATCGACCTCTATGCCTTGCATGGAGCCATCGGGAGCAGGGAAGGACCAGGGCTTGAAGGCCCCCAGCACGCCGACACGCACCACTCCGCGCTCAATGATTTCCGTCAGCCGCGAATCGGCTGCCTGCGCTCCGTTGGCAGAGAGTACCGTACCCGCCGCCAGCGTGATGGCGAGGGCGGCAATGGTTTTCAATGCAGATCTGCGTTTCATGCTTGAACATCTCCCATTGTTGATGTCGTTGCTCTTGATTGAATCGGGTCTGATGCGGTGCGGAACACCGTCTTCTGATATTGGATGAATTTATCGACCTCCCGGGCGGTTCTCTCCTTCGACCAGCCGACGAGATCGGCGACGTAGCTTGCGGCCTCTTCCACTTCACCTCGATCCAGATGGCCGCGCCAGGCGAGACCTGTCCTGGTATAAAGGATGCCCTTCAGATCCCGCGCATACTCCGCCAACACCGCCCTGCGGAAGGCAGCCTGCCTGCCCCCGGCAATCGGGCACGAAATACCGAAACCGCCAACTCGTGCGGCCGAAACCTGCCTTTCGGTGAGACCGCGTGTCGGCCTGAAATGCTTCTCGACAACCCGCCTCATCTCGCGCCCCGCGCTCAGATGGGTCATAACCGGCCCGGCAGTCATGGCGAAAATGCCCGCCCTTCCGGCGCTGGCAAGGTCATGGACCTCGCGTGTGCGTCGGCCCATGGGCTGCTGCTCATCGAAGGTGAGCGGGCGCACTCCGGCCCAGGTAAACTCGACATGGCGGCGGGTCAGCCCCAGCCCGGGAAGCATATGGTTGGCCTCAGCAAGCAGGAAATCGATGTCTTCGTCACTGGCTGCGACATCGGTCGCGTCGCCGTCGAAAGGCGATTCCGTCGGCCCGAAATAGAAGCAGTCGTCATGGGATGGCAGGCAATAGAACGGCATGCCGCTCCGGTTGATCGTGGCAATGCCGTAGCCTTGATAGGAATCCGGCAGCCGAACTGCGATATGGGCGCCCTTCGTGCCGCGAATAAGTCGGGGGGCGGCGCCAGTCGCGGCAACGGCATTCACCTTGTCTATCCAGGTTCCAGCCATGTTCAGCACGAGGGCGGCGCGAATTTCGGTAGCCTCGCCACGGTCATGGTCCGTGAGTTGGACAACCCACCTGCCCTGCTCCTTCCTCACGATCTCGGCCTCGCAGAAGAGACGTATTTCCGCTCCATTCTCCTCCGCGTCGAGGGCCGCATCCACGCAAAGCCGGTCCGGCCAGTCCATGACATATTCGCGGTAAGTGGCGATGGACTGCAGCCGATGCAGGTCACGCATATGGCCTGCGAACGGCAGATGGCTTTTGAAATCCTTCGTCAGCCGGCGGTAGGCAAGCGGCGGTTCCGGCGGCCCGAGATGCCGCAGGATGCGAAAGCCGAGATCCAGGTGCCAACGGCGGACCGGGCTCTCCGGATAGACGGGAAAGCACATGGTGAAGAGCTTGCAGCGCCCTGGCTCGCGCTTCACCAGTTCCGCTCGCGCTTCCATTCCGGCCCGTGCCATGCGCACGGCGCCGGCAAAGCGTCGCGGATGAAGCGCAAAGCTGCGAATGGGATTGGGCGTTTCGAAATAGCGAAGGCCGCAATGCAGAATGCGTGAGGAGCGGCTGGAAGCGCCAGCGGCGAAATCACGCTTTTCGGCCAACAGCACTTTGTAACCGGCCATAGCCAGTTCACGCGCCGCACTTGCCCCGTTGATGCCGGCACCGATCACAACAACGTCGTAATCTCTGCCCTGCATCTCGGTAAGCTTCGGCGGCATCGGCGGCCCGTTCCCTGGATGATCACCACGCCAATAAAGCGAGGAAAGAGCAATGTTCAAAATAGAATTATCGTGGATTGATATGTGCGTAATGCATACCTAGTCATCGTGGCAGTTGCGCCAGCAGCCGGTCACGTTTTTCCGCCATCACTTCCAGCAAGGCATCTGCGGCAGGGTTCGCCGCCCGCGACTCCGGCCTCAGCAAGGCGACGTTGAATGGAATCTGCGGTGCGAAGGGAATGAGCCTCACCCGATCGTCAAGCTGCTCAACCGCCGTGTAGGGATCGATGATCGCGATGCCTATGCCCTGCTTGACCATTTCATATGCCGAGATCGAAAAAGTCGTCTCATAGGCGGCATCCACCTTGACGCTGCTGGACTGCAGCGCCTGGTCAAGGAGATGCCGCGCCGACACGAAAGAGGTCCATGAGATAAACGGACCTTCACGGAGATCGCCCGGGCCGAGTCGGCTCCGGTCTGCAAGCGGGTGATGGCGCGGCACGACCGCGATATATGGTGCGTTGCTGAAGATCGACGTACGGAATCCGGAGCGCCTGAAGGGCGTCTCCGCCAGGCCGAAATCGATTTGCTGCGCGGCAGCCCATTCCTCGATCTTGACCGACATGCGGACATTCAGGGTAACTTTGGTCTTCGGCCAGTCCCGCCTGAACTCGGCCAGCAGACGCGGCACGAAATTGATGCCCAGCGCCGGCATGACAGCGAGGCTGATCTCGCCACCCTCGCCGCTTGCCAGCCGAGAGGCAAAGCTGCTCAGCGCTTCCAGCGAAACATAGGCCCGTTCGATCTCGTCGAGCAGAAGATGCGCGACAGACGTCGGCGTGATCTGGCCCCTGCGCCGCTCGAAGAGGGAAACACCAAGCTCATATTCAAGCTTGTCGAGGAGCCGGCTAACGGCCGGCTGGCTCCGCCCGAGAAGTTCCGCAGCCCCGCTCACCGTGCCGGTCAGCATGACGGCGCGAAATGCTGCATAATGCAGGAGGTTCAATGTCTTCAATGGAGATACCGGTCCTTCGCGGCAAGGTTGAGTTTCGACACAGGTCCTGTCGGATTTTCCATGTTTTCCTGTCTCAGTCTCCCTCGCCCGTCCTGGAGGTCAACTGGCGGCGCGCTAGAAATGTGAGATCCCGTGTCGGACTGGCAAATCCTCGTTCGTCCTTGATGCGTGGATTGGCGATTCATGGGAGCCATCCGTCAAACTCACAAGGATAGACCACATGCCCAGCACCGTAAGCCTGCACCGCGTTCTGGCAACCAGCCCGGAGAAAGTCTACCGCGCGTTCCTCGAAGCGGACGCGCTCGCAAAATGGCTTCCGCCAAACGGCTTCGCCTGTACCGTCCACCATCTGGAGCCGAAGGTCGGCGGCACCTTCAGGATGTCGTTCCGCAACTTCACAACGGGCCAAAGCCACGCATTTGGCGGCGAATATGTCGAACTCGTGCCCGGTGAGCGCTTGCGCTACACGGACAAATTCGACGATCCGAACCTGCCTGGCGAGATGCAGGTGACCGTGACCTTGAAGCAAGTATCGGTCGGTACCGAACTCGATATCGTGCAGGCCGGCATCCCGGATCTCATCCCTCCCGAGGCCTGTTATCTCGGGTGGCAGGAGTCGTTGCGAAATCTGGCAAGGCTCGTCGAGCCTGAGATCAATCAATAGCCAGAGAGCAAATTCAGCCGAGACGGCAGGGGCCAGAACAGGAAGCGGCGCTGGCCCTCTGATGCGGCTGTGATCGGGCGGGAAATCGGCCTTGCAATTACGCGCGCGCCGCTCTGCGCGCGCCGCTCTCATCGGCATCGGCCGGAGACATTTCCTCGGCGACGGCACCGTTCAGGATCGTCTCGAACATTTCCAGTGCCCGTGCGACATTGGCTCCATCCATGACCCGATGGTCGTAGAGGATCCGGACATTGACGAATCCGTCCTTGTCGATCGTGCCGTAGTTGAGAAGCGTGGTCAAAGGGGTGAGCGGATTGAAGGATTCGGCCCCAAGCCCGGAATAGACGGATAGCTGAAAGGTGCCGAAATAGTTTGCCCTCTGCCGGGCGATATTGAGCCCCAGCCACATCAGCAGCCATCTGATCGGCGCCGGCGCACGGGCGAGTTTCAGGGCGCGTTGAAAATCCTTGACCTCGAGAACCGGGCGCGACCGCACCCTCTGAATCATTTCATCGAGTTCGGCGACCGAGAACCGTTCCGGGGCCTTTATGCTGCTCAATAGCACGGCCCGCTCGCCTTCATATTCGCGCTCATAGGCGATCGAGGCCACGCTAACGGGATACTCGTAGAGTTGCGGCCGGGGCAGCTTCACATAGGCGCGCCGCAATTCGGGCACCTCGCGGGCAAGAAGCGCATATCCCTTCAGAAAGATCGCGGTCCAGGAGGGTCTGGGCGTTTGGCTCATCCTCGCCTTCATGAGGGGAGCGAGGTTCATGCGCCGCTGCACCGTGACCCGCGGCACTCTGATCGAAAACCGCATCAGGTCGCCGACCAGACGTCGGGACGCCGAAAGCTTGATGACTCGGCCTCTCATCACAGGACCTCAATAAATATAAGGAACTATTCTCTTGGTCCTTTCCATATAGGCGCGGTACTCCGCACCGAAAATCTCCAGCATCATACGCTCTTCCTTACCCACCCGCAGAAAAAAAAGAACCGCAAAGCCGACCAGGCCGGCCAGGCCCGCGACCCAGTTCGCCAGGAGAAAGGCCTGTCCGACCGCCATGAGCAGAAACGAGGTGTACATGGGATGGCGAATTCTGGCGTAAAGCCCCGTATCGACCAGCTTGTGGCTTTCCCGAATCTCCAGCGTGATGGACCAGTTTCGGCCGAGTTCCTTGTGGGATTTGCGAAAAACCCACAGCGCGGCGGCAAAAATGATCGTTCCGAAGGCAACGGCCCAGGCGTTGACCGGATGGTCGGCAACCTTCGGAATGCCGCTTGCAACGTAGAATCCAGGAAGGATCGCCATGCCGAAGAGCGCCGAGGCAAGGCCGATGCCATCAGCCGGAGAACTGCGGTCGGTCACCACTCTCCGGCGTCTGGCCCGCCGTTCGAAGGGATATCGTATGATATACCAGGCAATTATGCCGAGGACCCAGACGATCTCCCCAATGGTAGCCACGCCTATCTTCACTCCAGAGCCTCTCGCCGGTCGGGACCTATTAGTATGATCGAACGTTCTGCCAACGGGAATTCGGAACACGGGCCGAAGGCTTCGGCGCAGGTCCATGCAGGCATCAGCCGAACCGTATCCGACAGGCCAGCGAATCGCCTGCCATTATAGGCCCGGCTGACCGGGACGTCTGTGTTTGCGACGCTATTCCCTTCGAAACCCGGCTGCTGCCGAGGAAAGGGTCGTGTTGTCGTCCGTGTTCATCTCCCGAAGCTTGGTGATGAACTGCTGGGACCGGAGCCACTTGGAAGGTGTCCTGTAGCCCATGAAGCGCGCGATGCTTCCGACGAAAGCGTTGCAGTTGTAGACCGTCGCATTCCAGGTAACGGAACTGGACTGCAACTTCCGGATATATGCGACGACCTTGTTATACTCGTCTTCATTGAGCATCACTCGCCAACTCGCCGACCTGTATTCTTCTTCCAGATCTCCGTCACTCCAGCCGGTTTCGGCCGGTACCGGGATGATATGCCCCAGTACGTAGGGGACCGGGCTGTTCGAGGCCGGGTGAAGGCCCGCTACTTCGGGATTGATCATCTCCCCTGTCTCGGTCGCGCGGCCGAAAACCACATAGGAGTGGCCGTAGCTCAAGGCATAACGGGAGCGGAATTCTATGAAATACTGCCGTTCGCTGTTTCGAGCCGGCGCTGCCGGAGCACTTTGCGCCGCGGCCGTCGACATCGGCACGGCTATTCCGTCATCCGGTGCAAAGGAAATGAAACGCGGCTGAGGAGGCAAATCGTCCGTTTGACACGCGGCCGCCATGAGAGCGAGTAGCGCCGCAAGCACCAGACGAGCACAGACAGGCGTCATCCCCATCCGGAACCTCAAAATTGCATGGAACTACATGCCCGCCCCGCCGCCAAGAGCGGGTTCAGGCCAGTAATTGATGGGAAAGTGCCGGCCGGCACTTTCCCATCAAAGCCCAAGTATGGGTTACTTGGTGATGATTTCCTCAGCCACCGGAGCCGGCTCAACAACCGGAGGCGGGGCTTTCCCCTTGCCTTTTCCGATCGTTCCGCAGGCGCTAAGGCCGGCGACAGCGAACAGAAGAACCACTGGAACTAGTATTCTGACCATCGGGCAAATCCTTTCCCCGTAAGTGGAGTAGATTATCTACGCAACGACCCCCCAATGGACGGGAAGGTAACGGCATTCGTTACAGAAGCCTAGTGCAGGAAAGACACAGTTGGTTTGCTGGTTAACGGAGAAACTCTATGCCGGAGCCGCGGACAAGTTGACGGGCTGCTGCTGGAAAAAGGAGGCTATCCGTACTTTATCAGGCCGGATCAGATGACCAGTACCGGCGCGCCCGTCGGGGTACGCTCATACAAATCTATGATGTCTTCGTTGGTCAGGCGAATGCATCCATTCGACACTGCAGTGCCTATCAGCCAAGGCTCGTTGGTGCCATGGATCCGAAACATGGTATCGCGCCCGTTACGATAGAGATAGAGCGCGCGAGCACCAAGCGGATTGTTTTCTCCGCCTGGAACTCCTGCCGCATATTTTGCCAGATGCGGCTTGCGCTTGATCATGTTTGCGGTCGGCGTCCATGACGGCCACTCGGCCTTGCGGCCGATCTTGGCCCTGCCCTTGAAGGTCAGCCCCTCCTCGCCAACGGCGACACCATAGCGCGTCGCCATGCCGTCCTCCTCGACGAAATACAGGAAACGCTCCGATACATTGACGACGATCGTCCCCGGCTCCTCCGTCCCATAATAGGCGACACGCTGTCGCCTGAGTTCAGGAGCCAGTTGAAAGGGAGGCGGCGGCGACGGCGCCTCAACGACCTTCCGCCGCGAAGCGCAACCGGAAACCATCAGTGCCAGGCAGCCCAACACCAACTCCCGGCGCGCGATCCCAAAGCGGTTCGCTTTACCGGCAGCACCCACAACATCCGTCCCGACCACCACGCACCCTTCTTTATTTGTTCCAGCTGTCATTCATGGCGGCCATGCACCGCCGGTCAAGCATACCGGGCCTGCCCTTTTCGTTTTCTTTCAAAAGTGTTGCATCGCTGCCTCGATTCGGCAGGCGAAGCCATTATCGGGCCAGGAAGGCTGGCCGAGGCCGATCATCGCCTCCGGCCTGCCAGGAAAAGTCATGCAGCCTTGCGGGCAAGCCGCGCCCGGATGCTCTCCACGTCGGCTCGCGGCGTCGCGGCGAAAAGCGTCTTTGTGTAGTCGTGCTTCGGCGACGAGAATACCTCGTCTCGGCTGCCATATTCCACCGCTTCGCCGAAATACATCACCATGACGTCGTCGGCGATGTAGCGGACCACGGACAGGTCATGGCTGATGAAGACATAGGTCAGCCCGAACTCGTCCTGCAGATCGGCAAGCAGGTTCAGGACCTGCGCCTGCACCGAAAGATCGAGCGCGGAGACCGGTTCGTCCAGCACCAGAAGTTTCGGATTGAGCATCAGCGCGCGGGCGATCGCGATGCGCTGGCGCTGGCCGCCGGAGAACATGTGCGGGTAGCGGTTGAAATGCTTTTCGTCGAGCCCGACCTTGGTCAGCATCTGCATGGCCCGTTCACGCCGCTCACCGGCGGGAATGTCGGTATTGATGATCAGCGGCTCCATCAGCACATCGCCGATCTTCTGGCGCGGGTTGAGCGAGCCATAGGGGTTCTGGAAGACGATCTGCACCTTGCGGCGCAGCTCGGGCGCCAGCTTCTGATGTGCTATGTCTACCTTCTCGCCTTCGATCAGGAGTTCGCCGGCGGTCGGCGGGTCGATCATGGTGATCATACGCGCCAGCGTGGACTTGCCGCAGCCACTCTCCCCGACAATAGCCAGCGTCTTGCCTTCTTCCACCTTCAGGCTCACCCCCTTGACGGCATGGACCGTCTTCGGCTTGCGGAAGAGGCTGCCGCCGATGTGATAGTCGCGGACGATGTTGCGCGTTTCCAGGATGATGCGGTTCATCGCAACGTCCCCAAATCCTGACTTGCCTCAAGCGTCGCGAAATCCGGCATGGTCGGAAGACGATCGCCGACGGCGTTTTCCGGCAAAGCCGACAGAAGCGCCTTCGTATAGGCATGCTTCGGCGCCTCGAAGAGCGAGAGCACGTCGGCCTCCTCCATCTTGCGGCCGCGATACTGCACGACCACGCGATCGGCCGTCTCGGCCACAACGCCCATATTGTGGGTGATCATGATCATGCCCATGCCGTGCTCGGTCTGAAGCCGCATGAGCAGATCCAGTATCTGCTTCTGGATCGTCACGTCGAGCGCGGTCGTCGGTTCGTCGGCGATCAGGAGTTTCGGATTGCAGGCAATGGCGATGGCGATCATGACGCGCTGGCACTGGCCGCCCGACATCTGGTGCGGAAATGCGCCGAGGCGCTCCTCCGGATCGGGAATGCCGACGGCTTTCAGAAGTTCTATGGCGCGTCGGCGCCTTGCCTTGCCGTCGAGGCCCAGATGCTCGCGCAGAACCTCCTCGATCTGAAAGCCGACCGTGAAGCACGGATTGAGGCTGGCGATCGGCTCCTGAAAGATCATGGCAATGTCCTTGCCGATGATCTTGCGCCGGTCCGGGGAGGAAAGCTTCATCAGGTCCCGGCCCCGGAAGGCCATGCGGTCTGCCGTCACCTTGGCCGTCCAGGGCAACAGCCCCATGACCGCCAGCATCGACACGGACTTGCCCGAGCCGGATTCTCCCACGATCGCCAGCACCTCGCCCTCATTGACCGAAAGCGATATGCCGTCAACCGCGCGGAATGGCCCGGATGCAGTCGCGAATTCGACCACGAGGTTTTCGATTTCCAGAAGCGCCATGGTCACGACCTCTTCAGCTTGGGATCGAGCGCGTCGCGCAGGCCGTCGCCCATGAGATTGATAGCGAGCACGGCGATGAGGATGGCAAGGCCCGGGAAAGTCACCACCCACCAGGCGCGCAGGATGAATTCACGCGCCTCGGCCAGCATGGTGCCCCATTCCGGCGTCGGCGGCTGCGCACCCATTCCGAGGAAGCCGAGAGCGGCAGCATCGAGGATGGCGGTCGAGACCGACAGCGTCGCCTGGACGATCAGCGGCGCCGTGCAATTGGGCAGGATCGTCTTGAACATCAGCCTGAGATTGCTGGCGCCGGCGACCCGGGCGGCGATGACATATTCGCGTCCCTTCTCCCCCATAACCGCCGCGCGGGTCAGACGGACGAAATGCGGCTGCAGGACGAGCGCGATGGCGATCATGGCGTTGCCAAGACCTGGCCCGAGCACCGCCACCAGAACGAGCGCCAGAAGCAGCGAGGGGAAGGCGAGGATGATATCCATCAGCCGCATGATCACGGTATCGATCCAGCCCCGGAAATAGCCTGCGACAACGCCGATCAGCACGCCGACCGTCAGCGCCAGCGCGGTGACGGCGACACCGATGAAGAGCGAGAACCGCGCGCCATAGAGGAGCCGCGAGAGCATGTCGCGGCCGACGGCGTCGGTGCCGAGCGGGAAGGCGGCGCGGCCGCCATCCTCCCAGAATGGCGGGACCAGGATCGCGTCGCGATATTGGGCATTGGGCGCATGCGGCGCCAGCAGCGGCGCGGCGATCGCCACCACGACGAGGAGAAGGAAGACGACGAGCCCGATGACGGCGCCGCGGTTTTCGGAAAAGTAGAACCAGAACTCCACCAGCCTGCGGCGGCGCGACGAATCCTGCATTCTGGCAGAGGTTGCAGACGTGTCCGTCATCATCCTACCTCAATGCCTGATGCGCGGATTGATGAGACCGTAGAGCAGGTCGACCAACAGATTCACCAGCATGATGATGCCGGCGATGATCAGCAGACCGCTTTGGATCACGGGATAGTCACGCCTGAAAACCGAATCGACCATCCATTTGCCGATGCCGGGCCAGGAAAAGATGGTTTCGGTCAGGATCGCGCCCGCCAGCATGACGCCAATCTGGAGGCCGATGGTCGTGATCACCGGGATGAGCGCGTTGCGCAATGCGTGAATGCCGACGACGCGGAAGGGCGAGAGGCCCTTGGCACGTGCGGTGCGGACATAATCCTCGCCGAGCACCTCCAGCATGGCTGACCGCGTCTGCCGGGCGATGACGGCAAGCGGGATCGTCGCCAGAACGATAGACGGCAGGATGAGATGGCTTGCCGCCGAGGCGAAGGCTCCCTCCTGGCCGGACAGGAGCGAGTCGATCAGCATGAAGCCGGTCACCGGCGGGAAATAGTAGAGCAGCGATATGCGGCCCGATACAGGCGTCCAGCCGAGCATGCCGGAAAAGACGATGATGAGCAGGAGGCCCCACCAGAAGATCGGCATGGAATAGCCGACAAGCGCGGTGCTCATGATCGTCTGATCGAAGAAGGAGCCGCGCTTGATGGCCGCGAAAACGCCGGCCGGAACGCCGATCAGAACGGCGATGAACATGGCGCAGAACGAAAGTTCGAGCGTGGCGGGAAAGAGCGCCATAAAGTCATCGAGCACGGGCCTGCGGGTAACGATCGAATTGCCGAAATCGCCTGTCAGTATTCCGCCGAGATAGTCGAAATACTGGACGAAGAGCGGGCGATCATAGCCGAGTGCATGGCTGATCTGCTCGTAGCGCTCCTGCGACATCACCCGTTCGCCGGACATCAGCATCACCGGATCTCCCGGCAGGACGCGGATGAAGGCAAAGGCAATGATGGAAACCCCTATGAAAGTAGGAATCAGGACGGCAAGCCGTCCCAGAATGAATCGAAACATGGCGGTTCGATCTCCGGCGGCTGGAAGCAGACCCCATCTACAACCATCATGCAAATGGGGCGCGCCGGTCGCCCGGCGCGCCTCCAGTATCTGGTTCTTGACGACTATTCGACGAGGTCTACACCGTCGAAGGCAAAGTCGCCCAGCGGGCTCTGGACGAAGCCCTCGACTTCCTTGCGCATCGGCACGACGGACAAGGAGTGGTCGATCGTGGCCCAGGGCGCCTCGCGCTTGAAGACGACCTGCGCCTCTTCGTAGAGCCTGGTGCGCTCCGCCTGGTCGGTGGTGCGCTTGGCGTCCGTCACCAGCTTGTTGAACTCCTCGTTGCACCACTGGGCGCGGTTGTTGCCGCCGACGGCATCACAGCCGAGCAGAGTGTGCAGGAAGTTGTCCGGGTCGCCATTGTCGCCGGTCCAGCCGAGGAGGACCGCTCCGTCGCGGTCCTTTGCCGAGGAACGCTCCAGATATTCGGCCCATTCATAGGTCACGATCTCGACATTGACCCCGATCTTGGCAAAGTCCGACTGGATGAGTTCGGCTGCGCGGCGCGCATTCAACATGTAGGGACGCGAGACCGGCATCGCCCAGACCTTCATGGAAAGATCCGTCACGCCTGCCTCTTCCAGCATCTTCTTCGCCGCCTCGGGATCATAGGAATCGTCCTCGACGGCGTCGTTGTAGGACCACATGGTCGGCGGGATTGGGTTCTTGGCGGGCGTTGCGAAGCCCTGGAACACGGCCTCCACGATCGCTTCCTTGTTGATCGCCATGTTGAGCGCCTTGCGCACCTTCGGATCGTCGAAAGGCTCCTGCGTGGTGTTGTAGGCCAGATAGGCGATGTTGAGGCCCTCCTGCTCCATCACCTTGAGGTTCGGATCGGCCTTCATCGACTCGATATCGGCCGCGTTCGGGAACGGCATCAGATGGCATTCGCCAGCCTTCAGCTTCTGGTAGCGTACCGACGCGTCCGGCGTGATGGCAAAGACGAGATCATCGATCTTCTGCGCCCCGCCCCAATAATCCGGATTTGCCTTGTAGCGGATCACCGCATCCGGCTGATAAGCGACAAAGGCGAACGGCCCGGTTCCGAGCGGCTGCTGGTTGAGCTGGTTCATATTGCCGTCGGCTTCGAGCTTGTCGGCATATTCCTTCGACATGATCGAGGCGAAGGGCATCGCCAGATTGGCGAGGAAGGGTGCCTCGGGCTGATTCAGCACGAATTTCACCGTCATGTCGTCGACCTTCTCGATCGACTTGATGAGATCCGGGAAACCCATACCGCTGAAATATTCCCACGCGGCGCCGGCGACATACTGGTGCCACGGATTGTCCTCCTTCAACTGACGCTCGAAGGAGAAGATGATGTCGTCGGCGTTCAGTTCGCGGGTCGGCGTGAAGAAGTCGGTGGTCTGGAACTTCACGCCGGAGCGGATCTTGAAGGTGTATTCCAGGCCGTCATCGGAAACCTCCCAGCTTTCCGCCAGGCCCGGTTCTGTTTCAGTGGTGCCCGGCTTGAATTCGAGAAGGCGGTTGTAGACGGTATGGGCAGCGGCGTCGAAGGTTGTGCCGGCGGTGTAAAGGCCGGGATCGAAGCCTTCCGGCGATCCTTCCGAACAATAGACGAAGGTCTTCGCGCTTGCCGCGCCGCTCAGCATCGTGGCAGCGAGTAGCGCCGCCGCGAAAATGGTCTTGGTTTTCATCGAGGTCTCCCCTGAGATCATGCGAGCCACTCCCATCGGCTCTGGAAGCGCCATATAAGCAAAGTTCCAATGGCGAGGAAACACCCGTCAGTGTTGCCCTACGGTCAAGCTGCAGAAGTGTTGCTATAGGATACACAGGAAGGAATGCCTGTCGGCAGATCGGCAGACATATTTGCGGGACGGAAAGGAAAACATCATGCACCAGGGATGGGTAGACGATGTGCTGAACTTCTGGTTTGGGGAACTCACGCCGGAAGATTGGTTCCAGCAGAAGGATGCCACCGACAAGGCCATCCGTGAGCGTTTTCTTCCGCTGCATTCGGATTTACAGCGGAATTTTCCGGAAGAGGCCATGACGGACCCGCGCACGGCCCTTGCCGCCATCATCGTCTTTGACCAGTTTCCGCGCAACATGTTCCGCCGCACGCCGCAAGCCTTCAGCACCGATTCTCTCGCTCTCAAACTGGCCAGGAATGCTGTGGAAAATGGGCTCGACAAGGATCTTTCGCCCGAGGAAAGGCAGTTCCTCTGCCTGCCGTTCCAGCATTCCGAAGAACTCGGGGACCAGGAACGCTCGGTGCAGCTCTTCGAGGCGATCGGCGACGAGGAAGGCATTCGCTACGCCGTCGAACATCGCGACATCATCGCGCGCTTCGGCCGCTTTCCGCACAGGAACAAGGCGCTCCAACGCAAAAGCACCGAGGAGGAATTGTCGTTCCTGGAAGGCCATGAAGGTTTTGGCCAATAGCCGGATATTTGCCGGAATCTGGCATACTTGCGCCAACCATCCATCACGCAATAGTTAGGTTGGCGCCAGGAGCCTGTGAAACATGCCGTGAACGGATTGTTGCGGCATAGGACAAATAAAATTCCGCAAAGAAATTTGCGAGGGAGGCAGCATGGTCAAGCAAGCAACCGCTACGCGGAAACCCCGACAAAAAGCGAGGGCCTCCAAGGACGAGGCCGAAGCGAAATCCGCTACGGCCAAGGCTGCCCCGAAATCCTCGCTTGAAAAGGCGGCAGGGAGCAAAACCTCTGCGGGCAAGCCGAAGCCGAAGGCGAAAGCACCGGCCCCCAAGGCCAAACGCGCCCCGAAGGCAAGCGCGAAGGCTTCGCTCGACCCGAAGCCCTGGCTGAAAAGCTATCCGGAGGGCATCCCGGCGGAGATCGGGCCGATCACATACAACTCCATCGGCGACTTGATGGTGGAAGCCTGTCGCAAATATGCCGACAGGCCTGCCTTCACCTGCATGGGCAAGACGCTGACCTTCCGCGAACTGGAGCAGCAGTCCACCGCCTTCGCCGCCTATCTCCAGTCTCTGGGACTGCAGAAGGGTGCGCGCGTCGCCCTCATGATGCCGAATGTGCTGCAATATCCCGTCGCGATGATGGCGGTGCTGCAGGCCGGCCTTGTCGTCGTCAACGTCAATCCGCTCTATACGCCTCGTGAACTCGAGCACCAGCTCAAGGATTCGGGCGCAGAAGCGATCGTCATCCTGGAGAATTTCGCCAAGACGCTGGAGACGGTGATCGCCAGGACGCCGGTCAAGCACGTCGTCGTAGCGACGATGGGCGATCTCCTCGGCCTCAAGGGGCTCATCGTCAATTTCGTCGTACGCCGGGTGAAGAAGATGGTTCCGTCCTGGTCCCTGCCCGGCAATGTCCCCTTCAAAGCCGCTCTGAGCCAGGGCAAGGCCAAGACCTTCCACCCGCCGGAACTCACCCAGGACGACATCGCCTTCCTGCAATATACGGGCGGGACGACCGGCATTTCGAAAGGCGCCACGCTTACCCATCGAAACGTGCTCGCCAATGTGGCGCAGAACGCTGCATGGGTGGAAGCGGCCTTCAGGAAGCATCCCCGGCCGGAGCGCCTGGTCTATGTCTGCGCCTTGCCGCTCTATCACATCTATGCGCTGACGGTGAACGCGCTCATGGGCGTGCAGCAGGGGGCCGAGAACCTTTTGATCCCCAACCCGCGTGACATTCCCGCCTTTGTGAAGGAACTCTCCAGGAAGCCGTTCCACGTCTTCCCGGGCCTCAACACGCTCTTCAACGCGCTGCTGAACAATGAGGATTTCCACAAGCTGGATTTCAAGCCGCTGATCCTGACCTTCGGCGGCGGCATGGCCGTGCAGCGGTCGGTGGCGGATCGCTGGAAGCGGCTGACCGGCAATACGATCGCGGAAGGCTACGGCCTTTCGGAGACGTCGCCCGTCGCCACCACCAACCGGTTCGACAGCGACGAGTTCACCGGGACGATCGGCCTGCCCATTCCCTCGACGGAAATCGCCATCCGCGACGAGCACGGCAAGGACGTTCCGCTCGGTGAGGTCGGCGAGATATGCATTCGCGGGCCACAGGTCATGACCGGCTACTGGAACCGGCCCGACGAGACGGCCAAGGTCATGACGAAGGACGGCTTCTTCCGCTCCGGCGACATGGGCTTCATGGACGAGCGCGGCTATGTGAAGATCGTCGACCGCAAGAAGGACATGATCCTCGTCTCCGGCTTCAACGTCTATCCGAACGAGATCGAGGAGGTCGTCTCGCAGCATCCGGGCGTGCTCGAAGTTGCGGCCATCGGCGTACCGGACGAGCATTCCGGCGAGGTGCCGAAACTCTTTGTCGTGAAGAAGGACCAGTCGCTGACCGAAAAGGATATACTCGACTTCTGCCGGGACAAGCTGACGGGTTACAAGCGGCCGAGAAAAGTCGAGTTCCGTTCGGAACTGCCGAAGACCAATGTGGGCAAGATCCTGAGACGCGAATTGCGTTGAAGCCGGGTCGGCGGCCTCATTCCTCCGGACTGAGAAGCGCCGGCAGGTCAGCGATCGAATTGAGCAGCACATCGGCACCCGCCAGCGTCTCGCGCGTGCCGGTGCCGCTGAGCACACCGACGATCAAACCGGCGCCTGCAGCCTTGCCGGTGTCGAGGTCGTGGCGATTATCGCCCACCATCGCGATCTCGGACGGCCGTAGCCCGGTCATGTCGGCGAAGGCGTGGATGACGTCCGGGGCCGGCTTCGGATTGGCCACCGCGTCATAGCCGAAAGCGGCATCGAACATCTGCGCGATTCCGAGCGCCAGAAGCGTGCGCTCGGCGCCGCTCGTGGAATCGTTGGTCGCCAGTCCAAGGCGAAATCCCCGACGATGCAATTCCGTGATCGTTTCCTTGCAGCGGTCCACGGCCACCGCAGTCGCGGCTGCTTCTTCCGCCGTTATCTGGTCGAACGCCGAGACGCGCTCCAGACGACCGGCGGCCGACAGATGCGGATACCAGAGCGCCACGATATCGGCATTGGTGCCGGCCGCGAAGACGGAGTCGGCGCGGAATCCGCCGGTCACCGCATCATAGCCGGCAATGTTCATGAGTTCATCGGCCCGTTCGCGGTCGCCATCAGCGGCAAGCAATGCCATATGCGCGCCGATCGCGAACCAGGTCTTGTGGAAATCGACGAGGGTGCCGTCCTTGTCGAACAGGATGCCCCTGATGGCCCGCGCCGATTTCATCGACTGCCGCGCAATGCGTTGATGCGGGCGACCAGGCCGGCTGTCGAGGAATCACGATCCCCTGCACCCGCCTTGCCCTCGACGACCGGCAGTAGGCCGGTCGCAAGCTCCTTGCCGAGCTCCACACCCCATTGATCGAAGGCATTGATGCCGAAAAGCTGGGCTTCGACGA
>Ga0164243_10004656_pt1 | contig 21377 bp, 19 predicted proteins | sample OricompcompostOP_FD_108781 | JGI IMG/M metagenome (GOLD analysis project Ga0164243, IMG submission 108781) | Organic Plus compost microbial communities from Emeryville, California, USA - Original compost - Organic plus compost (OP) | ecosystem: Engineered > Solid waste > Mixed feedstock >...
CAAGTCGTTGATCGAGCATTCCATCTCCGGTCAGCGCAATCGCATCATGGCGGCTATTGACCACGACAACTTCTCAACGCGAGCCTTCGTGGAGGCGGCGCGAGCCGGAGAATCGGAACTGAGCGCCCAGTTCTCGATCACCGGCGCGCAGGCGCGATCTCTGATCGAGGCCGGTGAGCCCCTTTTCCGCCAGCTCGAGGAGCAGTCGGTTGGGCAAGCTGTGGAGGTGCAGCTGGACGTGCAGGCAGGAACGGGCACACGCGAGTTCAAGAAGATGGACGATCTGTCGAAGGGCCAGCGTGCGACCGCACTGCTCCTGCTCTTGCTCGGCGCATCGAACGCTCCGCTCGTGATCGATCAACCCGAGGATGATCTCGACAACCGATTCGTCTATGACGGTATCGTCACCAACCTTCGGAGCCTGAAGGGTAAGCGTCAGATCATCGCGAGTACTCACAACGCGAACGTTCCAGTGCTTGGTGACGCCGAGTTGATCGTGGCTCTCGAAGGAGATGGCCAGAACGGTCGAGCTGCAGCGGACGGGATCGGCTCCCTGGACGATGTAGCCATTCGCTCACACGTTGAGAACGTGCTCGAGGGAGGGCCCGCAGCATTCAACGCTCGACAACATCTTTACGGGTTCTGACTGCTATCCCGGTTCAAGGTAGCGCCGTCCAGACATCTGTCGTTACGGTGCGTGCGTCCGCAGTATCCGCTTGATCGTCGACTCGCTCACTCCGTACATCTCCATCAGCTCCCGCCGGGTCGCTCCGCTGGCGAACAGGCGCCGCGCCTCGGCCTTCTGCGCCTCGCTGAGGGCGGCACGCTTCGTCCTGACGGTGAGGTCGAACCCCGCCCGGCGGAGCGTGTCACGGACGGTGTTGCGACGCAAGTTGTACCGCTCAGCAAGCTCGTACGTGGATGCTCCGGACTCGTAGCCCTCAATCAGGAGCTTGACGACCGACCTGTGGAGGGCGTTCTGCCTGGGGAGCGGGTGGTCGTCGGGTTCTGGTGTTGACGCGCGGGCGGCGGCCAGAAGATCGGCCAGTTCGGCGGTTTTCCGCGCTTGTTGGCAGTAGTTTCGCAGGAGCCCGACTGTAGAACTACAGGCCAGGGGCCGTTTCCGGAGTACGGGGGCGGCCCCTTCGCCGTCACGGGCAGGGATTGCACGAACGGTGCATAGGCGTGTGCAATCGTCACAGGCCGATGGCAGCCGACGCCCTACGTACTCGGTCGCGGGCCGGTCCTGGAGCGCGTGCCGATAGACCTTCGTGGTGATGTCCACGACGCGTGGCCGAGCTGATGGTGATGGTGACGCAGCGGCTTCGGGTGTCGCGATCTGTCGATCTCAGCCGCCGAGGAGGCCGGCGACCAGAAGCATCACGGGCACAGCGAGCAGGGTGGTGACGACCCCGGCATCTCGGGCCAGGGCGCGCGCACGGTCGTACTGCACCGCGTAGACCAGTACGTTCTGGGCCGTCGGGAGCGCCGCCATCGTGACGACTGTGAGGAGCTCGGTGCCGTTGAGGCCGACGGACCGGCCGATCGCGAAGGCCAGCACCGGGTGCACGATCGAGCGCAGCGCCACGACGAGCACCAGCTCGCGCGAGCCGATGGGATCGAGCGGCGGCTGCACCACATGGGGTGTGTCGGCACCTGCTGCGGAGCCGATGACGTTCATCGGTCGGCGTCTGGCGGTGCGCAGACCGACCAGCGACATGCCGAAGGTCAGCAGCGCCAACGGGGCTGCAGCGGCACCGACGATGCGAAACGGCTGGAGGACGACGTCGGGCACGGACAACGGGAGCGCCGACAGGACGATGCCGCTCAGCGCCCCCACGATGATCGGGTTCCGTAGCACGCGCACCACGAGCCGCCCGAGCCGACGGCCGCGGAGCACCGAGGGCGCCGTCGCACGGGTGGTGTCGAGCACCGTGAAGGCGATCGGCGCGAGGACCAGGAGCTGGAACAGCAGCGACGGTACGACCGCCACGGCATCGCCGAGCAGATACACCGCGATGGGGATGCCCAGGTTGCCGGCGTTGACATATGCCGCCGAGAGCGTCCCCACGGTCGCCTCGCCGGGCGGACGACGCCACAGCCCGGCGAGGACGACGGCAGCGACGACAGCCACGAGAGCCGTGCTCAGCCAGATGACGAGTGCGGAGCGCGACAACAGTGGGTGCAGGTCCGCTCCGGCGATCGTCGTCGCCAGGAGGCACGGCGTGGCGATGACGAAGACCGTCCGGGCGAGCACCTGCTCGGAGCCGGGGCCGAGCACCTGGAAGCGGCCCAGCGCCCAGCCGATCCCGGCGATGGTCGCCATCGCGCCCAGCGCCTCCAGCACCGCTCCCACGTCCGTCAGGACCCTGACGCGAGAGGTGCGCCGAGCGCTGCCGCTCGGACGCCCGTCACAGCACGGGAACCATGCCGCCGTCGCACCGCAGGGCGGTGCCCGTCACGTAGGAGGCCGGCCCTGAGCAGAGGAAGGCGACCACGGCGCCGAACTCCTCAGGGATCCCGTACCGGCCCGTCGGTATGGCGCTCCTCGAGTCCGTTCGCACGTCGTCGGCCGAACGTCCTTCACGGGTCGCCCGGGCGTCGTCCAGGGCGGCGACCCGTGCCGTGGCGATCCGGCCCGGCAGTGCGAGGTTGACCGTGACGCCGTCTGCCGCCACTTCTGTGGCGAGCGTCTTGAGATAGGCGGCGAGCGCCCACCTGCCGACGTTGGAGACGGCGAGACCGGGGAGGGGGGCGTCGATGCCGCTCGATCCGATCGCCACGATCCTGCCCCAGCCGCGTCGGCGCATGCCGGGCAAGACGCGGGCGACGAGCTCACGCTGCGGGCGCAGGTGTAGGTCCAGCGCGCGGGCCACGTCGTCATCGCCGAGCTCGTCCGCCCGGGAGGGGGCGGGACCGGGCCCGTTCAGGACGAGGATGTCGACGGGGCCCAGAGCTCGCTCGGTCGCCGCGACGAGATCTGCCGGCCCGTCGGCTGCGAAGAGGTCGGCGGGGATCGGCACCGCGCTCGGCAGCTCGGCAGCGACCTGCTGCGCGGTGTCGGCTCGGCGGCCGGTGACCACCACTCGGGCCCCCTCAGTGGCGAGCGCCCGGGCGCTCGCCGCGCCCAGTCCCGACGTGGAGCCGCACACCAAGGCGACCTTGCCGTGGATGGCCGTGTCCATGCTCAGACTCTCCTTCTGACGCTCATGGCGCATGTACTGCAAGGCCTTGCAGCGATCGAACACAGACGATTGACCAGCGGTAGCTGGGTCGAACCGCGGAGTTGACCGAATCGCCTGCAACATGATAGCAATCGATGCCACAACGTTCTGACTGTTTGTCACCGGTTGATCAGGGCTCGAGGGCGAACTCTTCGAGCGTCTCACCGGTCGAGAGCGGGCGACGATGCCCGGCTCGCGGAACCCGACCTGAGCGCTGGCCCGCCGGCCGGACCGCACGCATCCTCCGCGCCGCAACGTCGCGGCGGGGGACCGGGGAGGAAACAGATGCAGAAGCAGTTCGAGACGCTGACGCTCGAGCTGACCGGGGACGCCATGTGGAACCCGGTCAAGGTTGATCAGGCGCTCGTCGCGGTCGAGCAGAACCGCCTGGACGGGATCGTCTTCCACGAGGCGGACATCCTCACCAAGATCGTGTTCCCGTCCAACTACGACCCCGCCACGTCCGACTGGCACGGCACGCGTCGCAGGGGCGTCTGGGCGATCGTCAACAACCGGGCCTACCTGCAGGACGTCGCTCGCAGGTGTGCGGCACGCGGCGTGATGTTCCTGCTCGAGACCAAGGAGCTCGGCTACCCGGACGAGTTCCTCGAGGACGTGCCCGACCTCGTGGTGGATGGTGTGGTCTGCCCGACCCACCCGGCGTGGGAAGGTCTACTCGAACGTCGCTACGCCGAGGTCTGCCGGCTGCTCCCCGAGCTCACCGGTTTCGTCGTGAGCGTCGGGACGCTCGAGGGCCGAGCGTCCCTGACCACACGACGCTGCCAGTGCGAGCGCTGCGCGGCGACCGACGACATCGCGTGGCACCGCGGCGTCGTCAGCGCGATCCATCGTGTGACGGAACGGTTCGGTCGCACCCTGGTGGTGCGCGAGTTCAGCTACAACCCACAGGACCAGGAAGCGGTCGTCGCCGGCCTCAGCCGGCTGCCGGCGTCGGTCGAATACATGGTCAAGCCTTACGCACGCGACTACTACCTGCCGTGGCCGGACAACCCCGCGCTCGGCTCCGTCCCCGGACGCCGGAAGTGGCTCGAGTACGACTGTCACGGCCAGTACTTCGGGTGGGGCATCTTCCCGTTGTCCGTGCTCCCCGACCAGCTCGCCCGCTTTCGCAGCGCGGCGGAGGCCGGCTGCAGCGTGCTCCAGCTCCGTGTGGACTGGGAGCGGATCAACGGGTTGTGGGCGTTCGACACCTTCGGCAAGGTCAATGTGGCCACGGCGGCGCTCGCCGCCCGATCACCGCAGACGCCACCCGAGCAGCTGCTCGCCGCGGCCCTGCGGTCCACCGGCGTGGTGGTCTCCTCGACGACCGACGAGACCGTGGTCGAGCTCGCGCGGCACTGGTTGGACCTCTACCCCCTTGCGCTCCGGGTGCTCTATGTCACCGGGAACGTCTACAACACGTCGAGCATGATCCCGAACGGCGTCGCGCAGGGCTGGTCGTACATGAGCATGCTGCACGCGATGCGGGGTTGGCACGGCCCGTCGATCGGCTCGCTCGACGTCGCCGACCCCGAGGTCGTGCAGGGCATCCTTGCGGAGAAGGCCGGCGTGGCGAGCGCCTACGAGGCATGGCACCGCCGAATGTATGACTGGCAGGCTTCCGGCGTCTTGCGGTTGCCGGACCCGGCGCGGCTCGGCGATGTGCTCGAGTGGTCGCGTCTCTACGTGGATGCGTTCGTCCGCTCCGCCGAGGTGGTCGTTCTCGTCAAGGCGGCCGAGGCGCGGTCGCTCACCGAAGACGAGCGGGCCGCGCTCCAGCGCGCGGCCGAGGCACTCGACCTCGTCCGCGCGACGCTTGAAGCACGCGGAGCGCGCCTCGGCCACACCCACCACGCACGGCTGCTCGTCGATCCCGCGCACCTTCACTCGATGGTCATCAGCGCGCACACCGCCCTCGGCTCGCACCTCGTCGGCTGACCGCCGGTTCCGCCGCGAAGGCCCAAGGCCCTCTGCACCACCCGCAGCACGTACAAGGACGTACCAACGCAGCGAAGGAAGAGGTACTCATGAAGACACGTCGCGCCAAGATGCACGCGCTCGCCGCCTCCGTGGTGGGCACGCTGCTCCTCGCCTCCTGCAGCGCTGGCGGCTCGAGCGAGGGCGACGGCACGAACAGCGCCCCGGCCGGTGGCGGCGAACCGGTCACGCTCTTGCTCCCGTCCGGCAATTTCGAGCGCACGACGCTGCCGATGCTTGAGGACTTCACCGCGGAGACTGGTATCGAGGTCGAGCCGATCGCGATGCCCGCCGAGGACGCACGTTCGCGCCAGATCCTCGACCTCACCAGCCAGACCGGCGAGCTCGACCTCATCCTCATGGACGGGATGACCTGGCTGACGCAGGTGTACGAGCACCTCGAGCCGCTCGACGAGCCGGCGGAGGCTGACGCGGAGTACCTGCGACCGCTGCTGGACATGTTCACGATCGACGGTGAGCGGTATGCCTCGCCGCTCGGCGTGAGCATCCGTCCCCTGATCTACCGGGCCGACATCTTCGAGGAGGCGGGCCTCGAGCCGCCCACCACGTTCGAGGAGTTCTACGACACCGCGGCGCAGCTCACCTCGGGGGACGTGTACGGGTTCGTCGGCCCTTACGGCCGCGCCACGAGCCATGTCTCCATCTGGACGGTCCTCGCCTACAACAACGGCGTCGAGATCCTCGACGAGGCCGGCGAGAAGGCGGCCTTCAACACCGAGGCCGGCGTCGAAGCACTGGAGACGATGGCAGCCCTGTACCGCGACCATCTCATGCCGGTCGACTCGATCGAGATGGCACACGACGGGACGCTCGTCGCGATGCAGGAGGGCCGTGGCGCGATGACGATCCTGCCGACGTCCTTCTTCCTCAGTCTCAACGAGGAAGGGTCGGGTCCGCATGCGGGCGACTTCCGGATCGCTCCTCTCCCGGTCGGTCCGGACGGCGACGAGCCGCAGTCCCTTGCCACCGGCTGGGGCTTCGGGCTCTCGAAGTACAGCGAGAACAAGGAGAACGCCCGGAAGCTCTTGGCCTACCTGGACGAGCGGACCATCGACCCCGCGCCCGACGCGGACACCGAGCAGCTTGTGCGCCCGGTCTCGGACGCGGGCTTCCAGCACCCCGGCACGCAGGAGATCTTCCCCGACGGCCAGATCGACCTGTTGGAGGAGAGCCTCAGCAGTGCGCGGACGCTGCCGGAGACACCGCTGTGGGACGACATCCAGAACGCGCTCGGCGAAGAGTTCCAGCGGGCGTACCTGGGTGAGATCAGCGCGGCGGACGCCATCGCGAACGGTGAGAAGAGGGTCAACGAGATCCTCGCCGGTTCCTGACAGGACGAGTGGACAGAGGCGACGACATGACCGATCGCACCGGCGCGGCTGCGCCCGCGCTCAGGTCGGCAAGGAGCACGCCCGAGACGGCGGCGAAGGAGGGTCCCCACGGGCTGGGCGCTGCCTCGGCAAACGGTTCGCGCCGGTCGTGGTGGCGGAGCCGCAACGCCTTGGGGTATGGGTTCATCGCCGGGCCGCTGGTCTTCATGGTCGTGGTGCTGCTCGTCCCGATCGCGTACAACGCGTGGGTCAGCCTGCACGACTGGAGCCTGGTCGGCACGACGCCACCGAGGTTCATCGGGTTGGACAACTACCTGGAGATCGTCCAGACACCGCGCTGGCGGGGGACGCTGCTGCGGACGGCGGTCTACGTCATCGTCACCGTGTCCGTCCAGGTCGTAGCCGGGTTCCTGATCGCGCTGCTGCTGCACCAGCACTTCCCGCGGGCCAAGGTCGCCCGGATGCTCCTGCTGCTTCCGATGATGATCTCGGAGGTTGTCGTCGGGAACATCTGGCGCCTGCTGCTCAACTACAACGGCGGCCTCATCAACTGGTTCCTCGGGCTGTTCGGCATCGAGCCCGTGTTCTGGCTCGGACCTGAGCACGCGTTCCAGAGCATCCTCATGGTCGACATCTGGCAGAACGTGCCGTTCGTCACGCTGGTGCTGTTCGCCGCGCTCCAGACGCTGCCGTCCGAGCTCCTCGAGGCGGCGGCGATCGACGGGGCCAACCGCTGGCACCAGGTCCGGTCGGTGATCGTGCCGATGATCCAGCCGGCGTTCCTGCTGGTGCTGATGTTCCAGACCATGTTCGCCATCAGGTCCTTCAGCACCATCTGGCTGCTCACGGAGGGCGGTCCCGGCGACCGGACCTCACTCCTGGCGATCGACGTCTTCCGTGCCGCACTGCAGAGCTACGACATCGGGCTCGGTGCCGCTCTCTCCTGGTGCCTGCTCCTGCTGAGCCTTGGCATCACCGTTCTCTACATCAGGTGGTTGAAGCGTGACCCTCTTGTCTGAGACCGTGCGGCGGCCACGGTTCACCGTGGGGCGCGCCTGGGCGTATGTCGCCCTCGTCGCGCTCCTGCTCGTCGCCGTCTTCCCGATCCTCTGGCTCGTCCTCACCAGCCTGATGCCGAGCAACCTGATCATGCGGTCGACACCGACCTTGGTCTTCACGCCCACGTTCGAACACTTTGCCGCCATCTTCGGCACCGGACGCGGGGCGATCACCACCTACCTCGTGAACTCCGTCATCGTCACGCTGGTGTCGACGGTGTGCGCGGTCGCCTTGGCCATCTTCGCGGCATACGGCATCGCTCGTGTGCGGCCTCGAGGGCACGAGAAGCTGAGCCTGCTCATCCTCACCTCTCGGATGCTGCCGCCGGTGGGTCTGGTAGTGCCGATGTACCTCATCGCGCGGAACACCGGCCTGCTGGACACGCACCTGGCGCTGATCCTTCCGTACATCGCGATCAACATCCCGCTGGCGACCTGGATGCTCCAGGGGTTCTTCATGGACCTGCCCAAGGAGCTGGAGGAGGCTGCGATGATCGACGGCTGCGGCCGAGTGATGGCGTTCGTGCGCGTCGTCCTGCCGCTCGCGGGCCCCGGCATCGCAGCGGTCAGCGTCTTCTGCTTCGTCCTCGCGTGGAATGACATGGTGCTCGCACTGCCCCTGACGCTGCGCGACGCCGTGACGCTGCCCCCGTTCATGTCCCAGGTGCGCCAGGAGGAAGGCGTGGCCTGGGGGCAGCTCGGCGCGACGACAGTGGTCGTCATGGCCCCGGTCATCCTGTTCACCCTCGCCGTGCAGCGGTGGATCGTCTCTGGCTTGACCGCCGGGGCGGCGAAGGGATGACCATCACGCGGTGCCGAACCGTCCACGATGAAGCGGACGGCTCCCGTCTCCTGGTCGAGTCGATGCGTCGGGGCGGTCTGTCGCGCAGCGGCAGGACGCCGACGCGAAGGGCGGTTCCTGTTCCATGAAGATCGTCGACGTCACGGCGTACCACCTCTCCCACCGGTTCGAGATCCCGCCACGCCCCCAGAGCCGCGGCAGTGCATCCAAGCGCGACACGGTGCTGGTCAAGGTGACCTCGAGCGACGGCATCGTCGGATACGGGGAGTCGTACCACGGGCATGCGCCGACGGCGGTCGCCGAGCTGGTGAACTCGACGATCCGCGAGGCCGTGATCGGTGAGGAGGTGCACGACACCGAGGGCATCTGGTTCAAGCTCTACATGCGCTACCTCATCGGTGCCGGCCTCGGCGCCGCGGTGCTGCACGCCATGAGCGGCCTCGACATGGCGCTGTGGGACGTGCGGGGCAAGGCTCTCGGAGTCCCCGTGTACACGCTGCTCGGCGGCAGGCAGCGCGAGTTCCGGGCCTACGCCGGGGGCCTGAATCTCGGCTTTCAGCCCCCGGAAGAGCTGGTCGCGGAGGTCGAGCGGCTGCGGTCGGAGCACGGCTTCACCGCCGTGAAGCTCCGCCTGGGTGACACCGTCGAGAACGATCTGATGCGCGTCAAGGCCGTCCGTGAGCACTTCGGCGACGACCTGGAGATCATGGGCGACGCCAATCTCGGCTACACGTACTCCGAGGTCTACCGGCTGCTGCCCGGCCTGGCAGAGTACGGGGTGTCGTGGCTGGAGGAACCGCTCACGCGCGACAACATCGACGGCTACGTCGACATGCGCCGGCGTAGCGGGGTGCCGATCGCTGCTGGGGAGAACCTGTACGGCCGCCACGAGCTGAAGCACTGGCTCGGCCGTCGTGCTCTGGACGTCGTGCAGTCCGACTGCAGCAAGACGGGAGGCATCACGGAGCTGAAGAAGATCGGTGACCTTGCTGCGACACTGCAGCTGCGCTTCGCGCCGCACACCTCGCACACCCGTCTCAACCACGCGGCGACGCTGCACGTCATGTCGGCGCTGCCGTCCTCGTACGTCTACGAGGCCGATGCCAGCAAGGACAACCGCTTCAGCGCCGAGCTCATCACCGCACCGATCCAGGTCGTCGACGGCATGGTCCGGCCGCCGACGGAACCGGGCCTCGGTGTGCGCGTGGACGAGGAGCAGCTCGAACGCTTCGCCGGTATCCCCGGTGCCGCCTACACCGTCGATCGGCGTCCGCGCTGAGCCGGTCGACATCCGCACGAAAGGGGTCGTGATGTCCGAGGAGACCGCCACCGTCCTGGTCCCCGAGCAGTACGCCGCCGGCGTGCCGGCGGTCGAGGGGATGCGCGTCGTCGCGTACCGCACCGGCGAGGACCTGCCTGCGGGGGCGGACGACGCGATCGGACTGGTGGTCTGGCACGCGTCCGTCGACTGGCTCAGGGCGGTGGCCCGTCGGCTCCGGGGCTTGCGGTGGGTGCAGACGCTCTCGGCCGGACCGGACGTCGCGCTGGCGACCGGGTTCGCCGACGACGTGATCATCACATCGGGGCGGTCCCTGCATGACCTGCCCGTCACCGAGCACACACTCGCGCTCGTGCTTGCCGCGGCACGGCGACTCGACCTGCTGACGCGTGCCCAGATCGGCCATCGGTGGGCGCGCGAGCTCGGCGGTGCCCAGCCGGCTCACACCCCGCACCGGTTCACCACGCTGCGCGGGGCGCGCGTCGTCATCTGGGGGTACGGCTCGATCGCCGCGACACTGCGGCCGCACTTGGAGGCGCTCGGCGCCACGGTCGTCGGTGTGGCATCCCGAGCGGGGGAGCGCGGCGGGGTGCCGGTCTGTGCGCCGGACGATCTGCCCATACTGCTGCCGACGGCTGACGTGCTCGTCATGCTGCTGCCCGCCACGGACTCCACCCGCGGTGCGCTCTCCCGGGACCTGCTCGCGCGGCTGCCCCGACACGCCTGGGTCGTCAACGTCGGTCGTGGTGCCACCGTCGACGAGAAGGCGCTCGTCGACGCGCTGCGCGACGGCACCATCGGTGGCGCCGCCCTGGATGTCGTCGTGGAGGAACCGCTGCCCCCCGGTTCGCCTCTGTGGGACGCCCCGAACGTGATCCTCACGCCGCACGCGGCGGGTGGTCGTCCGATCGGGGCGGAGCAGCTCATCGCAGACAACGCCGCACGCCTCCTCACCGGGCGGCCGCTGCGGAACATCGCCCGATGACCGCCACGCTGCGCGACGTCGCGCTGGCCGCCGGCGTATCGACGTCCACCGTCTCGCGGGCGCTGTCCAAGCCGGATCTGGTGAACGGCGTGACGCGCGAACGGGTACGTGTCGCGGCCGAACGACTCGGCTACCCCCTCAGCCGTTCGTCGGCCGGGCTCGCCGCCGGGCGTACGGGCCACCTCGCCATCGTCGTGCCGGACCTCACGAACCCGCTGTTCGCGGGCGTCGTCAAGGGAGCCCAGGCACGTGCGCGGGAGAGCGACTACGCCCTGTTCGTCGCGGACACCAACGAGGACGTGGGCGCGGAGTGGGGGATCGCTGCGGGGCTCGCGAGCGAGGCGGACGGTCTCGTGCTGTGCTCGCCGCGCGGTGACGTCACGGAGATCGCCCGCATCGGCGAGCAGGTGCCGCTCGTCCTCATGCATCGGCGCTACGCGGAGTTCGCTCGGGTCACCGTCGACAACGTCGACGGCATGCGCCAGGCGGTGGCGCACCTCGCCGCCCTGGGACACCGGCGTGTCGCCTTTGTCGCGGGGCCGCGGACGTCAGCTGTGAACGCCGAACGCGAGGAAGGGCTGCGTGCCGCTGCTGCCGACCACGCCATCGACGTCGTCGAGCTCGGCAACTTTCGTCCGACGTTCGATGGCGGTGTGGCGGCGGCCGACCTGGTCGCCGCTGCGGGAGTGACCGGCGTCATCGGCTACAACGACATCCTCGCGCTCGGCATCATCAGCCGGCTGCACGACAGGGGCGTCCACGTGCCGGAGGACCTGAGTGTCGTCGGGTTCGACGACATCGCGATGGCCGGCATGTCGCGCCCCCCGCTGACCACGGTCGCCATCCCCCAGGAGCAGGCGGGGCGCACGGCGATCGATCTCCTCGTCAGCGGCCTCACCGGCGTGCAGGGTGACCCACGGCACGTCGAGATACCCGCGCACCTCATGGTCCGGTCGACGACGACCGGAGCGCCGGGCACCGCCTGGACCCGGTAGGCGCCCATCAGCACAGATCGCACGCCCGACGAGAGGGAGGCCCCCCAGATGTTCGAGACCCGCGCGCTGGAGCTGAACGGCCGTGAGAACGTGTGGAGACCGGACCGAGTCCTGGCCGTGCTCGACCACATGGTGACCACCGGCCTGAACACCTTGGTCCTCAACGACATCGCGATCGCCGAACGACTCGTGTACCCGGGTCGCTACTTCGGCGCGACGCCCGAGGACACGAACGTCCACGCACGCTACGCGAAGGCGTTCCGGAACCTGTACGCCTACATGCCCGGGGGCCGGTCTCGACGGTACAAGGACGTCGAGTACCTGCGCTGGGTGATCCGCCGCGCCGACGAGCGAGGGATCGACGTCTACCTCAACAACAAGGAGATCTTCTTCCCGGACGCGATCCTCGAGCTCCACCCGGAGCTGCAGAAGGACGGCGTCGTGTGCCCGACCGACCCGTTCTGGGGCGAGTTCCTCGAGGTGAAGTACACCGAGCTCTTCGAGGACCTCCCGGGCCTCAAGGGCATGATCACCTCGCCCGCCACCGGCGAGAGCCGCGTGAGCATCGCGCACAACCATTGCACGTGCGAGCGATGCGCGAACACGGTGCCGTCGGACTGGTACGAATGGGTCATCACGAGCATCCACCGGCCCGTGAGTGCGGCCGGCAAGCTCCTCGTCGTCCGAGACTTCGTCTTCGACCGCAAGACACAGGACGACCTTGCGGCGGCCTGGGCGGCGTTGCCTACGGAGATCGTCGTGTGCCTGAAGAACACCCCGCACGACTACTACCCGCCGTTCCCGCACAACCCCCGCATCACAGCGGACCAGGGCCGGCCGCAGTGGGTCGAGTTCGACGCCATGGGGCAGTACTTCGGGTGGGGCATCGCCCCAGCGATCATCATCGACGACTTCCGCGACCGCCTGAGGTTCGCCGAGCGCAATGCCGTGACCGGTGTCCTCTGCCGCGTGGACTGGGAGGCGCAGCACGGCCACACCTGCTTCGAGACACCCAACCTCGTCAACCTGCACGCGTTCGCTGCGCTGTCCCGCGATCTGGCGACCGGGGCGGGGACGATCTGGCGGGCCTGGCTGGACGATGTGGGTGCACTGCCGCCGGACATCGACGAGCGCCAGGTGCAACGGTGCGTCGACTGGCTCCAGCAGACCCTCGGCCGTAGCTGGCCGGTCGTCGCGGGCACGTTGTACGCCCACGGCTGCGTCTTCAGCGACAGCAGCACCTTCCCTGTCAGCATCGATCACGCGTTCTGGCTGGGAGAGGAGAAGAACAGCCGCCGCGACTGGGAGCCCGCAGCCTGGGACGCGCTCGCTCCGGACGCCGAGAACGTGCGTGACCTCCTGGCGGAGAAGGAGGCAGCCGTTGCGCTCGTCGCCGAGCTACGGCGGCTCGTCGAGGCCGAGAACCCCGGCTTCCGCGTGGAGTTCTACGACGATCTCATCGAGCGCTTCGAGGTGTTCGAGCTCTACGTGACCGGCTTCCGCCACGCCATGCGCTGCGCCGCCGTGGCGCGGCACGTTCTCACCTACGGGGACGCCGCGGACACGGGCCTGCTCGGGACGTTGGAGGAGGCACTGAGGGAGACGGCCGCGTACTGCGACCTCCTCGACACGCACACGATCGGCGACTCCTACCCGGCGTGCCTGCTGCTGGCCGACCAGCGGCTACGCTCGCTGCACGACGACGTCGTGCGCAGTCTTCGCAGCGTCGTGCCAGCATGACCCCGCGGCGACGGGTCGTCGACGTGCCGGCACTCGCCCACCGCTCGCCGCTGCCGGTGGGCGTCCGCGTCGGTCGTCTCCTGGTGTCGTCGGCGATCACCGGCCGTGACGACCGCACCGGCGCCTATCCGGAGGACCCCGCGGTCCAGGCGGAGAACGCGTTTCGGCGGCTGCGGCTGTTCCTCGCGGCGGCAGGGGCGACGACCGCCGATGTTCTACAGGTTCGGGTGTATGCGCGAGCTGTTGCCGACCGGCGCCATCTGGATCCGGCGTGGATGGTCACCTTCCCGGACCCGACGGACCGGCCGGCGCGGCACGTCGTCGTGACCGACGTGGCCCAGTTCCACCCGCTGCTGCGCTTCCAGCTGGAGGTGACGGTGGTGCTGCCTGGCCCCGTCCGCAGGGCCGAACGCCGCCTGCGGCGGCTGGTCGGTGCCGTCAGGAGATGAACGCCGCGTCCGGCGGTTGCGCGTGGAGAGGAGAGGCTGATGCGCATCGTGCGGTTCGAGCTGGAGAGGCTTGAGCACTGGGGCGTGCTGGTGGACGGGGTGGTCTGGCGCGCCGACGGCGAGCCGTTCGTCGACCTGCGACCGGCGGAGCAGGTGGGTGCCCTCGGTGACGTCCGGCTGCTCGCCCCGGTGCGCCCGCGCTCCGTGATGTGCATCGGCCGGAACTATGCGGACCACGCTTCCGAGCTCGGCAACGAGGTGCCCGAGGAACCGCTCGTGTTCAGCAAACCCGTGGCCGCGGTCATCGGACCGGGGGCCGCGATCGAGCGACCACCGATGGCGGAGCGGGTTGACCACGAGGCGGAGCTGGTCGTCGTGATCGGTGCGGTCGCACGACGCGTGCGCCGGTCGGAGGCCGCGTCGGTCATCGGGGGGTACACCCTCGGCAACGACGTGACCGCCCGAGACCTTCAGCACCGTGACGGCCAATGGACGCGGGGCAAGGGCTTCGACACCTTCTGCCCGCTCGGCCCCTGGGTCGACACGGAGATCGACCCTGCAGGACTGCGTCTCACGTGCACGGTGGACGGCGAGCTCCGTCAGGACGGCAGCCTGGACGACCTCGTGTTCGACATCCCGTCGCTCGTGGCCTACGTCACCTCCTTCACCACCCTCGTGCCCGGGGACGTCATCATGACCGGGACGCCCGCGGGTGTCGGGCCGCTCGACGTCGGCCAGACCGTCACCGTGGCCGTGGACGGGCTCGGCGAGCTGAGCAACCCGGTCGTCGACGGAGCCTGACGTCTGGTCGTCTTCACCCCGCAAGTGGCAACGGGGCCCGTGACCGGCGGCCATACTTGTCCGGTCCAGCCACGCCGGGAGGAGACGACGTGCCCGCCACGATCCGTGACGTCGCGCGCGCGGCCGGTGTCTCGCCGTCTACCGTGTCTCGAGCTCTCACCAACCCGCACCTCGTGAGTGCGTCGACGCGCGAGCGCGTCCGGGCTGTGGCCGACCGGCTCGGCTACGTCGTCAGCCGGAGCGTGGGGGGACCAGGTCGCACCGGCAGCATCGGCTTCGTCGTACCCGACCTGACGAACCCGCTGTTCGCCGGCGTGGTCAAGGGGGCCCAGGCGCGGGCGCGCGAGAGCGGCTACACGCTCGTCGTCGCCGACTCGGACGAGGAGGCGTCGGCGGAGGCCGGTGCGGTCCGCTCGTTGACGAACCGGGTCGACGGCATCGTGGTGTCCTCGCCGCGCAGCAGCATCACGGACCTGACCGCGATCGTCGGCAACCTCCCGCTCGTGCTGCACCACAAGCGCAACGACGCGGTCCCTTGCGTGACCGTCGACAACCTGGGTGGCATGGCCCAGGCGGTCGCCCACCTGGCCGCGCTCGGGCACCGCCGGATCGGCTATGTGGGAGGTCCGTCGACGTCCGAGGCCAACGCCGAGCGTGTCGAAGGCTTCCGGGCTGCGGGACGCGCACACGGTCTGGAGATCGTGGAGATCGGCAGCTTCCCGTCCCGCTACGAGGGCGGCGTGGCCGCGGCGGACCTGGTCGCCGCATCAGGTGTCACCGGCGTGATCGCGTTCAACGATGTCGTCGCGCTGGGGCTCATGGCTCGGGTGAGGGCACGAGGCATCTCGGTCCCGGACGACCTCAGCGTCGTCGGGTTCGACGACGTGCCGGTCTCCCGCATGATCTCTCCGCCGCTCACGAGCGTCGTCGTGCCGCAGGAGCGGGCGGGTCGGGCGTGTGTCGAGATGCTCCTGGGACACCTCGGTGCTGGGCCGATCGCCGGGCTTCCGCAGCTCGAGCTCGTGAGTGCTCTCGTGGTGCGGGCGACGACCGCGGAGCCCCGCTCCTGACGGCGGCCGGTGACCTCAGCCGCGCGGCGGGCGCGCCCGTGGCGCGCTCCGGCGGTCCGAGGCGGCGCAGAGCCAGGTGGCGGCGACCAGGACGAGCAGCACGCCATCGAGGGCGGCCTGAAGCGACACCGCATCGGCGAGAGCGCCGTTGAAGGCCCCGGCGAACGGACGGCTACCGAGGAAGGCCAGCGACCACAGACCCATGATCCGTCCGCGCAGTCCTTCCGGGGCGCGCAGCTGCAGGGCCGCGCTGAGGCCCGTAAGAGCGACCGTGAGCCCGGCACCACAGACGACAAAGGCGCCGAGCACGACGGCGGGTGTGCCGCCGACCAGCAAGCCCGCCACACCGACGGCAAGCAGGCCGACACCGGTCGTGCCGTAGCGCTCCAGCCCGCTGAGCCGCCGTGCCACGGGGATGAGGAGGAAGCCGATCCCAGCGCCGATACCAAAGGCGGTCGCGAACGGGCCCACGAGTGTCGTCCCGTGTCCCAGGTCGGCGGAGATCGCGGGAGCGAGAGTGGTGGAGGGGTCGGTGCCGACGCCGATGGCGGCCACACCCAGCAGCAGCACGAGCGTGCGGACGTCGCGGCGCACGTAGCGCAGGACGGTCCGGGTCGGGCGCCGGGCTCTGGCGTCGCGGGGTGGTGTGCGCGGCGCGCGCAGCAGCACAAGGGCGAACGAGACGCTGCACAGCGCCGCGACCGCGAACGCCGTCTGGACGCCCAGGGTCGTCGCGACGACGGCTCCCACGAGTGGCCCGGTGGCGCGGGCGAGCGGCAGCGGCAGCAGGTTCAGCGTCACGGCGATGTCCAGCTCGTCGCGGCGGACCAGGGACGGCAGCATCGCGTGCATCGCCGGGCCGCCGACGGCGAATCCCACGCCCACGAGGGCGGCTGAGGCGACGACCGGGGCAACACCTGGCAGGCCCTCAGGTCCGACAGCCCACGTCCACACCGCGAGGCCGGCGGACCCGGTCGCCGAGATGCACCTGCCCACCATGAGTTGCGCGCGGCGGTCGCCTCGGTCGGCTGCCGCACCGCTCCACGGCGCCAGGACGAGCTGCGGCACGAACTGTGCGACCGTGACGAGACCGACGGCAAAGGCCGAGCCGCTCAGCTCATAGGCGAGGATGACAGCGACGACGTTGTGTGCCCACTGTCCGACCGACGAGAGCAGCTTTCCCAAGAAGAAGAGACCGAAGACGGGATCGAGCAGCACCTGCCACCAGCTACGCCGGGCGGGCCTGCCCGAAGACGCCATGCAGATGTGTGTACCACATGATGTGCCGCGTTTCAGTTGACCTTCGGTCATGTTTCATGAACGATTGCGATACACCACAACACGTTGCACCGAGCGCCGTGCTCGGTGCCGGCGCCCGACGACGAGGTCGAGATGCAGCAGAGGTACGCCACCCATCCGGACGACCTGCCCCGGCTGGACACCGAAGAGCTGCGTGGTCGGTTCCTGGTCCACGACCTCTTCCTCCCGGACCAGGTGAGCGCGACCTACTCGCACCACGACCGCGTCGTCATGGCAGGCGTCCTGCCCATCCGTGGTCCCGTGACGCTCGGGAGCGACCCTGTGCTGCGGAGCGAGCACTTCCTCGACCGCCGCGAGGCCGGCGTCGTCAACGTCGGCGGCCCGGGCACCGTGCGTGTGGACGGCGTGGTCTTCGACCTCGCCCACGGCGAGTGCCTGTATGTCGGCCGAGGCGCAGCCGACGTCGTCTTCGTCTCTGCCGACGCCGACGCTCCGGCGGCGTTCTACCTGTTCTCCGCCCCGGCGCACACCGCGTACCCCACGACCAAGGCGGGTGCCGGTACCGTGCGCGAGCTCGGCGACCCTGGTACCTCGAACCGCCGCAGCCTCACGCAGTACATCCACGAGGGCGGCGTCCCGAGCTGCCAGCTCGTCATGGGGGTGACGCAGCTTCAGGGGGGCAGCATGTGGAACACGATGCCGCCGCACGTCCACGAACGGCGGACCGAGTGCTATCTGTACTTCGACCTGCCCTCCGACCAGCGTGTCGTGCATCTCATGGGCCAGCCCGACCGGACACGGCACCTCGTCGTCGCCGACCGTCAGGCGGTCGTATCGCCGAGCTGGTCCCTGCACGCGGGGTTCGGCACGGCGAGCTATTCGTTCGTGTGGGCTATGGCCGGGGAGAACAAGTCGTTCGATGACGTGGACCAGATCGACGTGGCAGCGCTTCGGTGAGCGTGGACGGCCTGGGGGAGCTCTTCGGACTGCACGGTCGCCTGGCGGTCGTGACCGGAGCCCGTCGCGGCATCGGTCAGGCCGTCTGCCGAGCGCTCGCTCTCGCCGGTGCGGACGTGGTCGGTGTGAGCCGCCACCTGGAGGACGACGGCGAGACCGCCGCGGCGGTCCGTGCGGCGGGAGCGGGCTTCGAGGCCATACGTTGTGACCTCGCCGACCGCGAGGCTGTCGCGGCGCTCGCCCGGGACCTTGTCGCACGTCCCGTCGACATCCTGGTCAACAACGGCGGGACCATCCGCCGGGCGCCGGTCGTCGAGCACACCGACGAGGACTGGGACCACGTGCTGGACGTCAACCTGCGCGCGGCCTTCGTGCTGTCGCGCGCCCTGGGCAACACGATGCTGGACCGCGGGCACGGCCGGATCGTCAACGTCGCCTCGATGCTCAGCTTCCAGGGTGGCATCCAGGTGCCGAGCTACACCGCCTCGAAGAGCGCGGTGCTGGGCCTCACCCGGGCGCTCGCGAACGAGTGGGCCGGACGGGGGGTGAACGTCAACGCCGTCGCGCCGGGCTATGTCGCGACGGAGAACACCGCTCCGCTGCGTGCCGACCCCGAGCGTGAGCCGGCGATCCGGGCGCGCATCCCCGCGGGTCGATGGGGGCAGCCGGAAGACGTCGCGGGGGCTGTGCTGTTCCTGGCTTCGCGCGCGGCGGACTACGTCCACGGCGCCGTGCTGGCGGTCGACGGTGGCTGGCTCGCGCGCTGACCGACCGCGGGGCGACCGTGCCCGCCGGTGGAGTGGTCGGACGGAGGTCCGTTCCGGCCTGCGTGTCGCTCCACCGGCGCAGCGGACCCGTGGCGGAGGCTCGTGGGATGTCCGCCGGTCGTCTCATGCGCATCCACAGCCCCGAGTTCCAGGCGATGGCCGAGCGCGTGCTGCGGGTCACCGAGCTGACATCGCGCCTGAACGCCCTGCCGTTCGACGACGAGGCGGGCAAGGCTGCGCTGTTCGAGCAGATCCTCGGCCGGCCGCTGCCGCCGCGCGTGACGATCTACCCGCCGTTCTACACCGACCACGGCCTGCACCTGGACCTGGCGGAGCGGGTGTTCATCAACCAGGGCTGCACGTTCCTCGACTACGCCGGCATCCGGCTCGCCGAGCGTGTCATGGTCGGCCCCAAGGTCACCTTCATCACGAGCGGTCACCCGGTCGACCCCGCCGAGCGGCGGCTGTACCTGACCGGTGCGCCGATCGACGTGGCGGAGAACGTGTGGATCGGCGCGGGCGCGACGATCCTGCCCGGCGTCAGCATCGGACGGGACGCGGTGATCGCCGCGGGGGCGGTGGTCGCCGACGACGTGCCCGCGGCGAGCCTGGTGACCGGCCCGAAGGCGACCGTCCGGCGGCGCTGGTGAGCCGGGCGAAGGCGGTCGTCCGACGAGGCCGCTGACCGGCCGGCGAGGCGACCGTCGGCGACGCGCGCAGGCGCGTTCGCCGCTGGGACGCGTGCACGACAGCACGGCGGCGGGCCAGGATCGGACCGGCACACACGGTCCGACGAAGGGGATACGCGGGTGAGCGGGGTGCTCCTGCTGGCGGCAGCCGTGGTGGTCATCGTCGCCGTGCGCGGCTGGGCACGACGGACCGGGGTCGCCGCGCCGCTGCTGCTCGTCGTCCTCGGTGTCGCGGTGAGCTTCGTGCCGGCGGTCCCGGAGGTCACCGTCGAGCCGGAGTGGATCCTCGCCGGTGTGCTGCCGCCGCTGCTGTACTCCTCGGCCGTGTCGATGCCCGCGATGGACTTCCGTCGCGACCTCGGCTCGATCAGCAGCCTGTCGGTGCTGCTCGTGGTGGTGACGGCGGTCCTGCTGGGGGTGTTCTTCCACGGGGTGCTGGGCGTCGACCTGACGTTCGGCATCGCGCTCGGCGCGGTGGTGAGCCCGACGGACGCCGTCGCCACGACAATCGTCAAACGCCTCGGAGCCCCGCGCCGGGTCGTGACGGTGCTGGAGGGCGAGAGCCTGCTCAACGACGCGTCGGCCCTGGTGCTGCTGCGCTCGGCGGTCGCGGCCACCGCGGGGACGGTGTCGTTGTGGGGTGTGGCCGGCGACTTCCTGCGAGCGGTGGCGATCGCGGTGGTCGTCGGGGCCGTCGTCGGGCTGGTGAACCTGCGGGTTCGGGCGGCGATCCAGGACGCCGCGGCGAGCACCGCGGTGTCGTTCGTCGTGCCGTTCGTCGCCGCGGTCCCCGCGGAGCACCTCGGCGCGTCCGGCCTGGTGGCGGCGGTGACGGCCGGTCTGGTCACCGGTCAGGGGGCGGCGCGGTACCTGCGCGCGGCGGACCGGATGTCGGAGCGCTCCAACTGGGCGACGGTGGAGCTGGTGCTGGAGGGCGGCATCTTCCTCGTCATGGGTCTGGAGCTGTTCGCCCTGGTGCAGGACGTGACGCAGGAGCACGGCTCGCTGTGGCTTGCGCTCGGCATCGGTGCCGCTGCCGCGGCGCTCGCCCTCGTGGTGCGCAGCCTCTATGTGGTGCCGCTGCTGTGGGTGGTGCGCAAGCAGGCACCGGACCCGGTGGAGGCCCGTGAGCGGCTCGCCGAGATCCAAGCCCGCATCGACTCGGCGAACCTCGACCCGGACGACCCGCGCGTGCAGCGGCGGCTGCGCGGCTGGTCGCAGCGCATGGCACAGCGCCTCGCCGACGTGGACTACCTGGCGCGCTCACCGCTCGGCCGCAAGGAGGGCGCTCTGCTGGTCTGGGCGGGGATGCGTGGGGCGGTGACGCTCGCCGCCGCCCAGACGCTCCCGAGCGACACCCCGCAGCGGTCGCTGCTCGTGCTGGTGGCGTTCGTGGTGGCCGCGGGGTCGCTGCTGGTGCAGGGCGGGACGCTCGGCCCGGTGGCGCGTGCCCTCGGACTGCAGGGCAACGGCGGTGCCGACGCGGCCGAGCGGCGGACCGTGATCGACGCGATGGCGCGGGCGACGCTCGACGTCCTGGACGACCCGGACCTGCGCCGTCTCGACGGTACCGGCTACGACCCCGCGGTGGTCGAGCGCGCGCGGGTCGTCGCGCAGCGCGCGACGACGGAGGAGGAGATCGAGGAGGCGGCCGGCACCGCGCAGGCGCTGCAGGCCACGGAGCTGCGGCTGCGGCTCATCGAGGCGCAGCGGGCAGTGCTCCTGGACGCGCGCACCGCGGGGACGTTCAGCTCGGCCGCCCTGAACGCCGCCTTCGACCTGCTCGACGCCGACCAGATCAGCACCGAGCTGCGGGCCCGGAGCATCACGGGGGAGTGAGACGGCTCGCCGGTGCCGAGCCGTCACCGCGCGCACCGGCCCACCGCGTGACCTCCTGGCCGACCACGTCCACGAGCAACGGGTCGCGCAGCGGTCGGAAGTGCCCGGACAGCGGCAGCTCGATGTTCCGGGC
>Ga0164243_10004658_pt1 | contig 21370 bp, 25 predicted proteins | sample OricompcompostOP_FD_108781 | JGI IMG/M metagenome (GOLD analysis project Ga0164243, IMG submission 108781) | Organic Plus compost microbial communities from Emeryville, California, USA - Original compost - Organic plus compost (OP) | ecosystem: Engineered > Solid waste > Mixed feedstock >...
ACTATTTCTAATTCTATCATATCTTTGCTCAGTACTTGGTACACGGGGTTGTGGTTTTATGTTTTGCAACACAAATTTCCGCAACCCTTTACTTTTAGCAGAAAAAAAGTCAAGATAACTTCATTATTATTATTATTGACTCATGTTAAATTAAAAAGATAAAAATGAAAAAAATGTTATTTTCGGCTATCGCAATGATAGCGTTTGCAGGCAGTGCTTTTGCAAGTAACCCAGTAACTCCAGAGAAATTTCAAGGAGAAATTCTGGTTATAGAAACAGTTCAAAATGAACAAAGTGAATTCAATGTAACTTTTACAGACTTAGAAAGTTTTAATGAATTTAGTAGTGAACAATTGAACGATCTAAAAGCTGATGATGAGTGCACAGCTTCTGTTTCAGTAACAGTGACAGTAAGTGCAGGTGTAATAAGTGCTTCTGTTACATTAACAGCAGAAGGAATACCTTGCAAAGAGGTAGCTGCAAAAATTAAAGAGCTTAAAAAAGAAGCGACAGACGCATTAACGTAGGTCTAATTGAAAATGTAGATGTGGATTAGAGTATCCACATCTCTTTTTATATACACAATTATGAAAAAAATCATATTACTAGCGTTTATTAGCCTTTATCAGTTTACATTTAGTCAAACAAACAACAAATTACATGTTACCTATGTGTTTTACAACAAAAATACCAACGAAAATGCTGATATAGAATTATATATTGATAAAGCGCATGCGTTTTCAGAATTTATTAATAAGAATGGAAAAGAAAAAGACTCCATTTTCGAAACTGAAACAGATTTAAAAATCAGCCTAAAAAATAATGATACGGTTGGTAAACAATATTATGTAACGAAAGATAGTATTCTATTTAGAGACCACCTTTTTTTAGACAATAAATTTACGCCCGTTATTGTTTCTGAAAACATGCCAAAATACAAATGGAATCTGTTAGATGAAACTTTAAATATAGGAGATTTATTATGCCAAAAAGCAATTTTAAAATTCAGAGGTAGAAATTTTACCGTATGGTACACCGAAGAAATTCCAACTCCTTTTGGACCATGGAAATTCTATGGTTTACCAGGGCTTATAGTTAGGATAATAACCGACGACGAAAGTATTGCGTTTAATTTAAATACTATTGAATCTATTTCGGAAGTAAAAATTCACAAACCTACTTTAGGAAAAAGAATTAATTTTAAAGAATACGTAGAATTAACCGAGAATGCCCTAAGTGAATTTGTTAATAGGATGCAAACAAAAATGCCTGTAAATACATCAATAACAATTAACAAGGTAAATCTAAATGGTATAGAAAAAAACTTTAAATAATTTGAAAACAAAATACTTATATATCTTAACAGTGTTGCTTTTTAGCAATACTTTTTTTGCGCAAAACATTCAAGGCGTTGTAAAAAACGTGAATGGTAATGTTTTAAGCAATGTAAGTGTTATTTTAAAAACCGGCGAAAACAAAACCGTTGCTTACCAGTTTACAAAAACCAATGGTAGTTTTTCTTTTACAGAATTAGAAATCAAAGAATATACCTTGCAATGCAACGCTTTGGGATACGAAAAACAGTTGGTAACCGTTGATTTATTGGCAGAAAAAAGCAAAGAATTAACCATTACCTTACAAGAAAAGACCGAAGAACTTAAAGAAATTGTTATTGATATCCCCGCCCCCATAAAACAAAAAAACGATACGGTTACTTTTAACGTAAAAGCCTTTTTAGACGGTACCGAATATACCGTTGAAGATTTATTAAAAAAATTACCCGGATTACAGGTTACCGATAACGGTACCGTTAAGGTAGGCAATCAGGAAATTGAAAAAATTATGGTCGATGGCGATGATTTTTTTGAAAAAGGCTATAAAATCCTTTCAAAAAATATGCCCGTAAAACCGTTAAAAGAAGTAGAACTTTTAAAAAACTATTCTAACAACAAACATTTAAAAGGCATTGAAAACAGTAACAAAGTGGCGTTGAATTTAAAATTAGACGACGATGCCAAACGCCAATGGTTCGGTAATATTGATGCCGGTTACGGTGTGGTTTCAGAAAACCGATACACTGCACGCAGCAACCTGATGAACTTTGGTAAAAAAAACAAATATTATTTTTTGGCAAACCTTAATAATCTGGGGTATGATGCCACGGGCGACATTAGTCATTTAATACGTTCATCAAACGATTTTGTGGTGGGCGACAATCAATCGGCAGAACAGTTTTTAAGCTTGGCACCTTCAACGGCAGCTTTACGTGACGACCGAACCAACTTTAACAATGCCGAAATGCTTTCGTTAAACAGTATTTTTACATTGTCAAGTAAAACAAAATTAAAAGCTATTGCTTTTTTAAATACCAACGAACAAAACTTTTACCGCAACAGTTACGATTGGTTTTCAGACGGTGAAACAACTTTTACAAACACCGAAGATTATTATATGCGTAGAAAGCAGCTTTCGGCATTTGGAAAAATAGATGTAACGCACGATTTCAGTAAAAAATCGACTTTGGAAGCAACTGCACGTTTTAATTATGCAGGTAATAAAGACCAAAGCAGCATTGTTTTTAACGGTGATAATTTAGAAGAACGCTTAAAAACCAATACCAATTTCTTTGACTCAAAAGTGGTTTATACTACCAAACCTACAGATAAAAAAGTATGGATCATTGCCGGACGATTTATTAACGAAGAAACACCGCAAAATTACAATGTGAATCAGTTTGTTTATCACGATTTGTTCAATCAAAATGCTGAAGCGGTAAAACAGCAAGCCGCCAACAAAATGACTTTTTACGGTTTTGAAGCCAAATATTTAGACCGCCGCTCAACAGGACATTTGATAGAATGGGAAACAGGTGTTGAATTACGTTATGACAATTTAAACACTGTTTTTTCGTTGATTGATAACGGAAACGAAATACTACCTGAAAATTTTCAGAACGATTTAGAATTTGAAAACCATTCTTTTTACACTAATTTAAGTTATTCGTACCAGCTTACAAGTAACTTTAGAATAGTGCCTTCTGTAAAAATCAATTATGTTCATCAAAAAATAGACGAAGGTTCTAATGATAAAAAATACAACCCATTGCTAATATCGCCTGCACTGAATTTTAATTGGGAAATCAACTCTAAAAACAAATTACAGGCATCGTACAGTTATAATTGGCAAACAAACAGTCTGCTGAATATGTATCCCGATTACATACATTCGGGCTTTCGCAATTTTTCTGTAGGATACGGCGATTTTACCAAATTTGCAAACCAAAATGCCAATATTCTGTACACGTTGGGCAATTGGTCTGATCGTTTCTTTATGTCTGCAATGGGGGGCTACAGTTACGCAGATGAATATTTTTCAACAAAATCTGTTTTATCGCAAAATTATTCGGTTTCTGAACCAATTGTTTTAAATAATAGAAGTATGATCTTTTACAGTTTAAATGCAGATTATTATTTTAAGCCGATTAAATCAAATTTTAAATTTACGTTTGGCGGAAACAGTTCACAATTTCAAAATTATGTAAACGATTCTGAAATTAGGGATATTACTTCCACGTCTGTTAATTACGGATTGGAAATACGTTCAGGTTTTAACGGTATCTTTAATTACCATATCGGCACCAAATGGGATTACAGCCGGTTTAAAACCACAAGTACTTCTGATTACATCAATAACCGCACATTTTTAAATCTTACTTTCAGGTTTAGCAAAGAGTTGTATGCCACTTTGCATAGTGAGCGGTACTATTTTGGAAATCTGACACAAAATAAAAAAGACTTCTATTTTTCTGATTTAAACATTGATTATAAAGTAAATGAAAAATTGCGGTTGAGTTTTATACTGAATAACATTTTCAATACCGATACGTTTGTTTCTTACAGTTTAACCGATATTAGTATGTCTGAAACCAGCTATAAACTAATTCCTCGTTATGCTCTTTTAAAAGCAGAGTGGAGGTTTTAGATGATAAATCGTTGTTGACTTGGAATGAACTTCCCGGATCTGATCATCACGAATTAGAAGTAGATAAAGAATTTGTAAAGCACGCTTTAGATAAAAATTTAATGAAACGATTGGCTTTAACGGTTTAAACATTCATCCCTTTCATAACGAAAGGGATTTGTTTTTAATCTAAGAATTGTCTAAAAATTAAATAGTTTTTTGTAGTTTTAAAGAAAAAATAAAATGAAAAAACTATTAATTGTATTGTTTTTAAGCGTTGGCGTACTTTCTTGTGACAAAAAGGTAGGCTTGTCAGGAGAAATTATCAATCAAACAATAAAAACAGAGGCTTTCACTGCTGTTTTAAATAATTCATCTGCAAGAATCGAAGTAGATTCGACTGTTTCTGCAAACGAGATTTTACTAATTGGCGATAAATCATTAATTGAAAATCTTGAAATAGCAAATGAAAACGGACAATTAGCTCTTTCTAACAAAGAATCGGTTTCTATTAAAGGAGGAAATAATCCGTTGCTTGTAAAAATAAATAATCCTGATTTACAAAAGCTGGTCATTGCAGGAGCAGGATCTTTTGCAACCAATAATATTGCTTTGAGAAACGATGTGGAATTCCATATTTCAGGTGCGGGCGAAATTAATGCGAAAGTAAACAACAACATAACCCATGTGTCAGTTACCGGAGCAGGAAGCATACGTTTAAGAGGCGTTAGCAATGAATTGAAAGCAACCATGACTGGTGCCGGAAATCTGAAAGCAGAAGAATTGACCAATAAGCTGGCAAATATTGAGATTTCAGGTGCCGGAAACGCAAAAATTAATACCTCAGAAGAAATTAATGTACGTATTTCGGGCGTGGGAAATTTAAAGTATAAAGAATACGGTCAACTTAAAATTGTGAAGAAAATATCAGGAATTGGCAATGTTAAGCCGTATTAAAAAAAACAAGAAAACCAAGTTTCATTTCACTAATTTTATGAATAGCTTTGTGTGTATTTAATCAAAAAATGGGCACATTAGTAATTAGTAAAAAAGAAAATAACACGTATAAATATACTTACAACAACCGTAAAGGAAATGCGGTTTTTACGAGTAACAGTTACAGTTCAAAGGCGCAATGTTTAAGTGAAATCAACATATTGAAACGCAATTTTTCGGTAATCACATTTATTCATTACAAAACTCCGTCCGGAAAAATGTTTTTTAAAGTAAACGTCAACAACCATATTTTAGGCGTGAGCAGAAAATTTACTACTCCGCTTTTAATGGAAAAAGGCTTAAACGATTTAAAAAATAATTTCTTAATTTCGGAAGTGTTAGATTTTACCGAAGACGTTTTCAGCACGCTAACAGAAGAAACCATCTAAATCAATAAATATTTTTATTATGAAGAAAATTTTAGTCCTGTTTTTTGTATCGTTAGTAACCCTGACAAGTTATGCACAAGACAGAAAAATAAAAGGAAACGGAGTGGTGCAAGACAGAAACCGCAGAGTTCAAAAATACACCAAATTAGTTGTAGAAGGCGATGTTATGGTTGAAATATTGAACAATCCTTTTAAAAATACCATTCAAACAAGCGGCGACGGAAATTTACATCAGCTTATTCAGGTTAGTGTAGAAAATGAGGTTTTAACACTAAAACGCAAATCTGGATTTGAAATTGTAAATCAAACCGAACCTTTAAAAGTAACACTTACCACAAGAGATTTAACCGAAATTACCAAAACAGGCGATAAAGGAAGCATCACAAATATGGGAGCTATTGAAATAGCTAAACTTACTTTAACCAATACAGGTAACGGCGAAATGAATCTACGGGTAAGGGTAGAAGACCTTGTGCTGAATACAGAAAATGATGCTGCGATAACCGTTGAAGGAAATGCCAATACCGTAAAAATAGACAGCAAAAGTTCAGGCGATATTATGGCAAAAGAACTGTCTGCCTTTTACACGGAATTAAATTCTTCGGGTTCCGGAAATATCTACACCAATACCGTAAATGGAATTGATGGCAGCTTAAACGGAAGTGGAAATTTATACTACCGCGTAACTAAAACCGTTAATGTAACAGAAAATGGAGAAGGAAAAGTAATTAAAGAATAATTTTTAAAAACCTCATAAACAGAATACTAATTTGGCAGACTAAAAAAAAGTTGTTTTTACGATGATTTTTCTTTGTAAATATTAAAAATCCTCTTACATTTGCAACCGAAATAAAAAACCAATGGCGAGGTAGCTCAGTTGGTTAGAGCGCAGGATTCATAACCCTGAGGTCACGGGTTCAACTCCCGTCTTCGCTACTAAACAGGACAAATGAAATATATTTTCGTTTGTCCTGTTCTTATTTTGGAGTAATCCGTTGTTTATCTGAAAGATATAGGTTGCGATTACATTCATTCGGGCGGTTCGATATGTTTTAATTGTTTCTTTAAAATAAGGTTTGGGCTGACTCATTGAGAGTAGAGGCAGTAAAAAAAGAGTAGGTAAATTGGTTTTATATAAAAACGTTTTTCAATATGTATGTTCTGTGGCTTATATATCACTTTTATCTTTTAAATTTTTTACTCGGTTTTAAGGTCTAAAGGAAAACTGTATGACGTACCAATAAATTTACCGTTCTTTTTTGCGGGAATTATTTTTGGCATTTTATTCAGGACCCTGGTAATTTCTTTTTCCAGTTCACCCGTTGAATCATTGCTTTTGGGAAAAGATATATCTTCAATAATCCCGTCACTGTTTATTGTGAATTTAATAATGAAGCTGATTTCTCCACTTCCAATCTTTTTGCGGTTAGGGCGCAACTTTTTGCGGAACTGTTCGTGAAATATTTCTACAAAGCACTTTTGTCTTTCGTCCTGAATTTTTAAATACTCACATTTTTTAAAATAGGGCGACATTACGTCATTCTTTGGTAAAACCATCTGCGGGCTTAATAAAATTTCCAAAATAACGCCCTTGCAAAGTATCATTTGTATACGTGCTTTTCGTCTGTATGGTCTCTTGTGAGTATAACAAACTCAAAGTGTTGAACAATAATAGTAGTGTCAGATATAATTTTTTCATTGTTTAAATAGTAGCTTTCAAATATAGTAAAAAAATGAGCTGTTTAGTACCGTTTAAATAAACGGTAAACCATGTATTTTTAGTTATGGTTGAATTTTACTCTAAAATCTTTTTTATAGATACCTCGTCAATTTTTATCAACTCCAAAATGCACCGGGCAATTTTTTTATTCCTATTTTTATAGAAATCAAAATCACCCATAAGATCAGTTGCAAACAGTCTCTCGTTAACAGTCATCCCTTCAAAATTAAACGTATTCTTTAAAAACTTTTCTTGCACAATACGCTGGTACTGTATATATTCCACATTATTTTCTATTCTCCTAACAATTTCGTCGTCAGAATCGTTATAAATGTCCCTTAAAATAAATTCTTCACTGCTGTCTGGTCTAAACTCGTTTATTCCCATATTAAACAGAATCTGACCAAATCGTTGGTCTGGATGTTTTTTCGAATAGTCAGTTATAAGTTTTAGAATCTTTTCATGTGTCAAATTCATAATTTCGTAAAAGTAAAGTGTATTAGTTAAAAGTAAATTTTATTATCCACAGTGGTTTATTATTGTTACCATTCAATTGTATCTGTGTATTGCTGATCTCTGTAATAAGGAAAATCGCGGATTTTGATTAGATCTAATGTGCAGATATCTAATTGCCATATTGCAGATTTTGCAGACCAGGGATCAGTTAGAATTTTAACTGTATTTTTTTATTGATTCGTAACGAATGAATCCACTGAAATTCATCTGATTTCATAAAGCGGACACATTCTTTCGTCCAAATTGTTAAATGTTCACCTCCGATTAACGCCCTTTTATTTTCAATATCAATCAAACCACAGCCGGCATCTCCATAAAATCTTTCTTCGTAAACGACTCTATTCAACTTATCGGTCAATAAAACATTTTCATGATCATAGGCGAGAGTAAGTTCGGAATTTTGATAGAGGATGTTCATTTAATTTAGGCTTAAAAATATTCATTACAATATCGTTTAAATTTTCGTAGCTTACTATTCTTTGTAAATGTATATTAATTATTTTCAAGTAGCTGTTCTATAATTTCGTCACTGATTTTTTGGGCATCCGGAATTGATTTTTTATTTTTTAATTCCATGTAGTACGCACCATAAATTAATTGTTGATCAATGTTTACTAAGTTTAAAACAATTATTGTGATATAGTTTGGTTGTGAAGGAAACTGTTTCATTAAGAAAATAGCAGTTTGGCATCTGTCATTTATTTTGTATTTGTCTAGCAATAAAAATTCGCTTGTCTTCAAAAACGAATGATCTACTTGAATACTTTCCCACGCTTCATGAATGGTCATCTTTTGTATTTTGAGCTTTTCTGTCTGGATTTTTAAGATTTCTTCTAGATCAGAATCTTCTATCATTATTTGTTGATCGTCTCTTCTTGAATATATAATAAAATAATCTTCAAGATTTTCTTTGTTATTTTCAAAATTTTCAATTGTCATGGATTCAGGAAAATAAGCTGCATGCAGTTCAGTAAGGCTGTCAATCGATACCTGTTTTAACCATCTTAATACATTTGGATGATCTTTTAACTCATTACGATTCTCAAGCACAGGAATTGTTAGTTCAATATCACGAACTATTTCTTTCTCGCTTCCGTTTATTTCATTTTTCGTATTACATGTTGTAAAACAAAAAAGCAACATTATTAAAGGATAGTATTTTTTCATTGAAGAGTTTTTAATTTTAGAAGAATTAACAATTTTTTAATTAAATATAGGAGTTAAAGATCATTAGTCAAAAAGTAATTTTTTAACGTAAGATATTTCTTCAGCCGAAAGGTCGAAATTTAGTGCTGTGCTTTTATGCAGCGGACTATCAATACCCGACAGGGTGTTATTTTGAAATTTTGTCAAATGAAGTACGCTGAATTCCTTCGTAAAAAGAGTCAGTGTTTGGTTGTTTATGTCAAGTATGCCAATTTGTTGTTTCCTGCTAGGTGTCCAAACCGGCAACGCAACACGGTTACTTGTTTCATCCCAGATAATTGGTCCGCCGGCATGGTCACATATTTTTGTTTTTCTGTTTCCCGAAATCAAATAACATATACCCTTAAAGGTGAATGAAAATGACAATTACAAGCTTTTTTTTAATGGGGATTTTGAATATCTAAAAAGCTCCAATTTTAGCGTTACAAATGCTAACAAGTTTATTTTATATGATGTTGTCAATAAAAAGACTCTTCTACTTAAATCTGGAGACATTGGTCTATTTTCTAATAAAAATGGAAAAATAAAGATATCAAATAGTGTCAACTGCTTGGGTAGATCAATAATACTTTTAGATAATGAGTTGAATAAAATTAGTAGTATTACTGGTGTCTTTGAACGACCTTGTGCACCAAATTATGGATTTGATGATGAAGATAATCATAAGCCCAATTTTGATAAAGAACTAATAGTCCACGGTGATACAATACTGCTTAAGGGATTTGAAAAATCCCTATTTAAAATTAATATTTCTGAAATATATGATTTGTTACAGTAACCCGATCGCGCGGATTTGGTAATGTATCAGAAATGTTGATAGAATTTACAACGCGGTAATGTTCCAGATTTAGTGATGCCCTAAAAAAGCACATTAAATCGCTGAAAAACAAATCATTTTATAAATTTTAATCATTAAAAACAGACAGGCATTTGCCTGTCTGTTGTATTTTTATGGCGTTAAATCTGAAATAATGAAGGGAAATCAAACCTTGTGTTGCAAAGTTAGTGATAGAAAAAAATATTTGATAAGAACCTTATTTTTAAAGGCTTTTTCTTGTTTCAAAACAAGAAAACAACTATTTTTATATTAGTTATTTGAAATTATTTTTAAAGACCCTGAAGAAGATTACGATGAATACCAACGCAAACCGATCTGGTGGTACCATACAGACCATTTGGGTAGTTCAATGTATTTAACGGATAACTTTGGACGTCCGAGCCATTATTACGAAACCTTACCGTTTGGTGAGATGATGGTTGAACACAACCAGAGTACGTATTACAAAGATCCGTATCCGACAACGAACACAGGTAGTTACGACAATAAGTGGAAGTTTAACGGGAAAGAGTTGGATGATGCAACTGGAATGTACTATTATGGAGCTCGTTATTATGATCCTCGTATAAGTGTGTTTGTTTCGGTTGACCAGAAAGTCGAGAAAACTATGACTCCTTACCAGTATGTGACAAACAACCCTATTATGTTTACTGATCCTACAGGGATGGAAGGGCAAATTGTAGATCCAAAAAATGAAGAATCAAGAGTAGCTTATGAAGAATATAAATCTAAAGCATCGCCTGAAAAAATAGCTGAATTAACAGTATTAGAAAATAGTCCAATTGTATATAGTATAGATGTAAACAATCAAACTAACGGTGGTTATACAAATTACAATGTAGATAATGGCAACATAGAAATTAAAGTACAAAATGTAGGGGAATATACTACTGGAATATTAGCGGATGAATTAACTCATGCTTATCAATATGAAATTGGAGAAATTGGATATGATAAGAGAACTGGTGCTGTTGTTGCATATGATTTACAGGATGAAATTGATTCAAAAATAGCAACGATTAATGCTTTAGCGACCAGAGGTCTAAAAATGGAGAATATTCCTGGTCAAGAAAATAGTATTTCAAGTGAATATGGACGGATGTATACAAATAATGGAGGTGTTTTAAGTGATAAACAGATTGAAAATTGGTCTAAAATTAAACATCCTACAGGGGGTATATCTTATAAAGATATTTTTAACAGTTCTGGTGGTAGTTCAAAAGTAGGAGTTAGAACACAACCGAAAAGTAGTAAAAAAATAGCAACAGGACAAAATCCTTGAAAATATGAAAAATGTATCTAAAATAATTTTATTTTGTTTATTTACTAAATATAACTTTTGTTCTCGCTCAACAAACAGATAGAGTTTCGATTTCTAAGTTGAATAAAAAAACGGCTATTGTAACTGTAAATGAAAGTGTGCTTGATACTTTAGTTGCATATGGATTAGGTAATAAACATACTTTTTTAAAAATTAATAAAGGGAAAGATAAAGTATACATAAGTAATCATATTGTTCCTGGCTTAGGGAGTTTTTCAAATGCTTATATATCTTTAGAGATTTGGGAAGTTATTAATGATGAATTAAAAACAAATAAATTAAAACTTAAATTGAATAACCATAAGGCGAAAAACGTAAGAGTAAAATTTTTATCAAAGGGAGTAAATATTATTTTAAAGAAATCAGTTTTAAAAAGTGTAACTTACTTTGTTCCTTATGAAGATTTTGATAAAATTGAAAGTTTTACTCTGCCATAAGAGAGGTGATAGTGGTAATGTTCCGATAGCGCGGATTTATAATCCGTGCCTTTAAAAGCAAAACGCCAAGCTGTAAGCTTGGCGTTTTTTGTTTTATAGAGCAGCTAATTTTGGTAATGTTACAAATTTAGTGATGCCCTAAAAAAGCACATTAAATCACTGAAAAACAAATCGTTTTATAAATTTAATTACTAAAAACAGGCAGGTAATGTTCCAGATTTAGTGATGCCCTTAAAAAGCATATTTATTTACAATTAAAACCGTTTAATTTAAAAAAACAACAGCCTCTTTACAAACGTATTGAGGCTGTTTTACTATAAAACACTTTACTGCTGTTGCACACTAATAGTTTCGACATTTATAAGGACGCAGTAAGTTAGTGTGTTTTTAGGTAATGTATCAGAAGTGCTGATAGAATTTACAATGCATACAAATACTAGGTTTTTAAGCTAAAATGAGTAATTTCATAATAATAAAGGCGAACATTTGTTCGTCTTTATTAATTTAAGTGCTTTAAAACACTTAAAAATGGTAAATAGTAACACCTCGTGTATCAAATGTGTTGATGGAATTAATAGATGTATTTGCTGTTCGGGAAAATTGGTTAAAAACGGATTTTCAAAAGTTAAGAAATAACGCTATAAATGTAAAGGGTGTAACAAGACCATTGTTGAGAATTATACGTACAACGCTTATTTGTCCCATATAAACAAACAGATTGTGCTTTTGCTTACTGAAGGGATGGGAGTACGGGGAGTACGGAGTATAGCCAAAATTTTGCAGATATCTGTAACTACGCTTTTAAAAAGGATAATAACTATTTCAAATACTGTAGATTTACCACTAATAAAACTGGGAAGCAGCTATGAAATAGATGAATTGTGCACATTTGTAAAATGTAAAAGCAAACGCATTTGGATTGTTTATGCATTTGAGAGAGAAACTAAAAAGATTGTCAGTTTTAATGTAGGTGCAAGGACTAATTTAACGTTACGCAAAGTTGTAGGTAAAGTACTTAACGCAAATCCACTTGCTGTTTATACCGACAGGTTAAAGAACTATAAAACCCTTATTCCTCAATGCGTCCATAAAACCGTGCGTTTCGGAACAAACCATATAGAAAGGGGAAATCTTACCTTGCGTACACATTTAAAAAGATTAAACCGTAAAACGATTTGTTTTAGTAAAAGTGAAATTGTGCTTAAAGCAGTTTTGCAGATTTATTTTGGTGGAAATCAAATCAATTTATAATAACTAATGGGTACAATTAGTTTCACATAATTATACCCATTGCTCATTATTTAAAAGAGAGTTTTTAATAATCAAAGATTGGAATAAAATTAAAAATTTTTACGATTCTAAAAAGGATAATCATCTTTAAAGCATATTTGCTATTCGTTCCAAATATTCACCAAAATGTTTCGATATATGCTCGTCGTCGGCTACAAAAAAGAGAATCGGTTTATTGGTTCTCTTTTTTATTTCTACTTTCTCAACCAAATAGTTGAAATTATTTTCTCATAAAAAAATTAATTTTTGTATCTTACATTTTTAACTTGTTTCAGATAATTAAAACGAACAATCAATGAATAAAATACTCCTTTTTTTAATTCTGATTTCTTTTACAATTAGTTGTGGCAACAGTGACCGTGAAAAACAATTTCATGAAAGAGAAAGAGCTTTGCAGATACGCATTGATTCTTTTGCAGCAAAAGAAAACGAATACAAAGCACTTTTGCGAATGAAAGACAGTATTGCTGTTTTAGATTCTATCAAAAAACTTACTGATTCAATAAATTTAACCGCGGTAAAACCTTGGGCAGACAGTCTTGCGGGTAAATGGAACGGAAGGTTAATTTGTGTAGAATCAAATTGTAATGATTATGTGATTGGAGATCAAAGGGTAAATACGTGGAATTTTGCTAATGATACGCTTAAATTATATGCCAGCCTGTTAAATAATAAAAACGAAATTGTTCGTACGTACGATGCGGTTTTTAATGGCGATGATATTGTGTTATCTCATAAAACGGATCCTTCTGTAGCAAAAAATGTGCAAATCAGAACCATTTTAAACAATATCCAAAAAGATAAATTAACAGGTACTTATACCATTATTAAAAACAATGATTGTATCGCTAAATTCTCAATAGAATTTACAAGACCTTCTAACAGAACCAAATAAACTACCGAAAATATGTTGTTGCTTTCTATACATAACGTGTCGTTGCCTATTGCCGACCCGGTTCTTAAATTTTTATTGTTGCTCATCATCATTCTTTTTGCACCTTTATTATTAAACAAAATCAAAGTGCCGCATTTGCTAGGGTTGATCATTGCAGGAGCGGTAATTGGTCCCAACGGATTTAACATTTTGGCTCGCGATAGCAGTATTGTGGTTACCGGAACAACGGGTTTGCTGTACATTATGTTTCTTGCCGGATTGGAAATTGATATGGGTGATTTCAAAAAAAATAAATGGAAAAGTCTAACTTTTGGAATCTATACTTTTCTGGTGCCTTTTATTTTAGGGTTTATTGGTGCACATTACCTGTTAGAATTTAACCTGTTAACATCAGTGCTTTTTGCAAGTTTGTTTTCGTCGCATACGTTAATTGCCTATCCATTGGTAAGTAAAATCGGCGTTGCAAAGAATCTGGCGGTTAACATCACCGTTGGCGGAACAATGATTACCGATATTCTTGCCCTATTGGTTTTAGCAGCTTGTGTGGGTATGGCTCAGGGAGAAGTGGGAAAAGAATTTTGGATAACCTTATCGGTTTCTATTTTAATTTTTGGATTAATTGTATTGACGATTTTTCCAATAATTGCCCGGTGGTTTTTTAAAAACGTAAAAGACAAAATTTCACAATATATTTTTGTGCTGGTAATGATTTATTTGGCAGCATTGCTGGCAGAAGTTGCAGGCGTAGAAGCAATCATTGGGGCATTCCTTGCAGGTTTGGCATTGAACCGTTTAATTCCGCACACATCTTCATTAATGAACCGGGTAGAATTTGTAGGAAACGCCATTTTCATTCCCTTTTTCCTGATTAGCGTGGGTATGTTGATTGATTTCAGCGTGTTTTTTCAAAGTTGGGAAACCATTATGGTTGCAGCGGTTATGTTAGTAGCTTCAATTGCCGGGAAATACATAGCAGCTGTTTTAACCCAAAAAACATTTAAGTTGGCTAAAGAACAGGGCAAACTTATCTTTGGATTAAGCTCTGCATCGGCAGCAGCAACATTGGCGGCAGTTATGGTGGGATACAATATCATCATTTCAGAAACGGCGGCTGGCGAACCTGTAAGGTTACTGAACGAACATGTTTTAAACGGAAGCATTCTGTTGATCTTGGTTTCTTGTACCATTTCGTCGTTTATTTCGTTGGCAAGTGCCGAGAAAATTGCCGAAGAAGAAAATGATGGGACCATTGCTGATGAAAGTTCCGAAAAAGAAAATCTTCTGCTGGCAATTAATTATCCTGAAACCGTTGATGCAATGGTGGGGTTTGGGGTGATCATTAAATCAAAAAAGAATAAAGATGGTTTCTTTGCCCTGAATGTCATCAATGAAGAAAAAAAGGAATCGTCAGAGAAAAACGCAGAAAAGATTTTGCACGATGCCGTAACCATAGCAGCCGCTTCAGACGAAGTCGTGACGCCGCTAACCCGATACGATACCGATGTGATCAATGGCATTAACAACGTGATCAAAGAAAAGCGAATTACCGATTTAATCATAGGTTTAGAAAACGGAAAAGGTTTTTCGTCAACCTTTATGTTTAATCTTTACAACGGATATCTGCAAAGCAAAAATGCCAATGTATTTGTATATCATTCGGCACAGCCCATTGCAACCATTAAAAAACAAATTGTGATTATTCCTTCAAAATCGCACTTAGAACCCGGATTTTTTCATTGTTTGTTAAGAGTGTGGAATATTGCACGAAACACCGGTGCCAAGATTGATTTTTACGCAACAGCTTCTACCACAAAAATTTTGAAAAGGGTAATGAAAAGGGTAACCATTGAAGCGAATTTTAACGAGATAAATACATGGAAAGAAGTACAAAGCGTTATTGACGAATTAGAAGACAACCAGGGTGTGGTTATTTTTATGGCGAAACGCGGCATGGCATCTTATTTTCCACAAATGAATAAAATTCCGTCTATTCTTAATTCCGGTTTTTTAAATAGAAACTATTTGTTAATCTATCCATATCAGGGAAGTTATGAAGAATATACCGAAAAACGTTCGGTAAGTAATCACGGCGATTTTGTCGAAATTGGTAAAATAGTCCGTAAACTGTTTAAACAATAATTTTTAAACTGATAATTCGATATCTTTATAAATAAAGCAGGCAATGAAAAAAGGAGTTGTTTTTATGGGCATTGTAATGATGCTGATTATGGTTATAATGGTTCCGGTGCTGGCGTATTTGTTTACGCACAAAAGCTGGCTGATAGATTTATCGGGGAAAAATGAACTGGGCGATGCCATTGGCGGAACCACTGCACCCATTATCGGGATCTGTGGTGTGGTTTTTACCTTTATGGCGTTCTATATTCAGTACGAATTCAACAAACGCCAGAACGAAATACTGCAATTGCAGGTAAAAATAAATATTCGCCAATCGTTAGAACCTTATTTTATTTATTTGATCGACAGTTTAAAAAAGTTTAAACTCGAAAATAATTCAAACAAAAAAAAAAAATCAAGTATGCCGGCGGTTATATTGAACCGCAAAACACGGGTGACGCTATTAAGCTGAAATATCAGGTATCAAACGTTTTTATGGGCATTGTTGATTATAAGGAAACGCATCACACCATAAAAAATATCCAGTTAAGCGATTTGTTCTCTTATGAAAAACAAATCTCGTTTAATGAAAATGTTATTGACGAATACAGTTTTCATGTCAATACCGTTTTTAAATTTCTGGGTTATAATATGGAAATTGACAATGGCGAAGACAAAAATGATATTATCGAAGAATTTCTGTTCAAGTATTTGTCCAGCTTATCTATAAACGAAATTCATTTTAACATATACTATCTGCTTATTTTTCATACCGATTTAGCCTTAAGCTGTAAAAATATTGTTTTGAAATCGATTGAAAATTTACCGGCAGATAGAAAAAAAGAGTTTTTATGGAACATTTTCCAGTACAAATTAAACAATTAAGTATTAGCAGCGTATTATTTTGTCGTTAAGCATTATAAATAGTATTTTTGTGTGCTATTAAAGAAAATCCTCATGTACCGAATTATTTTTGTTTTATTTTTATTTGTATTTCCCACATTATCATTTGCACAAACCAAACCTTCTAAAGAATATCTTACCCATTTAAATGCCGCAAAAAGCCATAATATTGGTTTGGTTAAAGACAACCCACATTTAGACAGACTGGTAAAACAAGGAAAATTAGTATCAATAAAACAACGGGGTTACGGCTACCGAATCGATAAATTAACACACAGTCACCCGTATTTAGTACCAAAAGGCAGAACGGTTTTAAATGCCATTGCCCGTGATTTTGTAAAGGTTGCCGGACAAAACTTTTTTGTGGTAACATCGTTAACCCGTACCGAAGCCGATCAAAAACGATTGCGGAGAGTAAATTCTAATGCCGCGTCAAACGATAGTTCGCATTGTTTTGGCAGTGCGTTCGATATTTCTTACATCCGCTTTAATCATAAAAAACAAGTAAACACCAAGCTCGAAAAGAAATTAGAAGGCGTTTTAAAACAGTATCAGGCACAGGGAAAAATCTATTTTGTAAAAGAACGTTATTCGCGTTGTTTTCACATAATAATTAGATAAATTAGTAAAAAATATCTTTTTATGGATCTACATTCAGGCATGCCGTTTTGGATGGCACTGAATCCGTTGTACAATTATTATCATCCGCTGAAAAAGAACATCAGTACCCATACCGTTATTGTCGGGTCGGGTATTACCGGCGCTTTGGTGGCTCATGTTTTGTGTGCATTAGGAATTAAGTGCATAGTGATAGATAAGCGAACCATTGGCACAGGCAGTACGGCGGCTTCTACCTCGCAATTACAGTATGAAATCGATATTCCGCTGGTTGAATTAATCAAGAAAATTGGTGAAGAGAATGCCGTAAAGGCATATAAATGCTGTTTGCAATCGATTGCCGATGTGGAAAATGTGTTTAAATCCATCAAAAAAGATCCTGATTTTGAATCGATACCTACTTATCTTCTGGCATCAAACAAATCGGGAGAAAAATTGCTTGAAGAAGAGTTTGAAGCCCGAAAAAAAGCAAATCTTCCCGTACAATACCTCGATAAAGATCAATTAAAAAAATCGTTGGGAATTGACGCTTTGTCGGCCTTGTACAACGATACATCGGCACAGTTAGATTGTTATAAAGGTGCCACTTTTATTTTAGATCATCACTTAAAAAAGAACGAAATTGAACTGTATTCTCATACGTTGATTTCAGATTATAATAAAACCAAAAACGGTTACGAATTAATTACTGAAAACGGCAATAAGATCAATTGTGAAAATGTGGTAATTGCCGCTGGTTATGAAGCCGGGGAGTTTCTACCCCAAAAAGTAATGGATTTATTATCTACGTTTGCCATTGTATCACATCCGGTTGATAAAAAGCACCTCTGGAAAAACCGCGCCTTGATTTGGGAAACCCAAACGCCGTATTTATACATGCGTACCACAGCCGATAACCGTATGATGGTGGGTGGCGAAGATGAAGAATATAATAATGCGGACAGGCGTGACGCTGCATTGAATAAAAAAGCAAAAACTTTAGAAAAAAAGTTTAAAAAAATGTTTCCTGATATTCCGTTTGTAACCGATATGTCGTGGGCAGGGACGTTTAGTGCCACAGCCGACGGTTTGCCGTTTATAGGTACCTATCCGTACAGGCCAAATATGTATTTTGCATTGGGATATGGCGGTAACGGCATTACATTTAGCATGATTGCCGCTCAGATTATAGGAAATTTAATCACAGGAAAAAAAGATGACCGAACCGATTTATTTGGATTCAACCGCTTAAAACATTCCGATTAAAAATGGCAGTCCCTAAAAAAAGAAAACCTGTCAGAAGAAGCACAACACGCAAAAAGAAGAAAACAGCTGTATGGAAATGGCATGTTTTGGCTTATTTGCTATTGATTTTTTGTTTTGTGATCTTTCATTACCGCGACGGAATCGGCTATTTTTTTACCGATTTGTACGAACGGATTTTTAAAAGTGAAGACAGTAAAGAAGTAACCGTTCACGATTTCAGGGCAATGGAGATTTTAGATAAACACACCAACCATTTGTTTGGATTCGACGTGTCGCATTATCAGTACGATATAAACTGGAAAGAAATTGATTCGCTGTACAATAAATTTGCAATTGATTATGTTTTTATCCGTTCAACAATGGGGATAGACGGTGTTGATGACAAGTTTGATTACAACTGGAAAAAAGCAAAAAGCCGTTTGTTGGTTCGCGGCGCTTATCATTATTACCGACCTGATGAGAACAGCACTTTACAGGCACAGAATTTCATTAAAAACAGTCCGTTAGAACCCGGTGATTTTTTCCCGGTATTGGATATTGAAGAACTGCCTAAAGAGCAATCGGTTGAAAAAATGCGTGAAGGAATGCAAAACTGGCTAACCATTGTAGAGAAACATTACGGTGTAAAACCAATTATTTATTCGGGCGCAAATTATTACCAGCACCACATTAAAGATTATTTCCCCGACCATAAGGTATGGATTGCAAAATACAGTTTATTCAGCGAAAAAATGAATAACGACTGGCACTTTTGGCAGTTTACCGATAAAGGCACCGTAAACGGAGTAGGAACCAAAGTAGATTTAAACATTTTTAAAGGCAGCCGTTACGATTTAAAACAGTTTGTGATTCAGTAATTGTATCTTTTTCATAGTTCGATGATTTTTTGAAGTGACCCCGGATTTCCTTCATAGTCTACCGTCTCAATTTTTAATTTCTTTGGGGATAGAATTACAATTCTTAAATGAGTTGTATGATCTTTTAATTTCTTATCACCAGTTATATATATTGTATCTTTTCTCTGGTGCACAAATCCTGTTGGATTATGTTCATGGCCAAAACCCGCAAATACCGAGAAGGATCCTGTTCTACCTATAGATGTGATGTCTTTTTCAAAAAATAAAATTTTCTTTTTAAAACGAAAAGTATGTGAACAATCATCATTATATATATACAAATTTTTATAAACCTGCTGTTCGCCATACGAATGATCCAAAGGAAATATGAAACACGTTAATTGAAAACCAAATGTCAATGTTAGTATTCCAAAGATTATTAATAGAACAAATGAAGCCAACGGTAAACCAAACGAAGAGAATCTAATGAAATAATAGATGCTGATAATATTTGAATTATACTGTTTCTTTATAACAATCAGATAATCAAAGTAAATAAATATAACAAGCAAAATACCTGCTTCTACGTACCAGTTAGTCAACCGCCAACCAAAAAATATTTTAATAACAAAGTATAAGGCTGTTATAATTCCCACCGTTACAATAAGGCGACTATTACCCGGCACCTTTTCTTTCTTCTTCCTTACTCCGTTAACTATTAACGCTACAATGAGAATAATTGCACTTAATGCTATAAAAATTAGGTATGGTATGTAAAATTTCATTGAATATTTTTTTAAAGGGTAATAACAGTGATATAGTTAAAAAAAATGAAGCTACGGGAATTGGGGTAAGATGCGCTAAAGATGTCTGTCTGTTTCTAATTCTTTATACATATTTGTCTGCTTGAGTTCGTTACGCCTGCAGGTTGGAGATGGGAGGGATTTTTAGCACAAATGTTCAATCGGAGCACAAATGTTGAACCTTGTACTTCTGTCCAATAGAAGTACGTCAGCCTGCCTATTGCTAACCTGATGTTATGTGTGCCCTTCCTTTCATCGTTGTCCTAATAGTCCTAAACCTGGTGCAATGTCTTGTCTGTCGTCAAGTTTTGTCGGGTCAATGCTCCAATGTTCCGCTACTTGCATTAATAACTCCTCGTTTACCCAAACCACGTCTTCTCGTTCAAAATATTTTTCGTCTTTTGCCTCGTCTGAAAAAGTATTGGCAAGTTTTAAAGTCTGTTCAAATTCTGTCGGTTGTCCTTCGATTATAACGTTCTCACCAGATTCGCCTAAATAACTATAAACTCTTTCTACTTGTCCGTTGTTGGCTTTAATCCAACAATGATATTCTGTCACACGATAAGTGCAGAAAAATTGAGCGTTTCCAAATTCCTTGCTTAAAGTTTGTAGAATACTTTTCACTTCGTCAATTCCTTCTTTAGTGTCACCGTGCGGAAGCCCCCAACCACAAGCTAAAGTCCAGCCGCCAATTGTCGGTGTAATAAATACAGAACCATTATATGCTTTGTCTATACCAACTTGCCAATTGCAGTCCGAAATATTTTTAAGCTTTAAAATTTCTGCAAGTCTATTCTTGTTGTCGGTTTTAACTGCAAACCACATACACTTATAACCAAAACCAACGGCTGAGTCGGGAACAGTTTTGTCAACCGTTGAAGAAACTGTTGAGGGATAGTAAGTCTGTCCAGCCGAAGATTTTTTCTTGTAGAACGTCACTGCAATAAATGCAATTACAATTAGTCCGATTATTATTCCTGTTGTCATTTTACTTAACTTCATTTTGTCTAAGGTCGGTTGCCATAGGGTTACACATAACGGTTTCGGGCTTTGCGATGGTGGGCAATCAAAGAAGGTCAGTTGATAATTGCACCAAAGTTTAATAGTAGTTACAAATGTTGAGCCCTTGACTTTCAGCCCCACTATTGAAAAACCCTTGTGTGTGCCCTGCATATGCAGGACACACCCCGAAAGCTTTTCAAATAGTTCAAAAATACAAATTTAGTTTTACGAACCAAGTTTTCGGGGTGTTATTTTTCCAGAGGGTGCAAGTCCCTTA
>Ga0164243_10004659_pt1 | contig 21370 bp, 21 predicted proteins | sample OricompcompostOP_FD_108781 | JGI IMG/M metagenome (GOLD analysis project Ga0164243, IMG submission 108781) | Organic Plus compost microbial communities from Emeryville, California, USA - Original compost - Organic plus compost (OP) | ecosystem: Engineered > Solid waste > Mixed feedstock >...
CCAACCTCGACGCGCTCCGGACGGGCGCGCCGCTGCGGAACCTCGTGTCCCGCTGAGCCCTACCAGCGCCCGTTGCGGGGGCGCGGCTGGCAGCGGGGGCAGGTGTACGACGAGCGGTTCATGAACGCGTCACGCCGGACGGGCGTGCCGCAGCGCGGGCACGGCCGCCCCTCCTGCCCGTACACGGCGAGCGACCGCGAGTAGTACCCCCACTCCACACGTTTGTGACATTGATCTACGCGAAGTGAAAATGGAAGCGTTTCTCCTTGCCAAAGGCTGGTTTCGGCCGGCTGGCGAGTGCCCGTAGCGGGCTCCACGCCGGTTCCAATCAATGACTTCTGTATCTCAACGTACATCGGCTCCCTTCCAAGGGAGAAGCCGGCAGCCGAGGACCACGCTGCGCCGTCGACACCGCCTGCGGTATCTGAGGTTTCTGGACGAGTCTGTGGCGACTGGATGGCGTGGCAGACCTGAGGATCGGCACTCATGACCTCGTGCGTCGCCATCCCGGACGAGAGCAGTGTCGAGCCGCCGGCTGGCACCCGCATCGTGTCGTACGCGGCTCGGCGTCAGAGCCCCCTGCCCCCTCGTCGGCGAGCGATCCGCGACCCACACGACTCGACCCAGCACGATCGCACAGAACCCTTGCAACTTATACCCTAGGGGGGTATGGTTCGATGAAATCGTCCCGCCGAAGGAGCTGAGATCCATGGATACGACAGCGGCAACTCCCAAGCTGACCCGAGACCCTCGACGGTGGGCAGCATCGACTACCCGGGAAGATCTGATCGCCGCCGCATTCGGACTGTGGCTGATGGGCGCTCTGTACACCGACGGCTGGGCTCATCTGAACGTGCCTGGCATGGAGACCTTCTTTACGCCCTGGCATGCCGTTCTCTACTCCGGCTTCGCCGCACTTGCCCTGTGGACGGCGCGACTGGGGTGGAAGCAGTGGCGAGCACGTCCCCACGAATCCGCATCCCAGTCATGGCCGCTTCGTGCACGGATGGCTTTCCCACCTGGCTACGGTCTCTCCGCGATCGGTGTCGGAGTGTTTCTGCTGGGTGGCGTGGGAGACATGCTGTGGCACACGTTGCTGGGCATCGAGACCGGCATCGATGCGCTGGTCTCCCCGACGCATCTTCTGCTCCTGGTGGGCGCGGGTCTCCTCGTCTCCGGCCCAGTTCGTGCTGACCGCCTCACGCGGCGCAGCGGTTCGCTCGTGTCCTGGCCGGCGGTGATCTCCTACGCCGTTGTCGCCGGGATCGCCGGCTTCTTCCTCAGCTACACCTCGGTTTTCGTCACACCGTTGGCCCGGATTCCGATGACCACGATCCCCGAAGGCGCTCCGGGTCATGAGGCCGGCGAAATGCCGACGTCACTGGGGCTGGCATCCTATTTGTTGACAACGGCATTGCTCACCGTTCCGCTGTTGATGGCCAGCAACGGCCGGCGACTCCCGACCGGGGCGATCACCATGCTCGTTGCGCTTGCGGCCATCCCGGGGGCCGCGTTGCAGAACTGGCAGAACATCGTGGCGGCGATTGCAGCCGTGCTGGGTGCTGCCGTCGCCGACATCGCCGTGTCCGCCGCACGGACTCGGCGGCCCGAACACCAGGGATGGGTTGCGGCAGTACCGCTGTTCGTATGGCCGGCACAGCTACTGGGACTGCATCTGAGTGTCGGGGTGGCATGGACCGTTGAACTCTGGGCCGGCGTGGTAGCCCTCACCGTTGTGGAGGCGGTGGTGCTCGGCCGGCTGCTGGTCACACCGCCAGATGATGCAGCCCAGCCCGCCACCCTGGGACACGGGCGATCACCGGCAACGCAGTGAAGCCGCCGGCCCCGGCTCCAGCGCAGCGGGGACCGACTCGACCAGCACCACCCCTAACTCGACCAGCGCTTCCGAGTTCACCGGCTTCCAGCAAGGGCGCGAACGGCAGTCGCCTTCGCCAAGTCCCAGCTCGGAAAACCCTACGAATTCGGAGCGACCGACCCCGGTTCATATGACTGCTCCGGCATCACCCAGACAGCCTGGGAAGCCGCCGGCGTCCAGATCAGCCGAACATCGCAGCCCCAATCCCGCGACGGCTCACCCGTCGCCATATCCGACTTTCCAAGCTGGCGACATCGTCTTCTTCTGCAACGCCACCGCACCCAGCGACGTCGGCAACGGAGTCATGATCCACACGCCGCGGCCGGGCAAATCGGTCGAGCACTCCAAGATTAGATGCATGCCGTTCTCCGGCGCACGACGACCCTGCTGATCCAACGCTTTGCCCCTTCTGGTCTGAAAGCGCCTCACGCCGCCGGGATCCTCTCCGTGAATCCCCTGTATGACCAGAGGACGCCGCTTGATCGCTCGATGGCCAAGAACCTCAACCAATTGGGTGTGCGCGGGAACCTGCAGCGGCCAACAACGACCCGTTTGCGCTTTGGCCCGTTTAACGCCGGGCCCCTTGGCCGCCGAGCTCGTCCGACAGGTCAACCCTGCTGGTAGGCGACAGCGGCCATCATCCCGGCCTCGCCGTGGTAGACGTTGTGGCAGTGCGTGAGCCAGCGGCCGGGGTTGTCGGCGTCGAACTCGACGCGGAGGGTCTTGCCGGGCAGGACGATGGAGGTGTCCTTGCGGGGCCCGCCGCCGGCGTGCTGGTAGGTGTGGCCGTGCAGGTGCATGGGATGCCACATCTTGGTGCTGTTCTTGAACTCCAGCGCGACGCGCTCCCCGTCGACGATGCCGAGGGCGTCGCGCATGGGCTGCTCCATGTCCATGCGCTTGCCGTTGATCGCCCAGTCGTACTTCTCCATGGCCCCGGTCAGCTCGAGGACGAGTGTGCGGTCCACGGCGCGCTTGGGCAGGGCGACCGCGCCGGTCGCCTTGAGGTCGGCCGCGGTGGCGGGAGCTTTCGTCTGCGGGAGCTTCGCGCCCTTGGCCGGGGCGCTGCCGGATCCGGTGCGCAGGACGGCGACGGCCTGGTCCTGCTTCCCGAGGGCTTCGGCCATGACGGCGAACGCGCCGTCGCCGACGGTGATGACGGCGTCGTAGCGCTCGCCCATGCCGAGCACGACGCTCTCGGCCTCGTGCGGCTTGACCGGGTAGCCGTCGGTGTGGGTGATGGTGAGCGGGTGCTCGGCGACGCCGAACCGGAAGGCGGTGTCGCCGCCGGCGTTGATGATCCGCAGTCTGATCTTCTGGCCCGGCTTCGCGGTGAAGGTTTCGGGGTCGGCCGCTGGCCTGCCGTTGATCAGGTAGAGCGGGTAGTAGACGTCGCCGGCGTCGCCGCCGAGCAGCGGCGAGGTCGCCCCCATCAGGGTGTTGCCCATCCGCATCGGCCCCATGTCCATGCCGCCGTGGTCCATCATGCCCCTGCCGAGTTCCTTCATCACCTGGTCGGGTGTCGCGGTGACGCCGTCGAGCCAGTCGTCGAGGACGATGATCCATTCCTGGTCGTAGTCGGCCTTCTCGTTGGGGCCGTCGATGATCAGCGGCGCGTACAGGCCGCGGTCGAGCTGGGTGCCCACGTGCGGGTGGAACCAGTAGGTCCCGGCCTGCGGGAGCGCGAACTGGTAGGAGAACGTCCCGCCTGGCTCGACCGGCTTCTGGGTGAGGTTCGGCACCCCGTCCATGTCGTTGCGCAGCGCGAGCCCGTGCCAGTGCACGGTAGTCGGGTCGGGCAGCTTGTTGGTGAGGGCGACCTTGAGGGTGTCGCCGACGTTGCCGCGGATCGGCTTGGTCGCCGACGCTCCGGTGAAGGCCCAGGTCTTCGCCTCTTTCCCGGCCAGGTCCACGGTGGCCGGTTCGGCGGTCAGGGCGCGCTGCACGGTCGCGCCGGTGCGGCGGCGCTTGGATTCGGCCTTCGCGACGGCGGCGCTGTCGGGCCCGACGAACGAGGTGGGCTTGCTGGTGGAGGTGCAGCCGGCGAGGCCTGCGGCGGTGAGGGCCAGTGCGCCGGCGAGGAACTGGCGGCGGTTCAGGTCGGTGTGCATGGTTGAACGATGTCCTTCTGTGTCGATGGTGAGCGGTGCCACGGGCATCGGCCTCGACGCGCTCGACGACCACGGTTGATCGGATGCGCAGGCTCGAGGGCCCTCGGGAGAGGGGTCAGCGCCATCTGGGCGCGATGCCGTCGCAGATGCAGGGCAGGGTCATTGGCCTGCCCCCGATGGGCAGGAGCGCCGATGAGGGCGCTCCCCGCTGCTCACGTTCGATAGATCGACAGTTCCAGGTGCGACAGGGCCAGCCTTCGGGGCGTCTGGAGCAACAGCACCGGCTCGGGCGCGGGGCCGAGCTCGGGCAGGGTCGCGGCGAGCGGGGCCGGAAGGACGGGGATGCTCTTGCCGGTGGGCCCAGGGACGCAGGTGGAGCCTGAGCCGCTGCTCATGGCACCCGCGCAGCCGCCGGAGCCGTGGACCATGCCGTGCGATCCGGACGTCGACGACGAGGGGACGGCCGCCTCGGCGGTCAGAGCTGGCGTCGCCGGGGCGGAATGCTTCATCGAGGCCATGGGGGCGCTCATGGCCGTGGCCCCGGCACCGCTGACCAGCGAGTGCATGCCGAGGAGGCCGGCGATCAGCAGGGCCGCGAGGACGAAGAGCTGCAGCCGGTGCCGGCTGCAGCGGGGTTCGGCGGTCGCGGTCTCCACGCTGCACAGCATACCCCGGTGGCGTATCCCGTCTCCAACGGAGGATCCGTCGACGAGGCGCACGCCCCGCCTTGCGAGAATACCCAGCAGGGGTATACGGTTACTCGTACGCGGTACCCACCGGGGGTATCTCTACTGAGGAGGCAATCGATGGCTGCGAACGAGTACCAGGTGACGGGCATGACCTGCGGGCACTGCGAGATGTCGGTCCGCGAGGAGGTCAGCGGGGTCCCCGGCGTCGAGGACGTCGAGGTCAGCGCGCAGACCGGCAAGCTCGTCGTGTCCGGCTCCGGCGATATCGACGACGCGAAGGTCCTAGCCGCTGTCGAGGAGGCCGGCTACACGGCCGTGCGCGCCTGACGACACCACCACCAGCGCGGCTCACGCTTCCCGTCGACTCCGATGGCGACGGGGGCTGAGCGCGCACCACTGATCGCACGGGGTATGACTGCCCTGCGCACGAGCCGGACGCCGCAGAGCCCGGAGGAGAGAAAGGACGGCAGAGGATGACTGCACCAGCGCCGCTCAGCGCGGACGCCGGCATCGAGCTGGAGATCGGCGGGATGACCTGCGCCTCGTGCGCGAACCGGATCGAGCGCAAGCTCAACAAGCTCGACGGCGTCACCGCGTCGGTCAACTACGCCACTGAGAAGGCCAAGGTCACCGTGCCCGCGGACTACGACCCCGCGCTGCTGGTCGCCGAGGTCGAGAAGACCGGCTACACCGCGGCCCTGCCCAAGCCCCCGAGCTCGACGACCGCCGAGTCGGCTGACGGCGAGAGCGAGGAGGCCGACCCGGAGCTGACCTCGCTCAGGCAGCGGCTGATCGGGTCGATCGTGCTCACCGTCCCGGTGATCGCGATGTCGATGATCCCGGCCCTGCAGTTCACCTACTGGCAGTGGGCCTCGCTGACCCTGGCCGCGCCGGTGATCGTCTGGGCGGGCTGGCCGTTCCACAAGGCGGCGTGGACCAACCTCAAGCACGGCACCGCGACGATGGACACGCTCGTCTCGATGGGCACCTCGGCGGCGTTCCTGTGGTCGCTCTACGCGCTGTTCCTCGGCCACGCCGGCATGCCCGGCATGAAGCACCCGTTCGAGTTCGCCCTGGCCCGCTCCGACGGCGCGGGCAACATCTACCTCGAGGCGGCCGCCGGGGTGACGATGTTCATCCTCGCCGGCCGCTATTTCGAGAAGCGCTCCAAGCGCCAGGCCGGCGCGGCGCTGCGCGCGCTGCTCGACCTCGGAGCGAAGGAGGTCTCGGTGCTGCGCGACGGGGCCGAGGTCAAGATCCCGACCTCCGAGCTGGCCGCGGGCGACGACTTCGTCGTCCGCCCGGGCGAGAAGATCGCCACCGACGGCACCGTCGTCTCCGGCACCTCCGCGGTGGACGCCTCCATGCTCACCGGCGAGTCCGTGCCCGTCGAGGTCGGCGAAGGCGACCCGGTCACAGGGGCCACCGTGAACGCCGGCGGCCGCCTGGTCGTCCGCGCGACCCGCGTCGGCTCGGACACCCAGCTGGCGCAGATGGCCAAGCTCGTCGAGGACGCCCAGTCCGGCAAGGCCGCCGTCCAGCGGCTGGCCGACAGGATCTCGGGCGTGTTCGTCCCGATCGTCATCGCCATCGCGCTCGTCGCCCTCGCGGCATGGCTGATCTCCGGGGCCGGCGTCTCGGCCGCGTTAACCGCCGCGGTCGCGGTCCTGGTCATCGCCTGCCCCTGCGCCCTCGGCCTGGCAACCCCCACCGCCCTGCTGGTCGGCACCGGCCGCGGCGCGCAGCTGGGAATCCTGATCAAGGGCCCCGAGGTGCTGGAGTCCACCCGCAAGGTCGACACCGTGGTGCTGGACAAGACCGGCACCGTCACCACCGGCAAGATGACGCTCGTCGAGGCGATCGCCGAGCCCGGCACCGACCGCGCCGAGCTGCTGCGCCTGGCCGGGGCGCTGGAGGACGCCTCCGAGCACCCAATCGCCCAGGCCATCGCCAAGGGCGCGGTCCAGGAGGTCGGGCAGCTCCCGACGCCGGAGGACTTCGCCAACGTCGCGGGCAAGGGCGTGCAGGGCGTCGTCGACGGCCACGCCGTGCTCGTCGGCCGCGAGTCCCTGCTAGCCGACTGGTCCCAGCACCTCTCCCCCGACGTCGCCGCCGCCAAGGCCGCAGCCGAGGCCGAGGGCAAGACCGTCGTCGCCGCCGGCTGGGACGGGCAGGCCCGCGGGATCCTCGTCGTGGCCGACACGGTCAAGCCGACCAGCGCCGAGGCGATCCAGGGCCTTAAGGGCCTGGGCCTGACCCCGGTGCTGCTCACAGGAGACAACGAGGCCGTGGCCAAGCGGATCGCCGCCGAGGTCGGCATCGACCAGGTCATCGCCGAAGTCCTGCCCAAGGACAAGGTCGACGTCGTCGCCCGCCTCCAGGGCCAAGGGAAGGTGGTGGCGATGGTCGGCGACGGCGTCAACGACGCCCCGGCGCTGGCGCAGGCCGACCTCGGCCTGGCCATGGGCACCGGCACCGACGTCGCCATCGAGGCCTCCGACATCACCCTCGTGCGCGGCGACCTGCGCGCCGCGGTCGACGCGATCCGGCTTTCCCGCAGGACGCTGGGCACGATCAAGGCCAACCTGTTCTGGGCCTTCGCCTACAACGTCGCGGCCATCCCGGTCGCGGCCCTGGGCATGCTCAACCCGATGCTCGCAGGCGCGGCGATGGCCTTCTCCAGCGTCTTCGTCGTCGGCAACAGCCTCCGCCTGCGCGGGTTCCGCAGCATCGTCCCGGTCCGCGCACGATGATCCGGCCGTGATCAGCGGCGGCGAGACCGGCGTGGGCCGCGGTCCATCAAGCCTTGCGCTGAGCGGCGCAAGTCACGGGGCCCAGACGGGCGCGCGAGCACCGGGCCATCGGTTCACCGCGTGTGCGCCCGGACCTGGTCGGTCATACACGGTCCTGCGTGACGGCGTTGGAGATGGCCTTCTAGCTGTGGCCCGGCAAGGTTGTCGTGATCTGCTGGGCGATGGTTCGAGCGTCGTGTTGGACGAATCCCAGCAAGGCCGATCCGATTGTGGTCTGCCACGGTCGGCCGACGGTGTAGAGGCCGGCAGCGCCGGTCACGACACCGCGCTCGTGTCGGAGCCGCGACCAGTCGTCCAGTACGCCATCGATCCCGATCCAGGAGTCGTCGATCACGAAACCGGTTGCCCACAGGACCGCGTCAACTTGCAACGACGAACCGTCGCTGAACCCGACGAGCCGACCTTGACCGCCGACCAGCCGGGGCCGGAAGGAGACGCCGCGCTGTGTCAACTGGCGGCGGGACGAGCCGATGACGGTGCCGTCGTTGGCCTGCATCTTCCTGCCCAGCGGGCTGTTGGCCGCGACCCGGAGCAGCCCGAGGCGATCCTGCCACCAGAAGATGTCCCGGCCCAACGGTCGCTGCGGCACGCAGGCGTTCTGCCGGCCCTCCGACAGCACGACGCGTCGACCGGCAGAGGCCAGTTCGGCAGCGATCTGAAAGCCGGAGTTTCCGCCGCCGACCACGAGCACGACGCCATCAGGAAACCGCGTCGGGTTGCGGTAGTCGGCCGTGTGGACCTGGACCACCGCGGCCAGGCCGGTCGCCACGGGTGGCACGAACGGCTGGGAGAACGGCCCGGTGGCGATGACCACCTGCCGCGCGGTGATGGTGCTACCGGCAGCGGTGCGTGCTCGGAAGTGGTCGCCTGAGGTTTCGAGCCGGGTCAGGCGGGTGTTCAGGCGGAGGGGCGGTTCCAGCCAGGTGGCGTAGCTGCCGAGGTAGTCGGCCACCTGATCCCGCCCCGGGTAGGTGTCGGTCGGTGCAGGGAACGCCCGGCCCGGCAGGTTCGCGTACTGAGCAGGTGTGAAGAGCTTCAGCGAGTCCCACCGCGAGCGCCAGCTGTGGCCGATCGCCGGGCCGGCGTCGACGATGAGAAAGTCCACGTCCCGCTGCAGCAGGTGGTAGCCCACCGCCAGCCCGGCCTGGCCGCCACCGACGACCAGAACCTCATGATCGACAGCTGTCATCAGCCCGGCAGCTCACTTCCGCTCGTGTCGCCCGCCATGCGTCGATCCAAGCACAAGCGGCGCTCTCCTGCCCGGGGCGCGGCCAACAACACGATGACCACGTTGATGGAATACCCCATAGGGGTATATGGTTGCTAAGACCAGGATCGAGACGAGGATACGGAGTCCACATGCGAAAGCGACTGACAGCAGCACTGGCCGCGGGAGTGCTCGGCGGAGCGCTGGCCCTCGCCGGATGCACCAGCGCCGGCCAGGACCATCAGGGCCACGGCAGCAGCTCAGCCAGCACCCCGGCCAGCAGCGACGGCGGGATGGACCACTCGTCGATGGAGCACCCCATGGACGGCGGGCCCGCGCCCGCGGGCATCAAGACCGCCGCCGCCCCGAAGTACCCGGTCGGCACGAAGGTGATCCTCACCGCCGACCACATGATGGGCATGGACGGCGCGAAGGCCACCATCGTCGGGGCCTACAGCACTTACACCTACGCGGTGGACTTCGCCCCCACCACCGGCGGCGAGCCGGTCAAGGACCACAAGTGGGTCGTCCAGCAGGAGATCAAGGACGCCGGTAGCAAGCGGCTGGCCGACGGCACCGAGGTCACGCTGGAGGCCGAGCACATGAAGGGGATGAAGGGCGCGAAGGCCACCATCGCCTCCTCCACTGACGAGACCGTCTACATGGTCGACTACGAGGCGGGCGGCATGAAGATGACCAACCACAAGTGGGTCGTCGAGAGCGAGATCAAGCCGGCCGCCTGAGCCGGCCACCACCGCAGAGCAGTGCCCGGACAAGGGAAGCAGCAATGACAGATCCGAACGCGCACCAGCACCACCACGGCGACGCCGCAGACGCAGCCGCCGACAGGGGACACGCTGTCGCGACCACCGTGCCCGGCCATGGGGATGACCCGCACGCCGGGCACGAGGGCCACGCCACGCATCAGGGGCAGCACGGCGACCACGCCGCGCACGACGAGAAGGGAGACCGCGCCGGCCATGGCGGTCATGGAGGCCACGGCGACCACGTGGGCCAGTTCCGGCGGCTGTTCTGGATCAACCTCGTCATCGCCGCTCCGGTGGTGGCGCTCTCGCCGATGTTCGCGATGCTGCTGGGCTACTCGGTGCCCGGCTGGTCGGGCTGGGTCGCAGCGGTGCTGGGCACCGTCATGTACGCCTGGGGCGGCAAGCCGTTTCTCACCGGTGCCTGGAGCGAGCTGAGGAGCCGCAAGCCGGGGATGATGCTGCTGATCGCGCTGGCGATCACCGTGGCGTTCTTCGCGTCCTGGGCCGCCACCCTCGGGCTGGTCGACCACGAGCTGGAGTTCTGGTGGGAGCTGGCGCTGCTGATCGTGATCATGCTGCTGGGGCACTGGATCGAGATGCGCTCCCTGGCCCAGACCACCTCCGCGCTGGACTCCCTGGCCGCGCTCCTGCCCGACGAGGCCGAGCGCGTCGAGGGCGACGACGTCGTGAAGGTCGCGCCGGCCGAGCTGCGCGTCGGGGACGTCGTCATCGTCCGCCCCGGCGGCAGCATCCCCGCCGACGGCACCGTCGTCGACGGCCGCGCCGACATGGACGAGTCGATGATCACCGGCGAGTCCCGGCCGGTCGCCCGCGGCGAGGGCGACCCGGTCATCGCCGGCACGGTGGCCACCGACTCCGGCCTGCGGGTGGAGATCACGGCCACCGGGGACGACACGGCCCTGGCCGGCATCAACCGGCTCGTCGCCGAGGCGCAGAGCTCGTCTTCCCGTGCCCAGCGCATCGCCGACCGCGCCGCCGCGTGGCTGTTCTGGTTCGCCCTCGGAGCGGCTCTGATCACCGCGACCGTCTGGACGCTGGCCGGGTCCCCCGACGACGCGGTCGTGCGCACCATCACCGTCCTCGTGATCGCCTGCCCCCACGCCCTCGGCCTGGCGATCCCGCTGGTCGTCTCCATCGCCACCGAGCGCGCCGCCCGCGGCGGCGTCCTGGTCAAGGACCGGCTGGCGCTGGAGTCCATGCGTCAGGTCGACGCCGTGCTGTTCGACAAGACCGGCACCCTGACCAGGGGCGAGCCCACCGTCACCGGCGTCGAGCCGACCGGAGACCTGGACGCCGACCAGGTGCTCGCCCTGGCAGCCTCGGCCGAGGCCGACAGCGAGCACCCGCTCGCCCGGGCCATCGTCGCCGCCGCCAAGGACCGCAGCCTCGCGTTCGAGCCCGGCAGCGGCTTCACTTCCTCGCCCGCCGTAGGCGTCACCGCGACCGTGGCCGGCCACGAGGTCCGCGTCGGCGGGCCCCGGCTGCTCGAGGAGACCGGACAGTCCGAGATCGACGCGGCCGACGCCTGGCGCGGCGAGGGCGCGATCATCCTGCACGTCCTGCGCGACGGGCAGGTGGTCGGCGGGCTGAAGTTGGCCGACGAGGTCCGTCCGGAGTCCCGCGACGCCGTCGACGCCCTGCACCGGCTCGGCGTCGAGGTCGTCATGATCACCGGCGACGCCGAGGCCGTGGCGAACGAGGTCGGACGGGAACTCGGCATCGACCGCGTCTTCTCCGGCGTCCGTCCCGAGGACAAGTCGGCGAAGGTCGCCCAGCTGCAGCACGAGGGCAAGAAGGTGGCCATGGTCGGCGACGGCGTCAACGACGCCCCGGCGCTGGCCCAGGCCGACGTCGGCATCGCTATCGGCGCGGGCACCGACGTCGCCATCGCCTCGGCCGGGGTCATCCTGGCCAGCTCCGACCCGCGCTCGGTGCTCTCGGTCATCCAGCTGTCGAAGGCCGCCTACCGGAAGATGAAGCAGAACCTGTGGTGGGCCGCCGGCTACAACCTCGTCTCCGTGCCGCTGGCAGCCGGCGTCCTCGCACCTGTCGGATTCGTGCTGCCGATGTCGGTCGGGGCGATCCTGATGTCGCTGTCCACCGTCGTCGTCGCCCTCAACGCCCAGCTGCTGCGGCGCATCGACCTCACCCCCGAAGCCAGCACCCGCTCCGTCCTGGAGCGCCAGAAGTGAAGGACACGCCCATGACACTCGACACCACCACAGACGGCATCGGCACCGTCAGCCCCGCCACCGGGGCCGACGCCGGTGCACACCAGCACGGCTACATCAGCGACAAGGACCGCTACCTGGCGCGCATGAAGCGCATCGAGGGCCAGGCCCGCGGCATCGCCAAGATGATCGACGAGGAGAAGTACTGCATCGACATCCTCACCCAGGTCTCGGCGCTCACCCGAGCTCTGCAGGGCGTCGCGACCGGATTGCTCGACGACCACCTCAAGCACTGCGTCCTCGACGCCGCCAAGCTCGGCGACGACGGCGCGGCCATCGCCAAGATCCAGGAAGCCACCGACGCGATCAACCGGCTCGTCCGGTCCTGAGGCTCGACGAGCAGCGCACCCGCGCACACCAAGGAGAGGGACCCATGCCCCGTTTCGACCCGCTGACCGCCGAGACCGCCGTCGGCTCGTCCCGGGACCTGCTCGGCGAGCTCGTCGAGCGCCACGGCACCGTGGGCGACATGGTCTCCACGATGGCCCACTCCCCGGCCGTCCTCGGCGGCTACCTGCAGCTGAGCCGGGCCATGCGCCGCGCCAAGCTCGACCGGAGGATCAGCGAGCTGATCTCCATCGCCGTGCAGGCGCAGCAGGGCTGCGGCCTGTGCCTCGACGCCCACGTCGCGGCCGCCCGCTCCCTGGGCGTCGCCGAGGAGGAGATCAGCCTCGCCCACCAGGGCACGTCGAGCGATCCCGCCATCTCGGCGATCATCCGGCTCGGGCTGCAGGTCTATCGGGAACCGACCTCCGTCACCGACGAGCAGATCGCCGAGCTCCGCGCGTTCGGCTACAGCGACCGCGCGATCGCCGACGTCGTCGGCGTCGTCGCGCTCAACATCCTCACCGGCGCGTTCAACCTCGTCGCCGGGCTGGGACCCGAGGACCAGCACTGACGCCCGAGGGCATTCTCTTCGGCGACCCGACTGTGCACGGGGCCTTTCGACCGGCGGGTGCGGGCCGCGTCGTCGGCCTCGCACCGGCTGGCCTGGCAGCGGGAGCCGTGCTCGCAGCAGTCGCACTGGCCTCGGCCAGAGCGGGGTCTGGCGGTCAGCTCCCGGGTCGGATTGGCATGTCGCCGGTGTTTGCCGAATACTTGTCCGGGGCCGCGGCGTGCTCCGCGGCACTCTGGGGCCACCGAATCGAGCGGAAGGCGGGAAGGCAGTGCAGCGTTTCCTGAGCATCGCGCGCCGCTTCTCGCCGGTGCTCGCGGTCCTCACCGTCGCAGCTCTGCTGATGCTGCAGCCGCCGGCTCGCGCCGCTGACCATTTCTCGATGTCTGCGTCACTGGGCACCGTCGCCGCCGGTGCGGGCGCTGCCGAGATGGCGACCGGTCATTCCCCGGCGAACAGCGCTCCCATTGTGGTCCACGGCCAGTTCTCGACCAAGAACGTCGGTGACCAGCAGGCGGCCGCGGCCGCCGACCCCCTGTCCATGGGGACCGTGTCCTCCGGGATGGGCATGGCGTCGGGCTGCGGCGCGGACTGCGGCTCGCCGGCGAGCCCGTCCCCGGGGCCGATGGACTGCGTCGCAGCGGGCTGCCTGATCCTGCTGGTGCTGCTGGTCGGGATCGGAAGCCTGCGGCCGGCAGCCCGCGGAGGCGGCTGGTCGCTTCCGCGCCCAGCACGGCGCACTCTCACTGAATCGTTGGTCCTCCGCTGCTGGGCTCGCCCTCCGCTGAGCCTCGCCGAGCTGTCGATCAGTCGCACCTGAGCCGGTCGCAGGTCCATCCGCGCCCGTTTCGGGGCAGCAGACATGCAGCCGTGGCCGTTCCCAGCCGGAGAACCGGCAAGTAACCACGGACCCGGCAAGTAACCACGGAACCTGTGGGCGGGTGTGCCGACCCGCGACGCTCGCGACGCCCCGGAGTCCATTCTCTGACGACTCCTTTGACAACTCGCGACGACCCCACCGGCTGGAGTTGAGCGGTCCATGCATCCTCGGCGACGTCGGGCACGTCTTCCCCGGTGGCCGTCGACCATCCCAGCTGAGAGACCCATGACCAAGAACCAGAAATCATCCACTAAGTCTTCGAAATCGTTGCCATCGCAGCGCTCGACCGGCGGGCGTACGGCCAGCAGCCGGTCCGCGCGGGACCGGCTGCGGCAGATGCAGCTCCAGGAGGCCAAGGCCCGCCGGACTCGACGGCTGATCACGGGTGCCGCGATCGCCGTCGTGGTGCTGGCCGTCGCCGCCGGAGCGGTGGTCATCGCCAGCCTCCAAGGCGGAGGATCCGGCGACCCCTCCGGCGGGTCGGCCGCCGCCGCGGGGCGTCGGGACCTGCCGCCATGGTCGCTGCCCGCCAACACCTCTGACGCGGCGAAGGCCGCCGGCCTCCGAGTCGGCCCGATGGAGGGAACGGCGGCCCACTTCCACTCCCACCTCGACATCAGCGTCAACGGGCAGCCCATCGCCGTGCCGGCCAACATCGGCGTCGACCCCGCTAGCGGCCAGATGTCGGAGCTCCACACCCACGACGAACGCGGCGTGCTGCACGTCGAGGCCCCCACCGCCGACGGCCGCTACACCCTCGGCCAGGTCTTCACCGAGTGGCAGGTCCGCCTCGACGCCGAAGGCATCGGCGGACTGGACAACAGCAACACCGACAGCCTGCGCGCCTACGTCGACGGGAAGCGATTCCAGGGAGACCCCGCCACGATCCAGCTCACCGCCCACCGGCAGATCTCACTGGTCTACGGGCCGCGAGACGCCACCGACGACCCGGCGGCCAGCTACGCCTTCGAGCAGGGCGAGTAGACGATGCCAGCGAGAGGACCACAGACCGCGGCCCGGACCGTTGCGCTGGCCGCCGTCGTGCTGAGCGTGACGCTGGCCGCGGGCTGCACGAAGTCCATCGACTCCGCCTCGCCGTCGAAGGACGGCGGCTCCGCCGGGCCGGCCTCCGGTGTGCAGCTCTATCAACCCGGCCAGCGCAAGCCCGCCTCGACCGCCGGAGGGCCGGACGTCATGACCGGCGAGAACGTGACCACCGACCATCCCGGCAAGGTGGTCGTGGTCAACGTGTGGGCGTCCTGGTGCGGGCCCTGCCGCAAGGAGGCTCCCGACCTCGCCGCCGCGAGCCGTGACACGGCCAAGACGGCCCGGTTCGTCGGCCTCAACATCCGCGACGACCGCGAAGCCGCGCAGGCCTTCACCCGCGCCTTCAAGACCCCCTACCCGAGCATCTTCGACCCCGAGGGCAAGCAGCTCGTCAGGTTCTCCGGCCAGCTGTCGACCACAGCGATCCCGACCACCCTGGTGATCGACCGCGACCGGCGCAGCGCAGCCCGGATCACCGGCCCGGTCGACCGCGACACCCTCGTCGCGCTCATCACCGACACCGCCAACGGCAAATAGCCGACGCCCCGATGAGTGCCGGACGGGCAAGGGAGGTGCTGGAATCGAACGGAGGCTGGAGCCCCGGCGGTGAGCGGGGACATGCCCGTGGCGCTGCCGGTGGCCTTCTTCTCCCGGGCACGTCCCGATGGACACCCTGCCGCTGCTCCTACACTCAGCTTGCGTTTAGCTCGGCCTCGCCGCAGCGCGACTGATTAGTCTCCATCTGAGGTACGGTGTGCCTGTGCGCGTGCGCCCGAGCCTGACATCCAGCCGATTCCTGGGCTGGATCGTCGTCCTCGTCGCTGCCGTCGCAATCGTGTTCGGGGCGGCAGTCACCGTTCAATCCGGCCAGAAGTCGGCGACGCCGCATGTCGAAGCTGTCAGCCCGGCGGTGCATCGGCAAGTCCTGACCGAGGAAGGCCAAGCGGTTGATCACGGCTGGCAGACCGTGGGGGTGGCGTCCGTGTCGCCGCCTGTTCCCGCAGCCCAGGTGAGCGGCGGTTTCTCGATGACGCCGTCCTCCGGCTCCGACCACGGACCCGGCGACGGCAGCTGCCCACTTCTCGCCGCGGCATGCATGATCGCCCTGATGGTAGTCCTGGTGAGCTGGAGGCTCCGTCGACCCGGCACATCGGTGATCCGCATCCTGCCGCGGATGGCGACCCAGGTCCCGCAGGTCTCCTCCGTGCGCTACATGCCAGCGGCTCGATCTCCACTCATGTTCGGGATCAGTCTGACCTGATCGATGAAGGGGAGGCACAGCCTCTCCCGCTGCGGTTGACTTCCATAGCGCGACCCTCTACCGCCCATGTCGCGGCGAGACGCCCGCGCTGTTCCCTGCGTGCATCGCCACGTTCAGCTGGCGCACCGTCGGCTGCCCCCTGTTCGCGCGAACCCGCTCGCGTTCGGTGTTCGGCATCGGTGTGCCCGTATTCGGAGATCCCAAATGCTTCATCTCGTCAAGCCCGGCCCGGTAAAGGCCCGGCGTGTCGTTGTCGCGGCCGCCTCGGCCGCTCTTCTTCTCGTTACTTCGGCCTGCAGCACTGGTGCCGGTGCATCCCCGACTGGTGGCACCAGTCGCGGAGCAGTCCCCGATCCGGGACTGGTTCTGTTCAAGCCGTCCGACCGGCAACGAACCGCCGTTGCTGAAGGGCCCAAGGTCATGGGATCGGGGACCGCGACCACGAGGCATCCGGGCAGGGTCGTGGTGATCAATGTCTGGGCCTCTTGGTGCGGCCCCTGCCGCAAGGAGGCACCCGACCTGGCCGCTGCCAGCCGCAGCACGGACGAGGTCGCCCGCTTCGTCGGTCTCAACATCAGGGACCAGCGCGATGCCGCGCGGGCGTTCAGCCGTGCCGTCAAGATGCCGTATCCGAGCATTTTCGACCCCGAGGGGCAGCAGCTGGTCAAGTTCTCCGGGCAACTGTCGACCACCGCCATCCCGACAACGTTGGTGATCGACGAGCAACAGCGCAGCGCGGCCCGAATCACGGGCCCTGTCGATCGCGACACCCTGATCCAATTGGTCAACGACACCGCCGACGGCAGGTGAGCGGCAATGCTTGATCAACTGGCCGCATGGGCGACACAGTCGGTGAGCGGGTCGATGCCGGTGGCCCTCCCGGTCGCCTTCCTCGCCGGTTTGGTGTCGTTCTTCTCCCCCTGCGTCATCCCGCTGTTGCCTGGCTACATCTCCTACGCCACTGGCATGTCTGCCGCCGACCTCGTCGCCGGCGGCTCACGGATGCGTCTGGGACGGACCTTGATGGGCAGCAGCCTGTTCGTCGCCGGGTTCGGCGTGGTCTTCGTTGCGAGCGCGTCACTGGCCGGGCTGCTGGGCAGCAGGTTCATCACCTGGCAGGACCCGCTCACCCGCGTCATGGGCGTGATCATGATCGGGCTCGGACTGGCCTTCACTGGCCTCCTCCGCTTCGCCCAGCGCGACCTGCGACTCAGTTGGCTGCCTCGCTTCGGGCTTCTCGCGGCCCCGCTGATCGGCTTCGTGTTCGGGCTGGGCTGGACGCCGTGCATCGGGCCGACCCTCGGGGTCGTGTTGACCATGGCGATGAGTCAGGCGACCGCAGCCAAAGGGGCGTGGCTGGCCATCGCCTACACGCTCGGACTCGGCATCCCGTTCATCGCCGCGGCGATCGCGTTCAACAAGATCAGCACGGCCGCCCGCGCCCTGCGGAACCGGCAGCAGTTGATCATGCGCATCGGCGGTATCTCCATGATCATAGTCGGCCTGCTGATGGCCACCGGCCTGTGGACCAACGTGATCGGTGCGCTCCGACAATCCATCAGCGGATTCGTGACGGTGATCTGATGAAGCAACCAGGCAGCAACAGCACTCCCGAAGAACGTCGTCGAAAGCAACGCCAACGCGAGATGAACCGCCAACTGCGCGTGTGGACTCCGCGCCGCGTCGTCGGGTGGATCCTCGTCGTGCTAGCGGTGGTGATGGGCATCACGCACTGGCTCGCGCACCTGGGATGGCGACCGATCCCACTGGCCATGGGCTGGCAGGACCTGCTGCTCGGCTACCCAGCCGCAGGCCTTCTCGCCATTGCCGGCGGGGTCGTCATCGGCGCGCGCACCCACCGGCCTGGATCCGGGAACCGTGGCCATCACTGATCCCGCTCACAGATTGCCGCACCACATGTCCCGAAACCGGCACTGACAGCAAGGCAGAAGTATGCACCCCCACACGCCAACGGCAATGCCCTTGACATCGGTACGCATCCACGGGCACCGGGACACCGGGTCCGTCCGTCTTCGGACGATGCACGACAGCGGTCCAAGCCGGCACCACGTCCTGCTCGCATGCGTGCAGGGCTGCAGCGACATCGGGGAGGCATCGGCTCAATGATCGGTCACACGCTCCCGTTGTTCTTCATTCCGAGCCCTCCGTGGAGGGAATGGTTGCTGTTCGGGCGACTCCCGATCCGGGCATACGCGCTGTGCATCATCGCGGGCGTGATCATCGGCACGATCGTCGCCACCCGACGGTGGATCGCCCGAGGCGGCAGCCGCGACGCGGTCGAGACCGTCGCCCTGGTTTCGGTTCCGTTCGGCATCGTCGGAGCCCGCCTCTACCACGTGATCACCGACTACCAGCTCTACTTCGGACCGGGCCGCACCTGGTATCGAGCGTTCTTCATCTGGGACGGCGGCCTGGGCATCTGGGGCGGTGTCGCGCTCGGAGCGTTCGGCGGCTACCTGGTCGCGCGCCGACGCCGGATCAGATTCTGGGCGCTCGCCGACGCTCTCGCCCCGGGGGTGGCCATCGCGCAGGCCGTCGGCCGACTGGGCAACTGGTTCAACCAGGAACTCTTCGGTCGGCCGAGCACCCTGCCATGGGCGCTGAAGATCGACCCGCAGTACCGGCCCGTCGGCTACGAGCAGTACGCCACCTTCCACCCGACGTTCCTGTACGAGCTGATCTGGGACGTCGCGGTGGCGATCGCGGTGATTGCGCTCGACCGTCGGTTCCGGCTGGGCCACGGCAAGGCGTTCATGCTCTACGTGATGTTCTACACCGCCGGCAGAGCATGGGTGGAGAGCCTGCGCATCGACCCCGCGCATCACCTCGGCCCGTTCCGGCTCAACGACTACGTCTCGGGCATCGTCTTCCTGGCCGCCCTGCTCTGCTTGCTCTGGCTGCTCCGCAACAAGCCCGGCCGGGAGCTGGTCGTCGAGGGTGACCGGTCGGTCGTCGGCGAGCGGCCGGGCAGCAGAGCTGGTGAAACGCCGCCCGTCCCCGCTTCCGATTCCTTCGCTGCGTTGGACCAATCAGAGCCATCCGCGCTCGATCACCCCACCACGCCGGAGCACGACTCCGGCACAGCCGAGCGTGCCGGCGGGGGTCCGCGGTGATCTACCGACGCGATGACGCGACTTCCACCCGCGGTGCCGCCTGTCACGTTGACGATGCTGCTACCGACATTTCTGTGACCTGCGTGGATTCCTCATCCACCCGGGGCCGCGGCGGTCAGATAATTCAGTCGCTGGGTCGGCTGGTCTTGGCCGCGTTGTCCGGGTTGGCAGTCGGGTTCGCGTTTCAGCCGTACGCACTGTGGCCGCTGGGCTTCCTCGGCGTCGCGGGACTGTCGGTGGCTGTTCACGCGGTTCCGCCTCGGCGCGGGTTCGCGGTCGGATACGTGTTCGGGGTGGCGCTGCTCCTGGTGGCGATCGGCTGGGTCCGGGTGATCGTCGGCGGCGGCGCGGCCGCCTACCTGGGTGTGGTGGGCCTGATCGGATTCGAGGCCGTCTTCTTCGGGCTGCTCGGCCTCGCGCTGGCGATCATCGGGCGGCTCCGGTCCTGGCCGGTGATCGCCGCTGCTGCCTGGGTCGGCGTCGAGTACGTCTACGCGCGCTATCCGTTCGGCGGCTTCGGCTGGACCCGTCTGGCCTACACCGCAGTGGATGCCCCGCTGGCCGGACTGCTGCCCTTCATCGGCACCGTAGGTGTGTCGTTCGCGGTGGCTCTGCTGGCCCAGTGCGTCGGCTGGCTGGCGATCGAGATCATCCGGGCACGGCGGTCGCACGGACCGCTGACACGCAGCATGGTGGCCCGGACAGCGCTACCGGCATTGGCGACCTGGTCGATCGTGATGGGCACGGATTTGGCCCTGTCCGGGTGGAATCCCGGCCCGCCGGCCCCTGCACAGAAGGCTCGTGTGGGCATAGTCCAGGGCAACGTTCCGGGGAAAGGGATCGAAGCGCTGGGCCGGATGCGCACCGTGACCGCGAACCATGTCCGGGAGACCCGCCGACTGATCAACGCCGCAGACCAGGGACGGATCGCCCGGCCCGACTTCGTTCTGTGGCCGGAGAACTCCACCGACATCGACCCGACCGTTGACCCGATCACGCGCGACCAGCTGCAGTCCGCGACCGAGCTTGCCGGGGTTCCCATCTTCGCCGGGGCGGTGATGGCCGGCCCCGGCGTCGACCAGCGGCAGACCAGCGGCCTGTGGTGGGACCCCCGCCGGGGCATCGTGGCCCGCTACGACAAGCGCAACCTGGTCCCGTTCGGCGAGTGGATCCCCTTCCGTGACCGACTGCTGCCGTTGTTCCCGATCTTGAAGCTGGTCGGAGCACAGTCGGTGCCAGGCACCCGGCCCGGCGCACTCCCGGTCCCCCTCCGCCTGGCCGGCGGCCCGGAGCAGCCGGTCATCGTGGGGGATGCGATCTGTTTCGAGCTGGCCTACGACGACACGATCTACGACGTGATCACCGGCGGTGCGCAGCTCTTCCTGGTCCAGAGCAACAATGCGACCTACGTCGGGACCGGCCAGGTCGACCAGCAGTTCGCCATCACCCGGGCACGAGCGATGGAGACCCGCCGCGAGATCGCCGTCGCCACCACCAACGGAGTCTCCGGCTTCATCGGCCGGGACGGCCGTGCGCAGTGGAAGTCCCGTGAGCGCACCGCCGCCTCGACCGTGGTGACGATGCCGCTGCGCACCAACATCACCCCGGCGGTGCGGATCGCCCCCTGGCTGGAGCGTGGCCTCGCACTCCTCGCGCTGAGCGGCTGCCTCACGGCGACGGTCGGGCGTGGCCGCGCCCGCCGGTCGAGAGCGGCAGGAGCGTGATGATGATCGTGAGTAGCCTGATCTGCACCGCGGTTCTGATGGTGGCGACCGGCCTGGGCTGCGTACGGACGCGCCCTTCTGCACGAGTGTTTCCCGGGTTGCTCCAGGTGGCCGGAGCCTGGAGCGCCTGCCTGCTACTTGTGGACCTTTGGCGTCGCGGTGCCGTCACTGTGGCGTCGATCGCGACGCTGTTGACCGTCTGCGCCGTGTCGATGATCTGGTTGCGGAGGGCGGATGGCAGCACCGAAGACACCTCTGACGACTTCCAGCTCTGGGAAAGCGAGCTCGCCAGCCCGGAGGTGTCGGAGGAATGAGCGTCTCCCGCGCGACCGGCCTCGCCCTGCTGGTCAGCCTCGCGCTGATGCACCCGATGGTGTTGACGTCAGCCGAACCCGTGCCGCCGAGCAATTCGTCGGTGCACCGCGTGCCACCCGACGCGCAGCCGATTCATGCTCCAGTCACGGCAAGCAACCCACCCGGTCGACATCCAGCAACTCGACAACCGTTGAGCGGCTGTCCCAGCTGCGCGCCCCCTTCGTTGGCGGCTTCATCGCATGACCGACCGACCGGTCCGATGGGCTGCATCGCCGCCGCTGGCTGCGTCATGACCATCGTCTTGCTGGCGGTGGCCGTGATCGTTCGTGGGCGAACCCCCGGTCGATGGTGGCATTGCCGAGCCCGCAGCATCGGATCGGCCATCGGAGCCGTCGCACA
>Ga0164243_10004660_pt1 | contig 21368 bp, 18 predicted proteins | sample OricompcompostOP_FD_108781 | JGI IMG/M metagenome (GOLD analysis project Ga0164243, IMG submission 108781) | Organic Plus compost microbial communities from Emeryville, California, USA - Original compost - Organic plus compost (OP) | ecosystem: Engineered > Solid waste > Mixed feedstock >...
AGGAATGCGGGCGGCCCTGCGGGCGGGCGCGAACGACCTTGGCGGCACGCTGATGAACGAAAGCATCACGCGGGCGGCCGGCGCGACTCACGGCCAGGAAATGACCGTCGCCGACATGCGCGCAATGGCGGCTTCGCTGGGCCGCAGGCCCGTGCGCCGCACGACGCTTTATGCAGAGGCCGAACTGGGCGAGGCCTGCGTCGCGGCGGAGTGACCGCCTTATCTGTCCGGCCGCGTCCATATCCAGGCCCCGCTCAGGATCGCGACCGCCAGGGGTATCAGCGACCAGGGCAAAGGGAGGGCGAAAAGCCCGACCGCGGCGCTGAGCGAGAGCATGCCGATGGCGAGGCGCTTGGCGTAAGGCGCGATTGCGCCCTTCTCCCGCCATGCGACGATATGCGGGCCGAAGCGCGGGTGCCTCAACAGCCGCTCCTCCCAGGCCGGATTGCTTTTGCCGAAGCAGAAAGCCGCGAGGATGTAGAAGGGGACGGTGGGAAGGAGCGGCAGGAATATGCCGACCGTGCCCGCCGCAAGGGCCATCAGCCCGGCTACGAGATAGATGGGCCGCCGCAAGATCTCAGCTTCGCCCCAGCATTTCGCTGATCCGCAGCGCGAGCGCATCCGCGCTGAACGGCTTGGTGATGAGCGCCATGCCCGGGCCGAGGAAGCCTTCCGGACGGGCGGCCGCGTCGGCATAGCCCGTCATGAACAGCACCGGCAGGCCCGGCCGGTGCGATCGCGCGATCTCCACCATGTCATGCCCGTTCATGCCCGGCAGCCCGATGTCGGTCACCAGCAGATCGATGCTTTCCTCCGATTGCAGGATGGCCAGGGCAGGGGCGGCATCATCCACCTCGATGGCGCGATAGCCGAGTTCCGTCAGCAGTTCCACGATCAGCGCGCGGACCACGGGCTCATCCTCGACCACGAGCACAGTCTCACCCGAGCCTTGGGGCCTCTGCGCCGGCGCGAGGCCGACGGTGGCGACGCCCTCCTGGCCCATATGGCGTGGCAGGTAGAGGCGCACGGTCGTGCCGCGCCCCGGCTCGCTCTCGATGATCGCCTTGCCTTCCGATTGCTGGGCAAAGCCGTAGATCATGGACAGGCCGAGCCCCGTCCCCTGGCCGGACGGCTTGGTGGTGAAGAAGGGCTCGAACGCCTTTTCAACCACCTCGGCGGCCATCCCCTCACCCGTGTCACCGACGGCGATCCGGATATAATCCCCCGGCGCGAGATCGGGCGGGGAAGCCCGTTCCAACTCCGCCGCAGAGACATTGGCGGTGGAGATCGTCAGCCGTCCCCCCGCGGGCATGGCGTCGCGCGCATTGACCGCAAGGTTGAGTATGGCGCTCTCAAGCTGGTTGGGATCGCACCGCGTTCTCCACAGATCCGGCGCAAGGCTGCACAACAGCGTGATGCGTTCGCCAAGCGTGCGCGCAAGCAGGTCCTGCATCGATTCGATCAGCCGGTTGACGTCGGTCGAACGAGGATCGAGCGGCTGGCGGCGAGCGAACGCCAGCAGGCGATGGGTGAGCGCCGATGCCCGGTCCGCCGATTCCTGCGCGCCCTTCAGGAAACGCTCGACGCCTTCGGACCGGCCTTCGGCCAGCCGGCGGCGCACGATATCGAGCGAGCCCGTAATTCCCTGAAGCAGATTGTTGAAATCATGGGCGATGCCGCCGGTGAGCCGCCCCACCACCTCCAACTTCTGAGACTGGCGCAGCGCGGCCTCGGTCTTGGCGAGCGTGGCGGCCGCCTCCCGCTCCGCCGTGACGTCATGCGCAACGCAATATAGCAGGCGATCGGCCGGAACCGCCGTCCAGGACAGGATGCGATAGCCGCCATCGCGCGTCCGAATGCGATTTTCGAAGCGGACCGTGCTCTCGCCGGCGGCAAGGTGGCGAAGCTCTTCGCGGGTTTTCTCCCTGTCTTCCGGGTGGACGAGGTCGGCGGCACGGTCCCCGAGCAGCTCGTCTTCCGTCCAGCCCGTCATCCGGGTCCAGGCTGGATTTACCGCCAGCCAGCGTCCCTCCAGATCGGCGACCAGCAGCAGATCCCGCGAGACGTTCCAGATCTGGTCGCGCTCCTGCGTGCGCAGTGCGACCCTCTGTTCCAGCGATTCGTTGCGTTCACGCAGGCTGTCCGCGCTGGTGCGCTGATCGTGGATGTCGGTGTTCGTGCCGATCCAGCGGATCACAGCACCCGTCGCGTCGCGAGTAGGCACTGCTCTCGCGAGATGCCAGCGATATTGGCCCTCGACATTCTGCATGCGATAAGCGTGCTCGAACACCGTATGGCTCGATAGGGCCGCATTCCATGCTTCGAGCATCGGCTCCACGTCGTCGGGATGCACGATCTGCTCCCATTCGCCATTGAGTCGCGCGTCGCGGGGCAGGCCGACAAATTCGTAGATGCGCGAGTTGAACCAGTTGAAGCGCCCGTCGGCGTCCGTCACCCAGACGTGGTGCGGCACGCTTTCCGCAAGCGTGCGCAACTCCTCCTCGCTGGCGCGCAACGCCAGTTCGGAGCGCTTGCGCTCGGTGCAATCGATGACGATGCAGAGGACGCCGCCGATATGATCGCCATCGGCGACCGGCGTGTAAAAAAGATCGAACCAGAATGGCTGGAGAACGCCGTCCCGCTTGAGCTGCAGCATATGGTCGCGCGCGGAGATCGGCTCGCCGGCATAGACGCGGACCATGACGTTGCGGTTCCAGGAATCCCATATCTCGGGCCATACGTGGCGGATGGTGTCCCCGATCGCGGCTGGATGCCGCGAACCGGCGATGTCGATATAGGCATCGTTGTAGATCAGCCGCTGGTCCTCGCCCCAGACGAGCAGCATGGGAGCGGGAGAGGCGAGCATCAGGTTCACGGTCGTTCGGAGCGACGGCGACCAGTTTTCAACGGGCCCCAGCGATGTGCCGGACCAGTCGAGCCCCTCGATGAGCCTGGCGACTTCGCCGTCCGGGCGCAGATGGCCGGGCGCGCTCAAGTCACACGTCCCTGGCGATCACCGCCAAGCGTTATGCGCGCAGCCGTCAGCGCCCCCATAAAATCCCCCCGCGGCACGGCACAAACGGATTGCACCGCCAGTCAGCCACATTATCTCTTCATTTGCAGTTCAAGGAAAGGAAACGCGCGATGGCCGAAGAAGTCGCAACACTCGCTGGCGGGTGCTTCTGGTGCGTCGAGGCGGTCTTCGACGATGTCCTCGGCGTCAGCGCGGTAGAAAGCGGCTATACCGGCGGCAATGTTCCGCACCCGACCTACAGGCAGGTATGCGGCGGCGACACGGGCCATGCCGAGGCGATTCGCATCCATTTCGATCCCGATATCATCAGCTACTCGGACCTGCTCGACATCTTCTTTCATGTCCACGATCCGACCCAGCTCAACCGGCAGGGCAATGACATCGGGACTCAATATCGCTCCGCGATCTTCCCGCATTCGCCCGAGCAGGAGGCTGAGGCGCGGGCGGCGATCCAGCGCGCCCAGGCCGGGCAGGACCGGCCGGTGGTGACGACCATCGAACCGCCCGCCACCTGGTATCCGGCGGAAGACTATCATCAGGAATATTTCGCGCGCGAAGGATCCTCCAACCCCTATTGCATGGCGGTGGTGGCGCCGAAGCTCCAGAAGTTCCGCAAGAGCTACGCCGCGCGGCTCAAGAAGGAAGAGGCCTGATCCTTCAGCCTCGCGGGGCAGCCGCCCGGCGAAGGCGATCGTTGATGGCAAGACCCAGCCCGCGCTCGGGGACGGGGGCGACGGCAATGGCGCGCCGTCCGGAAACGTCGGCTTCGTGCAGTGCCGCGAACAGACGGGCGGCGGCTTCGACAAGATCGCCGGTGGCCGACAGCGTCGCATCCCCTTCGACCGCGCCGAAGCCGATGAGCCATTCGCCGTCCCGCCGGTCGGTGGCGTTCAGCCGCAGCGGGTGGGCAGGAGCGTAATGACTCGCGAGCTGGCCGGGCGCCTCGATCGCGGTTGACCGGGAACCGTCCACCTCCACACCCGCTGCGGCTGCGATCTCGTCCGGCGTGACCGGGCCGGGGCGGAGCAGGCGGACCCGGTTGCCCTCCACCGCGATGATCGTGGATTCTATGCCGCGCGTGGTCGGCCCGGAATCGACGATCAGCGGAATATGGCCGCCGAGCGACGACAGGACATGCGCGGCCGTCGTTGGGCTGATCGAGCCGCTGGCATTGGCCGATGGGGCGGCGAGCGGGCGATCGGTTGCACGCAGCAGCGCCTGCATCGCCGGATGAGCAGGCACGCGCAAGGCGACGGTCGCCAAGCCTGCGGTGGCGAGTGGCGCGATCGGCGATCCATCGGCCAGCGGCAGCACCATCGTCAGCGGGCCAGGCCAGAAGGCGGCGGCAAGCGCATGTGCCACGGGAGAAAGACGGGCAATAGGCGCTGCCGCCTGCCCGGACGGAAGATGGACGATCAGCGGGTTGAAGCTCGGGCGTCCCTTGGCGGCGTAGATGCGCGCAACCGCGACGTCGGACGTCGCATCACTGGCGAGTCCATATACGGTCTCGGTCGCCACGGCGACAGGCAAGCCCGATCGAATCAGCTCTGCCGCCCTGGCTATGGCGGCCTCGCCGCAGGGGCGGACATGGGTCTCGAATATCTGATTTTGCGGGTCCACCAGCCGGCGCTATAGCCGCAGGCGTCAGGATACAAGACCATCGGATCGGGCAGGAACAATGACCTATATCCCCGTCGTCGAAGAGCAGCGTTTCCTCATGCGCCATGTCGTGCGCATCGACGAGCTGGCGGCGCATGAAGCATTCGCAACGGCCAGCCCGGACGTGGTCGACGCTATCTTGCAAGGGGCGGGGGACCTGGCCGCAGGCGAGTTCGCCCCGCTCAACCGGGCCGGCGACACCGAGGGCGCGAAGTGGACGCCCGCGGGCGTGCGGATGCCCGATGGCTTCCGTGCCGCCTATCGAGCCTATGTGGAAGGCGGCTGGGGCACGCTGGCGACGGCGCCCGAGCATGGCGGGCAGGGGCTGCCCTTCTCACTGGCGACAGCGGTCCTCGAAGATCTCGGTACGGCCAATATGGGCTTTTCGCTGATCATGATGCTGACGCCGGGCGCGGTCGAGGCGCTCACCGTCCACGGCACGGAGGAGCAACAGCGCACCTGGCTGCCGAAGCTGGTGACGGGCGAATGGAACGGCACCATGAACCTTACCGAGCCGCAGGCGGGATCGGACGTCGGCGCGCTCCGGACGCAGGCGACGCCGGCAGGCGACGGCAGCTGGCGGATCAAGGGCACCAAGATATTCATCACCTTCGGCGACCATGACCTGACCGACAATATCGTTCATCTGGTGTTGGCCCGAACCCCTGACGCTCCCGCAGGAACGCGCGGCATCTCCTTGTTTCTGGTGCCGAAAATGCGACTGGACGGAACGCCTAACGACGTCCGCTGCGTGTCCGTCGAACACAAGATGGGCATCCATGCCTCGCCCACCTGCGTGCTCTCCTACGGCGACAATGACGATTGCCACGGCTGGCTGATCGGGGCCGAGCATGGCGGCATGCGCGCGATGTTCACAATGATGAACAATGCCCGGCTCAATGTCGGCCTGCAGGGCGTCTCGATCGCGGAGCGGGCGACGCAGCAAGCGGTCGCCTACGCGCGGGAACGGATACAGTCGGCGCGTGCCGGAGCGGCGTCACGCGAGCCGGTGGCCATCATCGAGCATCCCGACGTGCGCCGCATGCTGCTGCGGATGAAGGCGTTGACCATGGCGGCGCGTGCATTGATCTATTATGCGGCCGGGCAGGGCGACCGTGCCCATCTCGGCGATGGAGATGCGCAGGCGCGGCTGGACCTGCTCACGCCGCTCGCCAAGGCCTATGGCACCGATGTCGGCTGCGAGGTGACGAGCCTCGGCGTGCAGGTGCATGGCGGCATGGGTTTCATCGAGGAAACCGGCGCCGCCCAGCATTATCGCGACGCGCGCATCGCGCCGATCTATGAAGGCACCAATGGCATCCAGGCAGCCGATCTCGTCGGAAGAAAGCTCGGCCTGGGCGGCGGATCGGTGCTCGCAGCGTTGCTGGCGGACATTCGCGCAGAAGCCGGCGGGGAGGGGGCACTGATGGCGCTGGTCGACGCCGTCGAGCATGTGGCCGGGTCCATGGCAGCCGTGGATGTCGATGACCGGCTGGCCGGCAGCTATCCGCTGCTCACCATGCTTTCGGTCGCGGTGGGCGGCTGGCTGCTGGCCCGCCAGGCGAAAGCGACGGAGAGTGACGGTGAAACCGATCCGGCCTTCCTCGCGATGAAACGCGCCGCCGCCCGCTTCTATCTCGATCGGATGGTGCCCGAGGCAACCGGCCTTGCCGCGGGAGCGATGGCCGGCGCCAGCGGACTTTACGAAGTCACGCCGGAAAGCTTCGCCGCATGACGTCGTGGCTCCCGCTCCGGTGGAGCGGGAGCCCGATATCGCGATCAGGCGTGACCGAACACGCGCCCGAAGATCGTGTCGACATGCTTGAAGTGATAGCCGAGGTCGAATTTTTCCTCGAGTTCCTGGGGCGAAAGCTTCGCGGAGACATCCGGGTCGGCTTTCAGCAACTCCAGCAATGAAAGCTGGCCGTCGGATTCCCAGACCTTCATCGCGTTCTTCTGCACCAGCCGATAGGCATCCTCGCGGCTGATCCCCGCCTGGGTGAGCGCCAGAAGCACGCGCTGCGAGTGAACAAGACCGCCCATCTTATTGAGATTCTTTTCCATTCTTTCAGGATAGACGACCAGCTTCTCCATCACGCCAACGAGGCGGTGGAGCGCGAAATCGAGCGTGATGGTGGCGTCCGGGCCGATATAGCGTTCGACCGAGGAATGGCTGATGTCACGCTCATGCCAGAGCGCGACATTCTCCAGGGCGGGGGTGACGTAGCCGCGCACCATGCGGGCAAGCCCTGTCAGGTTCTCGGTCAGGACCGGATTGCGCTTGTGCGGCATGGCCGACGAGCCTTTCTGGCCCGGCGAGAAATATTCCTCGGCCTCCAGCACCTCGGTGCGCTGAAGATGGCGGATCTCGACCGCCAGCCGCTCGATCGACGAGGCGATCACGCCAAGCGTCGCGAAATACATGGCATGCCGATCGCGCGGGATCACCTGCGTGGAAACCGGCTCCACGGAAAGCCCCATTTTCTCAGCGACATGCGCCTCGACCTTCGGATCGATATTCGCAAAGGTGCCGACCGCGCCGGAAATGGCGCAGGTAGCAACGTCCTTGCGCGCGGCCAGCAGGCGCTCCTTGTTGCGCGCGAACTCGGCATAGGCCTGGGCGAGCTTGAGGCCGAACGTGACCGGCTCGGCATGAATGCCGTGGCTGCGGCCGATAGTGGGCGTCAGCTTATGCTCGAAAGCGCGACGCTCGAGGACTTCGAGAAGACGGTCGATATCGGCCAGCAATATGTCCGACGCGCGGGCAAGCTGGACCGCGAGGCAGGTGTCCAGCACATCGGAGCTGGTCATGCCCTGATGCATGAAGCGCGCGGGCTCGCCGACATGCTCGGCGACATTGGTCAGGAAGGCGATCACGTCATGCTTCACCTCGGCTTCGATCGCGTCGATGCGATCCACCTCGAACGCGCCTTTTTCCCAGATCGCCTTCGCCGCTTCCCGGGGCACGACGCCGAGTTCCGCCAGTGCATCGGTGGCGTGGGCCTCGATCTCGAACCAGATGCGGAACTTGCTTTCGGGAGTCCAGATGGCGACCATTTCCGGCCGCGAATAGCGCGGGATCATGTGCGACGTCCTAAAACTGCGATGCTCGCGGGCGCGCCTAGCAGAGCAGGCACAGCGCTTCAAACTTTCCGGCTGGGGGCGAGCGCATGGCCGCCGGATGCTTGCGTCGCCGCGGCAGGGCCCCGATAAGCGAGACCGTCTCGAGTCCCATGAATTTTACATAATGTATATTATCAGACTTTGGCGTGGCGCCGGTCCAGTCCCCCTCCAGGCGCCCTCTTTCATGGAAGATCCGTAATGCTCGACCGCCTCGTCCTGATCATGGAACGCCTGCGCGATCCGGAGACCGGATGCCCGTGGGATCGTGAGCAGACGTTCCAGACGATCGCGCCCTATACGATCGAGGAAGCCTATGAAGTCGCCGATGCCTGCGCGCGCGACGACATGGCGTCGCTGAAGGATGAGCTTGGCGATCTGCTGCTCCAGGTCGTCTATCATTCCCGGATGGCCGAGGAGCGCGGCGCCTTTTCCATCAAGGACGTCATCCAGGCGATCAGCGACAAGATGATCCGGCGTCACCCGCACGTCTTCGGCGACGGCCGTTCACCCGGCTGGGAAGCGCTGAAGGCGCAGGAACGCAAGCACAAGGGCGACAGCTCCGCGCTCGCTGGCGTGGCCATTGGCCTGCCCGCGCTGATGCGGGCGGAGAAGCTGCAGAAGCGGGCGGCGCGGACCGGCTTCGACTGGACCGATCCCGATGGGCCGCGCGACAAGATCGTCGAAGAACTGGCGGAGATCGATGCAGCAGCCGATGCGGATGCCCGCGCCGAGGAATTCGGCGACCTGCTGTTTGCGGTGGTGAACTGGGCGAGGCACCAGGGGATCGACGCCGAAGCCGCCCTGCGGAGCGCCAACGCGAAATTCGAGCGCCGCTTCCACGCGATGGAGGCCATGGCAGGCGATGATTTCGCCGCGCTCGACCTTCCCGGAAAGGATGCGCTGTGGAATCGGGCAAAGGCGGCGGAAAGAGGCGAGCCCGTCAGCGCGACTGGAACCGCGCCCAATCCGCCTCGCTGAGCTTCACTTCCACCGCCAGCCGGTCATCCTGCATGTCCTGCGAAAGCACCTCGCCATGGGCGTGGAGCCAGGCGATCGCGCTGCCGTCCGCCGGGTCGAGCGACAGGCTGTAGCGCCGGCTGCCCTGCCTCAACCGCCGCGAGATGGCATCGGCCAGATCCTCGACGCCTTCGCCCGTCAAAGCCGAGATTGCCACCACATCCTCGCGCCGCGCCGCCTCGGTGCGGGCACGGGCCGCCTCTTCCGGCGGCAGGGCGTCGATCTTGTTCCAGGCTTCGAAGATAAGCGTGCCCCCTTCCCCGCCATGCACGCCAATTTCCGCAAGGACGGCCGCCACGTCCGCAGCCTGCGCCTCGGTGTCCGGATGCGAGATGTCGCGGACATGGATGATCATGTCAGCCGCGGTCACTTCCTCCAGCGTGGCACGGAAGGCGGCGACGAGCTGCGTCGGCAGGTCCGACACGAAACCCACCGTGTCGGACAGGATGGCCTTGTCGATACCGGGCAGGGAAATCTGCCGCATGGTGGGATCCAGCGTGGCGAAAAGGAGGTTCTCCGCCATCACGGTGGCGCCGGTCATCCTGTTGAAAAGCGTTGATTTCCCGGCATTGGTATAGCCGACAAGGGCAATCACCGGCCATGGCGCGCGCTGCCGGCGGGAGCGGTGGAGACCGCGCGTGCGGGTGACGCTTTCCAGTTCCCGTCGCAGCTTGGCCATCCGGTCCCGGATCATCCGACGGTCGGCCTCGATCTGCGTTTCGCCAGGGCCGCCCAGGAAGCCGAAGCCGCCGCGCTGCCGCTCAAGGTGGGTCCAGCTTCGCACCAGCCGTCCCGCCTGATAATCGAGATGAGCAAGCTCGACCTGCAGGCGCCCTTCCGCCGTCGCCGCCCGCTCCCCGAAAATCTCGAGGATCAGGCCGGTGCGGTCGATGACCTTGGCGCCCAGCGCTTTTTCGAGATTGCGCTGCTGAATGGGCGACAGGGCGCCGTCGACGATGACCAGTTCGGCATCCGCCATGCGCGCGGCAGTGGCGATCGCCTCCACCTGCCCCGATCCGAACAGCGTCGCCGGCTTCGGATCGCGCAGGCGGAAGGCCATCCTCTCGACGACGTCGACGCCGATCGCGGCGGCAAGGCCCGCGGCCTCGTCCAGTCGCGCATCGGCATCGCGCCCGGTGCCGCCGCCGCGATCCGGCAGGGCCACGATCGCTTTCGCGCCGCGGCTCAGCCCGTCATCGTCAGCGCGGTCGAATACGCTCAATCGTCATCCGAATCATTGTCGACGCCGTTCAGGTTGAGCGGACTCGACGGCTGAACGGTCGAAATGGCGTGCTTATAGACAAGCTGGCTCATCCCGTCGCGGCGGAGCAGCATGCAGAAAAGGTCGTAGGCGGCGATCTCGCCCTGGAGCATCACGCCGTTGACCAGGAACATGGTGACAGGTTCGCGCGCCTTGCGCACCGCGTTCAGGAAAATCTCCTGCAGCAGCGTCGCCTTGCGTTCCTCGGCAAAATTCTTGTCCACTTCGGAAAGGTCCAGGGGATGGGCCGGCATCACCGTGGAGATGGCGTGCTTGTAGATCAGCTGCGATTGCCCGTCGCGGCGGAGAAGCACCGAAAAGTTGTCGAACCAGGTGATGATGCCCTGGAGCTTGACGCCCTTCACCAGAAACATGGTCACAGGCGTCTTGGATTTGCGCAGCGTGTTTAGGAAAATATCCTGAAGGTTGTTGACCTTATCGGCCATAAGTCCGGTCTCCGGATTCGTGGCGGGACATTACCCGCATGAGCGCCTTGGCCGGCGTCGTGCTTGTCCCGCCGGTTGCGGGACGGCACAGGCTTACCGCAAGTGCGAAGACGCGTCCACGCTTCTCATTCGTCTCCGTCCTTGGCATCGGCCAGGCCCAGGGTCTTGAGCTTGCGGTGAAGCGCCGACCGTTCCATGCCGATGAACGATGCCGTGCGCGAAATGTTGCCGGAAAAACGGCGGATCTGCACACGCAGATATTCCCGCTCGAAAGTTTCGCGGGCCTCGCGCAGCGGCGTGCCCATGATCGACTTGGCCGCATTGCCCGGCACGATCTGCTCCTGATCGCTGAGCACCTCGGGCGGAAGCATGTCGACGTCGATCACGCGCAGACGATCGCCGGGGGCCAGGATGATCGTCCGTTCGACGACGTTGCGAAGCTGGCGGACATTGCCCGGCCATTCATAGGTCTGAAGCGCGGCGACCGCCTCGAGCGAGACGGCAGGCGTGCCGACACGCCTTTCCGATGCGAAGCGGGCGACGAAATGATCGACCAGCGCGGGAATATCCTCGCGCCGCTCGGCCAGCGACGGCAGATGCACCGGCACCACGTTGAGCCGGTAATAGAGATCCTCGCGGAAGCGCCCCTCGGCGATTTCCTGCGAAAGATCGCGCGCCGATGCGGAGACGACGCGCACGTCGACCTTCACCGTCCGGGTGCCGCCGATGCGGGTGAAGCTCTGATCGGTCAGCACGCGCAGGATGCGCCCCTGCGTCGTCATCGGCATGTCGGCGATCTCGTCGAGAAAGAGCGTGCCGCCATGCGCCTGTTCCAGCAGGCCGGGGCGGACAAGCTCCCCGCCCTCCTCCACGCCGAACAATTCCTCCTCCACCCGCTCGGGCGTCATGCGGGCCGCGGACACCACGACGAACGGCGCGGCCGCGCGCGTGCTCCAGAGATGGAGAAGCCGGGCCGCAACCTCCTTGCCCACGCCCGCCGGGCCGCTGATGAGAACCCGGCTGCCCGTGGGCGCAACCCGCTTCAGGGTCGCCCGCACCGCGTTGATCGCCGAGGAATTGCCGGTGAGCTCGTCTTCCTGGCCGATCTGGGCCTTGAGCGAGGCGATTTCGCGCCGCAGCCGCTCGGTCTCGGTCGCCCGTTCGACGAGATGGAGCAGGCGCTCGGCCTCGAAGGGCTTTTCGATGAAGTCTGTCGCGCCGCGCCGCACCGCCGCGACGGCGGTGTCGATATTGCCGTGGCCGGAGATTACCAGCACGGGAATGGAAGGATCGCGCCGCTTGATCTCCTCCAGCAGATCGAGCCCGTCCAGCCGCGAGCCCTGCAGCCAGACGTCGAGCAGCACCAGCGACGGACGTCGCTCCGCCAGGGCCGCCAGCGCGCTGTCGCTGTCGGCCGCGGTGCGCGCCTGATAGCCCTCATCCTCCAGCACGCCGGCCACCAGTTCACGAATATCGTGTTCGTCATCGACGATTAGAACGTCCAGGCTCATTATCCTTCACTCTTCACGCGCGTCAGGGCTGGCGGCGCATCCGCGTCGCCGTCGACAGGTTCAATATCCTGGGCAAGATCGAGCGAGCGCAGCGTCGCCACGTCGAAGCTCAGCGTGACGACGGTGCCGCCACCATCCCGATCGGAAAATCCTATTGTTCCAAAATGTTCTTCGACGATCTTGCGAACCACGGCGAGCCCAAGCCCCGTGCCCCGCGCCCGCGTCGTCATATAGGGCTCGGTGATCCGCTCGCGCTCCGGAGGCAGGCCGATGCCATCGTCGGCGACGGTGATGGTGAGACGCTCACCATCCATCGCCAGCGTCATCGCCACGGTGCCGGGGCTGCCCTCCCCCTTCGCGTCGATCGCTTCGACCGCATTCTTGACGATGTTGGTCAGCGCCTGGCCAAGCTGGCGCCGGTCGCAGACCATGGTGGGCGACGGATCGGGCGCTTCCAACGAGAAATAGATGGCCGGATGGGCGACCTCGTGCAGGAACAGCGCCTGCCTGGCGATATCGACCACCGACTCGGAACGGAACACCGGCTTCGGCATCCGCGCGAAGGACGAGAACTCGTCGACCATGCGCCGCAAATCGCCGACCTGGCGGATGATCGTGCCGGTCAACCGCTCGAACACGGTCTTGTCCGACTGGATTTCCTTGCCGTAACGCCGCTGCAGCCGCTCGGCAGCCAGCTGGATGGGTGTGAGGGGGTTCTTGATCTCATGCGCGATGCGCCGCGCGACGTCCGACCAGGCCGCGCGGCGTTGATCGAGCAATTGCTGGGTGATGTCGTCGAAGGTCAGGACATGGCCGTTGCTCGTGCGCACCAGCTTGACCGCCAGCGTGCGCGGCTCGTTGCCGCTCGCAAATTGTATGACCGCCTCGCGGTCGTCACCGTCGAGCAGCTGGCCCAGTTCAGGCGCGACGTCCTTCAGCGAAAGTCCGACCAGGCCCTCCTCGTTCGTCCGAAGCACCTCGGCGGCCGATCGGTTGACCAGGCGGATAATGCCGTCCCGGTCCACCGACACCACGCCGGCGCTGACGCCGGACAGGACCGCCTCGATCAGTGCGCGGCGACTGTCGAGCTGCTGGTTGGCGGAAACGAGTGCGCCGGTCTGTTCTTCCAGCTTGCGGGTCATCCGGTTGAAGGCGGCCGCCAGCGTGCCGACCTCGTCATACGAGCGCGGCAAGGCGACGCGCGCCGACAGATTGCCCGCCGCCACCTGCCGGGCTGCGCCGACCAGATCGGATACGGGGCGCACCAGCCGATCCGCCACCCTCAGCGCGATCAATATGGCGGTGGCGACGATAAGGAGCGATACGACCAGCAGCGCCGCGTTGAACTGCAATTGGAGCGAGCGGGAGCGCTCCAGCAATTGCGCATAATCGCCGCGAGCGCTCCTCGCCCGCGCAACCGATTGCAGCACCGCCGGATCGACGCCGCGCGATGCATAGAGATAAACCTCTTCCTCGGGATCGAGCCGGACCACGGTTTCGACTCGGTCGCCGGCATCCGTGACCACGCGGGCGCGCCCCTGCCGCAGTTCGTCTATCGATGCTCGCGGCAGACGCAGTTCCAACGGCCGGTCGTCGAGATTGGCGCCGGCGATCAGCCGCCGGGTGCCGTCCTTGCCGATGGTGACGACCGCCGCTTCGGAGAGGTTGCGGGCGGAAACCTGCCAGGCCAGCCCTTCCGCGAACCGTTGCGAATTGACGCCGAATTCCGCCGCATAGCCGTTCACGTCGCCGCCCATCGCGACGATGTCGGCAACGATCCGCTGCTTATTCTCCTCGACATAGGCCTGGGCGACGCTGTCGGCGTTTTCCAGCACGGTGCGCGCACGATCGGAGAACCAGAACTCGACGCCATATTGGAAGAGCAGCGAGGCAAAGATCACCACCAGCAATGTCGGCACGCTGGCGATCACCGAAAACAAGGCGACGAGGCGGACGTGCAGCCGGCCATTGCCCCCCACCGGCGACCGCGCCGCCCTGCCCTTCGCCACGCGACGCGCCATCAGCACGAGCAACGCCGTAGCGGGCACAAGGTTGGCGACCAGCAGCAGCGCCACCAGCGGCGGCGTCAGCAGGCGCGACGGCGTGCCGCCGCCGGTCACGATGAAATAGCTGCCCATGGCGATGGCGATCGCGGCCGCCAGCGTGCCGATCTCGACCGCCGGCATCAGGCGCCGCCGCGTTATCACGACGGCACGCCTCAGCCAGGACGATCCTTCGCTGCGAGACGGAGACGACGCGGACATCGTGGCGGCTCTACCACGATCCCGTTGCATGGAAAACACAGTTGCAACAATTTATGTGGCCGACGAGCGGCGTCAGCCCATCCGGCGCAGATCGGAGGGATCTATTCCGAGGTCGGTCAGCTTCTTGCGCAGCGTGTTCCGGTTTATTCCCAGGAGCTTGGCGGCCTTGAGCTGGTTTCCCTTGACCGCGGCCAGCGTCAGGCGGAGAAGCGGCCGTTCGACCTCCGCCAGCACCCGATCGAACAATCCGTCCGGTGGCAGATCGCGGCCGAAAGTGGCGAAATAGCGGGTGATGTGATGCTCGATGGCGTCCGCCAGCCCGCCGCCGGTCGCTATGGCCGGGGACGCTTCGAACGGGACATTGCCGTTCATATGCTGGTCGACGGCAGCGGCGCTGATCCAATCTTCCCGGGTCAGGGCCGCAAGCCGGCGCATCAGATTCTCGAGCTCGCGAACATTGCCGGGCCAGGAATGCCCGGTCAGCCGCTCGACCGCGGCGGCATCGAGATGCTTGCGTGGAAGCCCGTCGGCGGCGGCGCGGTCCAGAAAATGCCTGGCCAGTTCGCCGATGTCCTCGGTGCGCTGACGCAGCGGCGGCAGCCGGATCGGCACGACGTTGAGGCGATAATAGAGATCCTCGCGAAAGGCATTGTCGGCGATGAGCCGCGGCAGATCCTTGTGGGTGGCGGCAATGATCCGCACGTCCGCGCGGATCGATCGGGCGCTGCCCACGGGGTTGAATTCGCCGGTCTGCAGCACGCGCAGGAGGCGCGTCTGCGCTTCGAGCGGCATGTCGCCGATCTCGTCCAGGAACAGCGTGCCCCCCTGGGCCTGCTCGAAACGACCGGCGGTGCGCGTGGCGGCGCCGGTGAAGGCTCCGCGCTCGTGGCCGAACAATTCGCTCTCGATCAGCTCGCGCGGGATCGCGGCCATGTTGATCGCGACGAAGGGGCGATCGGCACGCGAGCCGAGATCGTGGATGGCGCGCGCCACCAGTTCCTTGCCGGTCCCCGATTCGCCGAGGATGAGGACGGTCAGATCGTTGGAGACAACGCGAGCGATCGTCCGATAGACCTCCTGCATCGGCGGCGAGCGGCCGATGAGCGGAAGATCCTCGCCCTCCCCCGTCGAAGTCGCGCCCGCATGCGCCGCGGCCCGCGCGGCCAGCGCGTCGCCGACGGCACGGGCAAGCTCGCCCAGGTCGAACGGCTTGGGAAGATATTCGAACGCTCCCTGCTCGGTCGCGCGCACCGCCGTGGTGAGAGTGTTCTGCGCCGACAGCACGATCACGGGCATGCCCGGATTGCCCTCCAGCATCTCGGGCACGAGATCGAGGCCGTTGCCGTCGGGCAGGACGACATCCGTCACAAGCACCTGGGGCGCGAACTCGTTCATCTTGCGGCGCTGCTCGGCGACGCTCGCGGCCGTTTCGACGATATGGCCCTCGCGCCGCAGCGCCTCCCGCACGACGGTGCGGATCGCCGCGTCGTCGTCGACGACCAGGACCCTGCCGCCGCCGCTCATGCCTCACCCGCGCGCGGAAGGAGCAGGCGAAAGACGGTGCGGACCGGCGTGCCTTCCCGGGCATATTCGATCATGCCCCCCTGATCGGCGACGAGCTTCGCGACAAGCGCCAGGCCCAGGCCGCTGCCCGACCGTTTCGTGGTCACGAAAGGTTCGAAAAGATGGTCGGCAATCTCCTCGGGAGCGCCGGGGCCTTCGTCGATCACGCAGACTTCGATGGGCAGCGAGCGCTTGCCGTCACCACCGCGCAGACGAACCGAGACGCCATGGCGATAGGATGTTCGCAAGGTCACCTGATTTCCTCTTTCGCTCATGGCTTCCACGGCATTCTTGATAAGATTTATGAGGATCTGGACCAGCGAGTCCCGATGCCCCAGAACCGGGGGAAGCGAGGGATCATATATCTCGCGGATGACAAAACCACTGGCGAATCCCTGCAGGGCGACCTCGCGCGCATGGCCAAGCAAGGCGTGGATGTTCTGCGGCGACAGTTCGGGACGCCTGGTATCGGTGAAACCTTCCATCCGATCGATCAGGGCGGCGACACGGTCGACCTCGTCGCGGATCAGCCGGGTCAAGTCGCGCGCATTCTCGTCGACCGAGGATTCGAGCAACTGGGCGGCGCCGCGGATTCCCGACAGGGGGTTCTTGATCTCGTGCGCCAGCATCGCCGCCGCGCCCATGGCCGCCAGCGCCCCACCCTCGCGGTCGCCCCGTCGCCCGAGCAGATGGGGGGGCGGCAGACCGTGAATCGTCAGCACCCGCCAACCCGCATGATCGGGCATCGGCCCCACCATCAGGTCGACACGCTGATGCCGGTCGGGGGGCAGGACGACTTCCAGATCATAAGCGGCAAACGGCGCGTCGGGCGCCATCGACGTCAGCGGATGGCCGATCAGCGTTTCGATATTCCGGCCGACGATGGCCGTGCGGCTGAGATTCAGAAGGGATTCGCCGGCATTGTTGACGTCGCGAACCGTTCCCTCGCCGTCGATCATGAGCATCGGCGTCGCCAATGCCGCGATCTGTTCGACCGGATCGGGCTGGTCCGACGGCGGGGCGTTTCCCGCGCCCAGCCTGCCGAAGCGAATCAGGCCGCTGCGCGGCAGAGCCATGGCGCGTAGAATTGTTCGAGCATGGCAAGCACCGTCCCGGCATCCGGTTCCTGGTTCACGCGATTGCGAAACTCGGCCGATCCGGGGAGGCCCCTGGTGTACCAGCCGATATGCTTGCGCGCCATGTTGACGCCGGTGAACTCGCCATAATGATCGAGCATGGCGCGATAATGCGCCGTGATCACCCGATATTGCTCGTCGATCGTCGGATCGGGAACGCGCTGGCCGGCTTCCAGCCAGCGCATCACCTGGTGCAGAAGCCAGGGCCGGCCATAGCTGCCCCGCCCGATCATGACGCCGTCGGCTCCGGACTGCGCGAGCGCCTCGTCCGCATCCTCGATCGAGCAGATGTCGCCGTTCGCGATCACCGGGATCGACACCGCCTCCTTGACCTTGCGGATGAACGCCCAGTCGGCCGAGCCCTTGTATAGCTGGCAACGTGTGCGGCCGTGAACGGTGATCATCTTCACGCCGACATCCTCGGCGATCCGCGCCAGTTCCGGCGCGTTGAGGCTGTTATGATCCCAGCCCATCCGCATCTTCAGCGTGACCGGCACGGAAACCGCGCCGACCACCGCCTTGACGATCTCGATGGCGAGGTCGGGCACGCGCATCAGCGCCGACCCGGCATCGCCGTTCACCACCTTGCGGACAGGGCAGCCCATATTGATGTCGATGATCGCCGCGCCGCGATCCTCCGACAGCCTGGCCGCTTCCGCCATCTCCGCCGGCGTGCAGCCGACGAGTTGCATCGAGACCGGCTCCTCGATCGGGTCCCAGGCGGCTTTCTGGATCGATTGTCGAGTCTCGCGGATCGCCGCCTGGCTCGCGATCATTTCGGTCACGTTGAGGCCCGAGCCATATTCGCGCACGACCTTGCGGAACGGCAGATCGCTGACGCCGGTCATCGGCGCCAGAATCACCGGCGTTTGGATGGTGACGTTGCCGACCTTGATGGGCTTGAGCCGCGACATGCCTTGATCTGCCTAAAAAACCGGCAGACGCCCTACTCGCAAAGACGCTGGCCGGCAAGGCCGCCCTCGTCTAACGGGCACGCATGAACGGGGGAAAGCATTGCGTCGCCCTGATCGTGGCCGCCGGAAGGGGCGAGCGCGCGGGTGGGGACGTGCCGAAGCAATATCGGCGCGTCGGCGGCAAGGCCGTGCTGGCGCATGCCGTCGACGCCTTGCTGACGCATCCGGGCGTGAACGGCGTGCTGGTCGTCATCGGCGCCGGGCAGGAGCAGGCTTATCGCGAGGCCGTCGGCGGCCGCCCGCTTCCGGAACCGGTGATCGGCGGCGAAACGCGGCGCGAATCGGTGGCGCGCGGGCTGGCGGCGATCGGCGGGGCTGATCGCGTGCTGATCCACGATGCCGCCCGCCCGTTCCTGCCGGCGCAGGTGGTGGATCGCCTGCTGGCGGCGCTGGACCGCCATCCCGGCGCGATTCCCGCGCTCCCCATCGCCGACACGCTGGCGCGCGGAGGGGACGTCCTGGGCGACATGGTGCCTCGCGATGGACTGGTGCGGGTGCAGACGCCGCAGGCTTTCCGCTATGGCCCGATCGTCGCAGCGCACCGAGCCTGGCCGGCCGGCAGGGAGGCGACGGACGACGCCCAGATTGCCCGGGCGGCGGGACTCGATGTGGCGATAGTCACGGGCGATGCCGCGCTGGAGAAGATCACCTTCGGAGATGACGTCATGACGGCCGAAGCGCGATTTGCCGCCCGACTGGTCTCACGGACGGGGCTCGGCTTCGACGTCCACGCATTCAGGGACGGCGCGGAACTGTGGCTGGGCGGCGTGCGCATCGATCATCCGCGCGGGCTTGCCGGCCACAGCGATGCCGATGTCGCCCTGCATGCCGTGACCGATGCCTTGCTGGGCACGATCGGCGAAGGCGATATCGGCCTCCACTTCCCCCCGTCCGACCTCCGCTGGAAAGGCGCCGATTCGGCCCGCTTCGTCGAACATGCGCGGTCGCTGGTGGAGGCACGTGGCGGCATCATCGACCATGTCGATCTTACGATCATCTGCGAACGCCCGAAGATCGGCCCCTATCGGAACGGCATCCGCGCGCGTATTGCCACCCTGTTGCGGGTCGAAGAGGGGCAGATTAGCATCAAGGCCACGACGACCGAGCGACTGGGCTTCACTGGCCGTGGCGAAGGGATCGCCGCCCAGGCGGTCGCCACGGTAAGGGTGCCGAAAGACCTTTGATCATGACAATGGAAAGGATCGATGTGCGAAATGCCATCGCTGCGCTGACGGCGCTGCTGGCCGCAAACGCCGCGCCCGCCGCGTCCGGCGAAAGCTTGCAGAAGGCCGTCGACCTGACCGCCACCTGCATGACGCGCCCCCAATTGGAGGCGCTGATCACTTATGCCCTGCCATCCCTGATCGAGGGCATCGCAAGAAAATGTTCGGGCACGCTTGCGCCCGATGCGTTCCTGCGGACCTCCAGCGGCGCCCTCGCCGAGCGTTATCGCGCCGATAGCGAGCGGCATTGGCCGATGGCCCGGTCGGCGGTGCTGTCGATGGCCGGCCAGGAACTCGGCGGCCTCGGCGAGGATACGGAGAAGGCGATGGTGACCAGCATGGTCGGCATCGGCATCGCGAGCGCCATCGAGCCGAAGGATTGCGGCGACGTGAACGACGCCGTCGAGTTGCTCAGCCCGCTGCCGGCGGACAATCTCGGTCGTCTGACGGCCATGCTGGCCATCATCGGATCGAAAGACGATAAGGCAGGCGAAAGCCCGTTCGCCATCTGTCCGGCAGCGGAAGGCGATTGACATGACGGATACCACCCTTCCCGAGGAACTGGTCGCCACCGCGCGCCGCGTGATCGAAGCGAATCGCGCCGCAGGAAAGACCGTTTCCGTTGCGGAAAGCTGCACCGGCGGCCTGGTGTCGGCCGCCCTTACCGAAATTCCCGGATCGTCGGATGTCTTCCTGTCGGGTTTCGTGACTTACTCGAACGAAGCCAAGATTAATGTCCTCGGGATCAGCCTGGACGTGCTGGAAACCTTCGGCGCGGTCTCCATCGCCGTCGCCTGGGGAATGGCGCGTGGCGCGCTGGAGCGCGCGGAGTCGGACGTTGCGGTGGCCATCACGGGCGTTGCGGGGCCGGACGGCGGCACGGAAAAGAAGCCGGTCGGCACCGTCGTCTTTGCGCGCGCGGAAAAGGGTGGCGATGCCAAGGACGTCACTGCGGACGCACAACAGTTCGGCGATCTCGGCCGGGGCGGGATACGCCTTCAGGCGGCGCTGGTGGCGCTGGAGCTGCTGATGCCCGATGCGTCGGTGCCCGTGCCGTAGAGCTGGGCCGCGCGCTCCTCGAACGCGTTGATCATCTTGCGGAGCGCGCGGTCGAACATCTGCCCGGCCAGCATCTCGAACAGGGCGGAGCGGAAGGCGAAGTCCACCGAGAAATCGAGTACGGTGCCCCCCTGCCCGTCCGGCCTGAACGTCCAGTCGTTATGCAGATATTTCAGCGGGCCTTCGACATATTCGACCCGGATCGAATCGGGCGGCTTCTTGTGGACGAGCGAGGTGAAGTTCTCGCGCAGGCCCTTGAAACCCACCACCATGTCCGCGACCATCTCGGTCTCGCTGTCCGAGCGGACACGGACCGCGGCCACCCAGGGCAGGAACTCCTTGTAGCGTGCGACGTCGGCGACCAGCGCGTAGAGCTGCTCCGGCGCATAGGGCAGATGGCGGGTTTCGCTATGCCTTGGCAAGCTGGGCCTCGCGGGCGGCGCGGAGCTTCGCGAAATCCTCGCCGGCATGATAGCTGGAGCGGGTGAGCGGGCTCGATGCGACCAGCAGGAAACCCTTGGCGCGGGCGATCGCCGCATAAGCGGAGAAGGTCTGCGGCGTGACGAACTCGGCGACCCTCGCATGGCGCGGCGTCGGCTGCAGATATTGGCCGATCGTCAGGAAATCGATGTCGGCCGATCGCATGTCGTCCATCACCTGGTGAATTTCCAGGCGCTCTTCGCCAAGCCCCACCATGACGCCGGATTTGGTGAAGATCGACGGATCGAGCCGCTTCACCGTCTCCAGCAGGCGCAGCGACGCATAATAGCGCGCGCCGGGCCGGATCGTCGGATAGAGGCGCGGCACCGTCTCAAGATTATGATTATAGACGTCGGGGCGCGCGGCAACGATGGCTTCGAGCGCGGCGTCCGCCTTGTTCCGGAAATCGGGCGTCAATATCTCGATCGTCGTCGCCGGCGTGGTCCGCCGCAGAGCCTCGATCACCTTCACGAACTGCGACGCACCGCCATCGGCAAGATCATCGCGATCGACCGACGTGACGACGATATGCTCAAGGCCCAGCTCGGCGGCGGCATCCGCCACATGCTGGGGCTCCATCGGATCGACGGCGCGGGGCATGCCGGTCTTCACGTTGCA
>Ga0164243_10004661_pt1 | contig 21362 bp, 22 predicted proteins | sample OricompcompostOP_FD_108781 | JGI IMG/M metagenome (GOLD analysis project Ga0164243, IMG submission 108781) | Organic Plus compost microbial communities from Emeryville, California, USA - Original compost - Organic plus compost (OP) | ecosystem: Engineered > Solid waste > Mixed feedstock >...
CTAGCCGTCGGCGCGCTCCTGGCTGGCGCCGGCGAGCGCCTCCTTGAAGTTCGGGATCTGGTCGTTGAGCCGCTCGATGGTCTCGTCGGTGAAGTGCAGCACCTCGAGCGGCGTCTCGGCGACCACGGTCGCGCTGCGCAGCTTGTGGTTGACCAGCGCCATCTCGCCGATGAGCTCCCCGGCGCCGACTCGGGCGATCTCCTCGCCGTTGCGGCGCACGGAGACCTCGCCCTCGAGGATCAGGTACGCCTTGTCGGCCGGGGTCCTCTCGACCATCAGCGCCCAGTGCTCGGGGACGGTGAGGTAGGTGGCTTCCTCGACGACGCGGTGCACCTCGTCGTCGGTGAGGTCGCGGAACCGGTCCAGCCGGGCCAGCATCTCGATGCGCTTCTGCTTGTCCGAGCCTTTTCCGAACACGGGGTCTCCTTCCGGTCCCTCCGGCTCGGATTCTGGCACGGCCGGTCAGGGCAGGAACAGCATCGCGTCCCCGAACTCGTGCCAGAGGTACGTCGGCGCGTTCGGCGCGGTGATGTCGGCGTAGGCCCGGTCGACGAGTCCCGGGCCCGCGACGGCGGCGAGCAGGTCGAGGTGGCTGGCCTGCGGCTCGTGGAGCCCGGTGAGCAGCCCGGCCACGACCGTGGCCGGCCGGCCCGGTCCCAGCACCAGCGAGGTCCAGCCGGTCGCCGGGTGCACCCGACCACCGGAGGCGGCCGACTCGAGCGCACGCACCACGGTGGTGCCGACGGCGACGACCCGTCGACCCGCCCGGAGCGTGCTGTTGACCAGCCGCGAGGTCACCTCGGGCACCGTGAACCGCTCGGGCTGCGGCGGCTCGTGGTCCTCCTGGCTGGACACGCCGGTGTCCAGGACGACCGGCACGACCGGCACGCCGCGCGCCATCAGGCGCACCAGTGCCCGCTCGGTGAGCGACCGGCCGGCACTCGCCATCTCCGCGCTCCCCGGCCGGTCGGCGTACACGTTCTGCAGCGAGTCCAGCGGCCAGGCGCCGTCGACGTAGGAGTAGCGGATCGGCCGGCCGTGGGCGGAGAGGTGCTCGACGGCGTCGACCCGGGGCAGCGGCACCGCCCGCCACAGCCGGCGCTGCCCCGCCGGGTGCGGCGCGTCGACGCGGAGCCGGACCCCGCCCGGCAGCCGCAGCGCCTCCCCGGGCTGGGGAGAGCTCGGCGCGGTCCCGTCGCCGCGGCGCAGCTCCACCACCCAGGACCCGTCGTCGAGCTGCGTGGAGACGTGTACGGTCGCCGGCCGCCCCTGGTGCTCGGCCGGGAGCGCTGCGGGCAGCGTCGCGCTGGTGTTGACGACCAGCAGGTCGCCCGGGTGCAGCAGCCCGGGCAGCGCGTCCGCGCGCAGGTGCCGGGTCTCCTCGGGAGTGACCACCGCCAGCCGGACCCCGTCCCGCGGGGTCCCGCGCGCCTCCGGCGGCACCCGTGCCTCGGCGCCGTCCGGGAGCCGGAACCGCTCGGCCGCCGCGGAGCTCACGCGACGGCCTGCGCGAGCGCGGAGGCGGCGTACCGCCCGCTGGGCAGGTCGCCGTCGAGGAGGGTCAGCAGCGCGGGGACGACGGCCTCCGGCTCCGGCCGGTCCGAGATGTCCTCGCCGGGGAACGCGTCCTGGTGCATCCGGGTCCGCATGTCGCCCGGGTCCACCGCGTAGACGCGCAGGTCCGGCTCCTCGGCGGCGAGCACCCGGCCGGCGTGGTCGAGCGCCGCCTTCGACGACCCGTAGCCGCCCCACGTCGGGTACGCCTCGACGGACGCGTCGGAGGTGATGTTCAGCACCCGGCCGCGGTGGGCGCGCAGCTGGGGGAGAAGCGCGGCGGTGAGCGCCATCGGCGCGACCAGGTTGACCCGCAGGATCTCGACGTACGTCGCGGCGTCGAGGTCGGCGAACGACGGCAGCGGGCTGCGCCCCAGGGTGCTCGCGTTGTTGACGAGGACGCGGGCCCCGCCGAGGGTGTCGGCCGCCGCGGCCAGCCGGGTGCGGTGCACCGGGTCGGTGACGTCGCCGGCGAGCGCGTGGTGCGGACCGCCGGGCAGCCCGGCGTGCACGGCGGAGAGGTCCTCCGCGCCGCGGGCGTCGAGGACGAGCGACCAGCCGCGCGAGGCGAGCCCGGCGGCGAGCGCCCGGCCGAGGCCGCGGGACGCCCCGGTGACGACGGCGACGGGTGGGGACTGCTCGGTGGGAGAGGTCATGCACCGAGCCTGCAAGTTCAAGTTGACTTGAGGTCAAGACCCGGCCATCGCCCCGTCCTCGGAGCCCGAGTCGCGGGCCGGACCGGTGAGGGTCTCCTCGATCGTCACCTCCAGCGACTCGGGGATGCCGGAGAGCTGGACGAGCTCGCGCGTCCACCGCGGGTCCTCCTCGAGCGCGCGCGCCGTACCGGGCGCCATGAGGATCTGCCCGTCGCGGGCGATGTCGCAGAGCCGGACCGCGATGTTCACCGAGTGGCCGATCGCCGTGTACTCCAGCTGCGAGAGCGAACCGATCGCGCCCACGGCGCACTCGCCGGAGGCGATCCCGACCCCCGCGCCGAGCGGTGCGGCCTCGGTCGTGTGCCGAGCGGTCACCTCCCGCACGCGCGCCAGCATGGTCCGGCCGAGCTCGAGCCCGGCACGGGTGTGGTCGGCGCGCTGGATGGGTGCCCCGACCAGCACCAGCGCCCCGTCGCCGGAGAAGCCGCTGACCGTCGCGCCGTACTGCCGGGAGGCCTCGATGATCGCGTCGTAGTACTCCCGCAGCACCTTCACCATCTGGGTCGCGCCGTGGATCCGGGTGTACGCCGTGAAGCCGCGCAGGTCGATCGACACCGCGGTCAGGGAGAGCATCTCCGTGCGCACGGTGGCCATCAGCCCGCGGTCGTGGATGGACGCGGTCACCTCCGGTGAGAGGAACCGCGCCATGTGCGTGCGCTCCTCGAACACGGCCTGCTGCTGCTCGGTGATCACCAGGTGGTCCAGGTACGTCCGCCGGCTCGTCCACTCCACGGCGAGGTTGATCACCATGCCGGTCACCAGCGTCGTGCCGCTGATGAAGAGGCCGAGGACCAGCTCGTTGCGGTCCAGGATCCCGCGGCCGTGCCACCACACGGCGAGCAGCATCGTCGCGGCGATGTAGGGCCCGACCGCGGCGAGCGCCAGGAGCGGCGTGAGCCGGAACATGGTGAGCCCGAAGTACGCCGCCATGGCGACGCACGCCGCGGTCGCCGTGATGCTGTGCAGCGGCATGGTGAGCCCGAGCGCGAGCAGCCCGCCGGTGAGGTTGACCAGCCAGGCCCACGTCGGGAGCAGGTGCTGCCAGGTCGGCGAGCGGGCGATGACGGCGCCCGCGACCAGGACCCCGATCAGCAGCGTGATCAGCAGGAGCGCGAGGCCGCGCAGCTCGACCAGCGCCCCCAGCACGACCGCGACCCACGCGCACGCTCCGGCGGCCGTCGCCGAGTACATCGCGAACTGCATGAACGGACGGACGTGGCCGGCGCGCCACTCCTGGTACGCGGTCTCGTCGGCCGGCTCGACGAAGCGCAGCCCGAAGAAGCGGGTCGGCGGAGGCGGCCCGGGGGTGTAGACGAGCTCGTCGACCTGTGCCATGCGGCCCCCATGCGCGTGTGGACGAACGCCAACGCTGGTGCCGAGTGTGATGTGGGTCACGCCCTGATGTCCACGGACGGCGCGGTGGTCTGGACCGGTGGGCGCCGGACGTCGGGGTAGCGTCACTGGGCGTGCAGCGCTTCTCCAGCATCGTGCTCGTCGACCACCGGGGCTGGGTGCTCCTGCAGGAGCGCGACGAGCACCCGGTGATCGACCCCGAGAAGTGGGGCTTCGTCGGCGGTCACTGCGACGACGACGAGGACTACGAGACCTGCGCCTACCGCGAGCTGGCCGAGGAGACCGGCATCCGGCTCGACGGCGGGCTCGAGCTGGTCCGCACCTTCGAGGTCCACCACGCGGCGACGCGCAGCGACGACGAGTTCGCGCTGTTCGCGATGCGCACCCCGCTCACCGACGACGACGTCGACTGCCGCGAGGGCCGGCGGATCGTCTTCGTCGACCCCGCCACCGTCCCGGGCCTCGACCTGACCGCGGGGGCGGCGACCGCCCTCCCGTGGTTCCTCGCGTCCGACGCGTACCGCAGGATGGCGTCATGACCTTCGACGTGATCCCCGTCCCCGGCCCCGGCGCGGAGGACGTCGTCGTCGGCACCGCCGGTCGGGACGAGGGCGCGGTCTTCACCGGGACCGAGGACGGCAGCATCTTCCGGGTCTCCCACGACGGGAGGAAGGTCGAGCGGGTCGCCCACACCGGGGGGCGGCCGCTGGGCATCGAGATCGCCCCGGACGGCCGGCTGCTCGTCTGCGACGCACACCGCGGCCTGCTCTGGGTCGACGCCGCGAGCGGTGCGGTCGAGCCGATCACCGACAGCGTGGCCGGCCGCAAGATGGTGTTCTGCAACAACGCCGCGATCGCGAGCGACGGGACGGTCTGGTTCTCGGACTCCTCCACCAGGTACGGCATCGAGCGGTGGAAGGACGACTTCGTCCAGAACACCAGGACCGGCCGGCTGCTGCGGATGGCGCCGGACGGGACCGTCGAGGTGGTCCTCGACGGACTGGCGTTCGCCAACGGCGTGGCGCTGTCCCGGGACGAGGACTTCGTGGCCGTGGCGGAGACCGGGGCGCGGACCGTCGTACGCCGCTGGCTCAAGGGCAGCCGCGCGGGGATGCGCGACCTGCTCTGCCAGAACCTGCCCGGGTACCCCGACAACATCGCCCGCGGCAGCGACGGGCTGATCTGGGTCACGATCGCCAGCCCGACCGACCCGCTGGTCGAGCGCCTGCAGCGGAGCCCGATGCCGCTGCGCAAGGCGGTCACGAAGGTGCCGGAGGCCCTCCAGCCGAAGCCGAAGCAGACCGTCCGGGTGCAGGCGTACGACGACCGGGGCACGCTCGTGCACGACGTCGACGCGAAGGCCTCCCACCCCGATGCGGGGTACCACATGGTGACCGGCGTCCGGGAGCACGACGGCCGGGTCTGGATGGGCAGCCTGCACGAGCCGGCGATCGCGGTGTACCAGGCCTGAGCCCGTAAACTCGCGGCCATGTCGCTGCTGGAGTCGATCGCGGGCCCTCGGGACCTCCGGGGACTCACCGAGGACCAGCTCGCGGTGCTCGCGAGCGAGATCCGCGACCTCCTCGTCGGCACCTGCTCGCGCACCGGCGGGCATCTCGGCCCCAACCTCGGGGTGGTCGAGCTCACGCTCGCCATCCACCGGGTCTTCGACTCCCCGCACGACCGCGTGGTCTTCGACACCGGCCACCAGGCGTACGTGCACAAGATCCTCACCGGCCGGGCGGGCCGGTTCGACAGCCTGCGCAGCGAGGGCGGGCTCAGCGGCTACCCGAGCCAGGCCGAGTCCGACCACGACGTCGTCGAGAACTCCCACGCCTCCACGTCGCTGAGCTACGCCGACGGGCTCGCCAAGGCGTTCGCGATCCGCGGCGAGGACCGGCACGTGGTCGCGGTGATCGGCGACGGCGCGCTGACCGGCGGCATGGCCTGGGAGGCGCTCAACAACATCGCGGTCGCCAAGAGCTCGCGGCTGGTGATCGTCGTCAACGACAACGGCCGCTCCTACACGCCGACGGTCGGCGGGCTCACCACCGCGCTGACCACCCTGCGCACCAACCCGCGCTACGAGCAGGTGCTCGACCTGGTGAAGAAGCGCCTCAACGCGGTGCCGGGCGTCGGCCCGGCGGCGTACGACGCCCTGCACGCGATGAAGAAGGGGCTCAAGGACGCGCTCGCGCCCCAGGGGCTGTTCGAGGACCTCGGGCTCAAGTACGTCGGACCCGTCGACGGCCACGACCAGCAGGCGCTCGAGCACGCCCTCGCCCAGGCCAAGCGGTTCGGGGGCCCGGTCATCGTGCACGCGATCACCCGCAAGGGCTTCGGCTACGACGCGGCCGAGCGGCACGAGGCCGACCAGTTCCACCAGTCCGGCCCGTTCGACGTCGACACCGGCGAGCAGGCGCCCAAGGGCCGGATCTGGACCGACGAGTTCGCCGACGAGATGGTGCACATCGGCGCCCGCCGGCAGGACGTCGTCGCGATCACCGCGGCGATGATGCACCCCACGGGGCTGCACAAGTTCCAGGCTCGCTACCCCGACCGCACCTTCGACGTCGGCATCGCCGAGCAGCACGCCGCCACCTCGGCGGCCGGCCTCGCGCTCGGGGGGCTGCACCCGGTCGTCGCGATCTACTCCACGTTCCTCAACCGCGCCTTCGACCAGGTGCTCATGGACGTCGCGCTGCACCGCTGCGGCGTCACGTTCGTGCTCGACCGCTCCGGTGTCACCGGCGACGACGGCGCCAGCCACAACGGCATGTGGGACATGTCGATCCTCCAGGTCGTCCCGGGGCTGCGGCTGGCCGCGCCTCGCGACGGCGCCCGGCTGCGCGAGCTGCTCAACGAGGCGGTCGAGGTCGACGACGCCCCGACGGTGATCCGGTTCCCCAAGGGCCCGCCGCCGGCCGACATCCCTGCCGTCGGCAAGGCCGGCACCGCCGACGTCCTCGCCCGCAGCGGCGCCAAGGACGTGCTCGTGGTCGCGGTCGGCTCGATGGCCGAGGTCGCGGTCGACGTGGCCCAGCGCCTGGACGCCCAGGGCATCGGTGTGACGGTCGTGGACCCGCGCTGGGTCAAGCCGGTCGAGCCCGCTCTCGTCGAGCTGGCTCGCGAGCACCGGCTGGTCGTCAGCGTCGAGGACAGCGGCCGGGTCGGCGGCTGCGGGGCGGTGCTGCTGCAGACGCTCAACGACGCCGGCGTCACCACGCCGTACCGCCTGCACGGCATCCCGCAGGAGTTCCTCTCCCACGCCAAGCGGGCCGCGATCCTCGAGCGGATCGGGCTCACCTCGCAGACCATCGCCCGCGGCATCGTGGAGGACCTGCTGCTCCTGCCGGAGGCGTCCGGTGACGCGTCCTCGCGGAACGTCGATGTCGAGCACCCGGGCTGAGGAGTCCTCCCCACTCGTGCGGCTGACCATGGGGGTGGCGCTGGCGCTCGCCCTCGCGCTGGTCGCCGGCGGCTGCTCGGGCTCGCCGTCCTCCGAGGAGCCCGAGGGCGTCGCCCCGCGCGCCGGGCAGGCGGTGCCGATCCCGCCCGACCTCGCCTCGGCGTTCACCGAGACCCTCGACGCCCGGGCGGAGTCCCTCCGGGACCGGGACCGGGAGCGCTTCCTGACCACGATCCTGCGCGGCAACCGCGGCTTCGTCACCGCGCAGAGCGGCTACTTCGACAACCTGGCCCAGCTGCCGCTGCGCGAGCTCGAGTACTCCCTCGACGAGTCGAGCATGGTGCGGGCCGGCGACGAGTACTGGGTGGTCGTCCGGGTCACCCTTCAGCTCGACGGCTTCGACCCGGAGCCCGTGGTCACCGAGGACCGGTTCCGGTTCGCCGCGAGCGGCGACGGCCGGTACGTCGTCAGCTCGGTCACCGACGCCAAGTGGGAGCGGGCGCACGACGTGCAGCCGCAGCCGTGGGACATGGTGCCGATCCAGGTCCGGACCCGCCCCGGCGTGCTCGGCGTCTTCGACGAGGGCTCGGTGGCCGACGCCGAGCCGCTGCTGGACTCGGTGCAACGGGGCATCGACGACGTCTCCGCCGTGGTGCCGTTCGGCTGGTCGCGGTCGGTGGTGGTCTACGCGCTGTCGGACAGCGACTTCCTGGCCACGCTCGACGACCTGCCCGGCGGCGACCCCGAGCACGTCGACGGGGTGGCGTTCCCGGTGGTCACCGGCGAGGACGGGACGCCGGTCACCACCCGGTTCGCCCTGCACCCGTCGATGCTCGAGCGGCCCGGGCCCGAGCGGGACCGGCTGGTGCGCCACGAGCTCGCGCACGTCGCGCTCGGGGCGCGCGACGACCACGCGCCGGCATGGCTCGCCGAGGGGATCGCCGAGTGGGTGTCGGTGCAGCCGCTGCCGCCCGAGGCGCGCCGGCTGCCCGAGGAGGCGCTGAGCGCGGCCGAGGCCGGGGTGCGCCGGCTGCCCGCCGACGAGACGTTCAACGACGCGGACTCGGCCGCCCACTACGGGCTGAGCTGGTGGGCCTGCGAGTACCTCGTGGCCAGCTACGGCACTGAGAGCCTGTGGCGGCTGCTCGACGAGCTCGACGACCCGGACGACCCCGAGACCGGGCAGAGCGAGGTGCTCGAGGGGCTGTTCGGCATCTCCGGGCCGCAGCTCGCCCGCCGGGCCGCTGTGATGATGATCAACGAGTACGACCCGGACTTCCTCGTGGGGTCGGGGAATAGGGTTTCCCCGTGAGCTCCGACCGTCTCGTCCACATCGTCGACGAGGTGCCCGCGCTCGACGACGTCAGCTCGCTCACCATGGTCCTCGTGCTCGACGGGTTCCTCGACGCGGGCAGCGCGGCGGCGATCGCCTGCCGGCACCTGGTCGAGGTCGGCTCCGCCCCGGACGGCGGCCCGGTGGTGGCGACGTTCGACGTCGACCGGCTCCACGACTACCGCGCGCGGCGCCCCCCGATGTCCTTCGTGCGCGACCACTACGAGGCCTACGACCCGCCGCGGCTGGTGGTCCGGCTGCTCCGCGACGTCGGGGGCACGCCGTACCTGCTGCTGCACGGGCCGGAGCCCGACACCCGGTGGGAGGCGTTCGCGCGCGCGGTCCGCGAGGTCGTCGAGCGGTTCGGGGTCACCCGCGTGGTCGGCATGGGCTCGGTGCCGATGGCGGTGCCGCACACCCGCCCGATCGCGATCACCCCGCACGCCAACCGTCCCGAGCTGCTCACCGGCGAGAGCCCGTGGCGCGGCGAGCTGCGGATCCCGAGCAGCGCGCAGGCGCTGCTCGAGGTGCGGCTGGGGGAGTGGGGCCACGACGCGCTCGGCTACGTCGCGCACATCCCGCACTACCTCGCCCAGCTCGAGTACCCCCGGGCCTCGGCGGCGCTGCTCGAGGAGGTCGAGCGCGGCGGCCGGCTGACCATCGACCTCGAGGCCCTGCACGAGCAGGCCGAGGCGCGGGAGCGCGAGATCGAGAGCTACCTGGCCGCCAACCCCGAGGTCGCCGAGGTGGTCCGCTCCCTGGAGCAGCAGTACGACGCCTTCCACCGCGCCGAGGAGTCCGGCGCCAGCCTGCTGGCCGGCGACGAGCCGCTGCCCACCGGCGAGGAGATCGGCCGGCAGTTCGAGCAGTTCCTCGCCGGCCTCGAGGGCCCCGACGACCAGCAGCAGGGATGAGTGCGCGGATGAGCGAAGTGGTGGAGGACCTGGTCGACCTGCTCAACCTCGAGTACCTCGACGTCGACCTGTTCCGCGGGCGGCAGCCCGACAGCACCCGGCAGCGCGTGTACGGCGGCCAGGTCGCCGCGCAGGCGCTGGTGGCGGCGACGCGCACGGTGGACGCCGAGTACCACGTGCACTCGCTGCACTCGTACTTCCTGCTGCCCGGCGACTACGAGGTGCCGATCATCTACGACGTCGAGCGGGTCCGCGACGGCCGCTCGTTCGTGACCCGGCGGGTCTCGGCGCGCCAGCACGGCAAGGTCATCTACTACCAGACCGCGAGCTTCCACCGCGAGGAGCAGGGCTACGAGCACCAGGACGTGATGCCGAAGGTCGGCGGGCCCGACGAGGGCGCGAGCCTCATGGACCTGATGCGCGACCGGAACCCCGAGGAGGGCGCCGCGCTCGGCAAGGAGTGGGCGGCGATGGACGTGCGATTCCTCGGCAACTCCCGCCACGGCCTGGAGAAGGACCCCGAGCACCCCTCGCAGGCGCGGGTCTGGATCCGCATCGACGGCACGCTCAGCGACGACCCGGTCGAGCACCTGGCGCTGTTCACCTACGCGAGCGACGTCAGCCTGCTCGGCGCCTCGCTCGCGGCCCACGACGCGGACCCGGCCAACACCCAGATGGCCTCGCTCGACCACACGATCTGGTTCCACCGGCCGTTCCGCGCCGACGAGTGGTGGCTCTACGACCAGTGGTCGCCCTCGGCCGGCGGTGCCCGCGGGCTCTCCCTCGGCCGGGTCTTCACCGAGGACGGCACCCTCGTCGCGACCGTCGCCCAGGAGGGGCTGATCAGGCCCCGGACCCGCTGACCCGTCACTAACTTAGTGACGGGTCAGCGTCAGAGGGCCGTGGTGGCGCCGGCGAGGTGCGGGGCGCCGGTCTTGGGGTTGCTGAGCGAGAACGCGTAGCCGTCGGCGGTCCGGGCCGAGCCGAAGGCGACCTTGCCGGGCAGGATGATCGGCTTCTTGAACGCCACGTCGACCCGGACGGCGTCGGGCAGCCGGTTCTCCAGCGCCGCGACGCACCGGGCCTTGCTCCACATGCCGTGCGCGATCTGGCGCGGGAAGCCGAGCGCCTTCGCGGTCAGCGGGTAGAGGTGGATCGGGTTGTGGTCGCCCGAGACCGCGGCGTACCGACGGCCCAGGTCGCCGGGCAGGCTCCACACCACGCCGGTGGGCGGGGCGTCGGGGAACGTCGACCCGCTCGAGGCGGACTCGTCGCCCTTGCCGCGGCGCAGGTACGTCGACACGCTCTCCCACACCACGTCGTCGCCGGCCCGGACCTCGGTGCGGAACCGGTAGACGGTGCCCTTGGGGTGCGGCTCGGCCGGGCCGACGGACGCGGTGACGGCCAGCACCTCGCCGATCGCGACCTGCCGGTGCCGGGTGATGGAGTTCTCCAGGTGCACGGTGCCGATCGCCGGGGCGGGGAACGCCGGGTCGGTCATGATCGCCATGTGCAGCGGGAACGCCAGCATGTGCGGGTAGGTCAGCGGCACGGTGTCCTTCGGCGGGAAGCCGCAGACCTTCGCGTAGGCGTCGACGTGCCCGCGCTCGACGGTGACCGGCGGCCGGTCCTTGGTGAGCCCGGCGAAGCCCTCGGCCGGCGCCTTCCTGACACCTGGCAGCTGGTTGACGACCGGCACCGACGGCAGCGCCGCCTTCACGAGCATCGGGATCGCCATCTCAGGCTCCGAGCATCATCTGGCCGCAGACCCGGACCACGTTGCCGTTGACCGCCCGCGAGCCCGGGTTGGCGTACCAGGCGATGGTCTCGGCGACGTCGACCGGCTGGCCGCCCTGCGCCATCGCGTTCATCCGCTGGCCGACCTCACGGGTCGCGAACGGCACCGCCGCGGTCATCTGGGTGATGATGAAGCCGGGCGCCACCGCGTTGATCGTGATGTCGTCCTTCAGCTCGTCGGCGAGCGAGTCCACGAAGCCGATCACGCCGGCCTTCGACGCGGCGTAGTTGGTCTGGCCGACGTTGCCCGCGATCCCGGCGATGCTGGCCACGCCGACGATCGAGCCGCCCTTCTTGACCACGCCCTGCTCGAGCAGCTCGCGGGTGATCCGCTCGGGAGCGGTGAGGTTGACCGCGATCACCGACTCCCAGCGGTCCTCGCTCATGTTGGCGAGCTTCTTGTCGCGGGTGATGCCGGCGTTGTGGACGACGACGTCGACGCCGCCGTGCTTGTCCTTCAGGTGGTGCGCGATCCGCTGCGGCGCGTCCTTGCCGGTGATGTCGAGCGTGATCCAGTCGCCGTCGAGCTCCTTCATCAGCGCCTGCAGCTCGCTCGCGGCCTGCGGGACGTCGACGCCGACGACGGTGGCGCCGTCCCGGTGCAGGACCCGGGCGATCTGCTCGCCGATGCCCCGGCTGGCGCCGGTCACCAGCGCGACCTTGCCGGTGAGCGGGTGGTTCCAGTCGGTGACCTCGGGGGCCTTGGTGGTGCCGTGCACGCCGATCCGGACGACCTGTCCGGAGACGTACGCCGACTTCGGCGACAGCAGGAAGCCGAGGGTGCTCGTCACGGCACCCTCCGCACCCTCCGCGACGTACACCAGCTGGACGGTGCCGCCGCGGCCGATCTCCTTGCCGAGGCTGCGGGTGAAGCCCTCCAGCGCCCGCTGGGCGACCCGCTCGGGGCCGGACAGCTGCTCGGGCGGGGTGCCGATCACGACGACCCGGGCGCAGCTGTCGAGGCTGCGCAGCACGGGGGAGAAGAAGTCGCGCAGCGCGCCGAGCTCGGGCGAGGACTTCAGCCCGGTGGCGTCGAAGACCAGCCCCTTGTACGTCGTCCCGCTCTCGAAGGTGCCCGTCGAGGCGATGCCCAGGGTGTCGAGGATGCCCGGGACCGACTCGGCCAGCCGGCCGCTGCCGCCGACCAGGACGGTGCCGTCCACGAGCGGCGCGCCCTCGGTGTACCGCTCCAGCTTCGTGGGGTTCGGAAGGCCCAGGTTCTTGACGAGGAGCTTGCCGATGGGCGTCTGCGTGAAGCCCTGGTAGCGGTCACTCATGAGTGTGCGGTCCTCCGGGAACTGTCGGGTGTGGGGCGTGACACGAACCTGTCACGTCCGGCCATGTAACTGCATGTGTAACTCTGAGTCCACATTTCGTGACCTGCCCCTCATCCTGTTCTCTCCGGGGCGGGCGCCGGAGAGGATGGGGTCATGGACACCAGCACCCGTCGCGTCGCCGTCATCGGCGGCAACCGGATCCCGTTCGCCCGCTCCAACGGCGCCTACGCCGAGGCCTCCAACCAGGACATGCTCACCGCCGCGATCGACGGCCTGGTGGCCCGGTTCGGCCTCGAGGGTGAGCGTCTCGGCGAGGTCGTGGCGGGCGCCGTCCTCAAGCACTCCCGCGACTTCAACCTGACCCGGGAGTCGGTGCTCGGCTCGAAGCTGTCCCCGGAGACCCCCGCGGTCGACATCCAGCAGGCCTGCGGCACCGGCCTGCAGGCGGCGATCCAGGTCGCCAACAAGATCGCGCTGGGCCAGATCGACGTCGGCGTCGCCGGCGGCAGCGACACCACCTCCGACGCGCCGCTCGCGGTCAGCGACCGGCTCCGCAAGAAGCTGGTCAAGGTCAACGCCGCCCGCGACACCAAGGGCCGGCTCGCCGCGCTCGGCCAGATCCGCCCCGGCGACATCGGCCTGGAGATCCCGCGCAACGCCGAGCCCCGCACCGGGCTGTCGATGGGCGACCACGCCGCGCTGACCGCGCTGGAGTGGCAGGTCGGCCGCGAGGAGCAGGACGAGCTGGCGGCCGCCTCGCACCAGAAGCTCGCCGCGGCGTACGACGCCGGCTTCTTCGACGACCAGATCACGCCGTTCCGCGGCCTCGAGCGCGACTCCAACCTGCGCCCCGACTCGACCGTCGAGAAGCTCGCCAAGCTCAAGCCGGTCTTCGGCAAGGGCGAGGCGGCCACGATGACCGCGGCCAACTCCACCCCGCTCACCGACGGCGCCTCCGCGGTCCTGCTCGCCTCCGAGGAGTGGGCCAAGGAGCGCGACCTGCCGGTGCTGGCCTACCTGACCTACAGCGAGACCGCGGCGGTCGACTACGTGCACGGCGGCGAGGGCCTGCTGATGGCGCCGGCGTACGCCATGGCGCGGATGCTGCAGCGCGCCGGCCTGACCCTGCAGGACTTCGACTTCTACGAGATCCACGAGGCGTTCGCCTCCCAGGTGCTGGCCACCCTCAAGGCGTGGGAGGACCCGGTGTTCTGCAAGGAGCGCCTGGGCCTCGACGCCCCCCTCGGCGAGATCGACCGCTCGAAGCTGAACGTCCACGGCTCCTCGCTCGCGGCCGGGCACCCGTTCGCCGCGACCGGCGGCCGGATCCTCAGCACCGCCGCCAAGCTGCTCGCCGAGAAGGGCTCCGGCCGCGCCGTCATCTCGATCTGCGCCGCCGGTGGTCAGGGAGTCACCGCGATCCTCGAGTCCGCGTGAGCGACGAAGGGGCTCACCCGGATTGTCGGTGGCCGAGCGGGTCGCGCGACTGGTGAGACGGCAGCAGACCTGACTACCGGGTCAGCGCCGCCAGCGCCGAGCTGACGAGGTAGTCCCGCACCTGCTCGGCGGAGATCTGCCCCACGGTGGGTACGCCGGGGGAGGCCTCCTTGACCAGGATGCCGACCCGGGCGAGCTGGATCGCGCCGAGGCCGCTGGCGTACATCGTGTTCGCCAGCAGGGTCGGGTCCGTCGGGGTGGCGAAGTCGCCGGACTCGACGCCGGCCTCGATGGCGGCCGAGAGCACGCTGAGGCACGAGGAGATGCCGCGGCCGAGCCGGAACAGCGCGCTCTCCGAGATCTCGTCGAGCAGCTGGTCGCCGGGCATCCGCATCAGCGACATCGCGCAGTCGACGAACGCCGGGTGCGCCACGCCGTAGTCGACGAAGGCGCCCACGATCGCGCCGAGCCGGGCCCGCGGGTCGCTCTCCGCCTCCGCGGCCGCGCTCAGCGCCTCGCGCAGCTCCTCGAGGTAGCCCTCGAGGGTGAGCGCGAAGAGCTCCTCCTTGCCGCTGAAGTGCCGGTACACGATCGCCCGGTTGATCCCGACCGCCTTCGCGATGTCGTCGATCTGTGCGTCCCGCACCCCGCGCCGGTCGAACAGCTCGCGGGTCGCGGCGATGATCTCCGCCTCGCGCTTGCGCCGGCGCGCGGCAGCGGCCCGGCGCCGGCCGTCGGTCTCGGGAGCCCTGCTCGCCATGGGACCAGGCTACGCATCTTGCAACTCCGAGTTGCACAACTGTGACAGGTTCCTCAGCGGAGCACCCGGAACCGGATGCGCGTGGCGTCCCGCCCCTCGAGCACCGGCACCCGCTCCGGCTCCACCCGTCCGGTCCTCGAGCGGCCGCTCTACCCTGACCAGGGTGACCGAGGCGCACCACCTGACCCGGGCCGACGCCCGCCGGGTCGCCGTCCGGGCCCAGCTGCTCACCGCCGACCGGCCGACGGACCTGCTCGACATGGCGCGCCACCTCAACGTGCTCCAGGTCGAGCCGACCGCGGCGGTCGCTCCGAGCGCGTACGTCGTGGCGTGGAGCCGGCTCGGCGCCGCGTTCACGTCCGACGACCTCGACGCGGCGGTCGGCTCGGGGTCGCTGGTGGAGCTGCACAGCATGCTCCGGCCGGCCGAGGACATCGCCCTGTTCCGCGCAGAGATGGCCGCCTGGCCGGGCCCCGGCCCGCTCAAGGACTGGCAGGAGGCGCGCGTCGCCTGGCTCGAGGCCAACGACGACTGCCGGCGCGACATCCTGCAGAAGCTGTACGACGAGGGGCCGCTCCCGGCGCGCGAGCTGCCGGACACGACGCTGCTGCCCTGGGAGTCGAGCGGCTGGAACAACGACCGTAGCCGGCGGATGCTCCTGGAGCTGATGGTGGCGCGGGGCGAGGTCGCCAGCGCCGGCTACGAGGGCCGGGACCGGCTGTGGGACCTGGCCGAGCGGGTCTACCCCGACGACCCGCCGGTCCCGCTCGAGGAGGCGCGGCAGATCCGCAACGCCCGCCGGCTGGCGTCGCTCGGCATCGCCCGGGCACGCGCCGCCGAGACCCCCGGAGAGCCCAACCACGTCGGCGAGGTGGGGGAGCCGGCCGTCATCGAAGGGGTGCGGGGGAAGTGGCGCGTCGACCCCGCGTACCTCGACGGCGCCGAGCCCGAGGGCCGGGCCGCGCTGCTCTCGCCCCTCGACCGGCTGGTGTCGGACCGCAAGCGGATGGCCGAGCTGTTCGAGTTCGACTACCAGCTCGAGATGTACAAGCCGGCTGCCAAGCGACGCTGGGGCTACTGGGCGATGCCGGTCCTGCACGGCGACCGGCTGGTCGGCAAGGTCGACGCGACCGCCGACCGCGAGGCCGGGGTCCTGCGGGTGAACGCCGTCCACGAGGACGACCCGTTCGACGCCGAGACCGCGGCCGCCGTGGACGCCGAGCTCGAGGGCCTGGCCGCGTGGCTCGACCTCGTCCTGGAGCGCGCCTGAGCCCGGGTCACGAATCGGTAAACACCGGTCGGTTGCGGTTGCGCAAAGACTGCTCGGTAGGTGGGGTGTCCCGGTGGAGTTCGTCCGTGGGCACCCGCTGGTCCTCGGCCTGTACCTGGTCATCGCCGTCATCGGCATGGCCGTCGCCTTGTCCGGGATGTCGGAGACGGACCGCCCTCGGCGCCGCGGGGCCGGCGACCTGCACCGGCTCGAGCTCGTGGTCACCGGCTCCGGCGCCGGCTCGGTCTCCTACGTCACTCCCGGCAGCGACCCGATCGACGTCTCCCAGAGTCCCGACGTCCCGCTGCCGTGGCGCAAGGTGTTCCCGACGGTGGAACGGTTGCAGGGCGGCTTCAACCTGGTCGCCCAGCGGGCCGGCAAGGGCCGGATCGGCTGCCGGGTGCTCTGGGACGGCGAGGTCGTCGCCGAGGACACGGCGCGCGGCCCGGCGGCCATGGTCACCTGCGCCCCGAGCGGAGACGACCGGGCCGACTACGACGGGGGCCCGGCCAGGGCGCGGACGGCCTCGATGGTGTCGGCCTCGATGGTGTCGGCCTCGTCGGCTGTCTTGTCGGCTCTGTAGCGCAGCACCCGGGCGGGGACGACGGGAAGGGGCTCACTCGCCCGCGAGATCGGCTGCGAACGCACCTGCGACCTTGATCGGCCGACGACGCCACCACCAGCCGTCCTTGTTCTCGACGCGGTAGAACCGGCCGATCGCGCGCCCGCCGTCGTCCAGTGTCGCTGCTCGGAAGCGGGCGTCGAGGGCCTCCAGCTCATCGGCCCGGGCATCGCGAACGCGCTCGGTCAGCATCGGCCACACGAGCGCCAGCCAGTCCCGACAAGCCATGTCGTTGGTGTACTCGTCGACCATCTGGTCGTAGCCCTGCTCGACTTCCGCGACAAGGGAGGCCCACGCCTCGAACATCTCGTTCAGGGTGAACGCTTTGCGCCAGCCGCGAGAGTGCAGTTCGCGGGAGGCGCGGTCGATGGACTCGTAGTCCTCGGCGGTGAGCTCGTCCATCGCCTACGTGCCGTCACGCCAAGAGACGAGCGCGTGCGGACCGATCATGCAGTCGTACCGGTCCTGGCACTCGAAGGCGTCCGCAACGCCCATGGCGTCCCACTCCATGAGCAGAGCACGCACGTCTGCCATCTGTCTCATGGCCGCCCGCTTGTCCACGTCACCATTCTCGGTGACGCTGCTTCGCTCGGCGACCGACCAGGGTCACTGGCTCGCGAGATACGACTGCACGGTGTCGATCGTGTCGGCCTCGCCCGGTCCCTTGTCATCTCGGTACCGGACGACTCGGGCGAAGCGGAGTGCGACACCGCCCGGGTACCGAGTCGACCGTTGGACTCCGTCGAAGGCGATCTCGACAACTTGTTCGGGCCGAACGAAGACCACATGGCCATCGCGTCCCGTCTCGAGGTCGAGGAAGCGTTCCGTCTGCCACGCCAGCATCTCGTCGGACATCCCTTTGAAGGTTTTCCCGACCATGATCCAGCCAGGTTCGTAGTGATCCTGCACAGGCTTGCCCAGCATCGTGAAGCCGCCGTCGGGGTTGCGCGCGCCGAGGTGGATGTTGGAGAGCCAGCCGCGGCGCCGCCCCGAGCCCCACTCGACGGCGAGCACGACGAGATCGAGGGTGTGCACCGGCTTGACCTTGACCCACGACGAGCCGCGCCGCCCGGCGGCGTACGCAGCCGTCGGGTCCTTGACCACGACGCCCTCGTGGCCCGCCTCGAGCACCGAGGAGACGAACCGCTCGGCCTCCTCGACGTCGGCGGTGACCACGCGCGCGGTCCGGTGCCGCTCCGGGACCAGCGCGTCGAGGGCCGCGAGCCGCTCGCTCGCCGGCCGGTCGAGCAGGTCGTCGCCGTCGAGGTACAGCAGGTCGAAGAAGTACGGCGTGACCTGCACGCCGGCGGCCATCGCGGTGCGCGACGCCGTCTCCTGGAACGGCCGGGGTCGCCCGTCGTCGTCGAGGGCCAGCGCCTCGCCGTCGAGCACGAAGGAGCTCGCGGGCAGCCCGCGGGCCACCTCCACGACCTCGGGCAGCCGGGCGGTGATGTCCTCGAGCGTGCGGGTCGCGACCAGGACCTCGTCGTCCCAGCGGTGCACCTGGATCCGGACGCCGTCGAGCTTGGTGTCGATCGCGACCTCGCCGTCGGCGCGGGCCTTGGCCAGCCCTTCCTCGACAGTCTTCGCCGAGGACGCCAGCATCGGCAGCACCGGCCGGCCCACCTCGAGCCGGAACTCGGCGAGCGCCGCCGCGCCGCCCTCGAACGCCGCGCGCACGACCGCCACCGTCGAGCCGGCCAGCATCGCCGCCCGGCGCACGGCGGTCAGCGGAGCGCCGGAGGCGGCGGCGACCCCCTCCTGCACCAGCGCGTCGAGCGCGCCCTGGCGCACCTCGCCGGTGACCACGCCGCGCAGCCAGCGCTGCTCCTCCGCCGTCGCCCGCCCGAAGAGCTCGTCGACCGCCGCCGCCCGGGCGGCCTGGGAGCCGGCCCCCGCGAGCACGGAGATCGCCTCGAACGCCTCGTGCACCTCGAGGACCTCGAGGCTGGGGGAGCCGGCCGGCTCGGGCAGCGTCTGCAGGCTGCGCCAGCCGAGGCCGGTGCGGCGCTGCCGCAGCCGGCCGCCGAGGTAGGACGTGACCACCTCGAGCTCGTCGGGCCCGGTGCGGCCGAGCAGCTCGGCGATCGCGGCCACCTTGGCCTTGCGGGACCGGGTGGCGGCCACCGCGGCGGAGGTCGCGACGAGATCGGCGAGCTGCATGCCGCCATTCTGGGGGTGCCCACCGACAGCCACGGTCCTTGACGCTCCACGAGAACGCGTTCTAATTTGGACAGGTGTCCAGTCAGGTGTCCAGCGCACCGCGTCGTGAGCTGCGGCCGCGGCAGGCGGAGACCGTGGACAGGCTGCTGGCCGCGGGCGCGGAGGAGCTCCGCGCCGTCGGTGCCGACGACCTCACCATCCGCACCGTCGCGCTGCGGGCGGGCGTGTCCGCGGCCACGGCGTACACCTACTTCGCGTCGAAGCACCACCTCCTCGCCGAGCTGTTCTGGCGCCGGCTGACCGCCGAGCCGTTCGAGCCGACGGGACGCACCGTCGTCCGCCGGGTGCAGAGCGTCGGGCACGCCATGAGCGACCTGCTCGAGGACGTCCCCGAGGTCGCCGCCGGCGCCCGCATGGCCCTGCTGGGCACCGACCCCGACGTGGTCCACCTGCGGCTGCGGATCGGCGCGGAGCTCGTGCGCCGGTTCGAGGCCGCGCTCGGACCCGATCGGGCCGAGCCGGCGCTGGTGGACGCGCTGACCCTCGCGTTCACCGGCGCGCTGCTGCAGGCCGGCATGGGCGTGACGACGTACGCCGAGATGCGGGACCGGCTCGACGCCGCCGTCGAGGTGATCATGGAGGGGCACACGGGATGACGGTCACCGACAGCGCGCCGATCGCGTTCGACCCCTACGACTACGCGTTCCAGGACGACCCCTACCCGGTCTACGCGCGGCTGCGCGAGCGGGACCCGCTCCACCACGACCCACGGCACGACCTGTGGGTGCTGTCGCGGTACGCCGACGTGCAGGCGGCCCTGCGCGCCGAGGACACCTACTCGAACCGGATGGGGGTCTCCATCGACCGCTCGGCGTGGAACCCCGACGCCCACAAGGTGATGTCGTTCCTCGCGCTCGACCCGCCCGACCACGTCCGGATCCGCTCGCTCGTGGCCCGGGCGTTCACCCCGCGCCGGGTCCGCGAGCTGGCCCCCCGGATCCAGGAGCTCACCGACCACTACCTCGACCGCGCCCTCGGCGACCGCGAGCTGGACTGGATCGAGGACTTCGCGGGCCGGCTCCCAATGGACGTCATCTCCGAGATGATGGGCGTGCCGGAGCCCGACCGCGACGAGGTACGTCGGCTCGCGAACCTGCTCGTGCACCGCGAGGAGGGTGTCGAGGACGTGCCCGCAGCCGGCATCGAGGCCGCGGGCCGGCTGTTCGGCTACTACGCCGACATGCTGGCCGAGCGGCGGCGCCGGCCGACCGACGACCTCACCAGTGCGCTGCTCGCGGCGCAGGTCGACGACGACCGGCTCACCGACGCGGAGATCATCGCGTTCCTCTTCCTCATGGTGGTGGCGGGCAACGAGACCACCACCAAGCTGCTCGGCAACGCGGTCTTCCACCTCACCCGGCACCCCGACCAGTGCGCGGCGGTCCTCGACGACGGCTTCCCCGTGGAGCCCTGGATCGAGGAGACGCTGCGCTTCGACCCGTCGACGCAGATGCTGGCCCGCCACCTCCTCCGCGACGTCGAGCTGCACGGCCGGGTCGCCCCGGCGGGGTCGAGGGCGGTGCTGCTCATCGGGTCCGCGAACCGCGACGAGCGCGTCTTCACGCGACCCGACGACTTCGACGTCCGCCGCGACCCGGACGAGCTGGCGAGGCTGCTCAGCTTCGGCGGCGGCCGGCACTTCTGCCTGGGCGCCAACCTGGCCCGGCTCGAGGCGCGGATCGCCCTCGGCGAGCTGGTCCGCCGGGCGCGCCGGGTCGACGTCGACCACGACCGGGCGGTGCGCGTGCACTCGGTCAACGTCCGGGGCTTCGCGTCCCTGCCGATGAGGGTCACGGTGCGCTGATGGGCAGGGACGACCGGCCCGCCCGCCGACCCGCCGTCGTCTCCGGCGCGAGCTCCGGCATCGGCGCCGCCACCGCGCTCACCCTGGCAGAGGCGGGTCACCCGGTCGCGCTCGGCGCCCGCCGCGTCGACCGCCTCGAGGAGCTCGCCGAGCGGATCCGGGCCGAGGGCGGCGAGGCGGTCGCCGTACCCCTCGACCTCACCGAGCGGGACTCCGTCACCGCCTTCGCCAAGGCCGTCACCGAGGCGCTCGGCGACGTCGAGGTGGTCGTGTCCAACGCCGGCGCGGTGGCGCCCGGCACCATCGTCGAGGTCGACCCGGAGCGATTCAGCCGCGAGCTCGACCTGACCGTCGTCGGCGCGCACCGCCTGGTCCGCGCGTTCGTGCCCGCGATGGTCGAGCGCCGCCGCGGCGACGTCGTGTTCGTCTCCTCCGACACCGCGGTCCGGCCGCGGCCGTTCACGGGCGCGTACTCCGCGGGCAAGTGGGGGCTGGAGGGGATGGTCGGCTCGCTGCAGATGGAGCTCGAGGGCACGGGGGTGCGCGCCAGCGTGGTCCGCCCCGGCCCGACCTGGAGCGAGATGGGCACCGACTGGGGCGAGGACGAGGCGGCGTTCGTGCTCGACCGGTGGGTGCGGTTCGGCCTGGCCCGGCACCCGCACTTCCTCAAGCCGGCCGCGGTCGCCGACGCGATCGCCGCCGTCGTCGCCGCGCCGCGCGGCGTCCACCTGAGCCTGGTCGAGGTCACCCCCGAGGCGCCCGTGGAGGACCGATGAGTAGCCCTGTGTCAACGTCAGGCCGCTTCGACACCGCTGAGCAGTGCCTGGAGGGCGCCGTGCTGGTGGGGGTCGTAGGCGGTCTGGTTCTGCCAGCATCGCCAGATCACGCCGAGC
>Ga0164243_10004662_pt1 | contig 21360 bp, 22 predicted proteins | sample OricompcompostOP_FD_108781 | JGI IMG/M metagenome (GOLD analysis project Ga0164243, IMG submission 108781) | Organic Plus compost microbial communities from Emeryville, California, USA - Original compost - Organic plus compost (OP) | ecosystem: Engineered > Solid waste > Mixed feedstock >...
CGACGTGCCGCCACGTGTCGGCGCCCAGCGAACCGGTGTTGTCGAAGGACATGCCCAGCAGGTCGAACCCGTCGTCGGGCACCAGGTTCCATTCCTTGCACGCCACTTCGCAGGCCTTGCAGCCGATGCACACCGAGGTGTCGGTGAAGAACCCGACGCGTGGCGGATGCTCGGCGTACCCGGCGTCCGCGGCCGGATCGTCGAGCGGTCCGTACAGGCTGTGCTCGTCGATCATCGATGCCTCCACCTCCAGTCGTAAGGCATCGCGGCCGCGCGCACAACTCGGGGAGTCACGCGCCGAGGTCCGAGAGCTCGGTGTCCAGGCTCTCGGCCTGCTCGGCCAGCTGCCCTGCCTTAAGCACGCCCGCTCGCGGCGGTGTCCACAAGGGACTGACGGCGGAAGGCGATCGTCGCCGTGGTGAGGGCCACGCCCCAGACCAGGAACCACAGGTCCCAGAGCACGACATGCCAGCGCAGCGCCGTCCAGTCGACGGCCGAATCGGGCTCGACGGCTCCGGTGAGCACGAGTGCGCCGACCGCGACGAGCACCCCGCCGTAGACGATCAGCACGAAACCGCCGAGTGCGGCCGGCAGCAGCACCCAGCGTGACCGTCCCCTGGTACGTACGAGCAGGTAGGACACCGCGCAGCCGGCGATCTTGAGCAGCGTCGCGCCGAGCCCCAGCGTGAACGCGGCCGCGCCACCACGACGGGCCAGGTCACCGACCTCACCGCCGACGGTCCCGAGCAGCGCCGTGCCGCCGAGCGTCCAGTACAGGCTGAGCGCCGCATACCCCAGCCCCAGGATCGTGGCGGCGTATCCCGCGATGATCCCGGTCCTCAGTCGCGCGGCCCCCATAACCGCGAACTTACCGCAACCGGTGCACCACCAGGACCGGACTGAGCGCGTGGCCGAGCAGGGCCTGGCTCGTGGATCCCAGCAGCAGCCCGGGGAAACCACCACGGCCGCGGCTGCCGACCACGACCAGCTGTGCCTTCCTGCTCCACTCCAGCAGCAGATGGCGTGGCCGGTCCCGCACCGCGACGCGATCGACCGGCACTTCCGGGTACTTTTCCTGCCACCCGACCAGGTTCTCGGCGAGCAGCCGCCGCTCGGCCTCGGCGACGGGTTCCCAGCCGAAGTAGGGCCGCGCCTGGCAGGACACGCCTTCCAGATCGGCGTCGCTCCACGCGTGCGCCGCCACCAGCGGCGCACCTCGTTGTGCCGCCTCGTCGAACGCCGCCGCGACCACGGCCATCGAATGCGGGCCACCGTCGATTCCCGCCACCACGGGTGCCCGCGCCGGCCGCTCCTCGCCCCGTAGCACCGCGACGGGACAGTGGGCGTGCGCGGCGAGCAGGCCGGGCACGGAACCCACCGGCAGACCGGGAAACGCGCTCAGCCCGGTCATGCCGAGCACCAGCAGCTGGGCAGTGGCGGACTCGTCGACAAGCGCGCCCGCCGCCGTCTCCGCCGGAACGACGGTTGTCAGCTCCGGCACGTCCTCAGCCACCGCGGCCGCCTCGGCGACGATACGTTCGCCCTCGGCACGCAACTCGGCGAGGATTCCGATCGCGCCTCGCCTGACGGCGAACGGCGGGGGTTCGGCGGCGTGCACGATGCGCAGCGGTGCCCGGCGCCGTCGTGCTTCGGCCGCCGCCCAGCGGACGGCCCGCAGCGCCGCCCCCGATCCGTCCACACCGACGACGACCGGCTCCACCATGACCCCTCCTCGCACCTCAGCTGAAAGGTACGCAAAGCCGCCGGGCGGGCACCGGTGGCGTTCGGCCCCATCCGCTGGGACTTTCGCCCCTTTCGTCCTATGTGGATTCCAGTGGCCGGACGAAGCGGATGTCGGCCGCGAGGTGCTGCGCGCGGGCCACGGCACTGTCCTCGAGCGCGGCCGTGCCGGCGCGGGGCTCGAGTTCGCGGATGAGGCCGAGCAGGGCGCCCCGCAGGCGCTGCACCGCGTTGCTCACTCCTTGCCGGCACGGCGCGTAGTCGAGCGGGGCCGCGTCCGGCCGCAACGCCGCCGTGACCGCGGCCGCCAGCTGCTCGGCGGCCTCCCCCGCCTCGACCACGATGTCCCCGGTTCCGGCGGTTCGCGCGGACTCCGGCGGTGGCGACTCCGGCTCCGCGCACCTCGCGAAGGCGCCGCTTTCTTCCCGGCAGAGCGGGATCGACACCTCGCCGGCGGCCGTTTCCGCCACGCCGGCAACCGATCCGCTCACCTGAGCGGCCTCATCCTGTTCTGTCCCACCGAAATCCCCCGCCTGGGTGGCCGAACCGCTTCGCATCGACTCCTCCTCCGGCCTCGCCGAGCGCGTCACCCGTTCCGGGCCGCCGGCGAGTTCTCGCTTGAGCCCCTCCGGCAGTTCGCCGGTGGCCTCCGGGTTTTCCCCAGCCAGCTCTGGCGTTTCCGCGGCCACGGCCGTCATCGCTTCCCTCCCACCTGATTGCCGGTGTCGCACTCACCAAGGGAGCTGCCCGGGAAAGCTTCCATTGAAACACGAGCAGCCGAAACCGTGCGAATCATGACGACCAATCGGGCCCCGCTCGGCCGATTCGGCCCGATGTGGAAAAGTCGGAGTCTCGGGTATCCGTCGTGGGGAAGGTGGGGCAATGGCGAAGCTGCTCGGTGAAGGGACCGACGGCCCGGCCCGGCTGCGGGAGCTGCTCGCGGGCGGGGATCCGGTCGTCGCGCCGGGTGTGTACGACGCGCTGGGCGCGCGACTGGTCGAGGAGGCCGGTTTCCCGGTCGTCTACATGACGGGCTTCGGCACCACCGCCTCGCTCATCGGCCGCCCGGACGTGGGCCTGCTCACGATGTTCGAAATGGTCGGCAACGCGCGCCGCATCGGTTCCGCCGTCGATCTGCCGGTGATAGCCGACGCCGATACGGGCTACGGCAACGCGCTCAACGTGATCCGCACCGTGCGCGAGTACGAGCAGGCCGGTGTCGCGGGCATTCACCTCGAGGACCAGGTCGCGCCGAAACGCTGCGGCCACATGGAGGGCAAGCAGGTCGTGCCCGCCGACACGATGGTGGACAAGGTGCGGGCCGCGGTGACAGCCAGGCGCAATCCGGATTTCGTGCTCATCGCACGCACCGACGCACGCGCCGTCGAGGGCGTGGACGCCGCGATAGAACGCGCGCACCGCTACCTCGACGCGGGTGCCGACGTGTTGTTCGTGGAGGCGCTGCAAAGCGACGAGGAGATCGAGCGGGTCGCCGCCGAATTCTCCGGCGTACCGTTGGTGTTCAACTGGGCCGAGGGCGGCAAGACCCCGCCGAAGGACTTCGATCGCCTGCGGGAGCTGGGTTTCCGGCTGATCCTCTGCCCCATCGCGACACTGCTGGCCGCCACCAGGGCGATCCGCGAGGTGCTGGGCCGGATCGCCGAGGACGGCACGCCGGTGAACGCGGTACGGGATCTGCCGGGCTTCGGCGAGTTCACCGATTTCATCGGTCTTCCCGAAATCAACGAACTGGGCGAGCGATTCGGCGCCGGCTAACGGGAAACACGCTGCCGCACCGGCAGGGCATGCCGTGGTGACAGAGCGCGACCAGGCGGCGCCGCCGGACCGGGGAGGTTTCGTGACGCCATGGCTGAGGCGCCGGGCCCAGGTAACGGCGGGCGGCCGGTGCCGATATTCGGCATAACGAGGCCGAGGTGGTGCCCCATGTCCGTCCGATCCCCCCTCACCAAGCCGTGGTTTCGCAGGCTGTGGTGGTTCGCCTGCGCTCTGGTGTTCCTCGTCGCCGGCGGACTGCAGACCTACCTCGCCGTGAGCATGGCCGCCTGGTGGGCCTGGACGGCGGCGGCCTTCTTCGTGCTCATCGGGCTCGCCTGCTCGTTCGCCGCACTGCGGGGTCGCTGAATCTCCGTCGCGACTCAACATCCGGCATGCTCCGGTGCGTTGAAGGGGAGCAAGCAGGAACAACCGAAGAAGGGGGCGAAGCGTGCCGGACCGCTTCGACCAGTTCGTGGCCGACCGTCTCGACCGGCTGCTGCGGTACGCGACCGCGCTGACCTGCGACCCGCACCTCGCGCAGGACATCGTGCAGGAAGTGCTGCTCCGCGTGCAGAGCCGCTGGTCCCGCATCGCTTCACTGCAGGCGCCCGACGCGTACGTGCGGCGGATGGTCACCAACGAGTACCTGTCGTGGCGCAGACGGCGGGCCGCTCGCAACATCTCCTCCACGCACAGCACCCTCGACGCGCTCAGCGCCCCGGCCGCCGACCACGCCGAGGGGCACGCCGAACGTGACGCCATGCGCGCCCGGATCGCGTCGCTGCCGCGCAAACAGCGGGCCGCGATCCTGCTGCGCTACTACGAGGACTGCACCGACGCCGAGATCGCCGAGGCGCTCGGCTGTTCCCCCGGCACCGTCCGGAGCCACATCTCGCGCGCGCTCGGCTCCCTTCGCGCCGCTGAATCCCACCCGTCTTTCAAGGAGGCCCTGTCATGAGCCAGGACCGCACCGAACGGCTCATCCGCCAGGCCTTCGCCGCCGAGGCCGACCGGGCCGTCGACCCCGCGATCGTGCTGGCCGAACTCGAACGGCGGCGCGCCAAGCCCGCCCGGCACCGCACCACGCTGGTGTTCGCGGCGGCCGCCGTGGTCGTCGCCGCACTGGTCGCGGCGCTGGTCGTCCCGAACCTGCTGCGCGAGGACACACCGCCGGTCGGCGCCACGGCCGTGGCCGACCAGAACATCCTGGTCATCGGCGAGGACGACGGCGGGTACGCCGATTCCATCGCGCTGACGCACGTCGGCACCGACGGTTCGTCGGCGCTGATCTCGATACCGCGCGACTCGCTGGTCAGCGTGCCCGGCCTCGGCATGCGCAAGCTGAGCACGACGCTGCCGGAGGGCCCGCAGACGCTGATCGCCGCCGTGGAAGGGCTCACCGGCGTCCACATCGACCACTACGTGCTGTTCACGATGGCCGCGTTCGACCGGATCAGCACCGCCGCCGGCGGCGTGCCGGTGTGCCTGAACCAGCCCGTGCCGCCGTTCCCGTCGGGGGTGCAGGTGCTCAGCGGCCGGCAGGCGCTCGAGTACCTGCGACAGCGGCACGGGCTGCCTTACGGGGACCTCGACCGGATGGTCCGCCTGCAGACGTTCGCGCAGACGCTCGCCGCGAAGCTGATCTCGCAGGGCCGGATCGCCGACGTGCGGTTGCTCACCCTCGTCCGCGACAACGTGCGCGTCGACGCCGGCTGGAACCTGCTGGACGCGGCCGGGCTGCTGAAGGGCCTGCGTGCGACGGACATGCGGACCGGCACCATCCCGCTGCACCAGACCGACAGCCTGAACCCGGGCGCGCTGGAGGTCGACCCCGCGCAGGTCCAGCCCTACGTGCGGAACATGATCGAATCACCGGCGAAGGTGACGACCGCACCAACGGCCCCGGCCACCACCTCGAAGGCCGCGACCTCGCGCAAGTCGACCACCGCGGGAGCACCCGCGACGGCAGAGGGCCTGCGCGTGCCCTGCGTCAACTGATGCGGATGATCAGCTGCTCGTTGTTGACGGTGTATCCGGCGTACTCGAACCGGATTCCGGTGCGCTGCACGAACTCGGTCCACGCCTTGTGCTCGTGCAGCTCCCAGCCGGGGTAGTTGAAGTACTCGTCGAAGAGGACCACGCTGCCGGGGCGCAGCCGGTCACCCGCGAGGTCGAGCACCGTCTTGGTCGAGGAGTACAGATCCGCGTCCAGGTGCAGGAAAGCGATCGGCCCCGGGTGCTCGGCGAGGAACCCCGGCAGCGTCTCGTCGAACCAGCCGACCACGATCTCGGCGCCGTCCACCTCGGGCACCCGGTCCACCGCGAACGTGCCTGCCGGCATCGTGCTGCGCCAGTTCTCGGGCAGCCCCTCGAAGGAGTCGAAGCCGTAGACCTCGCGCCCGGCCAGCGTCGAGGCGATGACCTTGAGAGTGCTGCCGCTGAACACGCCGAACTCGCACGCCATCCCGTCCACCGCGACCAGCGACAGCGCGTGCTCCAGCGTTTCCAGCGGTGTCGTGAACAGCGGCGCGGTCGGCAGGTTCTGCAGCACGAACCGTTCACTGCTCTCCGCCGCGGCGCGCTCCCCCGCCGCGAACAGGTCACGGCGGGACCGGAACTCGACGTCGTGCAGTGCGCGGATCACCCGGTCGGCCTCGTGCCGCACGGTGTGCTCGATGTCCGCGCGCACCTTGCCGAGCAGCTCCTCGGTGCGCGCGTAGTGCCGGTCGGCGACCTCGTCGGCGACGCGCATCAGCGAGCAACGCAGCCGGTGGCGGATCCGGTCGAACAAGAAAACACTCCTCAGTCGGTGCCGAACAGCCGCTGCCAGTTGGCACGGCCGGTCAGCTCGGGGAACGAGGCACGATAGCGCTCTCGCGCAGCCGGCGCGCGCCGGAGGAAACGGTAGAGCACGCGTGCGCCCCGCAACGCCAGCGCCCTCAGTAGCGCCGGATCGCGGCGGCGTACCCGTACCCCACTCTGCGACGGATCCGTGACGACCGCGGTGTCGAACAGCGAGACGTGCCACCACTCGCTGTACCGGTCGGCGATCGTGGCACCGCCGCGTGCGCGGCCGAGCAGGTGCCACACGGCGCGTTTGACCAGCACCAGTCCGGGTTTCGACGGGGTCGGATCGGCCGGCACGACGGGCAGATCGGGCGCGCCACAGCTCGGGTGCACCACGGTTTCCAGGTGCTCGGCACGCAGCTTGCGGATGGTGCCCAGCGCCTGCGCGCCGCCGTCATCGAGCACCTTCGGCCCGCGCAGGAAGTCCTCGACGGCGGTGAGCAGCGTGACCGCGAGCCCGTACCGCATCGAGACCAGGTAACGCCACAGCTCGGCGAACAGGAACCGCGCGGTGGCCTTCACGTCGAACTCGCCGTGCAGCGCCGAGACGATCAGCGCGTTGCGCAGGCTGAAATAGCGGGCCCAGTCGTCCCAGTCCTTCCAGGCGAAGTCGGCATGCCACACCCCGGCGCCCGGCAGTGTCGCCGTCCGGTGCCCGGCCGCGCGGGCCCGCAGCCCGTACTCGATGTCGTCCCACTGGAAGAAGATCGGCAGCGGGTAGCCGATATCGGCGATCACCTCGGGCGGCACGAGGCAGCACCACCACGCGTTGTACTCGGCGTCGAGCCTGATGTCCTGGCTGTGCTTGGTGAGATCGGCGTCGTGGACGGCCTCGGCCACCGGGCGGCCCGCGCGCAGCTTCGGCAGGTCGGCGCGCTCGGCCGCGACGTGCAGCCGGTCCGGGTGCAGCAACAGCAGCATCTGGCCGCCGACGATCGCGGGCCGCTCGGTGCGGCTCGCGAACGCGATCATGCGCAGCACCGTTTCGGGTTCGAGCACGATGTCGTCGTCCATCAGCACGACGTAGGGCCAGTCCGGCCCCGACGTGGCCTCGTACATGCCGCGGGTGAAACCGCCGGCGCCGCCCAGATTGGGCTGGCGCAGGTAGTGCAGCTTGCCCCCGAACGACTCGCGCAATGCGGCGAACCCGTCGCGCGAGGCCACCGGATCGTTGCCCTGATCCACGACGTACACCGCCGACAGCGCGGCGAGGCATTCCGGGTCACCGGCGAGGGTGGTCAGCGTGACCATGCAGTCGTCGGCGCGGTTGTGCGTGCACATCACGACGACCGCCTCGCGCTCGCGTACCGAGCCCTGGACCTCCCAGCGCACGTCCGCGGCGACCATCGGCGCGGTCCCGGTGGTGAATTCCAGCCACAGCGCCCCGCCGTCGGCGAACTTGTCCAGCCGTACCCGCAGTTCCACCTCGCCGCCGGTGGAAAAGCGGGCACTGTCGACCGCACGCGACTTCCCCGCGCTGTCGGAGGCGAGCAGCCGCACCCGGCCCGCGCCCTCGACGGCGACGCGCACCGACACTTCGTCGATCCGGGTCCAGGACTGCCAGTAACTCGCAGGGAAACGGCCGAAATAGGCGTTCGTGGTGACGGTGGCGTGCGGATCGAGGACGAGCCGCGCGCGTTCCGCGACCGCCACCCCGCGCTCCACCCGGCAGTACAGCTCGCCGGGTTCCAGTTCGCGCGGCGGCGCGAAAAATGTGCGCTGGACAAATGATCTTTTACCCGTCACGGTTCTCGGCCTCCCCCGAAATGCAATTCCGGATTCCCGGTGAGCGGAAAATACCGCACCTGAGATCCGGATCACAGCCAAGGGTACGGCAGGGACGCGTGCGTGTTCAGGAATTGTCGCTTGTGGACACTGTGGGCGGCACCCTGGTGAGCTTGTCCGGGTTGGCGATGTCGTAGATCGCCACGACCCGGCCGTCGCGGATGGCCATCGTCTGCAGATGCGCGTCGAGGTCGAGGTAGGCGTCGTCGCCGCTGGGCGCGGGCGGCAGGTAGTAGCCGAGATCGCCGTTGACCAGCACCGGGCGGCCGGTGGCCAGCGCACCCGGCTGGTATTTCCCGAGCAGCCCCTGGAAGAAGCGGATGATCTTGTCGGCGCCGACCATGACCCGGCGCGTGGTGCGGGCCTTGCCGTTGGAATCGCCGATGAGTACCACGTCCGGGTGAAGCAGTTCGGTCACCGCCCGCACGTCACCCGCGAACAGCGCCTGCATGAACCGGTCGAGGATCTCCTGCTGCTCGGCCAGGCTCGCGCGTGGCGGCGGCTCCGCGTCCTTGAGCGCCTTGCGGCCGCGGGAGGCATGCTGCCGTGCCGTCTCCACCGTGACGCCCAGCGCCTCGGCGATCTCGCCGAAGGGCACCGAGAACGCGTCGTGCAGCACGAACGCGACCCGCTGCTCGGGGGTCAGCTTGTCCAGCACCACCATCGCCGCCATGCGCACGCCCTCGTCGCGGACGGCGGCCTCCAGCGGATCCTCCCCCTGCGCGCCGGCCAGCGGCGTGACCACCGGTTCGGGCAGCCACTCCCCCACGTAGCGCTCCCGCTGCACCGCGGCCGAGCGCAGCCGGTCGAGGCAGATCCGGCCGACGACGGTGGTCAGCCAGGCCTTGAGGTCGTTGATCCCGGCGCGCTTGTCCTCGGCCAGGCCCGCCAGCCGCAGCCAGGACTCCTGTACGGCGTCCTCCGCGTCGGACAGCGATCCGGTCAGCCGGTAGGCGACCGCGATCAGGTGCGGCCGGTGCCCGGTGAACTCGTCAACGAGGGCCATGGGACCAGACACTAGTATCGGTGCCGTGGCAGGTCGTATCCGGGAAAGTGACATCGCGGAGGTACGCCAGCGCAACCGGATCGACGAGGTCGTGGGTGACTATGTCGCCCTGCGCAACGCCGGGGGCGGGGCGCTGAAGGGACTGTGCCCGTTCCACGACGAGAAGACCCCGTCGTTCAACGTCCGGCCCACGCACGGCACCTTCCACTGCTTCGGCTGCGGCGAAGGTGGCGACGTCATCAAGTTCCTGATGAAGATCGACCACCTGCCGTTCGTCGAGGCCGTCGAGCGGCTGGCCGACCGCGTCGGCTTCCGGCTCACCTACGAGGGCGGCGGCGCCAGCGTCCAGCGCGACCGCGGCACGCGCACCCGCATGGTCGAGGCGCACAAGGCGGCGGCGGAGTTCTACGCCGAGCAGCTGCGCACGCCCGATGCCGAACTCGCGCGGACATATCTCAAGGAGCGCGGTTTCGACGAGGCCGCGGCGCAGCGTTTCGGCTGCGGATTCGCGCCCAGCGGCTGGGACAAGCTGACGAAGTTCCTGCTCAACCGCGGTTTCGAGATGTCGGAGCTGTTGAAGGCGCAGCTGATCAAGGAGGGCAGGCAGGGCCCGATCGACCGGTTCCACCGCAGGCTGGTGTGGCCGATCAAGGACCTCGGGGGCGACGTCGTCGGGTTCGGCGCGCGGCGGCTGTTCGACGACGATCCGATCCAGGCCAAGTACCTCAACACCAGCGAAAGCCCGATCTACAAGAAATCGCAGGTGCTCTTCGGGCTCGACCTGGCCAAACGCGAGATCGCGAAACGGCACCAGGTGGTCGTCGTCGAGGGCTACACCGACGTGATGGCGATGCACGCCGCGGGCGTGCCGACGGCGGTGGCCTCCTCGGGCACCGCGTTCGGCGAGGACCACATGAAGGTGCTGCGGCGGCTGCTGATGGACGACGACGCGTTCCGCGGCGAGGTGATCTTCACCTTCGACGGGGACGCGGCCGGGCAGAAGGCGGCGCTCAAGGCGTTCGAGGGTGAGCAGACGTTCGCGGGGCAGACCTACATCGCGGTCGCGCCGGATGGGATGGACCCGTGCGAGCTGCGGCTGGCGAAGGGTGACACGGCCGTGCGCGACCTGGTGGCGCGGCGCATCCCGCTGTTCGAGTTCGCGATCAAGAGCATCCTCAAGGAGTACGACCTCGATTCGGTCGACGGTCAGGTCGCCGCGTTGCAGCGCACGGTGCCACTGGTGGGGCGGATCAAGGACCGCGCGAAGCGGGACGGGTACGCGACGAAGCTGGCCTGGTGGGCGGGCTGGCAGGACGCCGACATGGTGGTGCGGCGGGTGCGCGCGTCCTCCGGGAAGACCGATCAGGTCAAGGTGGGACGGCGGGCGCCGGCGCAGAACGGTGCCGAAGCCGAGATCACCCGGCCGCAGCCGAAGGACCCGCGGTACATCGCGCAGCGCGAGGTGCTCAAGGCGGCGTTGCAGGAGCCCGCGCTGGCCGGGCCGGAGTACGACGCGCTGCCGGAGGACGCGTTCACACATCCGGCGTACGTGGCCGTGCACCGGGCCGTGCTCAAGGCGGGTGGCGCCGCGAGCGGGCTGACCGGGCCGGCCCTGATCGACGCCGCGGGTCAGCACATTCCACAGGAGACGGTGCGGCAGCTGCTGTCGGAGCTGGCTGTGGAACCCTTGCGCGCCAAGGGAGAAGCCGATGTGCGCTACATCGGCAGCATGATCGCGGCGGTGCAGGAGAACCTCGTCGGTCGGCAGGTCGCGGAGATCAAGTCGCGGCTGCAGCGGTTGTCGCCGATCGAGGCCGAGGAGGAGTACCGGGCGTTGTTCGGCGATCTGGTGGCGCTCGAGGAGTACCGGAAGGCACTCAAGGAGCAGGCGATCGGCGGGATGGACTGACGCGTGGGCTGGCTGCGACGGCTGCTTGGTGATCCACTTCCGGATGACTTTCCCGGTGAGCTGGCGCCAGGTGAGAACGCGCTCGCCGCGGCCGAGGTCGCCTACGGCGGGCATCTGGTCGTCACCGAGCTGGGGCTGTGGCTGCCGGAGGGCAGGCGCGCAGGGTGGCATCTGATCAGCAAAGCCGTGTGGCGTGAGGGAATTCTCACCGTCGTGGAGGCTTCGGAGATCGGGACCGCCGGCGCCGCGGTGCTGCTGGCCGACGCCGAGCCGGTGCGTTTCGCGTTGCCACGGCCGGGAAAGGTGCCGCAGATGGTGCGGCAGCGGGTCGACGGTTCGATCCGGGGGCGGCACCGGCACGAGCTGGCCGATGGTGGCGTGTGGTTCGTGCAGCGCAAGATCCCCGGACGCGATGGGACGGTGCTGCAGGCGCGCCCGGACCCGGGGGTATCGCTGGAGACGGTCTCGGCCATCGCCAGGGAGGCCGCGGAGAAGCTGGCGCCACCCGAGGCATAGCAGTACGCTCGTACTGTGTGGGATCCGGACGCGTATCTGGGCTATGCCGACCTGCGGGGACGGCCGTTTTATGACCTGATCGGCCGCATCGGCGCGCAAGCCCCGCGGCGCGTCGCCGACCTGGGCTGCGGCCCGGGGAACTTGACGGTTGACCTGCGCAAACGCTGGCCTGGCGCGGTTGTCGAGGCGTGCGACAGCTCTCCGGAGATGGTCGCGACCGCCCGCGCCGCGGGTATCGAGGCGGAGTTGCTGGACGTCCACGACTGGGCCCCGCGCGAGGACACGGACGTCGTCGTCACGAACGCCGTCCTGCAGTGGGTGCCCGGTCATCCGGAGTTGTTGCGCCGCTGGGTTTCCCAGCTGCCGGCGGGCGCCTGGCTGGCGATGCAGGTGCCCGGCAATTTCGGTGCGCCGTCGCATGCCCTGACCCGCTCACTGGCAGCGTCCCCGCGCTGGGCCGCGAAGGTCGGGCCTCTGCGCGCCGAGGAGTCGGTGCTGTCGCCGTCGGAATACGCGTCCCTCTTCGCCGACGCGGGTTGCCAGGTCGACGCCTGGGAGACGACGTACATGCAGCCGTTGAAGGGCGAGAACGCGGTCCTGGAGTGGATCACCGGCACAGCCCTGCGTCCAGTCCGCGCCGCCCTGGATGACGCCGACTGGACGGCCTTTCGCGCCGAGTTGGCACCGCTGCTGGCGGAGGCTTATCCCGCCCGGCCGGATGGCGTGACCTGGTTCCCTTTCCGGCGCATTTTCGCGGTGGCGAGGGTTTCCTGAAAAGCAAACAACCCCAGGCCTGAGACCTGGGGCTTCTGCTCCCCCGGCTGGACTCGAACCAGCAACCCTTCGGTTAACAGCCGAATGCTCTGCCAATTGAGCTACAGGGGAATGCTCGCCGTCGGCTGGGGATCACTCCCTGCCAACGAGAGAGAACTCTAGCGCATGGCCGGTAGCGCTCTGCGAGCACCCCCGGCACAAGGCGGCGGCCTCGTGGACAATGGGTGAACGGGCTGGATACCGGTGTAGGAGGCGTGGGCATGAGGATTTTCCTGCTAGGGGCGGCAGTCGGGTACGTCTTCGGGGCGAAGGCGGGCCGGGCGCGGTACGACCAGATCGTGCGCACGTACCGTAAGGTCGCGGACCACCCGATGGTGCAAGGCGCGGCCGGCGTCGTGCGCGCGAAGGTCGGTGAGAAGGTCGGTGACAGGGTGCCGTTTCTGCGCGGCCAGGCCCGCGACGGGCACCGCTCGGAACCGGCGGTCACGCAGGCCTGAAACGGCCGGCCGCCGCGGGTGTCACAGGGCGCCCGCGGCGGCGCACCCGAACACCCGCGGCCGCGACCACTCAGGGCAGCGGCACCCGGCACGCGTCGCCCGAGGTGAAGCCCTGGTCGGTCACTCCCAGTGCGTTGTACGTCCGGGCACGCGAGTTCTCCAGGGCGATCTGGTACGTCAGCTCGATCACGCCCTTCCGGCCGAACTCGCGCTCCAGCTCGGCCACCTGCTCGGACGTCACCTGTGGCGGGGTCGCGGTCATGGCGTCCGCGTAAGCGACCGCGAGGCGTTCCTGCGCACTGAACAGCGGCGAGGTCTCGTAGTCATCGATGTGCTTCAGGCGCTCGATGTCCAGCCCGTCCAACCGCTGCAGCATCGTCCCGAAGTCCACGCACCACGAGCATCCGAAGCGCACCGCGGTCCGGTACACGGCGATCTCCCGCACGTTCGCGGGCAGGGTCTTCGAGGCTCGTTCGGCGAGGGTCTCGTGCACACCGGCGGCACGCATCAGCGCGGGGTGGTGCGCCAGGACGGCGAACGGCTCGGGCACGGCGCCGAACCGGCGCCGGGCGAACCGGTACACCAACTTGGTCAGCAAACCGGCCTCGCTGGCGGGCACGGCGGGAATCCGGGGCATCGCATCCTCCTTCGGCTCTACGTTCACGAGGAGGACGAGACAGCCGTCAGCTTCGTGACAGCGTCCGCACGTCCCACACCCACACACCGTCGACGTACTGCGCGGGCTGGTTCAGCAGCAACTCGACTGTCGACTGCAGGGCACGCTGGTTCTGCCCGGGCGGCAGCACCACGACATCGGCCTCCCAGTACCGCAGGTCGGCCACCGCCTCGGCCCGGTCCTGGTCGGTCACCTCCGGGACATCCCCGTCGTCGCGCACCTGGTTCAGCAGCGTCGCCGTCGGCCGGTCCGGCGCGCCATACCGGCCGCGCTTGTCGTCCGGGCCGTTCGGGCCCACGAAGTACCCGCCGGCGAGCGGGAACCCGAGATCCGCGTGCACCTGCCAGTGCAGCGAGCTCGCGTCTCCCGGCCCGGTCAGCGGCACCGTCACCACCGAGCCCGAACCGACGTAGTCACGCCACGCACCGTCGGTGAAGAACGCCGGGATGTCCGGCCTGGAGATCGTCTTCAGCGGCGTCGGCGCGATCGGCAGCAGCACCGCGACCAGCGCGCCCAGCCACAGCCACCGCAACGGCAGCTCACGGTCCCGATAGGACGGTGCCGCCTGGAACACCTTCGCCGTCGCGATCGCGAGCAACGCGCCGATCGCCGGAATACAGGCGATCGCCAGCCGCGACTCCAGCAGCGAATCGAACAGCGGCAGGTTCGCCAGCAGCCGCCACGGGCCGGGAATGCCGGTCTCGGTGTGCGCGACGGTGATCTCCACCCCGAGGGAGAGCCACGCCATCACGAACATCGCGATCGCGATGCAACGCGCCAAGACGTTGCGCCACAACCAGATCGTCAGCACGACCATGAACACGATCAGTGGCCAGCCGAAGAACGCGTTCTCCTCGGTGCGGTTCATCGACACGTCCGCCGCGGCCGCCGCGTTGCCGGCGACCGACTCCGTGGCGAAGCGGGTGAACGCGGCGGTGTCGTTGCCGACCGGGCCGTGTTCGAGCGTCTGGTAGCTCTGCGGGCCGAAGAACTGGAACCACAGCGGGTAGATCACGATGGCCAGCGCCAGCACGCCACCCGTGGCGAGCCCGATCGCCATGGGGCGCACCATCTTCGCGACCTCACGTGGCCGGGACACGGTGTAGGCGATGGCGAACACCACGAACCCGAGCATCGTGATGAGCAGCGGCTCCTCGCCGAGGAACACCTGGTAGGCGATCATCAGCCCGAGGAAAATGCCGTCGCGCACGGGCCGTTCGCCGCGCGCGAGCTTGAACAGCCGCAGCACGATGAAGGGCAGCAGGAACAGTCCGACGAAGTTCGGGTGCGCGTTGCCGTGCGAGATCATCGGCGGGGCGAACCCACAGAACGCACCACCGATCGCGGCGGCCAGCCGGGAGCCGACCAGATGCCGCGAGAACACCCAGTACCAGGCCGCGGCGGTGCCGGCGAGGCCGCCGGTGAGCGCGATCGTCCACGTCACGGTCGGGCCGAACAGCTGCGTGATCGGTGACAGCGGGATGCCGAGGCCGAACATGGCCGTGTTGGCCATCAGGTTCACGCCGTCGGGATGGTTCTGCAGCGTGGACAGCAGCGGGTTCTCGAGGTGGAACACGGAGTGCGCGGTGACCGCGAAGAACCACTCCCACATGTTCTGGTCCTGCGCGCTGTTGTACAGGTAGCCGGTGCTGAGGTTGGTCCACAACCCGGCGTAGATGACGAACGCGGCCAGCGCGTAGCAGAGCACCACGAGGGTGTCGATGCGGTTCCACTTCGGCTGCTTCGGCTCGGCCGCCTGCACCGTCTCCGGAGCGTCCAGCAACGCGGTCAACTTCTTACCCTTACGGTTCGACAACGCGGGCGAAAAAGTAGACCACACCCGTCGCGGCGTGCCGCACGAGGAGCAGGAAAGGCCTGTTCACGACCACTTCGACCGGATCGATGGGGGTGATCATGGCCAGCGCGCGGATCATCACCGCGGTGGCCGCCGCGCCCTCCAGACCCTCCTCGTCCAGCCGCAGCACCGACTGGTGGATCACGTCGTCGACGACCAGCCGCGGATCGGGACTCAGCGGCGTGAAGTCGGCGTTGGCGCCGAACATCGTCCGCACGCCCAGCCCCTGCAACGCCGGCTTCAGTACCGCACGGGAGTCCAGCTTCACCTTCGGCATGGACAGCCGGACCTGGCGGTTCTTCTTCGCGGACAGCAGATCCAGCAGCCGCGACTCGTCCATTGTGGACTCCTGCTCGGCGAGATCACCGTCGGGCAGCAGAATCGTGGCGCTGACGCCCCCCGCGCCGGGCAGCTCCACCAGCTGCCAGCCGTCGCGCGCCGCGTAGCCCAGCTGCTCGGACACGTGCATCGTCGGCACCTGCCTCGTGCCGGCCGGGGCGTGGAAATCGGCGGGCTCGGTGCTGTTCTCGTCGAACTTGTGGAGCCACGCCACCTTCAGGTAGAGCGCGTTGACCAGGCTCGCGACGGTGTCCTCCTTGACCGACCCTGGCGGGAGCAGCTCGGGGATGAGGTCGTGGGTGGTCTCGGCGACGTCGGCGTTGATCATCCGGCATGCCTCACCGGGGTCGGTCACGAACGGTGCGGTTCTGACCCCGCCGTTCGGCCAGGCGGCCAGTTCGCCGAGGAAGTCCTCGTTCAGCGGCAGGTCCCGCCAGGCCCACAGGGTGTTGGCCACTTCGAGCACGGGCGTCTCGTGGCGGCCCTTCTCGACCAGTGTGGACGCGGCGCGCAGCAGCTCGGCCTGCTTGGTGACGTCGGCGTCGTCGCCCGCGAGCAGCCGGACCAGCTCGGCCGAGGCGTCGCCGCGGGTGGCCTGGCTGGTGAGGCCGAGCGCGCTGGCGATCGAGTAGGGCGAGAAGCACGAGTCACCGCTGCCCGACACGGCCCGGTGCAGGGCTAGGCAGAACCGGAGATGGTCTCGTTCGGGATGGCCCACCGGTCCGACGCTACCGCAAGATCAGGGCCGGCCCGTGTGCCAGGCATGCCAGGCGTGGGCCTGCGCGTCGGTCAGCGAGGCGACCTGATCGATAACCACGCGTAACCGGGCGGCGTCCCCGGAGGCGGTCTCCCAAGCCGGGTGGAACACCGTGTCCAGCGCTTCCGGCGCGCGTTTGACCAGTGCTTCGACCAGTTCGACCAGTATCTGGCGCTGACCTTCCTGCATGGCCAGCCGGCGCGGATCGCTCATCACGTAGCGCAACGCAAGGGCCTTGAGCAGGGCGACCTCGGCGGCGACCTGTTCGGGCACCTCGAGATCGGCTTCGTAGCGGGCGAGTGGCCCCTCCCCGTGCGCGGCGCGGGTGCTGGTGACCGCGGCCGAGGCGAAGCGGCCAACGAGTTCGCTGGTCAGCCGCTTGAGCGCGACGTGACCGCGCAGCGAGCCGTCGTATGCGGCCGCGTCGGCGACCGCGGGCAGCGTGAGCAGCTCCCGCGCGGCGGCCTCCAGCGCGGACACCGACTGGTCGCAGAAGTGCTTGGCGGCCAGTTCGGCGACCGCGGCGCGTTCCTCGCTGTCGGCGAGCACCCGCAGCGTGAGGCGGCCGGCGAGCACCCCGTCCTCGACGTCGTGCACCGAGTAGGCCACGTCGTCGGCCCAGTCCATGATCTGCGCTTCGAGGCATCTGCGGCGGTCGGGGGCGCCCGCGCGCATCCACGTGAAGATCTCCAGATCGTCGTCGTACACGCCGAACTTGACCTGCCCCGGCTCGCGGCGCCAGGGGTATTTGGTGGCCGCGTCCAGGCAGGCGCGGGTGAGGTTCAGGCCGACGGGATCCAGCTTCGGTTCCAGACGGGTGAGGATGCGCAGCGTCTGCGCGTTGCCCTCGAAACCGCCACAGGTGTCCGCGACGCTGTTGAGCGCCTGCTCCCCGTTGTGACCGAACGGCGGATGCCCGATGTCGTGCGCGAGACCCGCCGTGTCGGCGAGATCGGGATCGGCGCCCAGCTCCTCGGCGATGCCACGGCCGATCTGCGCGACCTCGAGCGAATGCGTCAGCCGCGTCCTGGGCACACCGGTGACCTCGGTGCCCTCCCCCGGCCCCACGACCTGTGTCTTGCCCGCGAGCCGGCGCAGCGCCGCCGAATGCAGCACCCGGGCGCGGTCCCGCGCGAACTCGCTACGCCCGTCTCCGCGCGCCCCGGGCAGCGCCGCGCCCTTGGGCCGCTCCGCGACGCGGCGCTCGCGGTCCTTCTCGCCGTACACCCCGCCACCCTAACCGGGCGGACCGACATTTTCCGCTGGTCAGGCTCAGCCCAGCCCGGTGCCGCCGATGTCGTCGGCGGGCGTGTCGGTCAGCCGGTAGAACAGCAGTGCGCCCGTCTCGCGGTAGATGTACATCGCCTGGGTTTCGCGGGTCTGCACGATCGGGCCACTGTGCGTCGGCGAGGTCCAGGCCTCGATGCCCACGTCGTTGGCCATCGTGCGGGCGCGCAGCGAATGCCACGGATCGCTGACCACCACCGCCGTGTGCCAGCCGTGTTTCGCGACCTCGGTGGCGACCGCCTGCAGGCTGCCGAGGGTGTCCCGGCCCTCCCCCACGGCCAGCGTCGCCGACTCCGGCACACCCTCCTCGTTGAGCCACTTCGCACCGGCCGAGGCCTCGGTGTAGGCATCGCCCGCCTTGTTGCCGCCGGCGGTGACGATGACCTTCGCGACGCCCTCGTCGTACAGCTGCTGGGCGTGCCGCAGCCGCGCCTGGAAGATCGGCGACGGTTTGCCGTTGTACTGCGCCGCACCGAGCACCACGATCACGTCGGCCTTCGAGCGGTCGTCGGTCCTGGCCACCTGCCACACCCGGAACGCGGTCCCGCCGAGCACGAGCGCGACGATCAGCACCGCGCCGAACACGAAGCGGCGAAGCCAGCTGTGCTTGCGTTTCCCCATCGCGCCCATCCTTACATGCGCGCGGAACGCGCGACTCGGGCGCACGGAAGGCTCGACTCGCGGGGTTAGAGCCAGCCCTGGTCCTCGGCGAGGCGGATGGCTTCGGCGCGGGTGCGGGCGCCCGTCTTGCCGATGGCGGCCGAGAGGTGGTTGCGGACCGTGCCCTCCGACAGGTGCAGCCGGCGTGCCACATCGGCCACCGTGCCGCCGTCACTGGCCGCGCGCAGCACCTCGTGTTCCCGCGCCGTCAGTGGGCTCGCACCGGTCGCCAGCGATTCCGCGGCCAGCGCGGGATCGACCACGCGCAACCCGTTCGACACCCGCCGCACCGCGTCGACCAGCTGCTCGGGCGGCGAGTCCTTCACCACGAAACCCGTGGCGCCCGCCGCCATCGCCCGCGCGAGGTAGCCCGGCCTGCCGAACGTCGTGCACACGATGATCCGGCACGACGGCAGCGCGGCATGCAGTTCCGCGGCCGCCGCGAGCCCGTCCTTGCCGGGCATCTGCACGTCCAGCAGCGCCACGTCCGGGCTCGATTCCTTCGCCGCCGCAAGCACTTCGTCCCCCGAACCGACCTGCGCGACCACCTCGATATCGGACTCCAGCCCCAGCACGGTCGCCAGCGCGCCGCGCACCATCGCCTGGTCGTCCGCCAGCAGCACCCTGATCACGACACCGCCTCCAGCGCGGGCTTCACCTCGGCCCGCAGCACGAAACCACCGCCGGCCCGCGATTCCGCCCGCAACGTGCCGCCCACACCGTCGAGCCGTTCCGCGAGTCCCCGCAAACCGTTGCCGCACACGCCTTCCGGCGCACCGGCCCCGTCGTCCTCGATCTCCATCCACGTCCTGCCCAGGCGCACCTTCACGTGTTTGGCGCCGGAATGCCGCAGCACGTTCGTGACCGCCTCCCGCAGCACGTAGCCGAACGTCTGCTGCAGATCCGGCCGCACGTTGTCCACCGCGTGCGGCAGATCCGCGTCGATCTCGGCGGCCCGCAACGCCGCCCGCGCCCCCACCACCTCCGCGGACAGCGACACCTCGCGGTACTCCGACACCGTCGCACGCACGTCGCTCAAAGCGCTGCGGGACAACGACTCCACCTCCCGGATCTCGGTGACCGCGCGCCCGGCGTCGCCCCCGGTCTCCAGCACGCGGCGCGCCAGCCCCGCCTTGACGGTGATCGTGGTCAGGCTGTGGCCGAGGATGTCGTGCAGATCCCGCGCCAGCCGCTCGCGTTCCGCAGTGACCGCGAGGGTGGCGATCTCGCTTTGCGCCGCCCGCAGGCTGCGCACCGTGAACAGCAGGCGCCCCATGAAGAACAGCGCCGCGGTCACGCCGATGACGGTGGTGAAGTCCCCGCGGGTGCCGTGCGCGCCGACGCCCAGCACCAGCAACACGCCCATCGCGACCACCGACGTGCCGTCCAGCAGCAGCACCCACCGCGTCGGCAGCCCGAGCGCGATCATCGCCAGCGCGTACAGCAGCACGTACACGCTGCCCTCGTGCATGACCAGCACGATCACCCAGCCGATCGCGAGCATTCCCCCGCTGAACGCCACTTTCGCCGCCATCGCGCCGGACCGGAACAGCACGAGCGGGAAGAACGCGTAGCAGCCGCCGTAAACGACCAGCAACACCAGCGCCGGCACGCCGCGCGCCACCCCCACCTGGCCGGTGACGACATCCTGGACGGTCGGCACGATGACCGGAAGCAGGAACAGCACCGCGATTATCGGCCAGTTCGCGCCGAACCGGCGGCGGTCCGGGTCCGCGAACCCGCCCCGCCAGCCGCCGGTATCCCCATTCACGTCGTTTCCCCTCGTCAAGCCCGCGCCGAATCCTTACGGTAGCGCCGGATCACCGCGACGGAGAGCACCGCCGCCCAGATGGCGAGCATGAGCACGTCCCTGCCGAGGGTGCTGCTCGCCCCGCCGGGGACGGCGCCGCGGCCGATCTCGCCCATCCAGTAGCTCGGCAGCACGTGCGCGACGTTCAGCAGCCACTGCGGCATCGAGTCCACCGGGATGAAGATCCCGCCCACCAGCGCCATCGGCAACATCACCAGCTGCGTGATCGGCTGGGTCGAGTCGGCGGTGCCGATCTGCCCGATCAGCAGCCCGATCAGCGCGAACGGGATCGCGGCAAGCCACACCCCCAGCGTCACCCGCACCCAGCCCTCGCCGCTGAGCGACACGCCTTCGACGACCGCGCCGACGACCGGCACCAGCAGTGCGGGCGCCAGCGCGAGCGTCATGCCCGTCGCGGCCTTCGCGGTGAGGTAGCCGCTGCCCGAGAGCGGCGTCAGCCGCAGCTGCCGCTGCCAGCCAGCCTTGCGTTCCAGCGCGACCCTGGTGCCGGTGAACAACGCCGCCGCCATCGCGCCGAAGGAGGTCATGCCCACCATCAGCGTCGCCTTCGTGGCCTCGTCCTTGCCCCACAAACCCACGTACAGCAGGAAAAGCAGCACCGGGAAGGCGACCGTGAAGATCATGAACCGGGGCGAGCGCAGCACCCGCCGGATCTCCAGTGCCAGGAATCTGACGCTCATCGCTCGTTCTCCTCGTCCGCGGTCAGGGAAAGGAACGCGCCTTCGAGGCCGACCGCGGTGATCTCGATGTCGCGTGCGGCCGGGTACGCGCTCAGCAGCGCGCGCAGGGTCGCGTCGGAGTCGTTGCTGGACACCGCGATCCGCTCACCGCGGACCTGGTACTCGGTGACGCCGGGCAGTGCCGCGATCGCTGTCGTCGTCGCCCCCGGCGCGACGGCGCGGAGCGTGCGGCCCCCGGCCAGCGCGCGCACCTGCGCGACCGACCCGTCGGCGACGATCCGGCCGCCGCGCATCAGCACCACCCGGTCCGCGAACTCCTCGGCCTCTTCCAGGTAGTGCGTCGCGAACAGCACGGTGCGGCCGGTGTCGGTGAAGTCCTGCATGGACCGCCAGAACTCGCGGCGGCTGCCCACGTCCATCGCCGC
>Ga0164243_10004663_pt1 | contig 21356 bp, 16 predicted proteins | sample OricompcompostOP_FD_108781 | JGI IMG/M metagenome (GOLD analysis project Ga0164243, IMG submission 108781) | Organic Plus compost microbial communities from Emeryville, California, USA - Original compost - Organic plus compost (OP) | ecosystem: Engineered > Solid waste > Mixed feedstock >...
ACCGCCTTCATCAGGCCGATGTTGCCTTCCTGGATCAGGTCGAGGAACTGCAGGCCGCGGTTGGTGTACTTCTTGGCGATGGAGATCACCAGCCGCAGGTTGGCCTCGATCATCTCCTTCTTGGCCTCGCGCGAGTTGGCCTCGCCCTGGTTCATGCGGCGGTTGATTTCCTTCAGCTCGGTCAGCGGCACCACCACCTGCGCCTGGATGTCGATGAGCTGCTGCTGCAGCTCCTGCACCGGCGGGATGTTGCGCTCCATCACCGCGCTCCAGGACTTGCCGGCGGCGGACTGCTTCTCGATCCACTTGAGGTTCAGCAGGTTGGAGGCGACCTTGTTGCCGTTCCTGTCCACGCCCGAGAACTCGGCGATGAACTGCTCCTGCGGGTAGCCGCACTTGTCCACGATGATGCGGCGCAGCTCGCGCTCCTTCTTGCGCACCTCGTCCACCTGCGTACGCACCATGTCGCACAGCTTCTCGATGGTGCGCGCGGTGAAGCGGATGGTCATCAACTCTTCCGACAGGGCGTGCTGCGCCTTGACGTAAGCCGGCGTGCCGTAGCCTTCCTTGTCGTAGATCCTGTGGACCTTCTCGAACAGGTCGGCGATGCGGTCGAAGCGCGCGAGCGCCTCGTTCTTCATCTCCTCGAGCTTCTTGGTCAGCGCCTTGGAGCCGCCGTTGCCGTCGTCGTCGTCCTCGGCGTCGAACTCGTCGTAGTCCTCCTCGGCCACGTAGTCGTCGGCCTCGTTGGGGTTGGAGAAGCCGTCCACGATGGTGGAGATGACGACCTTGCCCTCGCGGATCTCGCCGGCCATCTTCAGGATCTCGGCGATGGTCGCGGGCGAGGCGCTGATGGCCTCCATCATGTCCTGCAGGCCGCCCTCGATGCGCTTGGCGATCTCGATCTCGCCCTCGCGCGTGAGCAGCTCCACCGTGCCCATCTCGCGCATGTACATGCGCACCGGGTCGGTGGTGCGGCCGAACTCGCTGTCCACGGTGGACAGGGCGGCCTCGGCTTCCTCTTCCGCCTCTTCCACCGTGGTGGCGGTGGGCGCGGTGTTGTTCAGCAGCAGGGTCTCGGCGTCGGGCGTCTGCTCGTACACGGCCACGCCCAGGTCGCCCAGCATGGCGACCACGACTTCCATCGTCTCGGCATCGACCAGCTTGTCGGGCAGGTGGTCGGAGATCTCGCCCTGCGTCAGGTAGCCGCGCGTCTTGCCCAGCGTGATCAGCGCCTTCAGGCGCTGGCGGCGCTTGGCCATGTCCTCTTCGCTGAGCACGGTCTCGTCGAGGCCGAACTCCTTCATCAAGGCCCGTTCCTTGGCCTTGCTGATCTTCATGCGCAGGGGCTTGGCCTTCTCGGCTGTGGCGGCCTCGGCGGCCGGCGCCGGTTCTTCCTCGGCGAATTCGGCCTCGACGTCGGAGAAGTCCTCCTCGTCGACCTCGGGCTTGCCCTTGGCGGCGTCGGTCTTCGGCTTGCGGCCGCGCTTGGCGCCGCCGGCGGCGGGCTTGGTGGCGCCCTCGGCCTTGGGCGGGCGGCCGGGCTTCTTCTTGGCGGGAGCGGTGGCGGTGGCGGCGTCGGCAACGGCTGCTGCGGCGGCGGCCTTCCTGGTTTCAGCGTCGGGAGTTTTCTTGGTCACGGTCTTGGACTTGGCGGCGGGGGCCGTCTTGGCGGTTCCTGCTGCCGGCCGGGCCGCCGCCTTGGTGGCGGTGGAGGCCGCGGTCTTGGCGGACTTGGCGGCTGGCTTGGCAGCGCTCTTGGCGGGTGACGTGGCTGCTGGCTTCTTGGAACTCGGCATAGAACCTCTCGGAACAAGAAAACGGGCGAACGAACGGAACACGGGCGCCTGAAGCACCGGGCATGCAGGAATGATTCAACTGGGGCCGGAAAGCGCGCACGCAAGCGGCGAGGCCGCGGGCGCACCGTCCGCAGGGCAAGATGGGTGGGCGAACATTTGGTGTGCGGTCCTTGCGGTGATCCTCCCGGGGGTGCCGGGAGGGGCCCTGATCCCTGCTGCTGGGATGCTGCGTCCTGCTTGGACGCCGGGCCGGGCCGGAGGTGCCGCTGTCGCTCTTGCCGGTTGCGAAGCCTTACATTATAGCGCGCTGCAGCGCAAGAGGGGGATTTTCATGGCTGGCGGCGCAGCCGGTGGCGCAGCTCCAGCCGGCGCCGCTCCAGCGCCTTGTAGCGCTCCAGCGCCTGCGGGTCGCTGCCCACCGTGGCCAATACCGCCGTCTGCTCGGCCTTGAGCCGCTCGTCGAGCATGAAGTCCAGCACGTTGCGCAGCTCGGCCAGGGCCTCCTCGGCCGGCGCCTCGCCGTCCTCGGCCGTGAACTGCGGCCCGGCGGCCAGCCGCTCGACCAGCGGCTCGAAGGGCTGCCCGCGCAGCCCCTCGCGCAGGGCTGCGAAGGGCTGGATGCCGTGCTCGTGCACCTGGCCGTCCAGCCAGGTGAAGAACTCGCCGTGCGCGCCGGGCAGGGCGCACAGCAGGGCGTGCATCTCGTGCGACAGCGCCTCCCACTCCTGCGGATGGGCCAGCAGCAGGCGTAGCGCCACGTCGGCGCGCGAGGGCGGCTGGCCGCGCCCGCGCAGGGCCGGGGGCGGCGGCGCTGCCCTGCGCTGCGACGAGGAGCCGAACGGCCGCGGGCGCGCGTCGTGCCGATGCCGGTCGTCGGGCGCCGGCGCCGCCGCCGCGGGGCGCGCCCCGCCGGCGCCGGCGGACCAGAGCTGCCCCAGCTCGCGCGCGTCCAGCTGCACCAGCTCGGCCAGTTCGCCCAGCATCTGCCGCTTGAGCGCGCCGTCGGGCAGCGCCGTCCACAGCGGCCGCGCGTTGGCGGCCAGGTGGGCGCGGCCCTCGGCGGTGGCGAGGTCGCAGCCCTCGCGCGCCGACTCGACCAGGAAGCGCGACAGCGGGATCGCCTCGCCGACGAAGCGGGCGAAGGCCTCGGCGCCGTGCTCGCGGATGAAGCTGTCCGGATCGTGCTCGGGCGGCAGGAACAGGAACTTGACGCTGCGCACGTCGGTGGCGAAGGGCAGGGCGGCGTCCAGCGCCTTGCGCGCGGCGCGGCGGCCCGCGTCGTCGCCGTCGAAGCTGAACACCACCGCGTCGGTGAAGCGGAACAGCTTCTGCACGTGGTCCGCGGTGCAGGCCGTGCCCAGCGTGGCCACCGCGTTGGGAAAGCCCAGCTGCGCCAGCGCCACCACGTCCATGTAGCCCTCGGTCACCAGCGCGTAGCCCTTGTCGCGCAGCGCGGCGCGGGCCTCGAACAGGCCGTACAGCTCGCGGCCCTTGCTGAACACCGGCGTTTCGGGCGAGTTCAGGTACTTGGGCTTCTCGTCGCCCAGCACGCGGCCGCCGAAGCCGATGCACTCGCCCTTGACGTTGCGGATCGGGAACATGATCCGGTCGCGGAAGCGGTCGTAGCGCCGGCCTTCCTCTTCCTCGCTCACGATGACCAGGCCGCTCTCGGCCAGCAGCGGGTCGTCGTAGGCGGGGAACACGCTGGCCAGCGCGCGCCAGCCCTCGGGCGCGTAGCCCAGCCCGAAGTCGCGCGCCACCGCGCCCGACAGGCCGCGGCCCTTGAGGTACTCGACGGCGCGGGGCGAGGTCTTCAGGTGCCTGCGGTAGGCCTCGCCGGCCTTCTCCAGCACGTCGGTCAGCGTGGCCTGCTTCTGGCGCGCGGCGGCGGCGCGCTCGCGCTCGGCGGGGCTGGCGTCGTCCTCCGGCACCTGCATGCCGAGCTGGCCGGCCAGGTCCTGCACCGCCTCGCGGAAGCCCATGCCCGTGTGCTCCATCAGGAAGCCGATGGCGTTGCCGTGCGCCCCGCAGCCGAAGCAGTGATAGAACTGCTTGGTCGGGCTGACGGAGAAGGAGGGCGACTTCTCGCCGTGGAAGGGGCACAGCCCCATGAAGTTGGCGCCGCCCTTCTTGAGCTGCACGTAGCGGCCGACGATCTCGACGATGTCGGCGCGGGCGATGAGCTCCTGGATGAAGGTCTGGGGGATCGCCATGGCGGCGCGGGCGGGCAGGCAGAAGGGGCGGTCGATGATACGCAAGGCTCTCCTACGCCGGCGCGCGCGGGTGCGGCGGCATACTGCCGGCCACCATGCCCGACCGTTCCACGCCGACCGATGCGCCCGCGTCCGCCGCGGCCGACGGCGCCACGCTCTGGCGCAACCCGCCCGGCTTCATGTGGCAGGCCGTCAAGGAGTTCCGCGCCAACCAGGGGCTGCTGCTGGCCGGGGCGGTGGCCTACTACGCGCTGCTGTCCATCGTGCCGCTGCTGATCCTGAGCGTGATCGCGCTGTCGCACGTGCTGCCGCAGGACCTCCTGCTGTCCACCATCGGCCGCTACCTCGCCTGGCTGCTGCCGGGCCAGTCGGACGCGGTGGTGCACGAGCTGGCGAACTTCCTCGACCACCGCGACCTCATGGGGCCGGTGCTGCTGGTGACGATGGTGTTCTTCAGCTCCCTGGCCTTCACGGTGCTGGAGAGCGCGATGGCGATGATCTTCCACCACCGCAAGGCGACGCACGGGCGGCACGTGCTGGTGTCGGTCGTCATGCCCTACCTCTACATCCTGTGCCTGTGCTTCGGGCTGCTGCTGGTCACCCTGGTGTCGGGCGCGCTGCAGCTGATCGGGCAGGAGCAGGTGGAGCTGCTGGGCCGCAGCTGGTCGCTCAGCGGCGTCTCGGGGGTGCTGCTCTACCTGCTGGGGCTGGCCGGCGAGATCTTCATGCTCACCTCCCTCTACCTCGTGATGCCGGTGGGGCGCCTGTCGTTCCGCCATGCGCTGATCGGCGGCGTGACGGCGGCGCTGCTGTGGGAGCTGACGCGCCGTGTGCTGGTCTGGTACTTCTCGACCCTGTCGCAGGTCAACGTGGTCTACGGCTCGCTCACCACGGCGATCGTGGTGCTGCTGAGCCTGGAGATCGCCGCCACGCTGGTGCTCTTCGGCGCCCAGGTGATCGCCCGCCACGAGCGCCTGGCGCGGCGCACGCTGGTGAGGAAGGCGTCCCTGTAGCACTCACCCCGCGGCCGCCGCGGCCCGCCGGAAGCGGCTCGGCGGCGCGCCGGTGCGCTTGCGCATGAGGCGGCGCAGGGCCGTCGCGTCCTCGTAGCCGACCTGCGCCGCGATCTGCTCGATGCTCAGCCGGCTGCCTTCGAGCAGGGCGCGGGCCCGGTGCAGCCGCACCTGCTGCACCAGCGCCAGCGTGCCGTGGCCCGTGGCCGCGCGCACCTGGCGCGAGAGGGTGCGCGGCGACATGGCGAACGCGCTGGCCAGCGCCGCGACGCCGGGCGGCGTCGGCAGGGCGGCCTCGATGTGGGCGCTCAGGCGCCGGATCAGCTCGTGGCCGCCGGCCATCAGCGCCGGCATCACGTAGGGTGCCTGCGCCTGCCGTCCGTCGATCAGCAGCACGCGGCCGACGGCCTCGGCCAGCGGGGCGCCGCAGCGCTGGCGCAGCAGGTGCAGCATCAGGTCGGCCTGCGCGAAGGCGGCGCCGGCGGTGTGCAGCGGCCCGTCGCTGCAGACCATGCGGTCCGCATCGACCGTGCAGTCGGGCTCGATGCCGCGCAGCGTGGCGGCCAGCCACCAGGTGGTGGTCACCCGGCGCGCCTTCAGCAGGCCGGCCGCCTGCAGCAGGAACACGGCCGAGCAGCCGGCGGCCACGGCGCCGCCGTTCGCCGCGTGGCGTGCCAGCGCCCGTGCCGCCTGCCGGGCGTCGTCGCCGGCCAGCCGCCGGGCCAGGTCCTCGGCGCGGCGCATGCCCAGGCCCGGCACCACCCACACCGAGCCGTCCCGGCGCGCGGCGGCCGTGCCCTGCCGCGGCAGCGGCGCGGCCTGCACCGTCATGCCGTTGCCCAGCCGCACCGCGCCGCCGCCCGGCGCGACCACGCGCCAGCGCGGCTGTGGCGCGCCCAGGCCCGGGGCCAGCGCGGCGGCCGCGTCGAGCATGTCGAGCGTGGCCGACACGGCGCTGCCGTAGCTGTCGGGCAGCAGCAGCACGGTGAAGTCATGCATGGCTGAAAAAGCTTGAAATGGGATGAATCGGACACTCGAAGTGTAGGGCGCCCCGGCGTTCAATCGGGGCCTTCATTCACGGAGCCCACCCGATGCCCTCACGCCAGATCCGCCCGCAGGCGGACGATCCGCTCGACGACTTCGTGCCGCGCCGCATCGCGCTGGACGGCGAGACGAAGACGGTCCACGTCGCGGGCAGCGGCCCGGCCGTGGTCGTGATGGCCGAGATGCCCGGCATCAGCCCCGAGGTGACGCGCTTCGCGCGCTGGGTGCGGGACGCCGGCTTCACGGTCTACATGCCCTCGCTGTTCGGCCGCGACGGCGCGGTGCCCGGCGCGCAGGAGGGCAGGGAGGTGTTCCGGCGGGCCTGCGTCAGCGCCGAGTTCCGCGCGCTGGGCGGCGGACGCGCCAGCCCGGTGACGCACTGGCTGCGCGCGCTGGCGCGGCTGGCGCACGGCGAATGCGGCGGGCCGGGCGTGGGCGCCATCGGCATGTGCTTCACCGGCAACTTCGCGCTCGCCATGATGCTGGAGCCGGCCGTGCTGGCGCCGGTGCTGTCGCAGCCCTCGCTGCCGCTGGACGAGCCCGGCGGCATCGAGATGGCGCCCGACGAGCTGGCTGCGGTGCGCGAGCGCCTGGAGCGGGAGGACCTGACCGTGCGCGCCTACCGCTTCGAGGGCGACCGCTTCTGCCGGGCCGAGCGCTTCGCCGCCTATGCCCAGGCGCTCGGGCCCCGCTTCGTGGCGCGTGTGCTGCCGGACGGCGCGGCGCGCCGCGAGGGGCTCGCGCCCTTCTTCGAGCAGGTGGTCGCTTCCCCGCACAGCGTGGTGACGGCCCACCTGATCGACGAGGCGGGCCAGCCCACGGTGGCCGCGCGCGACGAGATCCTGGCCTTCTTCGCCCGGCGGTTGATGCCGCCGGCCGGCGGGCAGGATTGATCCGTGCCTGCCCGGGCGCTCAGCGCGGCGCCAGGCGGATCGCGCCGTCCAGGCGGATCACCTCGCCGTTGAGCATGTCGTTCTCGATGATGTGCTTCGCCAGCTTGGCGTAGTCCGCCGGCGTCCCCAGCCGCGAGGGGAAGGGCACGCTGGCGGCCAGCGCGTCCTGCACCTCCTGCGGCATGCCGAACAGCATCGGTGTGCCGAAGATGCCGGGGGCGATGGTCATGTTGCGGATGCCGTTCCTGGCCAGGTCGCGGGCGATGGGCAGCGTCATGCCCACCACGCCGCCCTTGGAGGCGCTGTACGCGGCCTGGCCGATCTGGCCGTCGTAGGCCGCGACCGAGGCGGTGGAGATCAGCACCCCGCGCTCGCCGGTGGGCTCGGGCTCGTTCTTCGCCATGGCGTCGGCCGCCAGGCGGATCATGTTGAAGCTGCCCAGCAGGTTCACGCGCAGCGTCTTCTCGAACACGGCCAGCGCGTGCGGGCCGTTCTTTCCCACCGTCTTCTCGGCCGGGGCGATGCCGGCGCAGTTGACCAGCCCCACCAGCTTGCCCAGCGACAGCGCCGCCGCCACTGCCGCCTGGCCGTCGGCTTCCTGGCTCACGTCGCACTTGACGAAGCGGGCGCCGATCTCCTGGGCGACGGCCTCGCCCTTGTCGACCTGCATGTCGGCGATGACCACCTTGCCGCCGGCCGCGGCCAGCATGCGGGCCGTGCCTTCGCCCAGGCCCGAGGCGCCGCCGGTGACGATGAAAACCTTGCCTTCGATCTGCATGGAAGTCTCTCTCTTGCGTGATGGTTTCGATGAAAGAAACGCATCATAGAGAAGCCCTCCCGCAGGCTTCGCCAAAAAAAAGCCCCGTCGCGAGGACGGGGCCTGAATGGATCCGTAGGACCCAAGGAGACAACTTGTCGGTTGTGCAGCCGGCCGGGTGGTGGTCGCCGGGGCCGGCTGGCCGGGATCAGCGCTTGGCCTTGCCGGCGGCCGTCTTGGCGGCGGCGACGGCTTGCGACTGGACGGCGTTGAAGTTGGCTTCGGCCACGTCGGAAGCCTGCTTGACGGCCTTCTGGACGGACTCGAACGCGTTGTTGGCGGCGGCCACGGCGCTCTTCATCAGGGCGACGCCGGTTTCGGAGCCGGCCGGGGCGTTCTTGGCGGCGCTGTCGACCAGGTTCACGAAAGCCTGCTGGGCTTCGGCGGCCTTGACTTCGAAGGCCTTGCTGAATTCGGCGCTGGTGCCTTGGGCGATTTCATACAGGTGACGGCTGTAGGAAGCGGTCTTCTCGGCCAGGGGCTGCAGCAGGCCGGCCTGCAGGGCCAGCAGCTCTTGCGCGTCCTTGGCGCTGAGCACGGCCTGGGCCGTTTCGGCGGCTTCGCTCAGGGCGGCCTTGGAAGCCTGCACGTTCAGTTCGACGATCTTCTCGACGCCTTCGAAGGCCTTGGTGGTCAGGCCGAACAGGATTTCGACGTTGGCCTTTTGGGCGGCGATCAGTTGGTCAGCGGTCAGAGCCATGTTCAATTCTCCAGAGGTAGGTGGATGGGCGCTGCTCTTTTTGTTGCAGTGCAGCATGAATCGAAGTATGGCATCGGGGATTTCCCTCTACAAGTCCTTTTTGCTGCATTGCAGCAAGATTAGAGGCGCCTGCCTAACGCCGGGGCCTAACACGCCGGGGCGACAGGGCGGCCGCCGGCGCCTGGGCAGAATCGGCCGCATGAGCGCATCACGACCCACGCCGCAGGCCCGCGGGAGCTACCCCGTCTTCCGCACCATCACCACCCGCTGGATGGACAACGACCTGTACGGGCACGTCAACAACGTCGTCTACTACAGCTGGTTCGACACGGCGGTCAACGCGTACCTGATCGAGCAGGGCGCGCTGGACATCCACCACGGCGCCACGGTGGGCTTCGTGGTGGAGACGCAGTGCAATTATTTCGCGCCGCTGGCCTTCCCGCAGACGGTGGAGGCGGGCATCCGGGTGGCCGAGGCGGGGCGCTCCAGCGTGCGCTACGAGGTCGGCCTGTTCGCCGCCGGCGCGCCGCAGGCGGCGGCGCAGGGGCATTTCGTCCATGTGTACGTGGACCGCGCCACGCAGCGCCCCGTGCCCCTGCCGGATGCGCTGCGGCGCGTCGTACAGGCACTCACATCTTCTTCATCGCCTTGATGTCGGCCTTGCCCTTGGCCTCCACGGCCTTGGCTTCCTTCTGGCAGGCGTTCTTGGCGTCGCCCTGCATGTCGTCGCACTTCTCCTTGGCGACCTCGTAGTCGGCCTTGACCTTCTCCTCGGCGACCTTGCGGGCGTGCGAGTCGCTGGGCTTGTATTGCTGCTCCAGCTCGGCCTTGGCCACGTTCTCCTGGCCCTTGGCCTGCTTCTCGCACACGTCCTTGGCGTTGTCCTTGAGCGTGTCGCACTGGGCCTTGGCCGACTTGTAGTCGGCCTCGATCTTGTCCTTGGCGGCCTTGTATTCCTCGCGCGTCATGGCGTTCGCGGCCTGCGTGCCGGCGAAGCAGACGGAGGCGATGGCCATCATGAGCAGGTGCTGTCTCGTGGTCATGGTCGGCGTCCTCCTTGCGTTCAGTACTTCTCGAACCACAGGGCGGCGGGCGTGCGGCCCTCGGCGTTTTCCCATTCCTTGACCTGCTTCTCGGCCTCGTCGCGGCTGATGCCGTGGCGTTCCTGGATCTTGCCCAGGAGCTGGTCGCGCTTGCCGGCGACGACGTCGAAGTCGTCGTCCGTCAGCTTGCCCCACTGCTCCTTGATCTTGCCCTTGAGCTGCTTCCAGTTGCCTTCGATGGTGTCCTTGTTCATGCCGAACTCCTTTGCTTGAAACATCCGGCGGTCTATGCGCTGCGCCCCGTTGCGCAGGGCGCCTTGCCGCCGTGGGATCCAGTCTGGTGTGCGGGCGAAAACGGGCCGGTAGGACGCCCCGGCGAGGCCCCGTAGGCGCGGGCCGACGGGCTTCGTGATAATGGCTGCGACACCCCTTTTCGCCCGAGACAACGCCCGAGCCGCCCGGCGGCGCCGCACCATGATCATCACCAGCCTCCTGGACACCGACCTGTACAAGTTCACGATGATGCAGGTGGTGCTGCACCACTTCCCGGGCGCCAAGGTGGAGTACCGCTTCAAGTGCCGCAACCCCGGCATCAACCTGGCGCGCTTCGCCTCCGAGATCCGCGAGGAGGTGCGCGGGCTGTGCCAGCTGCGCTTCAAGGAGGCTGAGCTCTCCTACCTGCGCTCCATGCGCTTCATCAAGAGCGACTTCGTCGACTTCCTGGGCCTGTTCCAGCTCAACGAGAAGTACATCGACATCGTTCCCCAGGCCAGCGGCGAGCTGGAGATCAGCATCCGCGGCCCCTGGCTGCACACCATCCTGTTCGAGATCCCGGTGCTGGCGATCGTCAACGAGGTGTACTTCCGCAACACGCAGCCGCAGCCCGACCTGGCCGAGGGCCGCCGGCGGCTGGAGGCCAAGATCGAGCAGCTCCAGGGCGAGGGGCTGGAGGACCTGAAGATCGCCGACTACGGCACGCGCCGGCGCTTCTCCAAGGAGTGGCACGAGGAGGTGCTGCGCACCCTGGCCGCGCGCCTGGGCGCGGTGACGCCGGGCGCGTCCCCCACCGAGCGCCAGCCGCAGCTGGCCGGCACCAGCAACGTGCTCTACGCCATGAAGCTGGGCCTGATCCCCCTCGGCACGATGGCGCACGAGTACCTGCAGGCCTGCCAGGCGCTGGGGCCGCGGCTGCGCGACAGCCAGACCTACGGCTTCGAGATGTGGGCGCGCGAGTACCGCGGCGATCTGGGCATCACGCTGTCGGACGTGTACGGCATGGACGCCTTCCTGCGCGACTACGACCTGTACTTCTGCAAGCTGTTCGACGGCGCGCGCCACGACAGCGGCGATCCGTTCCAGTGGGGCGAGCGCATGATCGCCCACTACATCGCCAACCGGGTGGACCCGCGCACCAAGACGCTGATCTTCAGCGACAGCCTGACCATGCCGCGCACCATCGAGCTGTACCGGCAGTTCCGCGGCCGCTGCATCCTGGCCTTCGGCATCGGCACCAACCTGACCAACGACCTGGGCTACGAGCCGCTGCAGATCGTGATCAAGATGATCCGCTGCAACGGCCAGCCGGTGGCCAAGCTGTCGGACACGCCGTCCAAGAACATGTGCGAGGACGAGAAGTACCTGGCCTACCTGCGCCAGGTGTTCCAGATCGAGCAGCCCGCCGCATGAAGGCGGCGGCCACCCTGGCGGCCGGCCTGGCCGCGCTGCTGCTGCCCGCCGCCGCCGGCGCCGCCGAGATCGACGGCGCGGCCCTGTCGCCGCTGTGGGCCGTGCCCTTCGCCGGCATCCTGCTGTCGATCGCGCTGCTGCCGATGCTGGCGCCGGGCTTCTGGCACCACCACTTCGGCAAGGTGGCGGCCGCCTGGTCGCTGGCCTTCCTGGTGCCCTTCGCCGCCGTCTTCGGCCCGGCCGCCACCGGCAGCCAGTTCGTGCATGCGCTGGTGGGCGAGTACGTCCCCTTCATCCTGCTGCTGACGGCGCTGTTCACCGTGGCCGGCGGCATCCACATCCGCGGCAACCTGCACGGCTCGCCGGGGCTGAACACCGTCATCCTCGCCATCGGCGCGGTGCTGGCCAGCGTGATGGGCACGACCGGCGCCTCGATGCTGCTGATCCGCCCGCTGATCCGCGCCAACGACAACCGGCGGCATCGGGTGCATGTGGTCGTGTTCTTCATCTTCATCGTGTCGAACGTCGGCGGCTCGCTCACGCCGCTGGGCGATCCGCCGCTGTTCCTGGGCTTCCTCAAGGGCGTGGATTTCTTCTGGACGACGATCCACCTGCTGCCCGACACGCTGTTCATGCTGGCCGCGCTGCTGGCCGGCTTCTATGCGCTGGACCGCTTCTACTACCGGAACGAGGGCGTGATGCCGCTGGACCCGACGCCCGACACGCGCGGCGTCGTCTTCGAGGGCGCAGCCAACTTCTGGCTGCTGGCCGCCATCGTGGGGCTGGTGCTGATGAGCGGGGTATGGCAGTCGACCGTGGCCTTCGACGTCTTCGGCACGCCGGTCGGCCTGCCGGGCCTGGTGCGCGACGCCGGCCTCATCGCCGTGACGCTGGCGTCGCTCAGGATCACGCGCCGCGAGGTGCACGAGGCCAACCAGTTCGGCTGGGAGCCGATGCTGGAGGTCGCCAAGCTCTTCGCCGGCATCTTCCTGACCATCGTGCCGGTGATCGCTATGCTCAAGGCCGGCACCGAGGGGCCCTTCGGCGCCATCGTCGCCGCCGTCACGCGGCCCGACGGCCAGCCCAGCCCGGCGGCGTACTTCTGGGCCACGGGCGCGCTCAGCTCCTTCCTGGACAACGCGCCGACCTACCTGGTCTTCTTCAACACCGCCGGGGGCGACGCCGCCACGCTGATGACCACCCATGCCGCCACGCTGGCCGCCATCTCGGCCGGCGCGGTGTTCATGGGCGCCAACAGCTACATCGGCAACGCGCCCAACCTGATGGTCAAGGCCATCGCCGAGAGCCGCGGCGTGCGCATGCCCAGCTTCTTCGGCTACATGGCCTGGTCGTGCGGCATCCTGCTGCCGCTGTTCGTCATCGCCACTTTCATCTTCTTCCGCTGAGGTTCATGTCCATGAGCAAGCCCAAGGTCCTGGTTGCCCGCGCCGTCTTTCCCGAGGCCGTCGCGCGGCTGGAGGAACATTTCGAGGTCGAGACCAATCCCGACGATGCGCTGTGGAGCAAGGCGCAGCTCATCGGGAAGCTGCAGGGCAAGGCGGGCGTCTTCACCACCGGCAGCGAGCGCATCGACGCCGAGGTGCTCGACGCCTGCCCCGGCCTGAAGATCTGCGCCAACATGGCCGTGGGCTACAACAACTTCGACGTGCCGGCCATGACCGCGCGCGGCGTGCTCGCCACCAACGCGCCGGACGTGCTGACCGAGACCACCGCGGACTTCGGCTTCGCGCTGCTGATGGCCACCGCCCGCCGCATCACCGAGAGCGAGCATTTCCTGCGCGCCGGGAAGTGGACCAAATGGTCCTACGACATGTTCGCCGGCGGCGAGGTGCACGGCAGCACGCTGGGCATCATCGGCATGGGCCGCATCGGGCAGGGCATCGCCAAGCGCGGCGCGCACGGCTTCGGCATGAAGGTGCTCTACTACAACCGCTCGCGCCTCGCGCCCGCGCTGGAGGCCGAGTGCAAGGCCGGCTACGTCGGCAAGGAAGAGCTGCTGAAGACCGCCGACCACGTGGTGCTGGTGGTGCCGTACACGCCCGAATCGCACCACACCATCGGCGCGGCCGAGCTGGCGCTGATGAAGCCGACCGCCACGCTGATCAACATCGCGCGCGGCGGCATCGTCGACGACGCGGCGCTCGCCGCGGCGCTGCGCGAGAAGCGCATCGCCGCCGCCGGGCTCGACGTGTTCGAGGGCGAGCCCCAGGTGCATCCCGACCTGCTGGCCGTGCCCAACGTGGTGCTCACCCCGCACATCGCCAGCGCCACGGTGCCGACGCGGCGCGCGATGGCCGACCTGGCGGTGGACAACCTGATCGGCTACCTGGTGCACGGCCAGCCGAAGACGCCGCTGAACCCGGAGGTGGTGAAGGCCTGATGGACACGCTCCCCCTGGAGACCTGGCTGCTGCTGGCGCTGGCGGCGGTCAACCTCGTTCTGCTGCTGTGGCTGCTGCTGCGCCGCCCGCCGCCGCCCGACGGCGCGGTGCTGTCCTCCGTGGTCGGCGCGGCCGCCGACAAGTCCGAGCGCAGCCTGCGCCAGGAGCTCGCCGAGTCCGCCCGCGCAACGCGCCAGGAAAGCGCGCAGCAGCTCGCCACCTTCCAGCAGACGCTGCTGGCCCAGGGCGCGGAGACGGCGCGCACGCAGAACGCGCAGATCGACGCCTTCGCCCAGCAGCTGGCGCGCATGCAGGGCTCGCTGGGCGAGACGCTCAACACCCAGCTCCACGGCCTGACCGAGTCCAACGCGCGCCGGCTGGCCGAGGTGCGCGCCACCACCGAGCAGCTGGCGCAGACGCTCAACACCCAGCTGCAGGCGCTGAGCGAGACCAACGCGCGCCGCATGGCCGAGGTGCGCGCGACGATGGAGCAGCAGCTCGCGCAACTGCAGGCCAGCAACGCCACCAAGCTGGACGAGATGCGCCAGGTGGTGGACGAGAAGCTGCAGACCACGCTGGAGGCGCGCCTGGGCGAGAGCTTCAAGCAGGTGGCCGAGCGGCTGGAGCAGGTCTACAAGGGCCTGGGCGAGATGCAGACGCTGGCGCAGGGCGTGGGCGACCTCAAGCACCTGCTGACCAACGTGAAGACGCGCGGCATGTTCGGCGAGGCGCAGCTCGGCGCGCTGCTGGAGCAGGTGCTCTCGCCCGAGCAGTACGCCGCGCAGGTGGCCACGCGCCCGGACCTGCGGCATGCGGTGGACTTCGCCATCCGCCTGCCGGGCCGCGCCGAGGACGGGCAGCCGGTCTGGCTGCCGATCGACGCCAAGTTCCCCAACGAGGACTACGAGCGCCTGCTGGACGCCCAGCAGCGAGCCGACGCGTTCGCGGCGGAGGCGGCGGCCAAGGCGCTGGAGACACGCATCCGCCTGGAGGCGCGCGGCATCCGCGAGAAGTACGTCGAGCCGCCGCACACCACCGACTTCGCCATCCTGTTCCTGCCCACCGAGGGCCTGTACGCCGAGGTGCTGCGCCGGCCGGGCCTGGTGGAGGCGCTGCAGCGCGAGCACCGCGTCACGCTGGCCGGGCCGACCACGCTGCTGGCCATGCTCAACAGCCTCCAGATGGGCTTCCGCACGCTGGCGCTGGAAAAGCGCAGCAGCGAGGTCTGGCAGGTGCTGGGCGCGGTGAAGACCGAGTTCATGAAGTTCGGCGAGGTGCTGGACAAGGTGAAGAAGCAGACGCAGACCGTGCTCAACACGCTGGACCAGACGCAGACCCGCACCAACGTGCTGACGCGCCGGCTGCGCAGCGTCGAGGCGCTGCCCGATGCGCAGGCACAGGCGCTGCTGCCCGGCCTGGACGCGGCGGCCGGCGGGGCGGACGACGAGGGCGGCGCTTGAACTGTGTGCGCTCGTCATGAACGGCGCCGAGCTGCTGCGCCTCATCGCTGCGCAGGTGTGCCTGCACGCCACCATGGCCGGCATGCGCCTGGCGACGCCGCTGCTGGCGCTGCAGCAGGGCCACAGCGCCGCCGCGGTGGGCGTGCTGATCGCGCTGTTCGCGCTCACGCAGGTGTTCCTGGCGCTGCCGGCCGGCCGCTTCGCCGACCGGCACGGCTTCAAGCGGCCGCTGCGGCTGTCGGTGATCGCGGCCGTGGCGGGGCCGGCGATGGCTGTTGCCTGGCCGCACTTCGGGGTGCTGTGCGTGGCCGCGCTGCTCACCGGCGGCGCCACCGGCGCGACGGTGATCGCGCTGCAACGCCACGTCGGCCGCGCCGCGCACGGGCCGGCGCAGCTCAAGCGCGTGTTCAGCTGGCTGGCCATCGCGCCGGCGGTGGCCAACTTCCTCGGCCCCTTCGCCGCCGGGCTGCTCATCGACCACGCGAGCGCGCCCTTCGGCGGGCAGGCGGCCGATCCGCTGGCCTTCCGCCTGTGCTTCGTGCTGCTGGCGCTGCTGCCGGTGGCCTGCTGGCTGCTGGTGCGCCGCGCGCAGGAGCCGGCGCCCACGCCGCCGCCCGCGGGCCAGGCGCCCACGCGCGCCTGGGACCTGCTGCACGCGCCGATGTTCCGCCGGCTGCTGTTCGTCAACTGGCTGCAGTCCTCCAGCTGGGACGTGCACGCCTTCGTGCTGCCGGTGCTGGGCCACGAGCGCGGGCTGGGCGCCTCGGCCATCGGCGCCATCCTCGGCGCCTTCGCCGTGGCCGCCGCGCTGGTGCGCGTGCTGCTGCCGCTGTTGGCGGCGCGCGCGACCGAGCGCAGCGTCATCCTCGTCTCCACCGCCGTCACGGTGCTGGTGTTCGCGGTCTACCCGCTGCTGCACTCGCCGTGGACGATGGCGGCCTGCTCCGTGGGGCTGGGCTTCGCGCTCGGCGCGGTGCAGCCGATGGTGATGAGCATGCTGCACCAGATCACCCCGCACGATCGCCACGGCGAGGCGCTGGGGCTGCGGCTGATGACCATCAACGCGTCGAGCGTGGCCATGCCGATGCTGTTCGGCTCGCTGGGCGCGCTGATCGGGATCGGCGGCGTGTTCTGGGTGATCGGCGCGGTGGTGGCGCTGGGCATGCCGGTGGTGCGAGGGTTGAAGACGCCGCAAGGTAGGCACTGATTCATCGACATGCCGGGCCGCTATGCTCGGCCGGTTCCATTGAAGGGGAGTGAACGACGATGCGACGCTTCGAACTGGTCGAGGGCAACTCCAGCAAGTTCTGGGAGGTGGAGCAGGCAGGCAGCGACCTGAACATCCGCTGGGGCCGCATCGGCACCGCGGGCCAGAGCCAGACCAAGCCTTTCGCCGACGAGGCCAAGGCCGCGGCTGCGCTGACCAAGCTGGTGAGCGAGAAGGCCGGCAAGGGCTACAAGGAGGCGGGCGTGGCGGCCGGCGCCGCCATCGGCAGGACCGAGGCCAAGCCCCAGGCCGCCGCAGCCGCGCCGGTGCCCGCAGCCGCATCGGCAGCGCCGGTCGCCGCGTCCGCACCGCCTGCCGCCGCCGAGAGCCTCGACAGCCAGTGCGACCGCGTGTTCGAGGCGGTGCGCGCCGAGATCGCGGGCGGCGCGCTCAAGCTGGGCGACAAGCTCTCCGCCGCCGTGCTCAAGCGCCAGCATGATGTGAGCGAGCAGGGCGCGGCGATGGCTTTCGAACGGCTCAGGAACAGCGGCCTGCTGTACGGCTGGGGCGGCACGGCACAGGTGCAGGACAAGGCCCAGGCCCTCGCGCTGGCGTTGGGCGAGCAGGCGCAGTCGGCCGTCGCCAGCGCCGTGCCGGCCGCGCCGGCGGCCGAAGGCACGCCGCCGTGGCTGGCGCAGGGCGAGCCGCTGCGGCTGACGGAGACCGTCCGCGCCGCCGCCTACGCCACGCGCCGCCACCCGCAGCCCGTCACGCCGCGCAGCGTGGCCGCCGCCTGGCATCTGGCGCGCTCGAAGACGGAGCTGAGCGTCGACGTCAGCGCGACGGACGCCGCGCTGCGCCCCGCGCTGCAGCGCATGCTGGACCGCACGGCGCTGGCCGAGCCTGCCGCGGACGCGGAGGCCGACACGCTGCTGCTCGCGCTGGCGCTGGGCACCACCGGCTACTACGGCGAGAGCGAACCCGGCGCCGCCATCGTCGACTACCTGGTGGCGCAGTACGGCCTGCCGGGCGCGGTGGACGTGTTCCTGGCCGCCCAGCGCGTGCAGGTCGACACCACCTACGACCGCAACGCCAAGGCCCGCAAGAGCGGCTTCACCGCCGCCGTCAGCCGCCCCATGAGCAACGGCTGGCGCGGCCCGCTGGGGCAGGGCGAGGAGGCGCTGCGCAAGCACCTGGCCGCCGCGCCCGAGGCCGTGTGGCAGGACTGCGCCGACCGCATCGAGGCGGCGCTGCCGTCGCTGCACGCCAGCCGCCAGCCGGTCGTCGCGCTGCTGCTGCCCGACCGGCCGCAACTGTCGGACGCGCTGGCGCTGCGGCTGGCCGGCGAGAAGGACACGCCGGACACGGTGCACTGGCTGCTGCTCACCGCCAACGACCCCGCCGCCCTCGCGGCGGCGGCGAAGGTGCGCCTGAGCTATTCCAGCGGCTTCTGGGGCTACGCCCGGATGGCGGCCACCGCGCTCGTCGAACGGGGCACGGCTGCGGTCGACGTGCTGGAGCGCGGCGCCGCGCAGGACGAGGCCGGCGAGGCGCTGGCCGCCATCGGCACGCCCGAGGCGGTGGCGGCGCTGGCCCGGGTGGCGAGCACGTCGAAGGCGGCGCTCGCGCGCCTGTCGCTGGCGGTGGACCGCTGGCCGCAGGCGGCGATCGTGGCGCTGTCGAAGCTGGTCGCGGCCGGCGGCAAGGACGCCGGCCTGCTCACGCCCAGCCTGACGCGCCTGCTGCGCGCGCACGGCGGCCTGGTCGACGGCCTGCGGCCCTGGCTCGATGCCGGCGCGCAGGGCGCCATCGACCGGCAACTGGCCCTGCTGTCCGGCCCGGCCGAGGTGGCCGGGGCGGACGAACTGCCCGGCGTGCTGGCCTCGCCGCCCTGGCTGGCCAAGGTGCAGAAGAAGGCCGCGGGCGTGCTCGCGCTGGAGCCGCTGCCGCTGGCGCCGGTGGATCAGTGGGCGCCGGGCGAACGTGAGGCGGCCCTGCGCCTGAACCAGTGGCAGCAGCAGCGCCACGACAAGGCGGCCAAGGACGTGCTGGCGCTCATCGACGAACTGGGCTTCGACGACCGCAAGAAGTACTTCGGCGCCATCGGCGAGGCGGCGGCCGCCGCCATCCGCCGGCGCGACGCGCAGGGCCTGGTCGATGCCTGGCATGCGATGGTGGCCGAGCGCAAGAAGGAGCGCTACTACTGGTTCTGGTTCGACGCGCAGTACGTGCCCGTGCTGCCGCCGGACGTGGCCGTGCCGTTCTGGAACGCGGTGGCCGGCGAGACCGAGACCAACGGCGCCGCCTACGTGATGGCCTCGCTGGGCCTGCCGGCGCTGCCCGGCCTGCTGTCGGTGGTGCGCTCCAAGCCGAGCGAGAACCTGTCGCTGGCGCTGAACTACGGCGCCGTCGAACTGGCCGCGCCCGCGGCGCGCGCCTTCGCCAAGCTCAAGTCGGTGCGCGAGGCCGGCCGGGCCTGGCTGCTGCGCTACCCCGAGCATGCGGCCTGCGGCCTCGTCGCGCCGGCGCTGGGCAAGGCCGGAGAGGCGCGCGACTGCGCCGGCTCGGCGTTGCGGCTGCTGCAGGCCCAGGGCCACGGCGCGCTGCTGCTGGAGGTGGCCGGCCGCTACGGCGACGAGGCCGCGGTGCAGGCCCTGCGCGCCGTGCTGGACGAGAGCCCGCTCGACCGCTTCCCCACCAAGCGCGCGAAGCTGCCCGAGTGGTGGCAGCCGCGCGGCTGGCGCCGGCCCGAGTTGCTGAACGGCAAGGCGCTGCCCGACGAGGCGCTGGATCACCTGGGCCAGATGCTCACCTTCCCGACCAACGAGGAGGTCTACGGCGGCATCGCCGTCGTCCAGGAAGCATGCCGGCCCGGGACGCTGGCCGATTTCGCCTGGGACGGCTTCAGCGCCTGGCTGGAAGCCGGCGGCCCGAGCAAGGAAGGTTGGGCGCTCACCGCGCTGGGCCTGTTCGGCAACGACGACACGGCGCGCAGGCTCACCCCCTTCATTCGCGCCTGGCCCGGCGAGTCGGCGCATGCGCGTGCGGTCACCGGGCTGGACGTGCTGGCCGCCATCGGTTCCGACGTGGCTTTAATGCTGCTCAACGGCATCGCGCAGAAGATCAAGTTCAAGGGCCTGCAGGACAAGGCGCGCGAGAAGATCGACGCCATCGCCGAGGCGCGCGGCCTGACGACCGAGGAGCTGGAGGACCGCCTGGCGCCCGACCTGGGCCTGGACGAGCAGGGCACGCTGAGGCTGGACTTCGGCCCGCGCGCCTTCAAGGTCGGCTTCGACGAGACGCTCAAGCCCTACGTGCGCGAACTGGATGCCGTCGGCACGCCGGGTGCCCGCCTCCCCGACCTGCCCAAGCCGAAGAAGACCGACGACCCCGCGCTGTCGAAGGAGGCCACCGAGCGCTTCAAGCTGCTGAAGAAGGACGTGCGCACCATCGCCGGCCAGCAGCTGCTGCGGCTGGAGGTGGCCATGTGCGCCCGCCGCCGCTGGACGCCCGAGCTGTTCCGCATGTTCCTGGTCGAGCACCCGCTGGTGCGTCACATCGTGCAGCGCCTCATCTGGGGCGTGTACGAGGTGGAGGGCGGCGGCAGCTACGGCGGCCGGCTGGTCTCCTGCTTCCGCGTGGCCGAGGACGGCAGCTTCACCACCGCCGAGGACGACCCTTTCGAGCTGCCAGAAGGCGCGCAGGTCCGCATCGGCGTGCCGCATGCGCTGGAACTGCCGGCCGCCGACGCCGCGGCCTTCGGCCAGGTCTTCGCCGACTACGAACTGCTGCAGCCCTTCGCGCAGATCGGCCGCGACACCTACACGCTGGGCGACGCCGAGAAGGCCGCCGACAAGCTCGATCGCTGGAAGGGCGCCAAGGTGCCCACCGGCCGCGTGCTGGGGCTCGTCAACAAGGGCTGGCGTCGCGGCCAGGCGCAGGACGGCGGCGGCATCTGGTACTTCCTCAAGCCCCTGGGCGCGAAGAAGGTGATCGAGCTGTACCTCGACCCCGGCATCATCGTCGGCATGGTCGACGAGTACCCCGAGCAGGAACTGGGCGAGGTCAAGGTCGGCCCGCCCGGCTCCTGGGGCGAGATCCAGGAGCCCGAAGCCTTCAGCGCGCTGGACGACATCTCGGCCAGCGAGCTGATCCGCGACCTGGAGGCGCTGCGGGCATGAGCTGGCGCGCGGGCGCGGCCCTCGCCGGCATGGCCCTGGCCGCTGCCGCAGGAGCGGCGCCCCGCGATGCTGCGCCGGAGGTGTCCACCCGTGTCTCGACGGTGCTCACGAGCGCGCATTGCGAGGCGCCGGGCTTCGCCGGCCTGTGCCGCGTGATCGTCGCTGACGAGGGCTTCGAGCACGTGCAGTCGCGCGTATGGATCGAATGGCTCTCGCCGCGCGAACGCGGCGCACCGGTGCGGCTGCGCCGCATGGCGGTGCGCGACGTCGGGTCCTGGGTGCTGGCGCCCGGGCCGCGCGGTGTCGACGGCCGCCGCGTGCACTTCGACGCCACGCACACCTACTCGATGGAGCGCCGCGCGCGCGTGCTGGAATTCGGGCCGCCGGGGCGCTACCGCTGGATCGACGGACCGTGAAGGCGTCGCGCTATCGTTTCTCCTTGCCGCCGCTGCCGGCGGCCGACTTGATTCACAGGAACCCGGATGGCCTCGTCCCGCAAACCCGATCCCGCCGCTTCTCCAGCCGCGCTGCAGCGTCCGCCTGCCGAGATCCTTTATGCCGACCAGCTCGCGAAGCTGCAGGCGCAGGACGGCGCGAATCCGCGTCCGCCCGGCTGGCAGCTCAGCCTGAAGGCCGCGCGTGCGTTCATCCTGGGCGACGCGCAGCTCGCCATCGCACCCAAGATCGTCGCGCCCGTGGCCAGCATCGAGCGCATGCTGGTCACGCTGGCCACCGGCCGCGGCCTCATGCTGGTGGGCGAGCCGGGCACCGCCAAGTCGATGCTGTCGGAGCTGCTGGCGGCGGCGATCAGCGGTACGTCCACGCTCACCATCCAGGGCGGCGCCTCCATCACCGAGGACCAGATCAAGTACGGCTGGAACTATGCGCTGCTGATCAAC
>Ga0164243_10004665_pt1 | contig 21350 bp, 20 predicted proteins | sample OricompcompostOP_FD_108781 | JGI IMG/M metagenome (GOLD analysis project Ga0164243, IMG submission 108781) | Organic Plus compost microbial communities from Emeryville, California, USA - Original compost - Organic plus compost (OP) | ecosystem: Engineered > Solid waste > Mixed feedstock >...
ACAACCAGTGCGCCAGCGAGTGAATACCCGGACCCCGCCACGAATCCCGCTCGTCCAGTTCCGCCACGAGTCCCAGGAACTCCGCGGTCAACGCGGTGATCTGCGCGGCATGACCGAGCACCCTCTCCTCGAGAACCGCATCGGACAAGGATGCCGGGTCGGCGCCGTCGAACATCGACGACATGCCCTCGGAAATCAGCGCGCTCACGGACATTCCCACCCCCGGGAATCGATTCGAACGTATATACGAATCGTAGGGATAGGGTCTGACACAACTACTCACGAGCAGGTGAGGAGCGACGACGCTCGTCGATCAGTGTTCCGCGGAACACTCCCGACCGGTCTGGGCTACCCCATCAACTGCGCCGCAACGGTGGCGCCGAGCTCCCAGCACTTCTCGCGGTCGTCCTTGGTGGGCTTCTCCGAGACGACCACGTACTCGGCGGATTTCACCCAGCCGAGCCCGGTGGTGATCGCGGTGAGCGCCTTCTCGGCGCCCTCGGTGCCCTGGTTGCCGTGGAAGTAGGCTCCGAACGGGCGCCCCTGCGTCGAGTCGAGGATCTGGTAGTACGCGCAGTCGAAGGCGTGTTTCAGTGCGCCGCTGATATATCCGAGGTTGGCCGGGGTGCCGAGGAGGTAACCGTCGGCCTCTAGGAAGTCGGTGGCGGTGACCGTCAGGGCCGCCTTGCGCACCACCTCGACACCCTCGATCTCCGGGTCGGTCGCGCCGGCGACAACTGCCTCGAACATCTCCTGGCAGTGCGGCGACGGCGTGTGGTGCACGATCAGCAGTCGACTCACCGCTACTTCTCCCGCCCGTGGAACTGTGCGACCGCGCGCTTCATCATCGCCCGGGCGCGCGGGCGGTCACCGGCGTAGTCGTAGGCGCGCGCGATGCGATAGGTGTTGCGCCAGTCGGTCGGATCGGCCTCCCACTCGGCCTTCACCTGTGCGAACAACTCGTCGGCCGCGTCCCGTTCCAGACGTCCCGACGGACGGTGCGGCAACTGCGAGACGTCGAGTTCGCGTCCCTCTTCCCGCATGATCGCGGCGAGCTTCTGGTGTTCGATGCCCGCGCGCAGCGTCGCATAGATCAGCCACGCACCGATGAGCGGGAGCACGATGACACCGATGCCCAGGCCGATGCCGGTGGGCGTCCCGGCCAGGATGAGCTGGAAGCCGCGCCAGCCGAGGAGCACGAAATAGACGATCAGCGCGACGACGAGGAACCCGATCATCCAGACGATCGGGCGCGGGTCCTTCTTCTTCGGGCCCAGCTGCGGCGCCCCGCCCTCCGTGTCACCGGCATGGGTGCCGCCGTCGTGCGTCCCGCCGTCGGGAGTGCCGCCGTCGGGAGTGCCGTCTACAGGCTGATCGTCGGTCATGGGATCAGAGATCCATCAGTTCTTCGAGTCCGACGGTCAGTCCCGGCCGCTCACCGATCTGCCGCACGCCCAGGAGCACGCCCGGCGCGAACGACGAGCGATCCAGCGAGTCGTGGCGGATCGTGAGGGTCTCACCGGCGGTGCCGAGGAGCACCTCCTGGTGGGCGACGAGACCGGCGAGGCGCACCGAGTGGACGTGGACGCCGTCGACGACCGCACCGCGTGCGCCGTCGAGTTCGGACGTGGTCGCGTCGGGGCTCGGTCCGACACCGGCCTCGGCTCGGGCGCGCCCGATCAGCTCGGCGGTGCGGTAGGCGGTGCCCGACGGGGCGTCGGCCTTCTGCGGGTGGTGCAGCTCGACGACCTCGACCGAGTCGTAGTACTTGGCGGCCTGGGCGGCGAAGCGCATCGACAGCACGGCGCCGATCGCGAAGTTCGGGGCGATGAGCACGCCGACCGCCGGGTTCTCGGCCAGCCAGCCGCGCACGGTCTCCAGACGTTCCTCGGTGAAGCCGGTGGTGCCGACCACCGCGTGAATCCCGTTGGAGACGAGGAACTCCAGGTTGTCCATCACCACGTCGGGGTGGGTGAAGTCGACGACGACCTGGGTCCCGGTGTCGGTGAAGTACTCGAGCGAATCCCCCTTGTCGACGCCCACCGTGTAGGTGAGGTCGTCGGCCTCCTCGACCGCCTTGACGATCGCCTGACCGACCTTGCCCTGACTGCCCAGGACGCCGACCTTGATTCCGCTCATGTCCACCTCTTCGTCGTGACGCGTTGCGCACCCAGTCTAGTGGCGCGCACACCGGCCACCGACCGGCACCGGCGGGCGGAACCGCCTCGTTGCGCTGCTAATAGATCGGCGCATCGCCGCGTCGATGCTCGAAGACGAGCGACGTGGTGGTGCCGGCGACCTCGGGGCGGGAGTTGAGGCGCTCGACGAACTGCCGCAGCGCCTCGGTGTCGGCGGTGGCGACGTGCAGCATGTAGTCGTCGGCCCCGGCGAGGAAGAACACGTCGATCACCTCGTCGTAGGCCGCGATCTCGCCGACGAACCGCCGGATCCGGCCGCGGGCGTCGGCCTGCAGACTCACCGCGACCATCGCGCGCAACGGACGCCCGACCGCCGCCGGGTCGACGTCGGCGAAGAATCCGCGGATCACGCCGAGGTCGACGAGTCTGCGCATGCGCCCGTGACAGGTCGACGGGGCGATCCCGACGCGCTGCGCCAGCTCGCTGTTGGGGATGCGGGCGTCGGCCTGCAGGAGTTTGAGGATCTCGCGATCCGTGTCGTCGAGATCAGTGGGCCGAACATCCTTCGGCGTGGCTGGCACAGCGACCTCCTCGACGGAACGATCTTCGCGATACCGCCAGCGTAGAGAGTATTCGTCACTCTCATTGTGAGGTTTCCGATGTTCCTTCACCCTGGACCCAGATAACCGGAACAAGCTTCAGCAACGAGGCCAACCGTCAGCAGTACGCCACACGACGGGAGCACACCATGCGCGTCGGCATCCCCACCGAGATCAAGAACAACGAGTACCGCGTCGCCATCACCCCGGCCGGCGTGACCGAACTGCACCGTCGCGGCCACGAGGTGATCATCCAGGCCGGCGCCGGCGAGGGCTCGGCCATCTCCGACAACGACTACAAGGCCGCCGGCGCCCAGATCCTCGGCACCGCCGCCGAGGTCTGGGAACAGGCCGAGCTGCTGCTGAAGGTGAAGGAGCCGATCGCGGCGGAGTTCGACCTGATGCACGAGGGTCAGACGGTCTTCACCTACCTCCACCTCGCTGCGGGCAAGGACTGCACCGAGGCGCTGCTGCGGTCGGGCACGACGTCCATCGCCTACGAACTCGTCCGCACCGCCGACGGCGCACTTCCCCTCCTCGCGCCGATGTCGGAGGTCGCCGGCCGCCTCGCTCCCCAGGTCGGCGCCTACCACCTGATGCGCTCGGCCGGTGGTCGCGGCGTGCTGATGGGCGGGGTGCCCGGCACCGAGCCCGCCGAGGTCGTCGTCATCGGCGGCGGCGTCAGCGGCGTGAACGCCGCGACGATCGCGGTGGGCATGGGCGCGCAGGTCACCGTCTTCGACCTCGACATCGCCAAGCTCCGCGCCGTCGACGCGCGGTTCGGCGGCCGCGTCCACACCCGCTACAGCACATCGCTCGCGCTCGACGAGGCGATCCGCAGGGCCGACCTCGTGATCGGCGCGGTCCTCGTGCCGGGGGCGAAGGCACCGGTGCTCGTCCCCAACGGCCTTGTGGCCGAGATGAAGCCGGGCTCGGTGCTCGTCGACATCGCGATCGACCAGGGCGGCTGCTTCGAGGACTCCCGACCCACCACGCACGACGACCCGACGTTCACCGTGCACCACAGCACCTTCTACTGCGTGGCGAACATGCCCGGCACCGTCGCACGCACGTCCACCCAGGCGCTCACCGGCGCGACGCTGCCCTACGTGCTGCGACTGGCCGACGCCGGCTGGGAGTCCGCGTGCGCCGCCGACCCCGCGCTCGCCGCCGGACTGAGCACCCACCGCGGCGAGCTGTTCACCGCGGAGGTCGGAGCCGCGCTCGATCTACCGGTCTCCGAGAACCCGTTCCCCCACAACTGATCTAGAACTCGATGCGGCTGGTGCCGCGCTGCTTGCCGCGCCAGCCGTATCGGCGTTCGACGATCTCGCCGTGGCCGTCGTGACCGATGCGCAGGATCGTCGACGCCCGGGTTCCGTAGCCGGGGATGTCGATGAACTTCGCCGACAGCGCGGACTCGAGGTCCGCCCCGACACCCGTGTCCGGGAGCCGCTCGGCGGGTGCGCGGTCGTGGTCGGCGAGCATCGCGAAGTAGTCCTCGTCGGAGGCATCCGCGGCGATCAGATCCCGTAGTGCGGCGACGCCGTCGACGACCTTCGGCCAGTCGTTGTCGAGGGACCCGTTGGACACCCCGTGCACCCCGTCGGACACCCGCTCGGCGTGCGGCTGCGGCCGGTTGGTCACCCAGTACAGGTCGTCGGTGTCGCCGACGAGCAGGTTCACCGGGTCGTAGTCGGCGGCCTCGTCGACGACGCGCTCGGCGAACGCCTTGGGCGCCTCGACGGAGGTCAGGTAGTCCACCGGCAGCTGTCCGCGCGACCGGACGCCCACGCGCTGCGGCGGGCCGACGCGCACGTTGGTCACCATCGCCACGCGACCGGGGACCTCGGCCGACACCCCCATCCAGGTGCCGCCGGCCTGCGCGTCGCGACCGGCGATGATCGGCAGGTCCTTCCACCGCGACAGCGCGTAGGTGCGTCGGCGGCGGTATTCGTCGCGGTTGGCCGCGACGATCAGCCGGTGGTCGGGATGCGCGTTCCACGCGAACAGGATCAGGCACATGGGGTCATCGATTCACCTGGTACTGGCTCATGTTCGCCATTCTCCGCTGCACCCCGGCGATCTCGCGCACCGCCTGCCCCACCAGGCTCCGGTCCAGCGGCGACAGTCGCTTCATCTCGACGACGTCGGTCGGCGCCTCGCCGCGATCGAACCGGGCGACCTGGTAGCGCAGGCGCATGCGCTGCAGGACGTCGAAGACCTCCAGCAACGTGGTCGCGTCGTCGTCGGACAGCATCGGGCTCCCCGACGCCGCTCTCAGCCGGGCACGGGTGTTCACCTCGGTGCTGTCGACGCTGAGTGCCGCCCATCGCGCGATGTTGACCAGCGGGGTCAGTGCGTGCGCCTTCAGATCGAAGGTCCCGGCGCGCCCGGTCAGCACGTCCCGCACCGTGCGGAGTCGGGCCCGGGTCGCCAGCGACTCCTCGAGGAGCAGCCGCATCGTGCGCGGGTCTGCCCGCAGCGCGGCGATCATCTCGTCCCCGGGTACGTGCTCGGTTCCTGCGGTGCGCAACGCCCTCCCGTCCAGGATCAGCGACGTGAAGATCATCCCCTTGTTCTCCAACGGCTCGTCGACCCACCCGCGTATGGCGGTCTGCCACGCCGAACGGCTCCGGGAGAACAGGGTCTTCGACGCCACCGCGCCGTTGGCGTCGACGGCGATCCCGGCACCGCGCAGCACCTCGTCGAGCTCCGCGAACGCTTCCCGGTATGCGGTGTGCGAGGCGGGGTCCAGCGCGTCGTCGAAGACCACCGCGGAGTCGACGTCGGAGCTGAGCACCGGTTCGCGACGAGCGTTGCTGCCCAACGACAACCACGTGTACGACGCCGGGTCCACGCCGGGACGCGAGTCGACGACGAGCGCGAGGCCACGCTGCACGACGGCGTCGACGATGAGGGAGGTGACGCGGGTGACCTCGTGGGCGGGCCGGTCCCGCCGCACCAGATCGGCGACGAGCTGCGGGATGCGCCGCGCATGCGACTGCAGTTCGGCGACACTGCGCGACCGCGAGATCTGTTCGCGCAGCGGCATGCTCGCGCCCGCTGGATCGGCGACGAAGTCCCCCGCCCCGATCACGCCGAGAACCCGCCCCGTCTCGTCGCACACCGGGATCACCCGCAGGCCGCGGTCGAGGAGTTCGGTCAGGGCGTCCACCGTCGAGGTCCGATGGTCGATGACGAGGGCCGGGCCGTCGACGATCTCGCCGACCGGGGTGTCGGCACCGCGTCCCGCGGCGACGACCCGCGCCCGGATGTCGGCGTCGGTGACCAGTCCGTGGCGCCCCTCGGCAAGCGGGATGACGACGTAGTCCTGGCCGCGCTCGGTCATCAGGGCCGCGGCCTGGCGCACCGTCATCTCGGCGCGGCCGATCACCGGCGCCGTCCGCAACAGGTCCGCGACGGTCCGGGACGCGGGCGTACCCGACGCGTCGCGCCGGTGCGCGACCGTCAGCTGGTCTTCCGGACCGTTCATCCCTGCAGATCTTAGAGGCGAGGCGACCGGTCCTTGCGCGGGCAGAGAGAACAGGGCCCGTCGTCCGTGATGGACGACGGGCCCCGTCGGTTGTCTTCACCGATCAGCGGATCGGCTGCGCCGATCAGGCGTCGGCGGCAGCCGCCTCGCTCTTCTCGGCCTTGTCGGCGTCGTCGTCGACCGGGACGAGGCTGATCTTGCCGCGCTCGTCGATGTCGGCGATCTCCACGCGGAGCTTGGAGCCGACGTTCACGACGTCCTCCACCTTGTTCACGCGCTTGCCCTTGCCGAGCTTGGAGATGTGGACCAGGCCGTCGCGACCCGGCAGCAGCGAGACGAACGCGCCGAACGCGGTGGTCTTGACGACCGTGCCGAGGAAGCGCTCGCCGACCTTCGGCAGCTGCGGGTTGGCGATGGCGTTGATCTTGTCGATCGCGGCCTGCGCCGACTCGCCGTCCGAGGCGCCGACGAACACGGTGCCGTCGTCCTCGATGGAGATGTTGGCGCCGGTCTCCTCGGTGATGCCGTTGATCGTCTTGCCCTTGGGGCCGATCAGCTCGCCGATCTTGTCCATCGGGATCTTGATGGTGGTGATCCGCGGAGCGTAGGGGCTCATCTCGTCGGGCTCGTCGATGGCCTCGGCCATGACGTCGAGGATGGTCAGCCGGGCATCCTTGGCCTGGCTGAGCGCACCCGCGAGCACCTGCGACGGGATGCCGTCGAGCTTGGTGTCGAGCTGCAGGGCGGTCACGAAGTCCTTGGTGCCGGCGACCTTGAAGTCCATGTCGCCGAAGGCGTCCTCGGCACCGAGGATGTCGGTCAGCGCCACGTAGCGGGTCTCGCCGTCGACAGTGTCGGACACCAGGCCCATCGCGATACCGGCGACCGGGGCGCGCAGCGGCACACCGGCGTTGAGCAGCGACAGGGTCGACGCGCAGACCGAGCCCATCGAGGTCGAGCCGTTGGAGCCCAGGGCCTCCGAGACCTGACGGATGGCGTACGGGAACTCGTCGACGCTCGGCAGGACCGGCACGAGGGCACGCTCGGCGAGCGCGCCGTGGCCGATCTCGCGGCGCTTCGGCGAACCGACGCGGCCGGTCTCACCGGTCGAGTACGGCGGGAAGTTGTAGTGGTGCATGTAGCGCTTGCTCGTCTCCGGGCCGAGGGAGTCGATCTGCTGCGCCATCTTGATCATGTCCAGCGTGGTGATGCCCAGGATCTGGGTCTCGCCGCGCTCGAACAGGGCGCTGCCGTGGGCACGCGGGACCACCGAGACCTCGGCCGACAGCGCACGGATGTCGGTGATGCCGCGGCCGTCGATGCGGAAGTGGTCGGTGAGGATGCGCTGGCGGACGAGCTTCTTGGTCAGCGCGCGGTAGGCGCCGCCGATCTCCTTCTCGCGGCCCTCGAACTTGTCGGCGAGCTGCTCGAGGATGTCGGCCTTGAGCTCGTCGGTCTTGTCGTCGCGCTCCTGCTTGCCGGCGATGGTCAGGATCTCCGACAGGCGCTCGGTCGCGGCGGCGGCGACGGCCTCGTAGACGTCGTCCTGGTAGGCCGGGTACAGCGGGAACTCGCCGGTCTCCTTGGCCGCGGCGGCGGCCAGCGACTTCTGCGCCTCGCAGAGGCGGGCGATGAACGGCTTGGCGGCCTCGAGGCCCTCGGCGACGATGGCCTCGGTCGGCGCCTGCGCGCCGCCGGCGATGAGGTCGATGACGTTCTCGGTGGCCTCGGCCTCGACCATCATGATCGCGACGTCGGCGTTGTCGCCCTCACCGCTGACGATGCGGCCGGCGACGACCATGTCGAACACGGCGCCCTCGAGCTGCTCGACGGTCGGGAACGCGACCCACTGGCCGGCCTTGTTCTCCTCGGTCGGGATGAGCGCGACGCGCACGCCGCCGACCGGACCCGAGAACGGCAGGCCTGCGAGCTGGGTCGACGCCGAGGCGGCGTTGATGGCCAGCACGTCGTACAGGTCGTTCGGGTTGAGCGACAGCACGGTCACGACGACCTGGATCTCGTTGCGGAGGCCGTCGACGAAGGACGGGCGCAGCGGACGGTCGATGAGGCGGCAGGTGAGGATCGCGTCGGTCGACGGGCGACCCTCGCGGCGGAAGAACGAGCCGGGGATGCGGCCGGCGGCGTACATCCGCTCCTCGACGTCCACGGTCAGCGGGAAGAAGTCGAACTGCTCCTTCGGGTGCTTGCTGGCGGTGGTGGTCGACAGCAGCATGTTCTCGTCGTCGAGGTATGCGGTGACCGAGCCCGCCGCCTGCAGGGCCAGGCGTCCGGTCTCGAACCGGATCGTGCGGGTGCCGAAGCTGCCGTTGTCGATGATCGCCGTCGCCTCGGTGATGGCGTCGTCGAAGTCCTCGGCGAAGTCTTCGGAGGTGTTCACATCTGTCATGTGGGGTGGAATCCCTTCGTAGCGGCTGCCGTGCGGGCGGCCGTTGTTCATATGCGGCCCATGCGGACATGGCCGCGTGTGCGGTTGCGGGTGGTCTTCGCGAGGTGCGCGGATACGACGCCAGTCGAGGCGGTGCCCCAACCGGCCCTTTGCCGTGGTACGAGCGCACGCGCGGATCGAGACCGACCCGGAACGCGCCGAGAAATGCACGGCAGCGGGTGAATGGCGCGACGTGTTCGCGCCGGGTGAGTGCTCAGACGGCCTTCGATCGAAGCGGCCGGAACCTTCGGGGTTCCGGCGGCCACTACCGAGGACCGATCTGGCTCGTCGTCACGCGCTGCCTTGGAGTTCACGGCAACGATCCACTCGTCAGCCTATCATCGCGCGCCGTCAATACCTCAAAACAAGCGAACCGGCCACCTCCCGCGTCGGGAGATGGCCGGTTCGAGGTTCGCGTGTCGCGAGGAGATCAGCGACGCAGACCGAGGCGCTCGATGAGCGAACGGTAGCGGTTGATGTCCTTCTTGGCGACGTACTTGAGCAGGCGGCGACGACGGCCGACTAGCAGCAGCAGGCCGCGACGGCTGTGGTGGTCGTGCTTGTGCTGCTTCAGGTGCTCGGTGAGGTCGACGATGCGCTTGGTCAGCAGGGCGACCTGGGCCTCCGGCGAGCCGGTGTCGGTCTCGTGCAGACCGTACTCGGCGAGGATTTCCTTCTTCTGCTCGGCAGTCAATGCCATGGAGATGCTCCTGATTCTCAGTGCCGCGTTCGAAAAGACTCCCGGTGTGCCGCCGCGGACCGCAGCAACACCGACTGATCAGGCTACCTGCCGCAGTGCGCCCGACCCAAATCCGGCCCGGTGCGCCGGCCGGCCGGGAACCCGGTCAGGCGGGGACCAGAACCCCCACGTCCAGCGCACCGCGTCCGAGCCACCACCAGACGAGCGCCACGGCGAGGACGCCCACGACCGCGCCGGCCGCGATGGCGACGGCGAGCCACCGCTGTGCGACGGCGTCCCGCGCGCCGAGGGAGACGCCGACGAGGCCGATCACGACCGACGTCAACGCCGCCGCGAGCAGGACGAAGATCCCGACCACGGGTTCTCCGAGGTCGCCGGCCGCCGAGGTCGCCCCCAGACTCCCGAGCGGAAGCGTGAGTCCCACCGGACGCACGGGAATCGCACCGGCGATCACCACCGCCGCGACACCCGCACCGGTCACCAGCGTGAACCCGGGGCGAGGGCTGCTGCCCTGCCGCACCACCGCGTACAGGGCGGCCAGCCCGCCGACGATGATCAGCAGCCCGAGCGCGGTGGTGAACCAGCCGAGGGTCAGCTGCAGCCCGGTCAGCTCGGCGTAGCGGCGGTTGACGAAACCGAAGCCGTTCGCGTCGATCCCGTGCCCGGCGTGCACCCAGTGCATGAAGCTCGCCGCGATGACGATGAACCCCATCAGGACGCAGGCCAGGGCTCCGGCGCGCGCGGTGACCTGTCCCCCGCCCGATGCGGCGGGGCTCACCTCTCCGGCGCTCACTTCTCCGCCGCCGCGAGGATCTCCCGGGTCTTGGCCACGTCGTCGTGCATGGCCTCGACGAGCGCGTCGATGCCGTCGAACTGCACCATGCCGCGGATGCGGTGCACGAAGTCGACGGCGACGTGCTGGCCGTAGAGGTCGGCGTTCTTGTCGAGCACGAAGGCCTCGACGGTGCGGGTGCGCCCGGAGAAGGTCGGGTTGGTGCCGACCGACACCGCGGCCTGGTACCGCTGCCCCGGCTCGACCTCGCCGACGGCCGGTCCGGCCCCGAGGATCGTGAACCAGGCGGCGTACACGCCGTCGGCGGGGATGGCGGCGTACATCGGCGGCGCGACGTTGGCGGTCGGGAAACCGAGGTCGCGGCCGCGGCCGTCACCGCGCACCACGACGCCCTCGACCCGGTGGGGCCGTCCGAGCGCCTCCGCGGCGAGATCCATGTCGCCGGCGGCGACGCACGAGCGGATGTAGGTCGACGAGTAGGTCACGGCATGCTCGCCGAACAGCGAGACCGCCTGCACCTCGAAGCCGAACCGCGCACCGAGTTCGGTGAGCTTGCCGACGTCGCCGGCCGCCTTGCGACCGAACGTGAAGTTGTCGCCCACCACGACGTCGGCGGCGTGCAGCTGCTCGACGAGGATGTCGTGGGCGAACTCCTGCGGCGAGAGCTTCGCGAGTTCGGGCGTGAAGGGCATGACGCAGAAGACGTCGATCCCGAGTTCCTCGGCCAGCTCCGCACGCCGGGTCAGCGTGGTCAGTTGCGGCGGATGCGTTCCCGGCCGCACGACCTCCGACGGGTGCGGATCGAAGGTCATCAGCACCGAGGGGACGCCGTACTTCTCGGCGGCCGCCGTCGCGGCGCGGATCAGTTCGGCATGCCCCCGGTGCACACCGTCGAAGACACCGATGGTCACCACACATCGTCCCCAGTCCGCGGGGATGTCATCCAGACCTCGCCATCGCAACACGCGACCAGACTACGGGCAGCGCCGGTCCCGAACCACCACCGGCACACACCAGAACACGACGAAGGTGACGCTAAGCTCTATCCATGCCATGGCGATCAGACCGTCCGGTGACCGAGCTGTCACAGGTCACCCAGGACTATCTGAAGGTCATCTGGACCAGCCAGGAGTGGGAGGACGTCAAGGTCACCACCAAGCTGCTGGCCCAGTCCCTCGGCGTATCGGCGTCGACGGCATCCGAGGCCATCCGCAAGCTCGCCGACCAGGGCCTGGTCTCCCATGAGCCGTACGGGGCGGTGACACTCACCGACGACGGACGGCAGGCCGCGATCCTCATGGTCCGGCGCCATCGGCTCCTCGAGACCTTCCTCGTCCGCGAACTCGGCTATCGGTGGGACGAGGTGCACGACGAGGCGGAGATCCTCGAGCACGCGGTCTCCGACCGTTTCCTGGCGCGTCTCGACGCCAAACTGGGCTTCCCCGACCGGGATCCGCACGGTGACCCCATCCCCGCTCTCGACGGTACGATCCCCACCCCCGACGCGGCGCTGCTCTCCGAGCTCGAGGTCGGGGCGTCGGGCTGCATCGCCCGCATCTCCGACACCGACCCGGAGATGCTGCGCTACTTCGACGAGGTGGGCGTCGCCCTCGACCGCGTCGTGACGGTCGCCGAGAAGCGCCCGTTCGCCGGCACCATCTCGGTCTCGCTCGACGACTCCGCGCCGATCGACCTCGGCGACATCGCCGCCCGTGCGATCTTCGTCGTGCCCAGCGACGCCGCGCCGCGGGACTGAGCCGTCATCGCTCAGCCCAGCGCCGTCATCGCTCAGCGCAGCGCCGTCATCACTCAGCGCAGCGTCGCCGGCCGCACCACCATCACCGAACTGGCGCGCTTGCCCTTTTCCTGCACCAGCGCGATCGCCCGCTCGTGCGGGTCGACGACGACGTAGATGCCCTTCATCCCGATCGGGGTGAGCCAGCGTCCCTGGCTGATGGATTCGGCCTCGTCGTCGCTGATGTCGCGGCGCGGGAACGAGATCTTGGCCGCCTCGTCGATGCCGAGGCTGAGCTCGCCGTCCTCGCGCACCTCGTCGAGGGTGCGCGCGTGCTCGAGCGTGAAGGGGCCGACGGCGGTGCGTCGCAGCGCGTTGAGGTGGCCGCCGACGCCGAGGGCCGCACCCAGGTCGCGGGCCAGCGAGCGGATGTAGGTCCCGGACGAACAATCCACCGCCACATCGAGATCCACGAACTCCCCCTCGCGGCGGGTGTCGAGCACGTCGAACCGCGACACCGTCACCGGGCGCGGTTTCAGGTCGAACTCGGCGCCGGTGCGGGCGAGGGCGTGGGCGCGTCGGCCGTCGACCTTGATCGCGGAGACCTTCGCCGGGACCTGTTCGATGTCGCCGGTGAGCGCGGCGACGCCGTCGGCGATCTGCTCGTCGGTGACGCCGGAGGCGTCCGCGGTGGTCAGGGTCTCCCCTTCCCGGTCGTCGGTGGTCGTGGAGGCGCCGAGCCGGATGGTCGCCGTATAGGACTTGGTGGTCAGCGACAACAGGCCGAGAAGTTTTGTGGCCCTTTCGATCCCGATGACGAGCACGCCGGTGGCCATCGGGTCGAGGGTGCCGGCGTGACCCACCCGGCGGGTGTTGAAGATCTTCCGGCAGCGGGAGACGACGTCGTGGCTGGTGATCCCGGCGTCCTTGTCGACGATGAGCAGGCCGGCCTTCTCGATGGATTCGTCCGCCATGTCAGACCACCGCGATCGAGGTGACGATGAGGTCGCACTCGACGAGCCAGCGACCGCGGAACTCGAGCACCGGCGTCCCGCCGTCGGATGCCTTGGGGTCGATGAGGATCCGCGAGGTGAAGGTCCCGGCGGCGGGCGCGGTCTGCTCGAACGTGATGTGGGCGTCCTCGAACCCCAGCCAGCGCCGGGTGATCGGGAACCACGCCTTGTAGGTGGCCTCCTTGGCGCAGAACAGCAGCCGGTCCCAGTGCAACCCGGCCGGCCGGGTCGCGAGCACGTCGCGCTCCTCGGGCAGGCTGGTGTGCTCGAGCACGCCGTCGGGCAGGGTGTCGTGGGGTTCGGCGTCGATGCCGAGGGACCGCACCCCCATCGCGTGGGCGACGACGGCGGCCCGGTAGCCGTCGCAGTGCGTGAGGCTGCCGACGACACCCGCCGGCCACGTCGGTTCCCCCTTCTCCCCCTTGAGGATCGGGACGGGGTCGAAGCCGATCCGCGCGAGGGCCTCGCGCGCACAATGGCGCACCGTGACGAACTCGCGGCGCCGCTTCTCCACCGCTCGCCCGATCAGGGCCTGTTCGGCCGGCAACGGCTGCAGACCCGGCGGATCGTCGAACGCCTCCGCCGAGGCGACCCCGGGCGGGAGGAGTTTCTCGATCACATCTGGTCCTTTCGTCGTTCGGTCTCGCGTCGTTTCCGCTCGGCCAGTCGCTGCTCCACCCGCTCGCGGAACTCCGCGGCGCGCTCGGCGTAGTCCGGCGGCAGCTCGAACCGGACGCCGTGTTCGGGAAGATCTTTCTCGCCGAGGCCGTCACCCGGCACGATGCTGCGCATCAGGGGCTTCGGCAGACCGCGGCGCTTCCACTCGCGCGGATAGCCGACCGAGACCTCCTCGAAGCGGACGCCGTCGTACCAGGTGGTCCGCGGGATGTGCAGGTGCCCGTACACGCAGCACTCCGCGTTGAACTCGGTGTGCCAGTCGGCGGTCAGCTCGCTGCCGCACCACAGCGCGAACTCCGGGTAGATGAGCGCATCGCACGGTTCCCGGCGCAGCGGCCAGTGGTTGATCAGGACCTTCTTCTCGGCGGGGTCGAGCGCCTCGAGACGACGCCGCGTGAGCTCGATGCGGGCCCGTCCCCAGGCGTCGCGCGTCGGGTAGGGCTCCGGCGACAGCAGGAACTCGTCGGTCGCCACCACGTTCCGGTCCCGCGCGAGCGCGAGTGCGGTGAGCTTGTCGAAGGTCCCCGCGGGACGGAAGGTGTAGTCGTAGAGCAGGAACATCGGTACGACGCGAACCGGGTCGCGGCCGTCGCCCGGATCGAACAGCGGGTAGATGTCCTCCGGTGTCACCACGCCGATGTCGCGGCAGGCCTGGACCAGGTAGTCGTAGCGGGCCACCCCGAACAGCTGCAGCGGGTCCTTGGCCGTCGTGTACAGCTCGTGATTGCCCGGGACCCAGATCACCGTGTGGAAGCGGGTGCGCAGGCGCCGCAGGGTGTCGATGATGTCGTCGGTGCGTTCGGCGACGTCCCCGGCCACGATGAGCCAGTCGTCCGACGACGTCGGCCGGATCTGGTCGATGATGTGCTCGTTGCCCCGATGGGCGACGTGCAGATCGCTGATCGCCCACAAAGTTGCCACGAGGATCCATCGTGCCAGAGGCGGCAGAACACTTCCGTCGGGGGCCGTCGGTGACGCTGCGGGCCGGGTGGGCCGGCAGCCGGATCACATCAGAACAGATCGGATCGGACGCGATCGGACCCGGTCACTTCCGTTCCGCGCCCGCCTGCCGCCACCGCCCGGAGCGGATCCGCCAGACCACGGTCGCCAGCCGGACGAGCATGAAGACGACGAGACCCGACCACACGCCGGCCAGCCCCCAGTCGAAGACGAGCGACAGCCAGATCAGCGGCAGGAAGCCGACGAGCGCTCCGGTGAGCGTCGCCGTCCTCAGGAACGCCGCGTCGCCGCTGCCGAGCAACACGCCGTCGAGCGCGAACACCACCCCCGCGATCGGCAGCATGCCGACGAAGAACCACCACGGCACCCCGATGGCGTCGAGCACGGCGTCGTCGGAGGTGAAGATCCGCGGGATGAGGCCGGCGCCGGCGGCGAAGATCGCGCCCATCGCGGTGGCGGCGACGAGCGACACCCCGGTGACCCGCCGTGCGACGGTGTCGGCGACCCGCAGGCGTCCGCCGCCGAGTGCCGCGCCGACGAGGGCCTGCGCGGCGATGGCCAGGGAGTCGAGGAACAGCGCCATGAACTCCCAGAGCTGCAGGACCAGCTGGTGTGCGGCCACCTGCGCGACGCCGAAGCGCGCGGCGACCGCGGCCGCGGAGACGAAGCAGATCTGGAACGACAGGCTGCGCACGACGAGATCGCGCGCCATGGTCAGCTGGGCGACGATGATCGAGCGATCGGGCGCATACCCCTTCGACTCCGCGGACGCCTCCCGGATCACCCGGACCGCGAACAAGGTCCCGGTGACGCCCTGGCCGACGACGTTCGCGACCGCGCTGCCGGGCAGGCCGAGTCGCGGGAACGGACCGAGACCGTGGACCAACCCGACGACCAGGACCGCGGCGACCGACAGACCGACGACCACGTAGATCACCGGCCGTCTGGTGTCCTGCACGCCGCGCATCCAGCCGTTGCCCGCCATGGACAGCAGGATCAGCGGGACCCCGAACATCGCGATCCGCAACCACTGCGCCGCGTCGGCCGCGACCACCGCGGAGTCCTCCGACGCCGCTCCCACGAGCACCCGCATGATCGCGGGCGCCGACGGATAGGCGATCGCCACCAGCAGCGCGCCGACGGCCATCGCGATCCAACTGGCCTGCACGCCCTCCTCGACCGCGCCCGCCCGGTCCCCCGCGCCGAAGCGACGGGCCGACCGGGCGGTGGTGCCGTAGGACAGGAAGGTCAGCTGGGTGCTGATGACCGACAGCACGAGGGTGCCGACACCGAGCGCCGCCAGTTCGCGACCGCCGAGGCGGCCGACGACGGCGAGGTCGAGGAGCAGATAGAGCGGCGGGGCGATGAGCACCGCCAGCGCCGAGACCGTGAGGGTCGCGATCCGCCGGACCCCGGCATCGTCTGTCAGAGCGACTCCAGCAGTCGCGCCACCACTTCCTCGGCGGTGCCGGTGTCGCTGTACCCGGATGCCTGACGATGCCCGCCGCCGCCGTGGGCGCGGGCGATCGGGACCAGGTCGACGGCGTCCTTGCTGCGCAGCGACACCGTCCACATCCCGGGTTGGTTCTCCTTGAACACCGCCGCGACCTCGGCGTCGCGGGCGGTCCGGATCGTGTCGACGACGCTCTCCGATTCCTCCCAGCTCATGCCGGCGAGGGCCTTCTGGTCGACGATCGCGTAGACGAGTCCCGCACCGTTGCAGGCCGACGGCACCAGCTTCGCCGAGGCGAGCACCCCCGACATCATCGAGAACCACTCGAACGGGTGCGAGTCGAAGAGGATGCGACTCCACCTGCGCGAGTCGACGCCGGTCTCGAGCAGGCGCGCCGCGATCCGGAACGAGTCCGGCCGGGCCCACCGGAACGAGCCGGTGTCGGTGGTCAGACCCGCGTAGACGCAGGTGGCGATCTCGGCGTCGAGTTCGACGCCGAGCGCGTCGAGCACATCGAGGACCAGCACCGCCGTGCAGTCGGCCGACGGGTCCACGAGATCGATGTCCCCGAAGCCGGGGTTCGACGCGTGGTGGTCGATCGCGATCGACGTCTCGGCGCCGGTGAAGACCTCGCCGAGTTCGTCGAGCCGCCCGAGATTCGCCGCGTCGACGGCCACCACGACCGGATGCCCGGCGAGGCGGCCCGGCTCACGCAGCAGCCCCGCGCCGGGAAGACCCGCGAGCGACTCGGGCAGCTTCTCGGGTCCCGGATAGGCGACCTCGACGTCGACGCCGCGACGCTCGAGGGCCAGACCGAGCGCGAGACCGCTGCCGATGGTGTCCGCGTCGGGGCGGACGTGGCAGCAGATCGTCACCGCCGGCGCGGTCGCCAGCGTCGCGGCGATCGCTGCACTCGCCGAACCGCTCACTCGTCCGTGCCGCCGTCTGCGGAGTCGTCCGAGTCGTCGGTGGGGTCGTCGTCGGTGGAGCGGTAGGGGTCGGGGTCGCCGGCCGGCTTCGCCTGGGCCGCCTGACGGGCGACCATCTCGTCCCTCGCGCGGGCGCGCGCGACGAGTTCTTCCATCTGGCGGGCCGCGTCCGGGACGGTGTCGAGGACGAAACGCAGGGTCGGGGTGAACCGGACGCCGGTGCCGGCGCCGACCTTGGAACGCAGGACGCCGGTGGCCTTGGCCAGGCCGGCGGCCGCCGCCTCGTAGTCGGGTTCCTCGTCGAGCGAGGCGCCCATGACGGTGTAGTAGATCGTGGCGTCGTGGAGATCGTTGGTCACCCGGGTGTCGGTGACCGTCACGTAGGCCAGGCGCGGATCCTTGATCTCGCTCGCGATCGCCGAGGCGACGATCGTGGAGATCCGCTTGGCCAGGCGCTGGGCCCGTGCTGGATCAGCCATCGGGAGTCCTTCCGTAGCGGGGACGTGTGCGCCGGCCCGGGTCCAGGTTCTGGACCGGTCGGGCCGGCGCACACGGTATGGGTCGAGAGGGCCAGGCACTCACGCGATCAGTCGCGCGGCTTCTCCTGGAGCTCGTAGGTCTCGATCACGTCGCCCACCTTGATGTCGGAGTAGGTCAGCGTGAGACCACATTCGTAACCCTCGCGGACCTCGGTGACATCGTCCTTCTCGCGACGGAGCGAGGACACGGTGAGGTTGTCGGCGATCACGACGTTGTCGCGGAGCAGGCGGGCCTTGGCGTTGCGACGCATGATGCCCGACTGGACGAGACAACCGGCGATGTTGCCGACCTTCGACGACTTGAAGATGGCGCGGATCTCGGCGCGGCCGAGCTCCACCTCTTCGTAGATCGGCTTGAGCATGCCCTTGAGGGCGCTCTCGATCTCGTCGATGGCCTGGTAGATCACCGAGTAGTACCGGATGTCGACGCCCTCGCGGTTGGCCAGCTCGGTGGCCTTGCCCTCCGCACGGACGTTGAAGCCGATGATGATCGCGTCCGACGCGGTCGCCAGGTTGACGTTGGTCTCGGTGACACCACCGACACCGCGGTCGATGATCCGCAGGCTGACCTCGTCGCCCATGTCGATGCCGAGCAGGGCCTCTTCCAGGGCTTCGACCGTACCCGCGTTGTCGCCCTTGAGGATGAGGTTGAGCTGCGCGGTCTCCTTGAGCGCCGAATCCAGGTCCTCGAGGCTGATGCGCTTGCGGCTGCGAGCGGCGAGCGCGTTGCGCTTGCGTGCGTTGCGCCGGTCGGCGATCTGCCGGGCGATGCGGTCCTCCTCGACCACGAGCAGGTTGTCACCCGCACCGCAGACCGAGGTGAAGCCGATGACCTGGACGGGCCGCGACGGGAGCGCCTCGGTGACGTCCTCGCCGTGCTCGTCGACCATGCGGCGCACACGTCCGTAGGCGTCGCCGGCGACGACCGAGTCGCCGACCCGCAGGGTGCCGCGCTGGACCAGCACGGTCGCGACCGGACCACGACCGCGGTCGAGGTGCGCCTCGATGGCCACGCCCTGGGCGGGCATGTCCGGGTTGGCGCGCAGGTCGAGAGCCGCGTCCGCGGTCAGCAGGACCGCCTCGAGCAGCTGATCGATGTTGGTTCCCTGCTTGGCCGAGATGTCGACGAACATGGTGTCGCCGCCGTACTCCTCGGGCACCAGACCGTACTCGGTGAGCTGACCGCGGATCTTCTGCGGATCAGCACCCTCCTTGTCGATCTTGTTGACCGCGACCACGATCGGCACGTCGGCCGCCTGGGCGTGGTTGATCGCCTCCACCGTCTGCGGCATGACGCCGTCGTCGGCCGCGACCACGAGGATCGCGATGTCGGTGGCCTTCGCACCGCGGGCACGCATGGCGGTGAACGCCTCGTGACCCGGGGTGTCGATGAAGGTGATCAGGCGATCCTCGCCGTTGAGGTGCGTGTTGACCTGGTAGGCGCCGATGTGCTGCGTGATGCCGCCGGCCTCGCCCTCGCGGACGTTGGCCTTGCGGATCGTGTCGAGCAGTCGGGTCTTGCCGTGGTCGACGTGACCCATGACGGTGACCACCGGCGGACGCTGTTCGAGGTCCTCGTCGTCGCCCTCGTCCTCGCCGTAGGTGAGGTCGAAGCTCTCGAGGAGCTCGCGGTCCTCGTCCTCGGGGCTGACGACCTGGACCTTGTAGTTCATCTCCGAGCCGAGCAGCTCGAGCGTCTCGTCGTTCACCGACTCGGTCGCGGTGACCATCTCGCCGAGGTTGAACAGCGCCTGGACCAGCGATGCCGGGTTGGCGTCGATCTTCTCCGCGAAGTCCGAGAGCGACGCGCCGCGGGCGAGGCGGATGACCTCGCCGTTGCCGCGCGGCAGGCGGACGCCGCCGACCGACGGCGCCTGCATGTTCTCGTACTCGGCGCGCTTCGCCCGCTTCGACTTGCGGCCCTTGCGGGGAGCACCGCCCGGACGGCCGAACGCACCGGCTGCGCCGCCGCGTCCGCGACCGCCGCCGCCCCCACCGGGACGACCGCGGAAACCGCCGCCTGCGGGTGCACCGGGGCCACCGCCGCCGGGACCACCGCGGTAGCCGCCGCCACCGCGACCGCCTCCGCCGCCACCGCGGCCGGGACGGGCGTCAGGACGCGCCGCACGCTGCGGCATCGCGCCGGGGCTGGGACGCGGGGGCATGTTGCCCGGGTTGGGACGGGGACCGCCCTGACCCGGTGCGGGACGACCGCCACCGGGGCGAGGACCGCCCTGGCCGGCGGGACCCGGACGACCGCCACCGGGACGGGGTCCACCCTGGCCGGGGCCGGGGCGGGCCGCCGGACGCGGTGCGGGCGGCGGGGTCGAGGAGTACGGGTTGTTGCCGACGCGCGGTGCGCGCGGGCCGGGCTTGGGGCCCGGGCGGGGTCCGGGAGCCTTCGACGGGGCCGGGCTGCCGGCCGATGCGGCCGGGGCCTGCGGGGTCGGTGCTGCCGGGGCCGGCTTGGGTCCGGGGGTGGGTGCCGGACGCTCGGCGGCCGGGGCAGCCGGCTGGGCCGGTGCGGGTCCGGGCTTGGGTGCACCCGGCTTGGGTGCGGTCGACGGGGTGGCCGAGGGGCCGGGGGTGGGTCGACCGGCCGCCGGGGCAGCCGGCGCGGCGCCGGGCTTGGGTGCACCGGACGGCTTGGGTCCGGGCTTTGCCGACGAACGAGGGCCGGGTGCCGGCGACGATCCGCCGTCCTTGGCTCCCCCGTCCTTCGGGGCGAACGATTCACGCAGTCGACGGGCCACGGGGGCCTCTACCGTCGACGACGCCGATTTGACGAACTCGCCCTGCTCCTTCAGACGCTCCAGCACCTGCTTGCTGGTCACGCCGAGCTCTTTGGCCAGTTCGTGCACGCGGGCTTTGCCTGCCACTGCTCTCCTTTGCTGGAGGCCAAGCGGCTTCAACCCGCTACGGCCTCGATCTATGTCCGGTACATGCTCATCGTGGGGACTTCACGGTGTGCTCATGTCTTCTGCTACCTGTTCCGGCTCCGAGGAGCCATTCCGTGGTGGGTGACCACGCCGAGTTGCTCGGCGAGATCGTCCGGGTCCGCGGTCAGACCGGGGGTCCGGAGTGCCGCGGCGAAGGCCCTGCGTCGCGTCGCTGCGGAGATGCACTCCGCGTCCGCATGCAACCAAGCGCCACGTCCCGGCATGGTCTTCGCGGAATCGACCACCACCCTGGGGACGTCTCCGCGCTGCTGCGCGACGACGCGAACCAACTCGCTGGTCTCTGCCCGTCGGCGGCAACCGACGCACATGCGCACTGGCCTGTGGTCGGTTCCTGCAGTCGGGGCGGATCGCTGAACCATCGATCAGTCTAGCGCGCGTCGGCGGTCGGCCGACAACCGGCTGTCACACGCGTCACGCGCCGGTGCCCTCCGGGTCGGGGTCGGCGTCGGATCGGATGTCGATCCGCCAGCCGGTGAGGCGGGCCGCCAGACGGGCGTTCTGCCCCTCCTTCCCGATCGCCAGCGACAGCTGGTAGTCGGGGACGACGACCCGGGCGGCCTTGGCCGCCGCGTCGACCACGGTGACCGATACAACCTTCGCGGGCGACAAAGCATTCCCGACGAAGACGGCCGGGTCGGTGTCGTAGTCGATGATGTCGATCTTCTCGCCGGACAACTCGCTCATCACGTTGCGCACGCGCTGTCCCATCGGGCCGATGCAGGCGCCCTTGGCGTTGAGCCCGGCGACACCGGTGTGCACCGCGATCTTGGAGCGGTGCCCCGCCTCGCGGGCGACCGCGACGATCTCGACCGATCCGTCCTCGATCTCGGGGACCTCGAGCGAGAACAGCTTGCGCACGAGGTTCGGGTGGGTGCGCGAGAGGGTGATCTGCGGCCCGCGGGCTCCGCGGC
>Ga0164243_10004666_pt1 | contig 21349 bp, 13 predicted proteins | sample OricompcompostOP_FD_108781 | JGI IMG/M metagenome (GOLD analysis project Ga0164243, IMG submission 108781) | Organic Plus compost microbial communities from Emeryville, California, USA - Original compost - Organic plus compost (OP) | ecosystem: Engineered > Solid waste > Mixed feedstock >...
GAGCAGGTACGGCGACGGGAAGACCAGTTCCAGCGAGCCGCGGGCGTGGTGCAGCGTCACGGTCTCCCGGTAGGCGGGGTAGTCCGGCAGGTTGAGCCAGCGGATCCCGTACCGGCCGCCGCCGGGCAGCTGCCCGCTGATGTCCACCGAGGGTTCGGCCGGCCCGCCGGGGCGTACCGGCCAGGTCGTCACGTGGTCCACGGTGGCCGGTGCGCCGGTGAACAGCCGCAGCAGCGACAGGTCGTGGCAGACGCTGTTGACGAGGATCCGGTAGAGGGTCCGGGCGCGGGGGTCGGCGCCGACGGCGGCGTCGAGCAGGGCCTCGTCGGCCGCCCGCAGCCGGGCCGCCTCGCCGGCCGGCACGTCGCCGGGCGCCGGCGGCAGGTTGGCGAACGCGAGCTGCCGGTCGCCGCCGGCGTGCAGCACGGTCACCTCCACGGCGTGCACCCGTTCGGGCCCCCCGAGGTCGTCGAGCAGGCGGGCGGCCTCGGCGACCGCCGGGTCGTACTGCTTCATGTAGCCGACCATGAGCGCCGGCGTGCCGCCGCCCAGCTCGGCGAGGCGGTCCGCCTCGGCGAGGGTGTAGGCGAGGGGCTTCTCGCACAGGACCGGCAGGCCGGCGCGCAGGGCCTGCGCGGCCAGGTCGCCGTGGGAGCCGGAGGTCGCCAGCAGGACGGCGTCGTACCCGCCGTCGGCGAGCATCGCCGCCGCGTCGGTGTAGCGGCGGCCGTCCTCGACGCCGTACCGGCCGCCCAGCTCGGTGACCCGGGTGGGGGAGAGGTCGCAGAGGGCGACCACGTCGAACAGGTCGTCGCGGCGTTGCAGCAGGGGCAGGTGCACCGTGCGGGAGATGATGCCGAGGCCCGCCACCGCGATCCGGATCCGCTTGCCCGGCTCGGTCATCGCCGCACCCCCGCCAGCCAGCGGAGGTTCGCGGCCTGGTCCGCGCGGGTCCGGTCGAGGTCGCGGCCCCGGGCCGGGGCGTCCTGCTCGATGACCAGCCAGCCGGTGTAGCCGCCCTCGTCGAGGGCGGCGAGGACGCCGGCGAAGTCGACGTCGCCCGCGCCGAGCGGGCAGAACCCGCCGGCGGCCACCACGTCGGTGAGGCCGCCGCCGGCCGCGCGGACCCGTTCGTGGACGGCGAGGTCGGCGTCCTTCAGGTGGACCTGCGCGATGCGCCCGGCCCAGCGGCGCGCCGCCGCGACCGGGTCGCCGCCGGCCAGCAACAGGTGCCCGGTGTCCAGGCACACGTTGACGTCGGTGAGTTCCAGCAGCCGGTCGGCCTCGGCCTCGCTCTCCACCTGCGTGCCGAGGTGGTAGTGGAAGACCGGTTCCAGGCCGCGCTCGCGGCAGCGGTCGGCGGCCCGCTGGACGCGGGCGGCGAAGGCGGGCCAGTCCCCGGCCGGCAGCCCGGTGCCCGGGTCGGCGGGGACGCCGGGCCGGGCCATGCGCGCCGGGTCGCCGGGGCAGGCGAGCGTGGGCCGGGGCGCGAAGCGCGGGTCGTCCACCGGCGCCGCGGTGAACGCGTCGAGGGCCGCGTCGAGCTGGGCGAGGTCGGCCTCGAAGCCGTCGGGGTCGGCGTAGCGAAGGTCGACCCACCCGCCGGCCAGACCGAGGCCCGCCGTGGTGAGCCGACGGGCCAGCGTGTCGCCGGTGCCGAGGTAGCCGATCGGCCCGGAGTCCACCCCGTCGTACCCGTCCCGGGCCAGCGAGGCCAGCAGGTCGTCCGGGCCGAACTCCACCTCGTCGGGCTGGTAGATGCCGTGGTTCACGGGTGCGCCGGCCACCCGGGTCCGTCCGGTCAGCTGCACAGTGCGATCACCTCCATGCGGTGGGACTCCAGGACGTGCAGGCCGTCGCCGGCGGGGAACCGGCACCGGTCGCCGCGTACGACGCGGTGGCGCCCGTCGGGGTGTTCGAGCAGCGCGCCGTCCGCGTCCAGGGCCAACAGTTCGTCGCCGACGCGCAGGAGCAGAGGCGCGTCCGGGCCCGCGGAGACGGCGGTACGGCCGGCGCGCAGCGCGTCGACCACCGCGGCCTCGACGGGCCGGTCGGGGTCGACCAGCAGCCAGGTCGTCGGGGAGCCGGGTGGGGCGTCGTCACCGGGACGGTGGAAGTCGCTGCCGCCGACGGGCACCACGTCGGGGCGCCACGCCCGGGCCCAGGCCAGCGGGGCGCCCCAGGTGCGGTCCCACCAGCCGGAGTGCCACACCTCGGCCAGCCGGGTCCGGTCGGTCAGCGGCTGCCGCCAGGCGCAGTCGCCGCCGAGGGGATGGTTGACCGACATCGCCCCGCCGGCCCGCTCGGCGGTGGCCCGCCACTCGTCCGGCGGCCGGCGGAAGTCCACCCAGCCGACCGGCCCGAACACGTTGGCGTGGCCACGGTCGGTGGTGACCTCCTGCCCGGGCACCAGGGCGATCCCGTAGCGGGCGGACGCGGCCGGCAGCCACGGGTGGTGGCTGACCGTGTTGTGGTCGGTGACCGCGAGGAAGTCCAGGCCGCGGCCGGCCGCGAGGGCGGCCAGCTCGTCGATGGTGCACGACCCGTCGCTGTGCACGGTGTGCGCGTGCAGGTCGCCGGCGATCCAGCGGAGGCCGTCCACGGCGGGCAGGTCGCGCCGCGGCGGGCGCTCCGGACGGGGCGGCGCCGCCGGCGGCGGTGGCTGCGGCGGTGCGGTGGTGGCGACCGTCGCGGTCACCTCGTAGTCGAGCCCCTCGGGCGGGATCCGGTGCAGCCGCAGCAGCACCCGCCACTCGCCGGGCTCCAGCTCGCCGGGAAGGTAGCCGGGGGTGGCCCAGCCGGCGGTGATGGTGAACGTGTCCCGGGCGCCACCGGACCAGCCGCGGAAACCGGCCGGGCCGAGACAACCGAGGTCGAGCACCCCCGCGTCGCGCGGGTGATCGAGCCGTACGGTCAGCGCGGCGGTGCCGGGCGGCACGGTGACCGGCAGCTCCCGCAGCACGGCGTCGGCCCGGTCGGCGAGGGTCCAGCGGCCCCGGTGGGTGGTCACTGCTCGGCGCCGGCGGCGGTGCGGGCGGCGGGCACGGCCGGGGTCGCCTCGGGGGTGACCAGCTCCCCGTCCCGGTAGAGCAGGGACCGGCCCGGCCGGGGCACCACCCACCCGGTGTCACCCGGCGCCGGCTCCCGCCCCTCGGGGACGACGACCTGGACGCTGGTGCCGGGGGTGTCGCCGGCCGGCGCGTCGGCGGGCTGCAGGTCGAGGGAGACCAGCGAGAAGCTGCCCAGGTTCTCCACGACCACCACCCGTCCGCGTAGGCCGCCGGACGCCGGTTCGGCGGTGTGGTCGAGGTACTCGGGGCGTACGCCGTAGGTCAGCTTCTCGCCGTCGGTGACCTGGACGCCCTCGGGCACCGGCAGCCGGGTGCCGGCGACGACGAGTTCGCCGTCGCGGACCTCGGCGTCGACGAGGTTCATCGGCGTGGAACCGATGAACCCGGCCACGAACGTGTTGGCCGGGCGGCGGAAGACCTCGGTGGGGGTGCCGACCTGCCGGATCCGGCCGCCCTCCATGACGGCGATCCGGTCGGCGAGGGCGAGCGCCTCGGCCTGGTCGTGCGTGACGAAGACGGTGGTGACGCCGAGTTCGCGTTGCAGCCGCTTGAGGAAGGTGCGGGCCTCCAGCCGCAGGCGGGCGTCCAGGTTGGACAGCGGCTCGTCGAGGAGGAATACCTGCGGGTGGCAGGCCATCGCCCGGGCCAGCGCGACCCGCTGCTGCTGCCCGCCGGAGAGCTGCCCGGGCCGGCGCTGCAACAGCGCGCCGAGCCCCAGCTCGTCGGCGGTCTCGGCGGCCTTGTCGGCGCGGGCGCGGCGGTCGACCTTCTTGATCCGCAGCGGGTAGGCGATGTTGTCCTGCACGGTCATGTGCGGGAACAGCGCGTAGTCCTGGAAGACCATCGCGACGTCGCGCCGGCCCGGCGGCAGCGCGGTGACGTCCCGCTCACCGATGTGTACGCGCCCACCGGACGCGGTCTCCAGGCCCGCGATGGTGCGCAGCAGGGTGGTCTTGCCGCAGCCGGACGGACCGAGCAGGGCGAAGAACTCGCCGTCGGCGATCTCCAGGTCGAGGGCGTCCAGGGCGCGTACCCCGTTGGGGTAGACCTTGGTCAGCTCGCGCAGGGTGATGGCGGACATCAGCGCTTGATCCCTCCGTGGAAGCGGAATCCGTACCGGCTGCTGACGAAGACGAACATGAGCGCCACCGGCAGCGAGTAGAGCAGGGAGAACGTGGAGAGCAGCCGCAGGTCGGCCTGCCCGCCCTCGGTGTAGAGGGTGTACATGATGACCGCGGCGGGCGCCTTCTCCGGCCCGCGCAGCAGCAGGAACGGCACCAGGAAGTTGCCCCACACGTTGGCGACCGCCCAGACGCCCACGGTGGCGAGGCCGGGCCGGACCACGGGCACCACGATGTGCCGCATGATCTGCAGCGGGCTGGCGCCGAAGACCCGCGCCGACTCCTCGTAGGACGTCGGCGTGGCGTCCATGAAGTCCTTGAGGATGAAGATCGCGGCGGGGAGCAGCCCGCCGCTGAGGATCAGGATGACGCCGAGCCGCGAGTCGATGAGGTTGAGCCGGAAGGCCAGCTCGAACAGGGGCACCATGGTGGCCGTGCCGGTGACGATCGAGGAGAGCAGCAGCAGCCCGTAGAGCAGCGCGTCCCGCCCGGGGACCCGTACGCGGCTCAGCGCGTACGCGGCCAGCGCCGCGAACGTCACCACCAGCACGGCCGTGCCGGCGGCCAGGTAGACCGAGTTGAGCAGCGAGCTGAGGGCGTACGGGTTGTCGAGCAGGGCCCGGAAGTTGTCCAGGGTGAACCGCGGCAGCGACGCGGTGATCGTCGGCGTCTCGTCGAACGGCGCGGTGGCGAGCCACAGCAGCGGCAGCGCGAAGAACCCGAGCACGGCGCAGAGGAAGACGTAGCGCCCGATGCGGGAGAGCACGTGCCGTACGGCGACGGGCGCGGTGCCGGGCGCCGGACGGTCGGTGCGGGCCGGGGCGGTCCGGGTCGCGGTGCTCACGCCGTCTCCTTCCGCCGACCCAGCATCCGCAGGTAGACCAGCGCGATGACCAGGTTGATGAGCAGCATGACGAACGAGATGGCGGCGCCGAAGCCCAGCTCGCCGCCGGACAGCGCCACCTTGTAGACGTAGACCGGCAGGATCTCCGACCGCTGTTCGGGCCCGCCCGCGGTGATGAGGAACGGCGCGAAGTCGTTGAACGTCCAGAGGCTGATGAGCAGGAGGTTCGTCAACACGTGCCCGCGGATGCGGGGGAAGACCACGTCGCGCAGCTGCTGCCAGGTGCCGGCGCCGGCCAGCCGGGCGGTCTCCAGGTGCGAGCGGGGCACGTTCTCCAGGGCCGCGGCGTAGAGCATCATCGAGAACGCCGTCCCGCGCCAGGTGTTGAACACGATGATCGACAGCATCGGGTGGTCGAGCAGCCACGCCGTGCCGGGGATGCCGAGCAGCGCGTTGAGCGTCCCGCCGTCGCGGTCGAGCAGGGCGATCCAGAGGAAGGCGACCACCGAGCTGGGCAGGATCCAGGACAGTAGCACGAACCCCTCGACCAGGCGGCGCAGCGGGCCGCGGCGGTCGCGCAGCGCGTACGCGATGGCGAAGCCGAGCCCGGCCTGGCCGATGACCGCCGACCCGAGCACGAACTGGAGGGTGAGCACCAGCGAGCTGCGGAACCGCTCGTCGGTCAGGGCCCGGGTGTAGTTGTCCAGCCCGACGACCTCGGGGTTGGCGGCGGCCAGGCCGGTGAGCCGGTAGTTGGTGACACCCAGGTAGATCGTCCACGCGGCCGGCACGACCAGGAAGAGCAGGATCAGCACCATGCCCGGCACGAGGAACCCGGTGGCGCGTGCACGGCCGAGGCCGGCGGCGTCGGGGGCGGCGCCGGTGGCCCGGCGCCGCCCCTTCACCGCCTGGTCAGGAGGTGACGTTACCGGGGCCACCGACGATCCCTTCGACCTTCTTCTGGTACGCGGCGGCCGCCTGGTCGGCGCTCGTGCCGGACGCGGCGGCGGCGGTCGCCTCCTGCAGCGCCACCGACACCTGCGGGTACACGGCCAGCGGCGGCCGGTACGCGGTGACGGGCAGGACCTTCTCGGTGATGAAGCTCAGCATCGGGTCGCCCGCGAGGACCTCCTTGTTGACGTCCGTGCGGGCGGTGATCCGCTTCTCGCCGGCCAGCTCGGCCTTGACCCCCTCGGCGGAGTGCATGAACGACAGCAGCTCCCACGCCTGCGACGGGAACTTCGAGTGGGGGTTGAGTACCCGTACGCCGCCGCCGGACATGCTCACGAAGTCCTGGCCGCGGATGCCGGCGCCGGGCTGCTTCGCGGGGATCAGCGCGTAGCCGACGGTGGTGTCGCGGTCGGCCATCTTGGCGATGCCGCTGGTGGGGTTGACGACGCTGCGCCAGAAGTAGTCGCCCTCGGCGAGGATGCCGATCTTGCCGGCCGCGAACTCCGCGAAGGACTTGTCGCGCCCCTTGGCCTCCTGCTGGAGCTTCGGGTCGCCGAGGCCGCCGCCGTAGACCTTCGCGTAGAAGTCCAGCATGTCCTTCACCGGCTGGGTCGCGCCGGCCCACTTGCCGTCGGCGTAGATCTCCCCGCCCGCCCCGGCGAGCAGGGGCAGCGCGCCCTGCATGGTGGTGGCCTCGCCCATGGCCGTGCCGGCGTTGATCTGGATGGGGGTCACGCCCGGCAGGGTCTTGAGCTTGGCGCCGGCGTCGAGGATCTCCTGCCAGCTCGTCGGCTGCCACTCGGCGGGGAGCCCGGCCTGGGCGAAGAGCTTCTTGTTGTAGTAGAGGACGCGGCCGTCGGTGCCCAGCGGGATGCCGTACCGCTTGCCCTCGAAGGAGCCCAGGCCCTGCACGGTCTCCGGGATCTGCGACCAGCCCTCCCAGGAGTCCACCTCGCCGCCGGCCACGTCGGACAGCGGCTTGAGGTAGCCGGCCTGGACGAACTCGCCGACCCAGATGCCGTCCAGCGCGATGACGTCGGCGCCGCCCTTCGAGCGCAGGTCGAGCGCGATCTTGGTCTTGTACTGCTCGTCGTCGACGCCGCTGGGGACGAAGGTGACCTTCGCGGTGACGCCCTTGGCCTTCTGCGCCTCGACGAACCGGGGGATCACCCACTTCTCGATCCACTCCGCGCCCGCGGAGTTTTTCCCGCCCACGATGGAGTTGGCGGCGATGGTGAGGGTGATGTTCTTCGCGTCCTTGCCGGCGGGCTCGGACGAGTCACCGCAGGCCGTGGCGGCGAGGGCGACGGCGGTGAACGCGGCGAGCACGCCCAGTGCGTGTCTCGGTTTGGCTGACATGGGCTGCTTCCCTTCGCAAGGAGAGACTTCGAAGAGACTCGCGGGTAGCCCGCCGGCCGCAGGTCACCAACCGGCGTGCTTGCGGCCACAATGTCATGACAGCCTGACGACGTAAATACCTGTCACTGAAATGAGCGCGAAACATCCACCGTCGCCACTGCTCACCGCTCGGCGACGGTCACCTCCAGTGAGTAGCGCGTGCCCCGGTAGATGTGGGCGCCGTGCTCCACGAAGCGCCCCTGGTCGTCGTACGCCGTGCGGGTCATGGTGAGCAGGGGCGCGCCCCGCCGCTCGCCGAGCATCTGGGCCTCGGCGGCGGTCGCCGCCCGCGCCCCGATGCGCTGGTGGGCGCCGCGGATGCGGATGCCGGCGGCACGCAGGGTCGCGTAGAGGCCGCCGGCCTGCAACCCGTCCATGGTGAGCCGGACGCGGTCGGCCGTCAGCCAGTTCTCCATCACGGCGAGCGGCTCGCCGTCGGAGAAGCGCAGCCGGCGCAGGTGCCACACCTCGCTGCCGACGGCGACGTCGAGGGCCGCCGCCACCGCGGACGGGCAGGGCACGGTGGTCAGCTCCAGCACCGAGGTCGACGGTTTCCGGCCGGCCCGCAGCAGGTCGTCGTGGAGGCTGGTGAGCTCCACCGACCGGCGTACCTCGCCGCGTGCCACCTGCGTGCCCACCCCCCGCCGGCGCACGATCAGTCCCTTGTCGACCAGGTGCTGGATCGCCTGGCGGACGGTGGGCCGGGACAGGCCGAGCCGGTCGGCGAGTTGCAACTCGCTGTCCAGCCGGTCGCCCGGGGCCAGCTCACCGCGCTGGATGGCCGCGGCGAACTGCTCGGCGACCTGGAAGTAGAGCGGGACCGGGCTGCTCCGGTCGACCGCGATCTCGGGGCCGGTCACGGCATCTCCTCGCTGACGAAGGACGCGGATTCTCGGGGCACGACGACGGACGCCACTGTACCGAAGCGATCACCCACCGCAGAGGGCGGATGTCATGACAACACATTGACACAACTCAGCGGCGCTGTTACCAATCAGGGACAGCGCTGGCCCGCGCACCCGCGCCGGCCGGGACGGAGGACGCGGCATGCTGGACGTGCTCACCATCGGCCGGGTCGGGGTGGACATCTACCCGCTGCAGATCGGCACACCGCTGGCCGAGGTGGAGACGTTCGGCAAGTTCCTCGGCGGCAGCCCCACCAACGTTGCCGTGGCCGCCAGCCGGCAGGGCCTGCGCGCCGGAGTCGTCACCCGCACCGGCGCGGACGCGTTCGCCGACTACGTCCACCGGGCGTTGCGGGAGTTCGGCGTCGACGACAGCCAGGTCCGCCCGGTCGAGGGGATGCCCACCCCGGTGACCTTCTGCGAGATCTTCCCGCCCGACCACTTCCCGCTCTGGTTCTACCGCACCCCGACCGCCCCGGACCTGCAGATCCGGCCCGACGAGCTGGACGCGGACGCGATCGCCTCCGCCCGCGTCCTCTGGCTCACCGGCACCGGCCTCTGCCAGCAGCCGAGCCGGTCCGCGCACACGGCCGCCCTCGCGATCCGCGGCGGTCGGGCCCACACCGTGCTGGACCTCGACTACCGGCCGATGTTCTGGCCCGACCCGGCGGCGGCCACCGCGGCGGTCGCCGAGGTGCTGCCCCACGTCACGGTGACTGTGGGCAACCTGGACGAGGTGGAGGTGGCCGTCGGCACGCGCGACCCGGAGCGGGCCGCCGGCCTGCTCCTGCGACGCGGGCCCCGGCTGGCGGTGGTGAAGCTCGGACCCGACGGCGTGCTCGCGCGCACCGCCACCGAGACCGTCCGCGTGCCGCCGGTGCCCGTGACGGTGGTCAACGGGCTCGGGGCCGGCGACGCGTTCGGCGGCGCGCTCTGCCTCGGCCTGCTGCGCGGTTGGCCGCTGGAGCGGACGCTGCGCTTCGCCAACGCGGCCGGCGCCATCGTCGCCTCCCGCCTGGCCTGCTCCGCCGCCATGCCCGACGAGGACGAGACCCTGGCGCTGCTGCACGCCGTCCAGCCGCAACCGGTGCCGCCGACCGGCGCCGGGGGAGGAGAAGACCGGTGAGCACCGAGTACGACGCCCTGACCCGCACCCGCGCCCACCGGCCACAGGCGATCGCCGAGGCGGCCGCCCGCCGCGTCCGCCGGCCGTGGCCGGAGCCCGGACGGCCGCTGTTCATCATCGCCGCCGACCATCCGGCCCGGGCCGCCCTCGGCGTACGCGACCGGCCGATGGCCATGGCCGGGCGGGCCGACCTGCTCGACCGGCTGCGCCTGGCGCTGTCCCGTCCGGGCGTCGACGGGGTGCTCGGCACCCCCGACATCCTGGAGGACCTGCTGCTGCTCGGCGCACTGGAGGACCGGCTGGCCATCGGGTCGATGAACCGGGGCGGCCTCTCCGGCGCCCGGTTCGAACTCGACGACCGGTTCACCGCCTACGACGCCGACAGCATCGCCGCGATGCGCTACGACGGCGGCAAGATGCTGTGCCGCATCGACCCGGACGACCCGGCCACCGCCTCCACCCTCCAGGCGTGCGCCCGGGCGGTCACCGCCCTCGCCGCGCACCGCACGGTGGCGCTCGTCGAGCCGCTGTGGGTCACGCGCACCGACGGCCGCGTCCACCCCGACCTGCGGCCCGAGGCGGTCGTCAAGGGGGTCAGCGTCGGCCAGGCGCTCGGCGCCACGAGCGCGTACACCTGGCTGAAGCTGCCGGCCATCGACGAGATGGAGCAGGTGATGGCCGCCACGACCCTCCCGGTGCTGCTGCTCGGCGGCGACCCCGTGGAGGCGCCCGACACGGTGTACGCGCGCTGGCAACGGGCGCTGCGGCTGCCCGGCGTGCGCGGGCTCGTCGTCGGCCGCGCCCTGCTCTACCCACCGGACGACGACGTGGCGGCCGCGGTGGACCTGGCCGGCTCACTGCTGCCCACCGGGCGCGACGACGACCGCGCCGCCGCGCAGCGGGGCGGCCGCGCGTGAGGACCGCCGAGGCCCACCTGCCCTGGGGCAGCACCGCCCGCCCACCCTGGGCGCTGGAGATCACCCCCGAGCGGGCCGGCTGGCGCCACGCCGGCCTGCGGGTGCTCACCCTGGCCGACGGCGCCACGGTCACGTTCGACACCGGCGACGAGGAGATGCTCGTGCTGCCGCTGGCCGGCGCCGCGACCGTCCACTGTGACGGGCTGCGGATCCGGCTGGCCGGGCGGGCGTCGGTCTTCGCCGCCGTCACCGACTTCGCGTACGTGCCGCGGGACGCCACCGTCACCGTCGAGGGCGCCGGACGCGTCGCCCTGCCGTCGGCCCGGGCCGCCCGGCGGCTGTCGCCCCGCTACGGCGCCGCCCGGGACGTGCCGGTGGAGCTGCGCGGCGCCGGCCCGGCCAGCCGGCAGGTCAACAACTTCTGTGCCCCGGACGCCTTCGACTGCGACCGGCTCGTCGCCGTCGAGGTGCTCACGCCGGGCGGCAACTGGTCGTCGTACCCGCCGCACAAGCACGAGGAGGACCGCGTCCACGACGGCGGCCGGCAGGAGGCGGCGCTCGAGGAGATCTACTACTTCGAGGTCGCCGGCGGACGGCCCGGCGACCCCGCCGGGCCGGTGGGCTACCAGCGGGTGTACGGCACCGACCGCCGCCCGATCGACGTCCTCGCCGAGGTGCGCGCGGGCGACGTGGTGCTCGTCCCGTACGGCTACCACGGCCCGTCGATGGCCGCGCCCGGCTACGACCTCTACTACCTCAACGTGCTGGCCGGGCCCGGTCCGGTCCGCACCATGGCCTGCGTGGACGATCCGCGACACGCGTGGATCCGGGGCAGCTGGGCCGGGCAACCGGTCGACCCGCGGCTGCCGCTCGCCGGCCCCACGACCCGGGAGGCGTGATGCCCAGACTGACGGTGGCCCAGGCGCTGGTGACGTTCCTCGCCAGGCAGTGGTCCGAACGGGACGGGGTGCGACGGCGCCTCGTCCCGGCCTGCTTCGGCATCTTCGGCCACGGCAACGTGGCGGGCGTCGGCGAGGCGCTGGCCAGCACCGACGTGGACCTGCCCTACCACCTGTGCCGCACCGAGCAGGGGATGGTGCACACGGCGGCGGCGTACGCCCGGATGACCGACCGGATGAGCACCCTGGCCTGCACCACCTCGATCGGTCCGGGGGCGACCAACCTGGTCACCGGGGCGGCCGGCGCGACCATCAACCGGCTGCCGGTGCTGCTGCTGCCCGGCGACATCTTCGCCACCCGCGTGGCGAACCCCGTCCTGCAGGAACTGGAGGACCCGCGCTCGTACGACGTGAGCGTCACCGACGCCCTGCGCCCGGTCTCCCGCTACTTCGACCGGATCAACCGGCCCGAACAGCTGCCCGCGGCCCTGCTGGCCGCCATGCGGGTGCTGACCGATCCCGTCGAGACCGGCGCGGTCACCCTCGCCCTCCCGCAGGACGTGCAGGCCGAGGCGTACGACTGGCCGGCGGAGCTGTTCGCCGAACGGGTGTGGCACGTGCCGCGCCCCCGGCCCGACCGGGCGGCGGTCGACCGGGCCGTCCGCGTCGTCACGGCGGCGCGCCGACCGCTGCTGGTCGCCGGCGGCGGCGTCGTCTACAGCGGAGCGTGCGACGCGCTGCGCCGGTTCGCCGAGGCGCACGGGGTGCCGGTGGCGGAGACGCAGGCGGGCAAGGGCGCCCTGCCGCACGACCACCCGTTGGCGCTCGGCGCCCTCGGCGTCAGCGGCACCACGGCCGCGAACACCGTCGCGGCCGACGCCGACCTGGTGATCGGGGTCGGCACCCGGTACAGCGACTTCACCACCGCCTCGGGCACCCTCTTCGGCGACGGCGCCCGGTTCGTCAACCTGAACGTCACCGGCTTCGACGCGGCGAAGCTGTCCGGGACGCAGGTCGTCGGCGACGCCCGGGAGGGCCTCGCGGCCCTCGACGCGGCCTGCGCCGGATGGGCCACGGCGGCGGCGTACCGCGACGAGGTGACCGAGCTGACGAGGCGGTGGACGGCCGTGGCCGACGCCGCGCGGCGGTCCGCGCCCGACGCGCGGCCCACCCAGACGGCCGTCATCGGCGCGGTGAACGAGGCGGCCGGGCCCCGGGACGTGGTGGTCTGCGCGGCCGGCTCGATGCCGGGCGACCTGCACCGGCTCTGGCGCGGCGTCGACCCGAAGAGCTACCACGTCGAGTACGGCTACTCGTGCATGGGCTACGAGATCGCCGGCGGGATCGGGGTGAAGCTGGCCGCGCCGGAGCGCGAGGTCTTCGTGCTGGTGGGCGACGGCTCGTACCTGATGCTGCCCAGCGAGCTGGTCACGGCCGTGGCCGAGGGCGTGAAGCTGGTCGTGGTGCTCGTCGACAACCAGGGGTTCGCGTCGATCGGCCGGCTCTCGGAGAGCGTCGGCGCGCAGCGGCTCGGCACCGCGTACACCGACCGGGCGGGCGACCCGCTGCCGGTGGACCTCGGGGCCAACGCCGCGAGCTTCGGCGCGGACCTGATCCGGGTCGACAGCACGGCGCAGCTGCGCGACGCCCTGGCGCGGGCGCGGGCCTCGGAGCGCACCACGGTCGTCCACGTCCGCACCGACCCCATGGAGGCGGGCCCCGAGGGCGGCGCCTGGTGGGACGTGCCGGTCGCCGAGGTCTCCACGACGGCCGCCGCGCGGGCCGCCCGCGCCGGCTACGAAGCGGGGCGCAAGGCGCGCCGCAACCACCTCAGGCCCGGCTGACCGGGCGGGCGACGCGGCCGGGCCGTCGGCCCCTCGTCCACCGTCCCACCAGGGGATTGACAGATCACTTCCGGCCACTGAGGATGATCCCAGTTCACCGACCGCCACCGCGTCATCACGTTCTGGCCCGTCGCATGTCGGCGATGCGCGGCGTCCAGCCGGCGGTCGGCTCTGTCACCACCCGTCCCGTCCACCACGTCGCGTGCCCGGTCACCGCAACGATCGCACCCGACCCATTCGATGGAGCCGCGTACCCCGGGCGTGCCCCTCGGCCACCTCCGTCGGCCTGCCGGCCGAAGAGCCAGAAGGGCAGTGAACACATGCCGTACCCCCAGTCGCCACGGTGGCGACGTCGTCTACCCGTTCCGCTGGCCGCCGCGACGGCCGTCGTGCTGCTGGTCAGTCCGGCCGCCGCGACGGCGCCGCAGCCCGCCGCGCCCGCCGACGCCGGGCCGGTCGCCGGCGAACAGGCGAGCGTCGTCGAGGTGCTGCTCGACGGCACCGCGGAGCTGGACGCGCTCGTCGCCACGGGCGTCGACCTCGACCACCACGTCGAGCGCACCGAGGACGGCGTGGTCGCCCACGCCGTGGTCACCCCCAGCGAGGCCGCGCGGCTGACCGCGGCCGGGTTCACCCTGGGCGACGCCCTGTACCGTCCCGAGGACTCCCGCGCCCGCATCGCCGAGCGCGAGGCGACGATCGCCGCGCACGTGGCGGAGAACCGCGAGTTCGCCGCGGCGGCGTCCGACCCGACGGCACCCGACGTCTCCGACGTCAAGATCATCCGGGCGGACTACTACACGTCCGGGACCAGCCAGATCCTCTCCGTCGAGGCGAAGTGGGCGCAGGGCCAGACGGCGTCGAACACGCTCACCGTCGAACGGGACAGCGGCCCCGGCACCGCCATGGGCTCCGGCGGCACGCAGACCATCTCCCGCTTCGTCGACGCCGGCGTCTACCTCTACCACCGCGGCGCCGCCACGGTGACCGCCCGCCCGGAGTACGTCCGGATCACCAGCCCCACCGGTGACGTGGCGGTCGCGAAGGTGCGGGAGTGGCTGCCCACCCCGGAGACCAGCCCGGAGCCCCCGGGGTACCAGAAGGACTTCGTCACCAGCTACCTCACCCCGACCGAGCTGTACGCGCGGATCCACCAGCTCGCCGCCGAGTTCCCCGACCTGGCCGAGATCGTCGAGCTGCCATACAAGACCAACGGCTACCGCCGGCACGCCCAGGCCGTGCTCGGCACCGCCAACGCCAGCCGCGTCGCCGTGGACTCCCTCGCCTGGGGCCACGAGGGCGGCAACGACATCTCCGTCGAGCTGGCCAACCCGGGCCCGGGCAACGCGACGACCGGCGTGACCGTCACCGGCTCGCACATCCGGGTGAACCTCGCCACCGACGCCGCGGGCGCGGTCACGAGCACCGCCGCGCAGGTCGTCGCCGCGCTCAACAGCGGCGCCGGCTCCCTCGTGCGCGCGTACACCTACCGCGGCAGCCCGGGCACCGGCGTGGTGGCGCCGGCCCCGCGGACCCCGCTCACCGACGACCTGAGCGCGCCGGCCTCCGTCTCCCGTGACCCGCACCCGGTGTACGCGATCCGCATCGGCAAGCACCGCGACGGCACGAAGACGGGTGTGCTCGCGTACGCCCAGGAGCACGCCCGGGAGTGGGTGCCGCCGCTGGTCACCATCGAGACCGCCGAGCGGCTGCTGCGCAACTACGCGCACGACGGCCGGACCAAGCAGCTGCTCAACAACCTCGACATCTGGATCGCCCCGTCCATCAACCCGGACGGCGGCCACTACTCGTTCTACGACTTCAACTCCCAGCGCAAGAACATGACGAACCACTGCCCGCTGACCGGCGCGGCCGACTTCCTCGGCCGGGACTCCTGGGGCGTGGACGTCAACCGCAACTACACCGAGTACAGCCTGTTCGACGGCTACTCGGGCGCCTCGTCGAGCTGCACCAGCGGCACGTACGCCGGCCCGAGCGAGCTGTCGGAGCCGGAGGACAAGAACCTCGACTGGCTGGCGTCCCGGCCGAACATCAAGTTCTCGATGAACCTGCACTCGTCCGGCAACTACTTCATGTGGTCGCCCGGCGCGTACGCCCTGCCGGACCGCACCTCGGCGCCGCGCCCGTCGCTCGCCGACGAGTCGTTCTTCTGGGGCGCGTCCTCCCGGATCCTCACGGCCATCAAGCAGCACCGCAACATGGCCGTGACCCCGGCCCGCACCGGCCCGATCTCCGACGTCCTCTACTCGGCGGCGGGCAACTCCGGCGACATGCTCTGGTACAAGTACGGCATCTACGCCTGGAACTTCGAGGTCGGCACCTCCTTCCAGCCGCAGTGGGACGAGGCGCACGACGAGACGATGGAGTTCGCCAACGGCCTCGTCGAACTCATGCGGGTGGCGCGGGACTACGCCTCGGACAAGAAGCGACCGGAGAGCACGCTCACGGTCGCGCCGAGTTCGACGCCGGGCATGGTGAACGTGACGTTCGACGTCTCCGAGCCGGCCGCCGTCTTCTACACCCTCGACGGCGCCGCCCCGACCTACGAGTCCACCCTCTACGGCTCGGCGGGCGTCCGGGAGGGCGGTGAGACGCTGACCGTCCCGGCCGGCACCCGGGTCAACTGGTTCTCCGTCGACGCGGCGGGCAACGTCGAGAACAACTACCAGCCCGACGGCAACGGCAAGAACTACCGCAAGGGTCAGGCGGTCCTGCCGACCAGCTGACCACCTGCCCCAACCGGCGGCCGCGGCGCACCCAGCGCCGCGGCCGTCGGCCGTTCTCGGGGCCGCCCGGCCTGAACGCTCGGTGACCGCACGGCGTACGCGATGCGTGTTCCCGGCGACCGCTCCGCGGACTAGCGTGAGATCAACTTTTCGGCCCGGTCCCGTCGGACCGGGTCAGTCCATGAAGGAGCGGCATGCTCAAGAGAACACGATGGCTGCTGGCCGTCGCCGTGTCGGCCACGGTGGCGGTGGGCGTCCCGGGCGGACCGGCGCTGGCGGATCCCAGCGACCCCGCCCCGACAGCGGTGGCCGGAACCCGGGTCGGCGCGGAGACGTACACGGTCACGCTGCTGACCGGTGACGTGGTGACGGCGCGGACGAACGGCACCGGCTGTCCGCAGGCGTCGGTGCAGCCGGCGACCCCGAACGCCGTGTTCCACCAGTGGTGCGGGCCCGACGGGCACCTGCACGTCGTACCCGCCAGCGTGGCGGCACGGATCGGCCCGGTGCTCGACCCGGACCTGTTCGACGTGTCGGTGCTGATCGCCGACGGCTACGACGACGAGAAGACGCCCGCCCTGCCGGTCATCGTGCAGCCGGCCACGAAGGCGGCCCGCGTGGCGGCCCTGGACGGCGTCGTCGACCTGCCGATCATCGACGCGGTGGCGGGCCACGTACCGAAGAAGGACCCGGCGGCCGCGAGGCTGGCGGCGAACCCGCTGCTGGCGGGAGCGAAGAAGGTCTGGCTGGACCGCAGGGTCCGCGCCACCGGTCTCCTGGCGGCGCCGCCGCGCGCCGTGTCGGCCACCGCCCCGCGACCGACCGCCGCGGGCGCGGCAGGCCACGGCGACGACCTGGACTGGAACCTGCGGCAGGTCTCCGCGCCGGACGCCTGGCGGGCCGGCTACACCGGCCGGGGCGTGCGCGTCGCGGTGCTCGACACGGGCGCGGACTTCACCCACCCGGACCTGGTCGGCCGGGTCGTGGAGAAGGCCGACTTCACCGTCGACGGCGGCGACGCGGTCGACCACAACGGCCACGGCACGCACACGGCGTCCACGATCGCCGGCACCGGCGCGGCGGCCCACGGGCAGCGGCGCGGCGTGGCCCCCGACGCTCAGCTGGTGATCGGCAAGGTCCTCGACGACAACGGCTTCGGCGACGACTCGCAGATCATCCGCGCCGTGGAGTGGGCCGCGCAGCGTGCCGACGTGGTCAACATGAGCCTCGGTGGTGAGTACCCGGACGACGGCAGCGACCCGCTGGCGCTGGCCGTCGACGCCGCCACCCGTGCGCACGGCGCCCTGTTCGTGATCTCCGCCGGCAACAGCGGCGGCGGGATCTCCGCGCCGGGCTCGGCCACCACCGCCCTGACCGTGGGCGCGGTCGACCGGGACGGCGCCCTCGCGGACTTCTCCAGCCGCGGCCCCCTGGTCGACACGTCGGTGGCCAAGCCGGAACTGGTGGCGCCCGGTGTCGACATCGTGGCCGCCCGGGCGGCCGGGACGAACCTGCAGGACCCGATCGACCGGTACTACGAGGGCTCGACCGGCACGTCGATGGCCGCCCCGCACGTCGCCGGCGCGGCCGCGCTGCTCGCCCAGCGGCACCCGGACTGGACGCCCGACCGGCTCAAGGCCGCGCTCGTCGGCGCCGCCGACCCCGTGACCGGCGTCGACCCGTACGCCGTGGGCGCCGGACGCCTCAACGCCGCGCGCGCCCTGTCCGGCCCGGTCAGCGGGCAGCCCGTGGTCGACCTCGGCACCTTCACCCACCCGCAGTCCGGCACGGCCGAGACGACGCTGACCTGGACCGGCGACACCACACCGGCCACCGTCACCCTCGACCTGGACGTCACCGCCGTCAACCACGACGGGTCCACGGCACCGCGCGGCGCGCTCACCCTCACCACGAGCAGGGTGACCGTCACGCACGGGTCCAGCGCCCGCGCCACGTTGCGCGTCGACCGCGCCGCCCTGGCCGCACGGCCGGGCTACTACATCGCCACCGTCACGGCCCGGGGCCCCGGACACCGGCTGGTCGCCACCACCCCGGTCAGCTTCCACGTCGAGCCGCGCATGGTCGACCTGACGGTCGACACCAGGCCGATGGCCGACGCGCCGGAGGGCGCCGACACCTGGGTCGGTGTCCTGGTGACCAACCTCGACGACCCGTACGTCTCCGCCGGTGACGGGTTCTTCCGGCCCGGCGGCTCGGTGACGGTGCGGGTCGCCCCGGGCCGCTACGCGGTCACCGGCGCGTTCAGCTCGTACGACCCGCTCACCGACGCCCAGGCGGGCGCGTACGTCGGCACCACCGACCTGTCGGTCACCGGTGCCCGCAGCGTCGTCCTCGACCCGGCGACGGCACGACCCGTGACGGCGACCGTCGACGGGGCGCCCACCACGCCGATCCTCACGTCGTTCGTCCTCCAGCAGACCACGAGGAACGGCCTGAGCTGGTGGAACAGCGTCACCGGCCTCGGCGGCGGCGCGAAGGTGTCGGTGTCGCCGCTGCGCAGGCCCGGCATCGGGTCGCTGCGCGCGTACGCCGCGTTCTACCTCCAGTCACCGCAGGGCACGGTGGACCCCTACGCCTACGACCTCGTCCACGAGTACGAAGGCGGCGTGCCGGCCGACCCGTCGTACCGGGTGAGCCGGGCCGAGCGGACCCGGCTCGCGCGCGTCGACCAGCGGTTCCAGCAGGTGGACTCGCCGGAGATGTTCACCTCGCTGCGGCGCTCCATGTACGCGCCCGACGGGCTGTACCTGACGCAGCTGCGCACGTTCGGCCTGCCCACGCGGCGTACCGACTACCTGTCGCCGGGCTACCTCTACCTCGACGAGGGCGTCTACGGCGGGCTTCCCGCCCAGGAGCAGGTACGCAGCTACCGGCCCGGCAGCCGGCAGTCGCGGATCTGGGCGCGCCAGCCGCTGCACTCGGACTGGGTCGACGGGCTCGTGACGATCGGCGACGCGTTCCCGTGCGCCACCGCGCCGTCGCGGACGCGGGGCAACCTGCACGTCGACCTCGCCATGCTCACCGACCAGCACGGGCGCGCCGACTGCCTCCAGGGCGGGACGATCGGGTTCAACCGGAAACTGTCGCTCTACCGCGACGGCGCGCTGATCGAGGAGCGGAACGCGTCGCGGGCAGACTTCACGGTGCCCCGGCAGGCGGCCGACTACCGGCTGACGTTCGACCTCGAGACGAGCCTCGTGCTGCGCGTCTCGACCCGCGTCACCACGTCCTGGACGTTCCGCTCGGCCGGGCCCGCCGGTACGGGAAGCGTGCCGTTGCCGCTGCTCGCGGTCGACTACGCGCTGCCGATGGACGACGGGAACCACATCGTCGGTGGCACGGGCGAGTTCACGGTCCGGCAGGCCCGGGGCGTGCCGGCGCAGAAGGTGACCTCCTTCCGAGTGTGGACGTCCACGGACGACGGCGCGACGTGGAGGGCCGCCCGGGTCACCCGGGACGGGGACACCTACCGCGCGGCCCTGCCGCGCCCCACCGCCGGGCAGGCCGTCTCCCTGCGGGTGAAGGCGGACGGCAACGGCGGCAGCGGCATCGACCAGACCGTCATCCGGGCGTACCGGGCCGGCTGACCGCCCGTGGACGGACCGCGGCCCCGGCACGACGTGCCGGGGCCGCGGGTCCGGCCGGTCAGGCCTTCTTGCAGGAGGACAGGACGCCGACCACGCCGACGCCGGTGGGCTTCAGCGGCAGCTTCGTGGAGGCCGCGGGGCACCTCGGCACGGTCAGGTCGTAGACGCCGCGACCGAAGGTCGCCGAGGTGAGCTGGCGGGTGGGCTCGTGGTACCGCAGGTACATGACGGGCGCCTGCGGCAGGTCGGTGCCGAGCGCCGCCCACTCGCCGCCGTTCCACGCCGACATGAACACCCCGACGTCGGTGCCGACCAGCAGGAGGCCGTCGGCGGTCGGGACGATGCTGTTCACCGGCGCGTCCGGCAGGCCTTGGCCGATGTCGCTCCACGTCCGGCCGCCGTCGCGCGTGATCATGACGTGCGGGCGGTCGCTGCCGGAGCGGAACCCGGAGAACGTCGCGTAGGCGATGTCCTCGTCGGTCGGGTGCACCGCCACCCGGGTGACCCACGTGCCGGGCAGCTGCGCCGGGTCGACCTGGTGCCAGGTCCCGCCGAGGTCGTCGGTCCACCACAGCCGGCCGTCGTCGGTGCCGACGTACAGCGTGTCGCCGTCACTGGGCGCGGCGGCGATCGTCGTGATCGTGCCCCACGGGTAGCCGGACGGGTCGTTGGGGCCGCCGCCGGTGAGGTCCGGGCTGATCGGCGTCCACGTGCGACCGTTGTCGGTCGACCGGTTGACGATGTTGCCGGCGTAGTACATGACGTCCGGGTCGCTCGGGTCGAACTGCAGCGGCGTGAGCCAGTTGCGCCGGGCCGAGGTCGTCTGACCGGCGCCGATGGTCTGCCGCGGCGCGGCGCCGGAGTTCTCCGACCGGTAGCAGGAGCCGTACTGGCTGCAGCCGAAGACGATCGTCGGGTCCTCCGGGTGGATGATCACCTGGAGGCCGTCGCCGCAGCCGATCGCGGACCACGGCCCGCCGACGCCGGTGTAGCCGCGGTTGCAGCCGTTGTCCTGCGCGCCGCCGACCTTCAGCACCGGGTCGGTCTCGGCCACGTCCACCGTGTAGAACTGCGTGTACGGCTCGTAGGTCGACTTCACCCAACCGCCGGCCCCGTTGGCCTCGGAGCGGTAGAAGCCGCCGTCGTTGCCCAGGTAGACCCGACCGGGCACCTTCGGGTCCCAGCGCATCGTGTGCTGGTCGGCGTGCACCCCGCCCACGGACGAGAAGCTCTGCGCGCCGTTGGTCGAGCGCATCAGGTTCACGCCGGTCAGGAACACGTGGTCGGCGTTGGTGGGGTCGACGAAGAGCTTGCCGAACCACCAGCTGAACGTCGACTGGGACGCCTGGCCGGCGGTCACGGGGGTCTGCGTCCAGGTGTCGCCGCCGTCGTCGGACCGGTAGAAGGCGCGGAACGGGCCGAGCGCGGTCCCGACGTACGCGTAGAGGCGCTGGGGGTCGTTCGGGGCGAGCGCGAGACCCCAGCGGCCCTGGTCGGCGTCGGTGGGCAGGCCGTTGGTCATGCGCTGCCAGGTCCGGCCGCCGTCGTCGGAGCGCCACAGGCTGGAGCCCGGGCCGCCGTAGGTGCGCTGGTGCGGTTCGCGCAGGTGGTCCCACATGGCGGCGTACATCCGGCGGGGGTTGGTCGGGTCGATGAGGACCTCGGTGGCGCCGGTCGTGGGGTTCGGCGGCGCGAGGACCTGCCGCCAGCTGTCGCCACCGTTCTCCGACAGGTAGACGCCGCGCTGGCCGCCGGGCTTGAAGAGGTTTCCGCTGGCGGCGGCGAAGATGCGGTCCTCGTCGGTCGGGTCGATGGCGAAGCGGGCGATGGCGTGGCTGTCGCGCAGGCCGACGTGCCGCCAGGTCTTGCCCCGGTCGGTCGAGCGGTAGATGCCGTCGCCTCCGAAGGTGATCGAGCC
>Ga0164243_10004669_pt1 | contig 21346 bp, 23 predicted proteins | sample OricompcompostOP_FD_108781 | JGI IMG/M metagenome (GOLD analysis project Ga0164243, IMG submission 108781) | Organic Plus compost microbial communities from Emeryville, California, USA - Original compost - Organic plus compost (OP) | ecosystem: Engineered > Solid waste > Mixed feedstock >...
CACCATCCGGCCGTTCACGATCGCCGGGTAGGCGTTGCCGTCGACGTCGAGGAACGGCGCGGCCTTTTGCACCCGCTCCCGCGGCGTCCGGTTGTACAGGATCTTCGACTTGTCGTTGATCGACCCGGACAGCAGGATGTTCGCGTCGCGGAAGTGCACCGCGTAGAGCAGCCGGTTGAAGAACGAACCGACCGGGACGCCGCCCTTGCCCTGGTAGGTGTTGTTGCGCTGGCCGCCGGACGCGGTGTCGTCCGGACGGTCGAACTCCTGCGGGCTGCCGTTCTTCGGGCCACCGACGATGACGTAGTTGTTGGTCTCCGCGCCAAAGTACACGCGCGGCTCGTACTTGCCGAGGCCGCCGGTGGGCGGGATGTCCTTCTCCACGTAGTCCGGCGTGCCGTCGGCCTGCGTCTCGTTGCCGCGCGCGGCGACGAACCCGAACCCGTGCGTGTACACCAGGTGCGTGTTCACCCAGTTGGTCTGGCCCTTCGGCGGGCCGGACAGCTCGCGCGCGGAGACGACCATGTCCAGCGTCTGCTGGTTGGTGCCCAGCGGGTACCGGTCGATGTACAGCGAGTCCGGGAAGCTGTAGAAGCTGCGGATCTGCTGGTTCTGCTGGAACGTCGGCGAGATCACGTTCGGGTCGAGCAGCCGCACGCTGGGGATCGTGCTGGCCTCGTCGGATAGCTGCTGCACCGTCGGCTGCTTGGTCGCGGTGTACTCGCCGACCGCCGCTCCGGACACGTTGTAGGCGTTACGGGTGGCGTTGATGTTCCGCTGGATGTACGGCGACTCCTTGGCCCGCTCGTTCGGCTTGACCTGGAAGCTCTGGATCAGCGTGGGATACACCCCGCCGATCAGGATGGCCGAGAGCACGAGCAGGCCGAGGCCGACGCCGGGCAGCATGCCGCTGCGCCGTACGACGTTGGTGAAGAACAGCGCGGCGCAGATCACCGCGATGATCATCAGGATGGTCTTGGCCGGCAGCACCGCGTTGACGTCGGTGTACGACGGACCAGCCACCTTGCCGCGGTCGGAGAACGCCAGACCGTACCGGTCCAGGTAGTACGCGCCCGCCTTGAGCAGCACGAACACGCCGAGCAGCACGGACAGGTGCGCCCACGCGCCGGGCGTCACCCGCGAGCCCTTCGGCGCCTGCAGCCGGATGCCGCCGTACAGGTAGTGCGTGATGGCCGCGGCGATGAACGCCAGCACGATCGCGGTGAACGCCAGCGACAGGATGCCGCGCAGCATCGGGTACGTGAACGCGAAGAACGACACGTCCAGGTGGAACTGCGCGTCCTTCGTGCCGAACGGCGTGCCGTGCGTGAACAGCAGCCATTCGCGCCACATGCTGGACGCCGAGGAGCCGTTGAACAGCGCGAGCAGGACGGTCAGCACGATCAGCACGAGCCGGCGGTACGGGTCGATGGCCGCGCGGTACCGCTCCAGCACCTGTTCGCCGCCGATCGGCCGGAACGGCGGGCGCATGCGGAACGCCAGGTACACGTTCAGGCTGACGACGCCGGCGATGATCAGGCCGCCGATCACGAACAGCACGATCTTCGTCCAGATCTGCGTCGTGTAGACGGTCGGGAAGTGGATCGACTTGTACCAGAGGTAGTCGGTCCACAGGCCGGAGAAGATGAGCGCGAGGATCACCAACAAGACGATCGTCACGATCACCGAAAGCAGCAGTCGTGGCCGTCGGGTCGTCCGTCCTGACCGTCGCGGCACGCGGAACGTCACGGCCTCTCCCAACTGATATGTCGATCTGGCGCGGGAAAACCCACGGAACCGTCGAACGTCTGTGGAGGCAACTTACCGGGATTTGCGCGAGTTCCCGATCCGACAAGCCGTGTGCGATCCGTTATCGGAGCTACCCGCAGGCCGGAACCTTCCCCTTGCCGGTACGCAGCGCGTCGAGCGCCTGGACCGCGTCGTGCAGCGTGTCGACCTTCACCAGCCGCAGGCCGTCGGGGCGCGCGGCCGCGGCGTCCTTGCAGTTGTCCTTCGGGGTGAGGAAGACGGTGGCGCCGGCGTCGCGGGCGCCGCGCAGCTTCTGCTGGATGCCGCCGATCGGGCCGACCTGGCCGTCCGGGGTGATCTCGCCGGTGCCCGCCACGAACCGGCCGCCGGTGAGGTCGCCGGGCGTGAGCTTGTCGATCATCCCGAGCGCGAACATCGTGCCGGCGCTGGGCCCGCCGATGTCGCCGACGCTGATGTGCACCTTGAAGGGGAACTCGAACTGCTGCTTCACCGCGACGCCGACCATCGCCTTGTGCTGCTCGCCGGCGGCGGTCTTCAGCGTGATGTCCTGTGTCTTGCCGCCGCGCCTGACGGTCAGCCGCACCTCTTTGCCGGGCTTGCGGCCGGAGATCAGCTGGGCGGCCTTGTCGGCGTCGGTGACCTTCGTGCCGTCGACCGCGACGATGACGTCACCGGCCTTGAGCTTCCCGTCGGCCGGCATGCCCTTCGTGGTGTCGCCCACCGCGACGGCCGTGTCGTACGGGATCTTCAGCTCGCTCAGCGCCGCCGCGGTGGCGGACTCCTGCGAGCCGGTCATCTGCGCGGCGTTCTCCTGGTCCACCTGCTGCTGCGACTCGTTCGGCGGGAACAGCGCCTCCTGCGGCACCACCGCCTGCTTCGGGTCGAACCAGGCGCGCAGCGCGGTGAACAGGTCGAGCCGCGCGCCGGGACCGCCCTGGTACGTGACGGTCGTGAGGTTCAGGTGGCCGGACGTGGGATACGTACGGTGCCCGTCGATCTGGATCAGCGCCTTGCCGTCCTGCGCGCCGAGCGTGTTCACCGTCGGCCCGGGGGACAGGATGACGTACGGCACGGGCATGATGGCGCCGATGATGCCGAGGGCCAGCACGAGCACGCCCGCGACCAGCAGGGTGAGGGACCGACGTGACATGGGGGGCAGCCTACGCGCCCCCCGGAGCCCTTTCCATCCGCGGATCACTCGCCCGGACGGCGGACCTGCTGCCCGAGCGCACTGCGGAACTTCTGGAACTCGCGGACCGAGCGGCGGCTCTCGTCCCGCCGGCGCGGGCGGTTGACCAGGTACGCGACGACCACCGCGATCAGCGTGGCGCCGATCGGGATCGACCACCAGGCCAGGACCGACATGTCCCCTCCACGTTTCCCGGGACAAGCCTAACCCGGGACGTCACAATCCGACCCACTCGGCTTCGCCGTCGGTGAACACCTGGTGCTTCCAGATCGGCACCTCGGCCTTCAGGTCGTCGATGAGCCGGCGGCAGGCGGCGAACGCCTCCTGGCGGTGCGGGCACGCGACGGCGACGACCACCGCGATATCGCCGATCTCCAGGTCGCCGACGCGATGGAGGGCGGCGAGCGCCGTGGCGCCGCTGTCGGCGGCGACCTTCTCCGCGACGCGGCGCAGCTCCGCCTCGGCGGTGGGGTGGGCGGAGTAGCCGAGCCGGGTGACCGTGCGGCCGTGGTCCTCCTCCCGTACGGTGCCGACGAACAGGGCCGTACCGCCCGCGGCCGGGGTCGCGACCGCGCCGAGCACCTCGTCAACGGACAGCGGCGTCTCCCGCAGCCCGGTCAGCCGAATGACATCCACACCTACGAAGGTACCGATCTCCGGTGACATCCGCGTATCGACGGCCCCGCTCACGTACGGCGGCGGCGCCGGGCGCGGCGCACGATGGCGGCCGTGCCGATGACCGCGACGGTGGCGCCGGCGGCGGTGATGGTGGCCTCCTTACGGGCCAGGCGGCGGCCGAGCGCGGCGTGCCGGCCCGCGCTCTCCTCCAGCATCGCGGTCATCGCCGCGGCGTTGTCGTACGCGGGCCGCCAGCCCGCCGTGCGCAGCCGGGCCGCGTCCACCACCCAGGGGTAGACGACGTAGTGCAGGTCGGTGGCCGGCGCCGGGGTGACGCCGATGCGGTGCAGCCGCTGCGCGGTGCTGAACGTGACCGTGGCGGGCAGGTCGAAGCCGCGCTTGCCGGTGATCTCCTCGACCTCGCCGGCCTCCAGCCAGCCGTCGCAGCCGACCGCGAACGTGCCGTCGAGGTCCTCGGCCAGCACCAGCTCCAGCGCGCTGACCAGGTCGTCGACGTGGCAGAACTGCCATCGCGGCGGGCAGCCCTTGGCGGTGAGCAGCCGCGGCGCCTCGAAGTGCCGGGTGATCACGGTGTCGATGCCCGGGCCGACCAGCGCGGCCGCGCGCAGCACCGCCACGCGCACGCCCGGGTGCACGCGCGGCGCCCGCCGGGCGAGCCGCTCGATCTCCAGGAAGTCGCCGACCAGGCCGGCGTCCGGTTCGGCGGCGACCGGGGCGTCCTCGGGGAGCGGCACCGGGTTGTCCGGGCCGGCGCCGTAGACCATTGCGGTCGAGACGAACACCACCCGCCCGACCCGCTCGGCGGCCGCGGCCGTCAGTACGGTCTGCGCGCCGCGCACGTTGTACGCGCGCCGGTCGGTGGGATCGGCGTCCAGCGAGATGTCGAGGTCGAGGTGCACGACCACGTCGACGCCGGCCAGCCGCCCGGCCAGCGCGGGGTCGCGTACGTCGATGACCCGCCAGGTCACGCCGCTCGCGTCGCCCCGGTGGTCGTCGATCGCGACGATCTTCGCGAACGCGGGGTCGCGGGCCAGCCGCGTCACCAGCGCCCGGCCGACCCCGCGGGCCGCGCCGGTCACCGCGACCACGGGTCCGGCGCTGCGCCGAGCGCGAACCCGCCCGCTGCTGTTACTCACCCCGCGCGGCTCCCGACTAACGTGAACGATGTGACCACACCATCCTGCCCGAGCCCGCGCGCGGGCACGCACCACCCCGGGCGCCTGGCAGATGACGGTCGCGGCGGGGCACAACAAAGGTACGGAACGCGTTGACCCGACAGAATGTCCTCGTTCGACAGACCGGGCGAGCAGCCGACGAAGGCAGGCATCGTGAGTGATATTCCCTTCGGCTTCAACCGGCCGAACGACCCGGACGAGCCGGGTGGCGGCAGCGGCAAAGGCGGCGGCAACCAGCCGGACAACCCGTTCGGGCAGTTCGGCGACCCGCAGCAGTTCGCCGACATGCTGCGCCAGTTCGCGGACATGATGTCGGCGCCTCAGTCGTCCGGGCCGGTCAACTGGGACCTGGCCAAGAACCTGGCGCGGCACGCGGTGGCCGCCGAGGGCGACCCGAGCGTCGGCGCGGTGGACCGCGGCGCGGTCGAGGAGTCCATGCGCCTGGCCGACCTGTGGCTCGACGACGTCACCGACTTCCCCTCCGGGGTCCGTACGGTCGCCGCGTGGAGCCGGTCGGAGTGGATCGAGAACACGCTGCCGGTGTGGTCGCAGCTGTGCGACCCGATCGCGGCGCGCGCCGTCGAGTCGATGGGCTCGATCGTGCCGGAGGAGATGCAGGCCATGACCGGCCCGCTGATCGGCATGGTCAAGCAGATGGGCGGCATGATGGTCGGCCAGCAGACCGGGCAGGCGCTCGGCGGGCTGGCCCGCGAGGTCATCGGGTCCACCGACGTCGGCCTGCCGCTCGGCCCGGCCGGTACGGGGGCGCTGCTGCCGCGCAACGTGGCCGCGTTCGGCGAGGGCCTGGAGATCCCGGACGACCAGGTACGGCTGTACCTGGCGATCCGCGAGGCCGCGCACCACCGGCTGTTCGAGCACGTGCCGTGGCTGCGCCAGCACCTGCTCACCGCCGTGGAGGACTTCGCGCGCGGCATCACCGTGGACGTCTCCAAGCTGGAGGAGTCGCTCGGCGAGATGGACCTCTCCCAGCCGGAGAAGATCCAGGAGGCGCTGTCCGGCGGCGCGCTGCTCCAGCCGGAGGAGACGCCGCAGCAGCGGGCCGCGCTGGCCCGGCTGGAGACGGCGCTCGCGCTGGTCGAGGGCTGGGTGGCCACGGTCACCGACGCGGCGTGCGCGGGTCGGCTGCCCGGCGCCGACGCGCTGTCCGAGGCCGTACGCCGGCGCCGCGCGACCGGCGGCCCGGCCGAGCGTACGTTCGCCACGCTGGTCGGCCTGGAACTGCGGCCGCGCCGGCTGCGCGAGGCCGCGGCGCTGTGGGAGAAGCTCGGCGAGGCGCGGGACGTCTCCGGCCGTGACGCCGTCTGGGGCCACCCGGACCTCCTGCCCAGCGCCGAGGACCTCGACGACCCTGACGCCTTCGTCCGCGGCGACGCCGGATCCGACCTCGACATCGACATCGCCGAACTGACCGGCGAGGACGACGACGACACCCCCGGCGACGACCCCAAGGCGTAGGCGCGCTTCCCCGATTATGGCGAACGATTTTCCCGGTCATAGTCCGAGAAATCGTTCGCCACAATTGGGAGATGGACGGAGAGATGGTGCTGCACGAGGACGCGGTCGCCGTACTAAAGGGGTGGCGGCCGGAGGATGACGAGCGCGATCGGCTGCGCGTGGAGTTCCTCGACCACCTCGCCGCGCACGCCGACGGGCTGGACCGGGCATGCATGCCGGGTCACGTGACCGCCAGCGCGGCGGTGCTCGACGCGGACGGCGCGTCGGTGCTGCTCACGCTGCACGGCAAGCTGGGCAGGTGGCTGCAGACCGGCGGCCACTGCGAGCCCGGCGACGTCACGCTCGCCGGGGCCGCGCTGCGCGAGGCGACGGAGGAGTCCGGCATCACCGGGCTGCGGCTGCTGCCCGGCCCGGTCACGCTGGACCGGCACTGGGTCGGCTGCAACGGCGGCGCCTGGCACTACGACGTCCAGTACCTGGCCGTCGCCCCGCCCGGCGCCGAGGCGTCGATCAGCGAGGAGTCCCTCGACCTGCGCTGGTTCCCGGTCAGCGCCCTGCCCGAGGACACCGACGACTCGGTACGCCGCCTGGTCGCCCGATCGCTCTCCCGCCTGGACGGCGCCCGGTGACCACACCGAACGAGCTCCGCCTCGCCGACGAGCCGGTCCCGGCGGACGTACGGGCCGGGGTGCCGGATGAGCCGCGTCCCGCCGGCGAGCCGGTCCCGGCGGATGTACGGGCCGAAGCGCCGGATGAGCCGCGGCTCGCTGATGAACCGATAGCGGCGGAGGCGCGGGCCGAGGTGTCGGATGAGCCACGGCCCGGCGACGAACACGTGCCGGCGGAGGCGTCCGGGGAGCCCGTGGAGCGGGTGCTGCCGTTGGTCGTGCGGCTGGAGAAGAGTGCGCCGCCGGGCCGTACGGACGCGCTCGAGGCCGCGGCCGTCGCGGTGCTGACGCTGCTCGCCGACCCGCGTGCCACCTCGGGGGAGTGGGCCGAGGCGGTACGGGCCTGGGAGGGGTACCGCATCCGCAAGGTGGTCCGCCGGGCGCGCGGAGCGCCGTGGCGGGCGGCCGCCGCGCTGCCGGGGATCACGGTGACGCGGGGGAGCGCCGAGGTGCGCGTGTACCCGCCGATCCCGCTCGACGCCTGGCCGCCCGAGCTGGCCAAGCTCCAGGTGTCCGGCACCGACCTGGACGACCCCGCGCCGCCGTCCGCGCCGCCCGCCGGTACGCCGGTGCTGTGGCTGAACCCGCACCTGGAGATGTCCGCCGGCAAGGCGATGGCCCAGGTCGGCCACGGCGCCCAGCTGGCCTGGTGGTCGCTGGACGACGCCCGCCGTAAGGAGTGGGCCGAGGCCGGGTTCCCGCTGGCCGTACGCCCCGCCGACCCCGCCGCCTGGCCGGCGCTGACGTCCGGCGACCGTCCGGTGGTGCGCGACGCCGGGTTCACCGAGGTCGCTCCGGGCTCCTGCACGGTGGTCGCCGATCTGCCACGCTGAGCGCATGGCGCACGACCGCGACGTCGCCGCCTTCGACCGCCGGGCCCGTACGTACGACGTCGGCTGGCGCGGGCGGATGCACGACCAGATCACCCTGCGCACCGTCGCCCAGGCCCTGAAGGCGGCCCCCACCGCGACCCGCGTCCTCGACGTCGGCTGCGGCACCGGCACCGCGCTCCGCCTGCTGTCCGTACGCCTCCCGGACGCCCGCGCCGTCGTCGGCGTGGACGCGGCCCCCGGAATGGTGGACGTCGCGCGCACGCGGACCCAGAGCGACGAACGGATCGAGGTCCGCCAGGGCACCGCCGAGCACTTGCCGGTCGACCCCGGCTCCTTCGACCTGATCGTCAGCATCACCTCGTTCGACCACTGGTCCGACCAACTAGCCGGCCTGCACTCCTGCGCCCAGGCCCTGACCGGCGGCGGCACCCTGGTCCTGACCGACCTCTTCTCCCCCCTACTCGCCCCCACCCTGCTCGCCGGCCGCCGCGGCCGCGCGCGAACGGTAGGCGCCGGCACCCGCCTCCTACGCCAGGCGGGATTCACCAGCCTGCGCTGGGACCGCGGCCCGCTCCTCAGTACGGTCATCGCGACGCGTCCAGCCTGACCGGGCGGGGCCGATCCCGACCCGGAGTCCATCCCCGCGCCCCGTATTCCCGCGCCCCCGCGCTCCACGCGCCGCCCGGCGCTCCCGGGCTCTGCGCTCCCGCGCGAAAAGGCCTCGCTTCGCGAGACTGATTTATTTGCGCGGCACAGCTTGGATGCCCGCCGCAGGCGGCGCTTTGAACCCTGGCGGTACCGCGATGGCGTGGCCAAGATTCTGCACTCTCGGCCTGTGCAGATTCCAGGCACGGGTGCGTTGTTGTACTTCCAGGATTCAAGGCGTCGCCTGCGGCGGGCATCACACCCCGCACGGGGTAGCGCGAAGCGCGTGATCTTCGGCTCGGCGCCCTGGCTGTACCACGACGCCCCCGTGCCAGGAATCTGCACAGGACTCCGCCCCGCACCCTGCCCGCACTTCGCAAACGGCGCCCGGCCACGCACGGCGGCCGCACGCGCAAAAAATTAGTCTCGCGAAGCGAGGCCATTTCGCGCGGGAGCGAAGCGCGCCAGGGCGGAGCCATCTCGCGTACGCGAGAAGACGCAGGGCTCGGGTCAGCCGGGTTCGGAGCGCTAACCGGCGGACAGCAGTGCTCGCGTGCTCGGCCAGCCCTCCAGCCCAGGGTCGAGGCGGGCTACGTCGGCGGGGACGCGGAGGCGGTGCCAGCCGGGGCCGGTGGACAGGGCACGGCGGTCGGGGGCGGCGGCGTGGAGGCGTTCGTAGGCGTCGGGGGTGTCCAGGTCGACGCCGGCGATCCAGTCCGCCGCGGGCAGGTTGGCGGCCAGGGCGACCAGGCCGCCGTTCTCCGATGGGCACACCGCGATCTGCGCGCGGCCGAGGGCACGGAACAGTTTGCCGATGAGCAGGGGCGGCAGGTCGGGGGCGTCGGGGGCGACCAGCGCGGCCTGGCCCGCGCCGCGGTCGGCCAGTGCGGCGAACGCGGCGGTCAGCGTGGCGTCCCGCGGTACGCCGACGATGGGCGTACCGGGCCAGGTCAGCTCCTCGACGGCGGGCTGGTCCGGCGGGCTGAGCACGACGGCCGCGGTCACCAGCTCCAGGCCGGCCACCACCTCGTAGGTGTCCTCGGTCAGCGCGAGGCGGAACTCTTCGGGGTCGACGCCGGGCGGGGCTGACATGCTGCGGTCACGGGCGAGCACGGCGACGATCCGGTCGGTCATAGAGGCACCGTACGACCTGGGCCTCACTCGATGTCGAGGTGGGCCGCGGCGGCGATGCCCTCAAGGTAGCCGCGGGCGCGTTCGGTGCGCGGGTAGCGGCTCACCAGCTCCCAGAAGTCCGGGCCGTGGCCGGGGACGAGCAGGTGCGCGAGCTCGTGCACGAGGACGTAGTCGACGACCCAGCCGGGCATGCCGAACAGCCGCCGGGAGAGCCGGATCGTGCCGTCCGCCGGGGTGCAGGAGCCCCACCGGCTGTTCTGGTTGCCCACCCACCGGACGCTGGCCGGTTCGGCACGGCCGTCGAGGTACCGGGCGGACAGCTCCTGGGCGCGCTGCCCGAGTTCCTCATCGCCGGGGCGGCGGCGCTGGTCGCGCGCGGCGAGGCGCTCCAGCATGCGGCTGACCCACTGCTCCTCTTCCTCGGGTGAGAAGCGGGCAGGCATGAGCACAACGGTCTTGTTCCCGTCGCGGTACGCAGAGACCGTACGCTTACGACGAGAGCTCCGCCGAATCTCGATGTCCTGCTTGGGGGGCACGACTGCACGGTAGCCGACCGGACCGGGTTCCCACAGGGGGCGAGGTCCGTCGTCGCAGGTAGATGGCCATGAATTGGCCACGATCGGCCGTACTGTAACGGCGCTGATCCCTTGCGTGCGCCCGGAACGCGCCGAGGGTGGGGGTGCCGACTGTGATTCCCCGCACACTGGTTTATGGTCGTTCCAGATCGCCCGCAGGGCATGCCGTCGTGTGGTGGACCCCGATCGTTTTCTGGAGTAAATGAGTACTTATGCCGGACAATGATGGCCCCAGCGATCTGCCCCGCCGTGCCGTGACGCGCACCGCGAAGCTCGCCGCCCTGCCCATCGGATACGCCGGGCGCACCGCCCTCGGCCTGGGCAAGCGGCTCGGCGGCCGCTCCGCGGAGGCGGTGGCCTCGGAGATCCAGCAGCGTACGGCCGCGCAGATCTTCAAGGTGCTGGGCGAGCTCAAGGGCGGGGCGATGAAGCTCGGCCAGGGGCTGTCGATCTTCGAGGCCGCGCTGCCGCCGGAGCTGGCCGCGCCGTACCGCGCCACCCTCACCCGGCTCCAGGAGGCCGCGCCGCCGTTGCCGGCCGGGGCCGTGCACCAGGTGCTGGCCGAGTCGCTCGGGGAGAACTGGCGGGACCGCTTCGCCGAGTTCGACGACCGGCCGGCCGCGGCCGCGTCGATCGGGCAGGTGCACCGGGCCGTGTGGAGCGACGGCCGGCCGGTGGCCGTGAAGGTGCAGTACCCCGGCGCCGGGCGGGCGCTGGCCAGCGACTTCAACCAGCTCGCGCACATCGGCCGGCTGTTCGCGGTGCTGATGCCCGGCCTGGACGTCAAGCCGCTGATCGCCGAGCTGAAGGAGCGGGTCACCGAGGAGCTCGACTACGCCCTGGAGGCCGAGTCGCAGCAGGCGTTCGCGGACGCGTACGCCGGGGACCCGGACATCTACGTGCCGCCGGTGCTGGCCTGGTCCGAGGGCGTGCTGGTGAGCGAGTGGATGGACGGCACGCCGCTGTCGCGGATCATCTCCGACGGCACGCAGGAGCAGCGGAACCGGGCCGGGCTGATGTTCACCCGCTTCCTGTTCTCCGGGCCGGAGCGCGCCGGCCTGCTGCACGCCGACCCGCACCCGGGTAACTTCCGGCTGCTGGACGACGGGCGGCTCGGCGTCCTGGACTTCGGCGCCACCGACCACCTGCCGGACGGCCTGCCGCCGTCGCTGGGGCGGCTGCTGCGGATCACGCTGAGCGGCGACGCCGACACCGTGGAGAAGGGGCTGCGCGCGGAGAACTTCCTGCGGGAGGGCGTCGAGGTCGATCCGCAGTCGCTGATCAACTACATGCTGCCGATGACCGAGCCGATCAGCCGGCCGCGCTTCAAGTACAGCCGGGAGTGGCTGCGCCGGGAGGCGGCGCGGGTGACCGACCTGAAGCCGTCCAACATCGGCCGGATGATCAACGTGCCGCCGTCGTACATGCTGATCCACCGGGTCTGGCTGGCCGGCACCGGCGTGCTGTGCCAGCTGGAGGCGGAGGCGGAGTTCCGCGCGGAGATGGAGCGCTGGCTCCCCGGCTTCCTCGACGAGGACGAGGAGGCCACCCAGGGCTGAGACCCGATTATGGCGAACGATTTTCCGGGTCATAGCCCGGAAAATCGTTCGCCATAATCGGTGAGACGCCCGGGCGGGAGGCTCCGGGCGTCTCGGTTCGCGGGTTACAGGGTGTTCAGCCGGCGGAGCCGGGCGGTGGCGCGCTCGACGCGCCGCTGCGCGCGGCGGATCGCGATGATCCGGCGGGCTACGCGCTCCTGCTCCGCCTCGGCGAGCCGATCCTGTATTCGGGCCCGCGCGATTTGTTCGTTGATCAACATGAGCGTACGGCTCCTCGGTTCGCTGGTGCGCTCGGGTGTGAAGTCACGGGCGTCGATCACGGCGCCTCCTCATCGGTCTGTAGGTCGTGGGGTCAGCGGGTCAGGCCGCGTTCTTCCGGGGCCGGCCGCGCGGCCGCTTGCGCGGAACGACGGCGCCGCGGACGAAGAGCTCGCCACCCCAGACTCCCCACGGCTCCTGCCGCTCCTTCGCGCCGGCAAGGCACGCGAGTCGGGCGGGGCAGTCGCCGCACATGGCCTTCGCCGCCTCGACGTCCTCAGGGGACTCGGCGAAGAACAGTTCGGGGTCGGTCCGGCAGGGCAGGTCGAGCCCGCTCTCCCACAGAGCGGTACAGACGGGCGTCCCGGTGATGGTCATGGGCATTGGTGTCACCCCCAATCCTCCAATTCCGGCTGGTCAACGTCTTCGGTGGTTCGCCTGGAATGCAAAAGGCCGCGGATCCGGTTCGGATCCGCGGCCTGGAGGTGACTTGCCGGTCTGTTAGACCGGACACCCCCAGGGACTCGGACCCGACGCACCGGCGCCGACGGCGCCGGACTGGATCATGAAGATGTGCTGCTGCTCATTGCCTTCGCGGCGCTTTCGCGGCGTGACGACGAGGTCGTTCCCCGGCATCCATAGGGCGGCCTGCGGCACACGGGTGCACCGGACCGCGGCAGCGCGCACGCGAGCCGTATCAACGGCGTCGAAGGCGGCCGACACGGCATACGTCACGTTCAGCGTGCTGTTCACAGTGGGGCCACCTCCCTTCCGTTCTCGCCTCGGAGCCGGCCGGCTCCAAGGGTGGCCCGCATGCCCCGTCGCGGGGCACGGATGAACACTATGGCCCATCATCGGTGATGGGCAACTATTTTTCTACCTGCGGTTTTGTGATCGCGGAAGGACTTTCGGCGACACGGATCAGCCCCTCCTGGACCACCGACACGACGAGGTCACCGTCCGCGGTGAACACCTCACCACGGGCGAGGCCGCGGGCCCCCGCGGCGACCGGGCTCTCCTGGGCGTACAGCAGCCACTCATCGGCGCGGAACGGTTTGTGGAACCACATCGCGTGATCCAGGCTGGCCCCGCTCACCTGACCGTTCTCCCAGGACAGCCCGTGCGCGAGCAGCACGGAGTCGAGCAGCGTCATGTCCGAGGCGTAGGTCATCAGGCAGACGTGCAGCAGCGGGTCGTCGGCCAGCTTGCCGTTCGCGCGCAGCCACACGAGGTTGTCGGTGGTGGCCAGCGCCGGGTTCTTCGCGGCGTCGAAGCTGAGCGGGCCGACGAAGCGGAGATCCACCGGGCGGGCGAGGTCGGCGACGGGCTGGCCGAAAGCGGCCGTCAGCCGTTCCTCGTACGTCGGCAGCGACTCCGGGGCCGGCACCTCCGGCATCGGGGTGTGGTGCGCGGGGCCGGGTTCGACGTGATGGAACGACGCGGACAGCGTGAAGATCGTCTTGCCGTGCTGGACGGCGGAGACGCGGCGCGTGGTGAACGACCGGCCGTCGCGCACCCGGTCGACCTCGTACACGATCGGCACGCGCGGGTCGCCGGGCCGGATGAAGTACGCGTGCAGCGAGTGCACCGGCCGCTCCGGCGGGACCGTACGGCCCGCCGCTACCAATGCCTGGCCGGCGACCTGGCCGCCGAAGACGCGCTGCCGCCAGTCGTCCGGGCTGCGGCCGCGGAAGATGTTGACCTCGATCCGCTCGAGGTCGAGCAGGTCGACGACCTCGCTTAGGGCGTCCGACGCCGGGTCGCTCATGGTTCCTCCACCGCGAGTGCGGGCGGGGTCTGGCCGGCGCACAGGGCGAGTACGGCCCGGCCGTACCGGCGGATCTTGACGCCGCCCACGCCGGGGATGCGCCGCAGCGCGGCCTCGTTCTCCGGGGTGGACTCGGCGATGGCCTGCAGCGTGGCGTCGGTGAAGATGACGTACGCGGGCACGCTCAGCTCCTGCGCCGCCTCCATCCGCCACGCCTTCAGCCGGTCGAACAGCTCTTCGTCGAGGTCGGCCGGGCAGGTGGAGCAGCGGCCCAGCTTGCGCTCCACCGCGGACATCACCGGCTTGCCGCACACCCGGCACGGCTGCGGGCCGGCGGCCTGCGGACGCGGGCGGGACGGCGGGGGATCGGGCCGGGCCGCGCCGCGCGGCGTCAGGCCGTCGAGGAACCGCGACCGGTGCCGGCCGCGGCGGCCGCCCGGCGTGCGGGCCAGCGCCCATGACAGCGCCAGCCGCTCGCGCGCCCGGGTCACCCCGACGTACAGCAGCCGGCGTTCCTCCTCGACCTGCTCGGCCGTCTCGGCGTACACGATCGGCATCATTCCCTCGACGAGCCCGACGAGGAACACCGCGTCCCACTCCAGGCCCTTCGCGGCGTGCAGCGACGCGAGCGTGACGCCCTCGAGCGGCGGCGCGTGCTGCGCGGACGCGCGGTTCTCCAGCTCGGCGACGAACTCCGGGAGCCCGGCCTGCGCGTCGCCGGCCGCGACGTCCTCCGCGAGCTGGGCCAGCGCGGCCAGGGACTCCCAGCGGTCGCGGGCGGCGCCGCGGCCCTCGGGCGCGGCGTCGGTCAGGCCGAGGCCGCTGAGGATGTGCCGTACCTCGGTGACCAGCGGCTCGTCGCCGGTGGTGGTCTTCGCGGCGCCGCGCAGCAGCGTGGTGGCCTGGCGCACCTCGGGGCGGTCGAAGAACCGCTCGCCGCCGCGCACCACGTACGGCACGCCGGCCTCGGCGAACGCCTGCTCGTACGGCTCGGACTGGGCGTTGGTGCGGAACAGCACGGCGATCTCCCGCGCCGGCACGCCCTCCTCGATCAGCTCGGCGGCGCGCTTGGCCACCGCGTCGGCCTCGGCGAGCTCGTCGTCGTGCTCGGTGAACGTGGGCAGCGGGCCGGCCGGGCGCTGCGCGACCAGCTCCACGTGGTCGCGGCGGCGGGACGCGTGCGTGCCGGCGATGAGGCCGTTGGCGAGCGCGACGACCTGCGGGGTGGAGCGGTAGTCGCGCATCAGCCGTACGACCTGGGCGCCGGGGTGCTCGACGGAGAAGTTCACCAGGTACTGCGGGGTGGCGCCGGTGAAGGAGTAGATCGTCTGGTTCGGGTCGCCGACCACGCAGAGGTCGTCGCGGTCGCCGAGCCAGGCGTCGAGCAGCAGCTTCTGCAGCGGGTTGACGTCCTGGTACTCGTCGACGACGAAGTAGCGGTACTGCTCGCGGATGGCGGTGGCGACGTCGCGGTGCTCGATCATCATGGCCGCGGTGATCTCCAGCATCGACTCGAAGTCGAGCAGGTTGCGGTCGCGGCGGAGCTCCTCGTACGCGCCGTACACGACCGCGACGTCGGACGCGGCCATCGGCGGCGTACGGCGGGCCTTCTCCACGGCCGCGGCGTAGTCGCCCGGGCGGGTCTGGGTGACCTTCGCCCACTCGATCTCGCTCGCCATGTCACGCAGCTCGGGGCGGCCGAGCGCGTGCCCGGCCGTGCGGGCGGCCTCCGCGACCAGGCCGATCTTGCTGTCGATGATCTGCGGCGGCGCGCCGCCGATGACCCGCGGCCAGAAGTACGTGAGCTGCCGCAGCGCCGCGGCGTGGAACGTACGGGCCTGCACGCCCGGGGCGCCCAGCTCGCGCAGCCGGGTGCGCAGCTCGCCCGCCGCCCGGGTGGTGAACGTGACGGCCAGCACGCACTGCGCCTTCACCACGCCGCTGAGCGTGGCGTAGGCGATCCGGTGGGTGATGGCCCGGGTCTTGCCCGTGCCGGCTCCGGCCAGGATGCACACGGGCCCGCCCACGGCCTCGGCGGCCGCGCGCTGCTCCGGATCGAGACCGGCGAGGACGGCGTCGGGCTCCATGATCACCTCATCCTTCGTCCGCGGATCTTCCCGAGTCTCCCAGCTACCGGTGACAGACGTGGCCGGGTGGGGAAGGTACCGGCGTGATGCGACGTTATGCGTGCGAGGCCATCTTGACGGGCCGGTCGACCGAGCGTGATTGGAGACACGTCTGCCATGGCGACGACCGCGACGGCGCAGCTCACGATGTACACCACCCCCTGGTGCGGGTACTGCCGGAATCTCAAGCGGCAGCTCGCGCGTGAAGGCATCGAGATGACCGAGATCGACATCGAGCGCGATTCGGCGGCCGCCGAGTACGTCATGGAGGTCAACGGGGGGAACCAGACGGTGCCGACGGTCGTGGTGGACGCCCCGGGCGGCCGCACCGTGATGACCAACCCGTCCGTACGCCAGGTCAAGGAGGCCATGGCGCTTGAGGCCACCGGCTGACCCGGCGTTGAACGACGACCTGGTGATTCGTCGCACCCCCGGCGGCTGGCGCGTCGGGGGCGACGAGGTCTCCGATCTGACGAGCGCGATGGTGCTCGCGGATCTGCTGGCGGCCGAGCTGCCGCCGGCCACCAAGGACGATGTACGGCCGCCGCGCATGCCGGCGCACGCGACCGACGCCGAGCGGCTGCGCGTCACCATCGCCCAGCTCGAGCACGCGCTCGAGGCCCGGGTGGTGGTGGAGCAGGCGATCGGCGTGCTGGCCGAGCGGCAGCGCATCCGGCCGCGCAAGGCGTTCGACCGCATCCGGCACGCGGCCCGCGCCCGCGGCCGCAAGGTGCAGGAACTCGCCCGCGACATCGTGGCCAGCGTGACGAACCCGCTGCTGCCCATGCCGCCGGAGCTGGCCCGCGACCCGGCGCGGGACACCGGCTCCTTCCCCACGGTGCCCGAGGCCCCGGCGCCCGGTCGCTAGGGCGTCACCAGCCGCCCGGCAGGGCGTCGCCGTACCAGGTCTCGATCAGGTGCCGGGCGATGGAGATCGGTCCGGGCAGCTTGATCTCGCCGGAGGCGGCCGCCTCGGCCAGTTCCGTACGGGTGAACCAGCGGGCCTTGGACATCTCGCCGTCGCGGAAGGTGACCGGGCCGGGGTCCGGGGCCAGCGCGAAGTAGCCGAGCATCAGGCTGCGCGGCATGGGCCACGGCTGGCTGCCGAGGTACCGCGCCTCCGTCACGTGGACGCCGACCTCCTCGGCGACCTCGCGGGCCACCGCGCGCTCCAGGGACTCCCCGGGCTCGACGAAGCCGGCCAGGGTGGAGAACCGGTTGTCCGGCCAGGCGGCCTGGCTGCCGAGCAGGCAGCGCTGCTCGTCCGGGTCCGTGGCGTCGTCCACCACCAGCATGATCACCGCCGGGTCGACGCGGGGGAAGTGCTGGCTCGCGTCCACCGGGCACACGCGTACGTGGCCGGCCGAGGTGACCTCGGTCGCGGCGCCGCAGCGCGGGCAGTACCCGTGCGTGACGTGCCAGTACTCCAGGGCCACCGCGTGGGTCATCAGCCCGGCGTCGCGGCCGTCGAGCAGCCCGCCGGCGGTGCGCAGGTTCATCGGCGTGCCGGGCAGGTCGGGCAGCTCGTCGGCGATGACGGCGAAGTACGCCACGCCGTCGGCGTCCAGGCCGAGCAGGCAGCGGATGCCGTCGGGCGCCTCCGCCGAGCCGGTGAACACCAGCTCGGCCGTCTCCTCGCGGACGAGCACCTTGCCCTCGGTGCTGATCGTGAACACCCGCGTCGTACGGCTGTCCCACGTCTTGGCCACCCAGTCGGCGTCGCTCCGCCGCTCGGAGACCCGGTCGACCTCCGACCGGGACAGCGCCAGCGGGCCGCGCAGCTCGGGCACGTTCACGCGGCGCCTCCCCGCATCGCGGCGGGCAGATCGCCCCACAGGTGCGCGGCGGCCTCGGCGCCCTTGAGCAGCAACGGCTTCTCGACCTTCTCGTTCGGCGCGTGCCAGCCGTCGTCCGGCAGGCTGACGCCCAGGAAGACGACCGGTGCGGAGAGGATGTCCTGCAGGTCGGCCTCGGGCCCGGAGCCGCCCTCGCGGGTGTAGAGGATCTCGGTGCCGAACGCCTTGCCCATGGCCGCGGTGACCGCCTGGAGGGCCGGGTGGCCGAGCGGTGTCAGGCACGGCCGAACGCCCGGGCCGTGCCAGTGCACCTCGGCGCGGATCCCCTCCGGTACGCGGGCGTCCAGCCAGGACTCGAACCGCTTCTGGATCGCGGCCGGCTCCTGCCCGGCGACCAGCCGGAACGACACCTTCGCGTGCGCCTCGGCGGGGACGATCGTCTTGTGGCCGTCGCCGGTGTAGCCGCCCCACATGCCGTTCAGCTCCGCGGTCGGCCGCGCCCAGGCGCGCTCCAGCGTGCTGTACCCGGCCTCGCCGCGCGGCGCGGTGGACTTCGCGTTGAACAGCCACAGCCGCTCGTCGAACGGCAGCCGGGCGATCAGCTCGCGCTCGGCGGCGGTCAGCTCGACGACGTCGTCGTAGAAGCCGTCGATGCTGACCCGGCCGTCGGCGTCGTGCAGGGCGCCGAGTACGCGGGCCAGCTCGGTGAGCGGGTTGGGGATGGCGCCGCCGAACACGCCGGAGTGGACGTCGCCGGTCGGGCCGTAGAAGTCCACGTCGCAGTCGGTCATGCCGCGCATGGCCACGCAGGTGCTCGGGGTGTCCGCGGCCCACATGCCGGTGTCGGAGACCACGACGACGTCGCAGTCGAGCCGGTCGCGGTGGGCGCGCAGCAGATCGGCGAAGTGCGGTGAGCCGGACTCCTCCTCGCCCTCGATGACCAGCTTCAGGTTGACGGCGGGCGCGGTGCGGCCGGTGGCGGCGAGGTGCGCCTTGACGCCGAGCGTGTGGAAGAAGACCTGGCCCTTGTCGTCGGCCGCGCCCCGCCCGTACAGGCGGTCGCCGCGCTCGGCGGGGGTGAACGGCTCGGTCTCCCACAGCTCGACCGGGTCGACGGGCTGCACGTCGTGGTGGCCGTACACGACGACCGTCGGCGCGTCCGGCTCCCCGGACGGCCACTCCGCGAACACCGCGGGCAGGCCGTGCCCCTCCCAGACCTCGACGACCGGGAATCCGATGCCGCGCAGGTGGCCGGCCAGCCACTCCGCGCTGCGCCGCACGTCCGGATGATGCTCGGGCTGGACGGAGATGGACGGGATGGCCAGCCATTCCTTCAGGGATGCGAAGAACGGCCCGGCCTCGGCCTCGACGTACGCGCGGGGGTCCATGGTCATGTTCCGAATGGTATTCCGGACGGACGTAGCATCGCCTACGTGGCCATCCTCATCGACCCGCCGATCTGGCCGGCGCGCGGCCGGGTCTGGTCGCACCTGGTCAGCGACCTCTCCTACGCGGAGCTGCACGCCTTCGCGGCGCGGCTCGGCGTGCCGCCGCGGGCGTTCGAGCGCGATCACTACGACCTGCCGGCCGAGCGGTACGCGGCGGCCGTACGGCTGGGCGCCGAGCCGGTGGGGTGCCAGGAGCTGCTCGCCCGGCTGACCCGGGCCGGGCTGCGGCGGCGTAAGGCGGCGCGGCCGGTCAGATGACGGCCAGGGCGTAGACCGCGAAGCCAGCGGACGCCAGGGCGGCCAGCGTCTTGGCCACGCGGTGGCCGGGCGGCCAGGGCGACTCGGCGCGGCGGACCGCGGCCCACAGGGCGAGCAGCACCGCGGCGAAGATCGGGAGCCAGAGCAGGCGGTGCGCGATCCAGAGCGGGCCGGCGGGGATGTCGTGCAGGCCGGGGACCGGGCCGTGCAGGGCGTACGCGGTCAGGCTGACCAGCAGGACCGCGGTGAGGTGCCAGCAGAAGACGGTCATCGCGGCCAGGTTGAGCGGTACGACGGCGGCCCACGCGGTGGGCCGGCGCAGCAGAGCGGCCAGGCGGTCGCGGAGCAGGATCGCGACGCCGCATTGCGCCGCGGCCAGCGCGATGACCAGCAGCGACGGCGGGTTGGAGTTGGACCGGACGACGCCCGGCACGCCGACCATGCTGGCCGGGTACCCGCAGCGCAGCAGCAGGACGGCGAACAGCAGCGCCCCGGCGATCACCAGTACGGCGGCGGTCCGCCGGTCCAGCCACCCGCGCGCCCAGCCGGCGCCGAGCTGGTAGGCGAACAGCCAGCCCGGGAGCACGTTCACCAGGCCGAGCCAGCCGGGCATGCCGTGCGCCCACGGGCCGTACCGGAGCGCGTCCACCGCGGCCACCACCGCGACGGCGGGCAGCGGCGCGGCCCGGCCCAGGCGCCGGTCCAGTGCCAGGACCAGCGGGGTGAGCGCGGTCGCGGCCAGGTACACGCCGATGAACCACAGCGGCTGCACCACCAGCACCACGCACGTGCGCAGCGTCGGCGCCGGCACCCCGGCGAGCGCCAGCAGCGGGAGGGCGCAGCCCCAGGCGGCGGTGACGGCCAGCACGGGGCGGCCGAGGCGGCGCGTCCGCGTGGCCAGCCAGGTGCCGTACGGCGTGCCGCGCTCCCGGGCGCGGGTCCAGGCGAGCGCCCCCGTGTAGCCGCCGACCAGGAAGAACAGGCCGAGCAGCTGGAGCACCCAGGACATGGGGGCGAGGTACGGGAGGGCGCGCAGCGGGCTGGAGTTGGCGAGCCCGCCGAGGGCGCCGGGCGTTTGGACGGCGATCAGCCAGTGGCCGAGGATGACGCCGGTGATCGCGATCGCCCGCAGGCCGTCGACGGCGCGGTCGCGTCCGGGCGGGGTGGCCGCGGTGATCCGGGCGGCGAGGGTGGGTGTGGTGGTCACCCGGCCGAAGCTAGGGATCGGGCGGGCGGTGGGGCGTCACCCTGGGGTAGCAACCTGGGCGTGGCTCTACGCCTCGCCCAGGAGACTGAGCTCCGTACGGAGGTTGCGGCGGGCGGGCGCCTCGAAACGGTCGCGGCCCGCAGGGGTGTGGAAGAGGTAGCGGTGGCCGAGCAGGCCGGTGAGGATCCGGGCGCGGCCGGTGCGGAAGGCATCGTCCGGGACCGCCGCGTACTCGGCCCGTACGTCCGCGGCGTACCGGGCGTAGCGGTCGGGTGCGGCGGCCAGGATCGCCAGGTCGGCGTCGCAGAGGACGGCGCCGTTCGCGTCGCCGGGGGACGGGGCGTGCGTCGCGGTGAGCAGCACCAGCCGCGCCACCTCATCGACGGCCGGATGCCCGGCGAGCCGGTCCCGGGCCAGGTCGGCGCTGGCCTGCTCGTTGTCGTCGCGCGCCGGGTCGTACACCGCGTCGTGGAACCACGCGGCCAGCCGTACGGCATCCGCGTCCGCCGCGTGCCCGGCCAGCTCGTCCACGGTGTCGAGCACCGCGCGCAGATGCGCGACGCCGTGGTACCGCCGATGCGCCTCGGCGTACCGGCCGATCAGCTCGTCCCCGATCGCGGCGTCCCCGGCCCCCAGCGCGGTCCAGCGCCCGCGCAGATCCTGCGTCGTCTCGTCCACGTCCGCGAGCATCTCACCCCCGTACCTGAGGGGTACCCCGGAGATCACCCGCCGGGTGCACGCCGTACGGCGGCCCGCGCGGTTACCGTTGTCCCGTCATGACGTCACGCGGGGCCAACGGCCTGTTGCACGCGGTGGGGCGGG
>Ga0164243_10004670_pt1 | contig 21342 bp, 18 predicted proteins | sample OricompcompostOP_FD_108781 | JGI IMG/M metagenome (GOLD analysis project Ga0164243, IMG submission 108781) | Organic Plus compost microbial communities from Emeryville, California, USA - Original compost - Organic plus compost (OP) | ecosystem: Engineered > Solid waste > Mixed feedstock >...
CCGCTCCGACGCTCTTCGCGGCGACGAGCCCGGCGGCGGAGAGGCCCGCGGTCGACAGCAGGGATCGGCGCGTGGTCTTGTGCATGAGGCGAAAGTGAATCATATTTGAGGCATGCCAAAACTAGATACGGCGACCGCGTCAAAAATCGCTTTGGTCTCGCCTTCAGCTGGCGCAACAGCGGCGAGATGCCGCACGACGTCGATGCGCGGACGGATCGTCGTCGAGTGAGGCGTCAGAGCCCGAGCGCCCGCTCGCAGCGGCTCGCCAGCTCGTCGCCGAGCGCGAGACAGGCGGTCGCCGCCGGCGACGGCGCGTTGCGCACGTGGACGGTCGTCGCGGTCGCGTCGAGCACGAAGTCGTCGACGAGCGTGCCGTCGCGTGCGACGGCCTGGCCGCGCACGCCGGCCGGGCCGGGCAGCAGGTCGGCCGCCTCGATCTCGGGCACGAAGCGGCGCGCCGCGGTCGCGACGGCGCGGGCGCTGACGGCATGGCGCAGCTCGTCGATCCCGGTCCGCCACCATCTGCGGACCATCCGGCGCGTGCCAGGCCACCGCAGCGTCGCGGCGAGGTCGGCGGGGACGACGCGGCCGAGGCGGTACGCGTCGCGGGCGCCGACCATCAGCGCCGTCGGGCCGACGTGGACCTCGCCGTCGATGCCGCGGGTGAGGTGGACGCCGAGGAACGGCAGCGTCGGGTCGGGCACCGGGTAGATCAGCGCGCGCACCAGCTCCGCGCGCGGCTCGCGCAGGATCCGGTAGGCGCCGCGGAAGGGGACGATGCGGACCTCGCCGGGCGCGCCGAGCACGTCGGACCAGGCGCCGGCGCAGACGACCGCGCGGCGAGCGCGCGTGCGACCGACCGCATGCGCGATCTCGACGCCGCCGCCGCGCTCGTGCAGCGCGATCACCGCGCAGCCGGTGCTCAGCGTCCCGCCGGCCTCGACCACCTCGCGCGCCAGCGCGCGGGCGACCGCGGCGAAGTCGACCACGCCCGTGTGCGGCGAGTGCAGCGCGGCGACGCCGCGGACGTGCGGCTCGACGGCGCGCATCGCCTCGCCGTCGAGCCGGCGCAGTCCCTCGACGCCGTTGGCGCGCCCGCGCCGCTCCAGCTCCTCGAGCCGCGGCAGCTCGGCCGCGTCGGTCGCCACGATGAGCTTGCCGCAGCGGTCGTGGGCGATCTCGTGGCGTTCGCAGAAGTCGTAGAGGCGCCGCGCGCCCTCGACGCAGAGGCGCGCCTTCAGCGAGCCGGGCGCGTAGTAGATGCCGGCGTGGACGACGCCGCTGTTGTGGCCGCTCTGGTGGGCGGCGACCGTCGCCTCTCGCTCGATCACGGCCAGACGCAGACCGGGGCGGCGACGCAGCAGCTCGCGCGCCGTCGCGAGCCCGACCAGTCCGGCGCCGACGACGACGAGATCGCAGTCGGACGGGGGTGGGGACGAGGGTGGCGCCACCTGCTCGCGCGCGGTCGTGACGGTGACGCGGGCTGACATGGCGCGCCACCCTAGCGGATCCAATTCTGGTCGTCCATGCGCCGGAAGGATCCGAGTTCCACGTAGATTTCATCCAACTGGCGAAGATTGCCGCCGATTCGGATCCAATCCATTGACGTTCGCGACGTCGCGACGGTACTGTGCGAGACGATGAGCCCTGACGATCCCGTCGACGCGGTCCTCGCGACGCTGCCGCCGCTGCCCTCGGCTCCCGCCGGGACAGACGGCTACGAGCCGGTCGGCCAGGCGGTCACGCGACGGCTGCGCGAGGCGATCATCGAGGGCCGGCTCGCCCCCGGCACGCGCATCCGCCAAGAGGCCGTCGCGCACCGCTTCGGCACCTCCCGCATCCCCGTGCGCGAGGCGCTCCGCGCGCTGGAGACCGAGGGCCTCGTCGTGCTCGTCCCGCACAGCGGCGCCCGCGTCGCGCGGCTCGACTTCGCCGAGCTGACCGAGCTGTACCGCATCCGCGAGGCGCTCGAGCCGATGGCGATCGCCGCCAGCGCGCCGCTGCTGACCGACGAGCAGCTGGACGAGCTGCGCACGCTCGCGGCGGTGATCGAGGAGTCGTTCGACGATCCGCTCAGATGGCTGGAGTACGACCGCCTCTTCCACGTCAAGAGCTACCAGGCGGCGCCGCTGCCGCGGGTGCTGGAGATGGTCGAGCGGCTGTGGAACACGACGCAGCACTACCGTCGCGCCTACAACAGCACGCTCGACGCCCACGACATCGAGCTGGTGCGCGTCGAGCACCGCGTGATCCTCGACGCGCTCGAGCGGCGCGACGGCGAGGATGCCGAGGCGCGCCAGCGCTCGCACATCCGCCGCACGCGGCTGACGTTGACCGAGCACCGCGAAGTCTTCAACGCCTGACATCGTCTGACCCCGAGAGAGTGCATGCCCCGCAGGGAGGAGAAGCGCCGATGACCGCCACCGCCACGACCGTGAGAGGACTGCTGATCGGAGGCGAATGGAGGCACGGCGAGGGGGAGCCGCTCGAGCGCTTCAACCCGGCGCGGCCGAGCGAGTCGGTCGTGCGGCTGGTCGCCGCGACCGCCGACGACGTCCGCGCCGCCTACGACGCCGCCGCCGAGGCGGCGCCCGGCTGGCGCCGCACCCCCGGTCCGGCGCGCGGCGAGATCCTCTTCAGAGCGGCCGCGCTGCTGGCCGCGCGCGCCGACGCCGTCGGCGAGGAGCTCTCGCGCGAGGAGGGCAAGACGCTGCCGGAGGGGCGCGGCGAGGTGCTGCGCGCGGTGCAGATCCTGCGCTGGTTCGCGGGTGAGGCGTCGCAGCCGGTCGGCGACGTGCTGCCGTCGGCCAACGCGACGACCTTCCTCTGGTCCGAGCGCGTCCCGCTCGGCGTCGTGACCGTGATCACGCCGTGGAACTTCCCCGTCGCGATCCCCGTCTGGAAGCTCGCGCCGGCGCTCGCCTTCGGCAACACGGTCGTCTGGAAGCCGTCGGAGCTGACGCCGCTGTGCGCGATCCGCGTCGCGGAGGTGCTGAGCGAGGCCGGCCTGCCGCCGGGCGTGCTCAACGTCGTGCACGGCCTGCCGGCGGCGATCGGCGACGCCGTCACCGGCGACGAGCGGATCAGGGCGCTGACCTTCACCGGCTCGACCGCGACCGGCCGCGCGATCCAGCAGGCGGTCGTCGGCCGCGGCGTCAAGACGCAGCTGGAGCTTGGCGGCAAGAACCCGGTGATCGTGCTCGACGACGCCGACCTCGACCAGGCCGTCGAGCAGACGCTGAGAGGGGCGATGTGGTCGACCGGGCAGAAGTGCACGGCGACCAGCCGCGCGCTCGTGCTGCCGGGGATCCGCGCCGCCTTCAGCGAGCGGCTGGCCGAGCGCGCCGCGGCGCTGCGGGTCGGCGACCCGCTGGCGGAGGGGACGCAGATCGGCCCGGTCGTCTCGCAGCCGCAGCAGCAGAAGGTGCTCGGCTACCTCGACGTCGCCGCCGACGAGGGCCACGCGCTGCTGGCCGGCGGTCGCGCCGCGCAGCCGGCCGGCGACGGCTGGTTCGTGTCGCCGACCGTCTACGGCGACGTCGACCCGGCGTCGCGCCTCGGCCAGGAGGAGGTCTTCGGGCCGGTCGTCGGGATCATCCCCGTCGACTCGCTCGAGGAGGCGGTGACGGTCGCCAACGGCACGCCGTACGGGCTCTCGGCGTCGATCTTCACGCGCGACATCGCGCGCGCCTTCGCCTTCGTGCGCGAGGTCGAGGCGGGGATGGTCCACGTCAACTCCGAGACGGCCGGCGCCGAGCCGCAGGCGCCGTTCGGCGGCACGAAGAGCTCGAGCTCCGGCTCGCGCGAGCAGGGCAAGGCGGCCGTCGCCTTCTTCACGGAGTCGAAGACCGTCTACCTCGACATGCCCGCTGGCGGGTAGGAGGCCTGCTCGAAGACCTCGCGGTGGGCGCTCAGCACGACCCGCGTGCGGCGGATGTGCGAGCGCACGCGCGCTTCGGCGTCGACGGCGTCGCGGCGCTCGAAGGCGTCGAGGATGTAGCGGTGGTCGAGGTCGACGAAGGCGAAGTCGTCGCCCGTCAGCGTGCTGCGGTACGCGCGGCGGTAGTGCTGCGTCGTGCTCCAGAGGTCGTCGATCATGCCCAGCAGGCGCGGCATCTGCGCCGCCGCATAGCTGCCGAGGTGGAACTGGCGGTCGAGCTCGAGCCAGCGCAGCTCGTCGTCGGCGGCGTCGGCGATCTCGTCCACGAGCCGCTGCAGCTCGGCGATCTGGTCGTCGCTCAGCAGCGGCGCGCTGGCGGCCGCGGCGAGCGGCTCGAGCGCCTCGCGGATGCGGTAGAGCTCGAGGTGCTCGGCGAGGTCGAGACGGGCGACGCGCGCGCCGCTGTGGGGGACGAGCGTGACCAGTCCCTGGCTCTCCAGCAGCCGCAGCGCCTCGCGCACGGGGATGCGGCTGACGCCGAAGCGGCGCGCGAGCGCCTCCTGGCGGACGCGCGTCCCCGGCGGCAGGCGGCCGTCGAGGATCGCGTCGCGGACGCGACGGGCGATCGCCTCGCCGAGCGGCAGGTAGCCGCCGTTGCCGCCGCCGGCCGCGGCATCGGCCTCGCCGACCGCCTCGATCGAGGCGAGCAGCGCCTCCTCGGCCTCTGACTGCTTGCTCACGCGGGCCATCGTACTGCCCCGCGCGCATCGCTCGCGCGGGTCAGGCGCGTGCATCGATCGGATCCAATCGGCGCGGGCGGCGAGCGGTATTGGATCCGAACTACGCCATTTGGCCAAGAGATCGCGGCGATAACGCGCCAAAGGGATTCGAAATGCCCTTGACGGATCAAATTTGGATCCGATACGGTGCTGGCAGCTCAAGGGCGCCGACGGTTGAGAGAACGCGGCGCCCACCGTCCGAACGACGCGGGAGGACCCCACCACATGCCCGGCAACCGCCCGACCGCGGACGTCGTCGCGACGCCGCGGGCGACGCTCGACGAGATCCGCCGCATCGCCGCGCTCGTGCGCAGCGAGACCATCCGGCTGATCGAGGTCGCCAAGAGCGGCCACTACACGAGCGTCTTCTCCTGCGCCGAGCTGCTCGGCGCGCTCTACGGCGGCATCCTGCGGCTCTCCGACGATCCCGACTGGGTCGAGCGCGACCGGCTCGTGCTGAGCAAGGGCCACATGGCGGTCGGCGTCTACCCGCTGCTGGCCGAGCGCGGCTACTTCCCGGCGCAGTGGCTGGAGGAGTACACCCGCGTCGGCAACCCGCTCGGCGACCACCCCGACATGCGGCGCGTCCCCGGGATCGACTTCTCCTCCGGCTCGCTCGGCCACGGCCTCTCGATCGGGACGGGGATGGCGCAGGCGGCGCGGATGAGAGCGCTTCCGAGCCGGATCTGGGTGCTGCTCGGCGACCAGGAGCTGAACGAGGGGCAGATCTGGGAGGCGGCGCAGGCGGCCGCCCACTTCGGCCTCGGCAACCTCGTCGCGATCGTCGACCGCAATCAGATGGGGCTCGACGGCCTCACCGAGGAGGTGATGACGGTCGAGCCGATCAGCGACCGCTTCCGCGCCTTCGGCTGGCGCGTCACCGAGGTCGACGGCCACGACCCCGACGCCGTCTGGCGGACGCTCAGCGCCGTGCCGGCGACCGACTCGGGGCGGCCGACCTGCATCGTCGCCCACACCGTCAAGGGCAAGGGGATCGGCTACATGGAGCTGTCGCGCAGCTGGCACCTCGGCTACCTCGCGCCGTCCGACGCCGCCGACGCCACCCGCGAACTGGAGCAGCTCGATGTCTAGCGCCGCTCGCTACCGCGCACCCGAGCCGAGCCACGAGCGCAGCTGGGACATGGCCAGATCGGAGCAGCTGGCGCGCTCGGCCGTCGCCGGCAACGTGCTCGCCGACCTCGCCGACGAGGACGAGCGGATCGCGGTCCTGACCGCCGACCTGAAGTTCTCCAACCGCACCGTCGACTTCGAACGGCGCCACCCGGAGCGCTTCCTCAACGTCGGCATCGCCGAGCAGCACATGGTCACGATGGCGGCCGGGATGGCGACGGTCGGCTACGTCCCGTACGTCGCCACCTTCGCGAGCTTCGTCGGCCTGCTGTGCGCCGAGCAGCTGCGCACCGACCTCGCCTACCCGGGCCTGCCGGTGCGGGTGCTCGCCCACCACGCCGGCATCTCGCTCGGCTTCTACGGCACCTCGCACCACGCGACCGAGGACCTCGGGCTGCTGCGGGCGGTGGCGAACATGACCGTCGTCTGCCCCTGCGACGCCGCCTCGACCGAGGCGGCGCTGCGGGCGACCGTCGACCACGACGGCCCGATCTACTTCCGCCTCGGCCGCGGCCGCGATCCCGACGTCTACGCCGGCGCCGGCGACGAGCGCTTCGTCGTCGGCAGGCTGGCGACGCTGCGCGGCGGCGACGACCTGACGATCGTCGCCAACGGCGTCACCGTCCCGGCCGCGCTGGAGGCGGCCGCGACGCTCGCCGCCGAGGGGGTCGAGGCGACCGTGCTCGACGCCCACACGATCCGCCCCTTCGACGGCGAGGCGCTGTGCGCGGCGGCGGCCGGCAGCGGCCGCCTGCTCGTCGCCGAGGAGCACAACGTGATCGGCGGGCTCGCCTCGGCCTGCGCCGACGCGCTCGTCGACGGCGGCGTCGGCGACGTGCGGCTGGCGCGCGCCGGGATGCCGCCGGACGAGTACGCCCTGATCGGACCCCCGACCCATCTCTACCGCCACTACCGACTCGACGCCGAGGGCCTCGCGGCCCGCGCGCGCGAGCTGCTCGAGCAGCGCTGAGGAGGACCCGCACGATGACCGACCACGCCTTCTGGCATCCCTTCTCCGACATGGCCGCGGTGCGCGAGAGCGGTCTCTTCACGCTCACCCGCGCCGACGACGTCTGGCTGTGGGACGAGCGCGGCGAGCGCTACCTCGACGCGACCGCCAGCCTCTGGTACGCCAACGTCGGCCACGGCCGCGCCGAGATCGCCGACGCCGTCCGCGACCAGCTGCTGAAGCTCGACGCCTACTCGACCTTCGGCGACTACGCCAACGAGCCGTCCGAGACGCTCGCGGCGCGGCTCGCGGCGCATGCGCCGATGGCCGACGCGAAGGTCTTCCTGACCAGCGGCGGCGGCGACTCGATCGACACCGCCGCCAAGCTCGCGCGCAAGCACTTCGCGGCCGTCGGCGAGCCCGAGCGGGTCGTGCTGCTGAGCCGCGCCAACGGCTACCACGGCACGCACGGCTTCGGCACCGCGATCGGCGGCATCGAGGCCAACCGCGTCGGCTACGGCCCGCTGATGGACCACACCGCGCTCGTGCCGTGGGACTCGCTCGCGGCGCTGGAGGAGACGATCGAGCGGATCGGCCCACGGCGGATCGCGGCCTTCTTCGCCGAGCCCGTGATCGGCGCCGGCGGCGTGCTGCCGCCGCCCGAGGGCTACCTGGAGGGCGTCGCCGCGCTCTGTCGCGAGCACGGGATCCTGTTCGTCGCGGACGCCGTCATCTGCGGCTTCGGCCGGCTCGGCAGCTGGTTCGGCGTCGAGCGCTGGGGCGTCGAGCCGGACATGATCACCTTCGCGAAGGGCGTCACCAGCGGCTACCTGCCGCTCGGCGGCGTCGTCATCGCCGGGCACGTCGCCGAGCCGTTCTACGCGACGCCCGGGACGATGATCCGCCACGGCGCCACCTACGCCGGCCACCCGGCCTGCTGCGCTGCCGCCAACGCCAACCTCGACATCCTCGAACGCGAGCGCCTCGTCACGCGCGGTCGCGAGCTGGAAGGGGAGCTGGCGGCGGTGCTGGAGCCGCTCGCGGCCCACCCGCTGGTGCGCGAGGTGCGGGCGGGGACCGGCCTGCTGGGTGCCTTCGAGCTCGAGCCGGCCGCGCTCGCCGGCGGGCTGACGGTGCCGCAGGTGTCGTTGGAGATGCGCGCCCGCGGCGTGCTGACGCGCCCGCTCGGGACGTCGGTCGCCGTCTCGCCGCCGCTGACGATCGGGCCGGCCGAGCTGGAGCTGATCGGCGAGGTCGCGCGGCTGTCGCTCGACGCGCTGCTGGCGCGGACGCCGTCGCTGGCCGCGACGGGGAGCGCCGTCAAGTGAGCGTCCGCGCCGCCGCCGCCGACCCGGCGCTCGCCGCGGGCGCGGCGTGGATCGACGGCGAGCTGCTGCCGGCGGCCGAGGCGCGGATCCCGATCCTCGACACCGGCTTCGTCCGCTCCGACCTGACCTACGACGTCGTCTCGGTCTGGAGAGGGTCGTTCTTCCGCCTCGACGACCATCTCGCCCGCTTCGAGCGCAACTGGAGGCGACTGCGGCTGACGCCGCCGTTCGGCCTCGGCGAGATGCGCGAGCTGCTGATCGAGATGGTCCGCCGCAGCGGGCTCGCCGACGCCTACGTCGCGATGATCCTCACGCGCGGCGTGCCGGCGCCGGGCGAGCGCGACCCGCGCAGGTTCGTCAACCGCTTCTACGCCTACGCGGTCCCGTTCGTCTGGATCCAGCGGCCCGATCAGCAGAAGGAGGGCGCCCATCTCGTCGTCGCGCGCGAGACGGTGCGGATCTCGCCGCGCGCGGTCGATCCGACCGTCAAGAACTTCCACTGGGGCGACCTCGTGCGCGGGCTCTACGAGGCGTACGACCGCGGCGGCTCGCTCGCCGTGCTGACCGACGGTGCCGGCAACGTCACGGAGGGGCCCGGCTTCAACCTCTTCGCGCTCGTCGACGGCGTGCTGCGCACCCCCGCGGACGGGGTCTTCGACGGGATGACGCGGCGGACGCTGATCGAGCTGGTGGAGGAAGAGGGGATCGTGCCGCTGCGCGTCGCGCCGCTGACGGTCGCCGAGCTGGAGCGGGCCGAGGAGGTGCTGCTGTCGAGCACCGCCGGCGGCGTCATGCCGGTGACGACGCTCGACGGCCGCGCGGTCGGCGACGGGCGGCCTGGCGCGCTGACGCTGCGGCTGCGCGAGCGCTATTGGCGGGCGCACGAGGAGCCCCGGTTCGCGACCCCGGTGCCGGCGTGAGTCAGCTTTCGCCAAACGTCGCAAGCGGGATCCAATTTGCTGGCCGAGCGGCTGAATGGGATCCAAGAATGCGGTCTTATCGTGCCGACATGGCCTCTCACGTGCCTTTTCGGATCCGATCCGTTGACACGGGATTCGATCGTTGGGTAGTCTCGGCCGCGCGGAGCGCCGGAGAGACGCTCCCGTCGCAGCCCTTCCCGACGGCCGTCACCGCCGTCGCGGTCGCCCCAACGCACCCGTCCAAGGAGCATGCGCAGTGACGACTCCTCCCGCATACCTCGAGCTCGCCGGGGTGCGCAAGCAGTTCGGCGACACCGCCGTCCTCCACGGCATCGACGTCGCGATCGCGGAGGGCGAGTTCATCTCGCTGATCGGCCCGAGCGGCAGCGGCAAGACGACGACGCTGCGGATCATCACCGGCGCCGACCAGCCGAGCGAGGGCGCCGTCCGCCTCGCGGGCGAGGACATCACCTTCGTGCCGCCGCACAAGCGCGGCTTCTCGATGGTCTTCCAGCACTTCGCGCTGTTCCCGCACAAGGACGTCTACGACAACGTCGCCTACGGGCTGCAGCTGCGCAGAATCGGCAAGCGGGAGCTCGACGAGCGCGTCGTCGCGATGCTCGAGCGGGTCCACATGCGCGAGTACGCGCGGCGCCGCATCAACGAGCTCTCCGGCGGCCAGCGCCAGCGCGTCGCGATCGCGCGCGCGCTCGTGATCGAGCCGCGGCTGGTGCTGCTCGACGAGCCGACCGGCGCGCTCGACGCGAAGCTGCGGCTGCGGATGCAGACGCAGCTCAAGCAGCTGCACCGCGAGCTCGGCCTGACCTTCATCCACGTCACGCACAACCAGAGCGAGGCGCTCGCGCTCGCCGACCGCGTCTTCGTCATGAACGACGGCCGCGTCGAGCAGTCGGGACCGCCGGCAGAGGTCTTCAACGCGCCCGCGACGCGCTTCGTCGCCGAGTTCGTCGGCCGCAACAACCTGATCGACGGCACCGTCGAGAACGGCGACTTCCACAGCCCGCTCGGCTCCTTCCGCCTCAACGGACGCGCCGACCGCGAAGGGCTGCGCGGCGCCTGCACCGCGGTCATCCGCAGCGACTCGCTGCGACTCGGTGAGCGCCCCGACGGCGGCCATGGCGTGACCGCCGAGCTGCAGGCGCTCGAGTACGGCGGCTCGTACGTGACGTGGTTCCTGACCGCAGGGGGGACGCAGCTCCAGCTCGACGTGCGGGCGGAGGAGTCGGGGGAGCTGCGGCCCGCGATCGGACGACGGTACGCCGTCTGGTGGAGACCCGAGGACGCCCACTACCTGCGCGCCGCCGCCTGAGCACGGCCGCGGATCCAGAGGAAACGCATGAGGGACGAGGGAATGACGCATCTCAGCTACGAGCAGATGTCGCGCCAGCGCGCGCTGATGGAGGCGCGCTACAGCCGCCGCACACTGCTGCGCGGCGGCGCGAAGGCCGCGGGCGGCCTCGCCGCGACCGGCCTGCTCGGCTCGCTGTTGGCCGCCTGCGGCAGCAGCGAGAGCGGTGGCGCGGCGACCGGCGGCACGAGCGCCGCCGGTGGCGGCACGGTCCGCGAGATCGGCCTCAGCCTCACCGAGGACCCCCGCATCTTCGGGCCCGCCCAGAAGGAGCTCGGGATCAAGATCGAGGGCAAGTCCGACAACCTCGGCAACCAGATCACCTTCTGGCAGCAGAACTACAGACAGTTCGACATCGACCAGCTCAACTTCAACCAGCTGGGCGCGATCCAGGAGACGATCAGAACGATCCCGACGAGCGAGATCAGCGCCTGGAACGACCAGGTGATGCCGCTCTTCCTGAGACCGGGCGCCCCCGGCTACAACGAGAGATCGGGCTGGCCGATCGCCGGCATCTACACGAGAGCGTCGATCGCGTCGAGAAGATACGACGAGTTCCAGGCCGTCCCGACCTGGTTCGGCTTCGACGCCTTCGGCTACCTCGAGGGCCAGGCGAAGGGCGACCTCGACTCCTACGGCGCGATCTTCGACCCCGCCAACAAGGGGCACGCGACGCTCCTCAACGAGCCGATCACGACCGTGATGAAGGTCGCGACCTACCTCGAGGGCAGCAGACAGGCCAACTTCAGAGGGCCGATCAACAACCTCACCAAGGACGACCTCGCGATCGTCTTCAGATTCCTGAACGCGAGAAAGGCCGACGGCCAGTTCCGCCTCTTCTGGAGCGACTTCGGCCAGCTCGTCGACCTGCTGACCGCCGGCGAGGTGTGGATCGGCGACTTCTGGGCCAGCGCCGTCGCGGCGGCGGTCGAGGGCGGCGCCAGAGCGGTCTTCGTCAACGACCCGACCGAGGGCAGCAACGGTTGGATCCAGGGCTGCGCCGTCTCCAAGGAGGCAGGCGACTACGACGCCGCGATCCGCTACATCGACTGGAGCCTCGCCAGAGGCGTCGTCGGCTCGATCCTCGGCACGCAGGGCTACTACTCGCCGCGCCCGGACACGACCGAGGCGGTGCTGGAGCAGCAGGACGCGCCCAGCGGCGACGGCAGCGCCTGGGACTACTGGTACGAAGGGGCCGTCCCGGACGAGCGCCCGTCGCTCGACGAGCGCCTCCGGCACGTCGCCGACTGGCAGGCCTACCCCGACGAGTTCCAGGAGTACTCGCGCCTCTGGACGGAGTTCACGGCGGCCTGAGATGTCGATCTCGGTGCGGACACCAGCCACGCCCGCCGACGCGCCGGTGAGAGCCGGCGCGACGGCCGGGCCCGACCATGCCGCGCAGCTGCGGGCGCAGGCCCGTCGCCGCCGCCGCGAGACGGGGCTGCTGCTGGCGCCCGCGCTGCTGTGGGTGGTCGTCGCCGTCGCGATCCCGCTGGGGATGATCGTCTGGGTCAGCCTCTGGCGGGCCGACGGCCCGACGCTCGTGCACACGGTCGACTTCGGCGTCTGGGGCGACGTGCTCTCCAGCGGCGCCTTCCGCTCGATCATGCTGGAGACGCTGAAGGTCGTCGTGATCGTGCTCGCGATCGTCGCCGTCGTCGGCCTCCTGTGCGGCTACTTCCTCGCCCGCTTCGTGCGCAGCAGACGGCTCGCCGCGATGCTGCTGATGCTGGCGATCCTGCCGTTCTGGACCAGCTACGTGATCCGCATCATCACGTGGCAGCCGCTGTTCGGCAACAGAGGCGTGCTGAACTACGTGCTCGTGAAGGTCGGCATCCTGTCGGAGCCGGCGAGCGCCTTCCTCTACAACCAGACGGCGACGATCTTCACGATGTCCTCGCTCTACGTCGTGTTCGTGATCGGCCCCGTCTTCTGGGCGCTGTCGCGGATCGACGAGGACACGATCGCCGCCTCGCGCAGCCTCGGGGCGAGCGCCTGGCAGACCTTCTGGAGGGTCGAGTTCCCGCTCGCCAAGGGCGGCCTCGTCGCCGGCTGCTTCTTCGCCGCGATCTTCCTCTTCGGCGACTACGCGACCGAGCAGCTGATCGGCGGCGGCACCAACCCGGCGCTGAGCGGCACGATCCGCGCGATCGCCGGCTCCGGCCAGTGGCCGACGGCGGCGGCGCTGTCGGTCGTGCTGTTCCTGCTGACCGCGCTCGTGCTCGGCCTCTTCATGAAGATCCACGACCTGCGCCGGGAGCTCTGAGCGACGATGCTGCGACTGTCCGCCGGCCAGCGCGCCCTCAAGGGGCTCTCCGGGACGCTGCTCGCGTTCGTGCTGCTGGTCCTCTACGCGCCGTTCGCGGTGATGATCACGCTCTCCTTCCAGGAGCGCGGGACCGCCGTCTTCCCGCCGAGCGAGTTCTCGACGATCAGCTACCAGAAGCTGCTGGAGCCGAACAACTACAGCCTCTTCACGATCGCCGGCGAGCCGCTGACCAACTACCTGCCGCCGCTGCGGCTGTCGCTGATCCTCGCGCTGCTGACGGCGGTGCTGGCGACGACCTTCGCGCTGATGGCGGCGCTCGCCTTCCGGCGTTCCTTCCGCGGCCGCGGCCCGCTCTTCTACCTGCTGCTGCTGGGGATGCTGACGCCGGGCGTGATCCTCGGCCTCGGCATGCGCCTGTTCGCCGACCAGGTCGGGATGGAGGCGCACTGGTACACGACCGGGCTGCTGCTGCACGTCGCCTGGACGATGCCGTTCGGCTTCATCGTCTTCCTGATCTTCCTCAACCGCTACGACAGCTCGGTCGAGGAGGCGGCGGCCTCGCTCGGCGCCTCGCGCTGGACCGTCTTCCGCACGGTCACGCTGCCGCTGCTGATGCCCGGCGTGATGGGCTCGCTGCTGTTCGGCTTCACGCTCTCGCTCGACGAGGTCCAGCGCTCGAGCTTCGTGATGGGGCACGACCAGACGCTGCCGATGGAGCTGCTGGCGGTCACGGGCGTGCGCATCACGCCGGTCGTCTACGCGCTCGGCTCGCTGATCGCGGTCGTCTCGTTCGCCTTCCTGGCGCTGTACTGGCTCGCCTTCGAGCGCGAGCGCCGCCGCACCGTCGCGGCGCTGCCCGACGAGGACGACGACTTCATCCCGGCGCCGCCCGCGACGACCGCGGCGGCCGCCTGACATCCGCATCGACACGAAGGGAACCACGTGGGCTACCGCATCTCGGTCGACACCGGAGGGACGTTCACCGACGTCGTCGTCTCCGACGACCACGGCGAGCTGCAGATCGCGAAGGCGCTGACGACCTACCAGCGCGCCTTCGACGGCCTCGCCGCGGCGCTGACCGACGTCGCCGCCGCGCTCGGCCTCGACCTGCGCACGCTGCTCAGCCGCACCGACGGCTTCACCTACGGCACGACGCGCTCGACGAACGCGATCGTCGAGCGCAAGACGGCGAAGACGGCCTTCTTCACGACCGCCGGCTTCCCCGACATCCTGCTGCTGCGCGAAGGCGGCAAGCTCGACCCGTTCCGGCAGCTGGCCTTCCCGCCGCCGTACGTGCCGCGCCACCTGACGTGGGAGGTGGAGGAGCGGATCGACAGCGACGGCTCGGTCTTCCGGCCGCTCGACGAGCAGTCGGTGCTCGACGCCGTCGACGCGGCCGTCGCCGCCGGCTGCGAGGCGATCGGCGTCTGCCTGCTGTGGTCGACCGTCAACCCCGCGCACGAGCGGCGCGTCGGCGAGCTGATCGCGCAGCGCGCGCCGGCCGTCGCCTTCACGCTCTCGCACCAGCTCAACCCGATCGTGCGCGAGTACCGGCGCGCCTCCTCGACGGTCATCGACGCCTCGCTGAAGCCGGTGATGCAGACCTTCCTGGAGGAGCTCGAGCGCGACCTGCGCGACGCCGGCCTCGCCGGAGACCTGTTCGTCTCGACCTCCTTCGGCGGTGCCTGGCGGCCGGCCGAGGTGATCGAGCGGCCGATCTACTCGGTCGGCTCCGGGCCGTCGATGGCGCCGGTCGCGGCGCTCACCTACGGCAGCGCCGAGCTGGCCGACGAGCGCGTCAGCCCGCCGACGCCGCCGCCGCTGCTCGTCTGCGACACCGGCGGCACGACCTTCGACGTCGGCCTCGTCAGCGGCGGGGAGGTCCACTACACCTCCGAGACGTGGCTCGGCGGCCGCTTCACCGGCCACATCACCGGCACGCGCGCGGTCGACGTCAAGTCGATCGGGGCCGGCGGCGGCTCGATCGCCTGGATCGACGCCGGCGGCCTCGTCCACGTCGGACCCGAGAGCGCTGGCGCCGACCCCGGACCGGCCTGCTACGGCCGCGGCGGCACGCGCCCGACGATCACCGACGCGGCGCTGCTGCTTGGCTACCTCGACGGCTCCAACTTCCTCGGCGGCCGCCTGACGCTCGACCGCGACGCCGCCGCGCGCGCCTTCGCGCCGCTCGCCGACCAGCTCGGCATGACGATCGAGGAGGCGGCCGACGCGGCGCTGACGATCGCCTCGGAGAACATCGTCGGCGCGATCCGCGAGATCACGATCGCGCAGGGGATCGACCCGCGCGAGGTCGCGATCGTCGCCGGGGGCGGCGCCTCCGGCATCAACATCGTCAAGATCGCCCGCGAGCTGGGCGTGCGGCAGGTGCTGCTGCCGAGCACCGCCGGCGCGCTCAGCGCCTGCGGCGCGCTCTACGCCGACGCGATCTCCGAGTTCTCCGTCAGCCGCTACGCCGAGACGCGCGCGCTCGACGTGGAGGCCGTCAACGACGCGCTCGCGCAGGCGGAGGCGCAGGCCGACGCCTTCCTCGCCGGGCTCGCCGGCGTCAGGACGGTCGCGACGCGCAAGGAGTTCTTCGTCGAGGCCCGCTACAAGCAGCAGGTGTGGGAGCTGAACGTGCCGCTGCCCGCCGATCGCTTCCGCACGCAGGCCGACGTCGACGCCGTCGAGGAGGCGTTCCACGCCACCCACCGGCGGATCTTCGCCGTCGACGAGCCCGGGCAGTACCTCGAGTGCCTGACCTGGAAGGTGCGCGCGACCGCCGAGCTGGTCAAGCCGAGCGTCGCCGGGCGGCCGGTCGCGCCCGACGCCGTCGACGCCCCCGCCGACGTCCAGCCGGCCTACTTCCGCGGTCTCGGCCACGTCGAGGCGCCGCGCTACGACGGCGCGACGCTCCCGCGCGGCGCCGTCGTCGACGGCCCGGCGGTGATCCGCGAGCCGACGACGACGGTCGTCGTCTACCCGGGCGCCCGCGCGACCGTCAGCGACGCCGGCAACTACCTGATCGACACGGCGGGATCGTTCGGCCAGAGGCCTCCGATCCCGTCGGAAGAACTCGCCCTGGGGGCTCGCTCGTCCGCTGGGGAGGCATCGTGATGAGCAGCTTCGACCCCGTCCTGCTCGCGGTGCTCTCCAACCGCCTCGACACGATCGTGCGCGAGATGGAGAACACGCTCCTGCGCGCCGGCCGCTCGGCCGTGATCAACATGGCGCGCGACTTCTCCTGCGCGATCATCACCGGCGACAACCGGCTGCTGTCGACCGCCGAGGGACTGCCGGTCCACGTGATCGGCACCGAATACCTCGGCGAGGCGATGTGCGAGCTGCACGACGACATCGCCGAGGGCGACGCCTTCCTCCACAACGACCCCTACCTCGGCAACACGCACCCGGCCGACCACACGATCCTCGTGCCGGTCTTCTACGAGGGCGAGCACCTCTTCACGACCGCCGCGAAGGCCCACCAGGCCGACATCGGCAACGCCGCCCCGACGACGTACATGCCGTTCGCGCAGGACGCCTACGCCGAGGGCGGGCTGATCTTCCCCGCGACGCGGATCCAGCGCGGCTACCGCGACGTCGCCGACGTCATTCGCATGTGCAGACGGCGGATCCGCGTGCCAGAGCAGTGGTACGGCGACTACCTCGCGATGATCGGCGCCGCGCGGATCGCCGAGGCGCGGTTGAAGGAGCTGGCCGACCACTACGGCGCCGAGACGCTGAAGGCGTTCGTCGAGGAGTGGTTCGACTACTCCGGGCGCACGATGGAGCACGTGATCCGCCAGATGCCGGGCGGGACGATCGTCGGCAGAGGGCTCCACGACCCGCTCGCGCCGGTGCTGCCGGACGGGGTGCCGATCAACGTCAAGATCACCGTCGACCCGGACGCGGGGATGGTCGAGCTCGACCTGCGCGACAACATCGACTGCGTCCCGCTCGGGATCAACGAGTCGAGAGCGTGCGCGACCAACAACGTGATGACGGGGCTGTTCAACTCGATCGACCCCGGCATCCCGCACAACGCCGGCACCTTCCGGCGCGTGCGCGTGCTGCTGCGCGAGAACTGCATCGTCGGCATCCCGCGCTTCCCCGCCTCCTGCTCGGTCGCGACGACGAACGTCGGCGAGCGGCTGGTGGTGACGACGCAGAAGGCGATCGCCGACGCCTGGGAGGGCTACGGCCTCGCCGAGGGCGCCTGCGGCATCGGCGCCGGCTTCGCCGTCGTCTCCGGCCACGACGACCGCCGCGGCGACGAGCCGTACGTCAACCAGAAGTTCCTCGGCTCCCAAGGCGGTCCGGCCGGCCCCGAGCACGACGGCTGGGTCACCTACGGCAACTCGGTCACCAACGGCCTGATGACGCGCGACTCGGTCGAGATCGACGAGCAGAAGTACCCCGTGCGCGTGCACGAGATCCGCATGCGGATCGACTCCGAGGGCGCCGGCCGCCGCCGCGGCGCGCCCGGCGCCGTCGTCGCGTACGGCCCGAAGACGACGCCGATGCACGCCGCCTACGTCACCGACGGCTTCGTCAACCCGCCGAGAGGGACGCGCGGCGGCGGCGACGCGGCGCCGTCGATCCCCTACCGCGTGCTCGCCGACGGCAGCGAGCAGCCGCTGGAGCCGATCGCGCAGGTCGAGATCGCGCCCGGCGAGCTGCTCGGCCACGCGCTCTCGGGCGGCGGCGGCTACGGCGACCCGCTCGAGCGCGAGCCGGAGCGGGTGCGCGACGACGTCTTGAGCCGGTGGGTCTCGTTCGCGCGGGCGCGCGACGTCTACGGCGTCGTCTTCGTCGAAGAGGTGATCGCCGACGAGCTGGAGGTCGACGTGGAGGCGACGGCCGCGCAGCGGCAGCGGCTGCGCGCGGCGGCCGCGTGAGCGCGGAGCGGGCGGCTGATCACGAGCGCCGTCGCGCGGTCGCGCGGGTCGACGTCGGCGCGATCGAGCGCAACGTGCGGCGGCTGGCGCGCGTCGCCGGCCCCGGCGTCGCGCTGGCGCCGGTCGTCAAGGCCGACGGCTACGGCCACGGCGCCGCCCGCGCCGCCCGCGCGGCGCTGGCGGCCGGCGCCGCGCGCCTGTGCGTCGCGACCGCCGGCGAGGCGGTCGCGCTGCGGCGCGCGGGGCTCGCGGCGCCCGGCGCGGGCGGCCCCGGCAGCGCGCGGGGCGGCGTCCCGATCCTCGTGCTCGGCGCGTTGTCCGCGGGCGAGCTGCGCGCGGCGTTGGCAGCGGAGGCCGAGATCGCGGTCTGGGATCCGGCGCTGCTGCGCGCGCTGCCGGCGAGCGCGCGCGTGCACGTCAAGCTCGACACCGGGATGGGCCGGCTCGGCACCCGCGACGCCGCGCTCGCGACGGCGCTGGCGGACGCGGCCGGGCCGCGGCTCGCCGGCCTCTGGACCCACCTGGCGACCGCCGACGAGCGCGCCGACGGCGGCTTCTTCGACGCGCAGCTCGACCGCTTCGCGGCCTGGGCGCGGCCGCTGCGGCGGCCGGGCGTCGTCGCGCACGCGGCGAACTCCGCGGCGCTGCTGCGCAGTCCGCGCGCCCGCTTCGACATGGTCCGCCCCGGGATCGCGATCTACGGCATCGACCCCTTCGGCCGCGACGCCGCCGCCCACGGGCTGGAACCGGCGCTGTCGCTGCGCTCGTGGGTCGCGGCGGTCAAGCGGACACGGGCGGGGGAGAGCGCCGGCTACGGCCGCCGCTTCGTCGCCGATCGCGCGACGTGGCTGGCGACGGTGCCGATCGGGTACGGCGACGGCTGGCCGCGCGCGCTCGGCGAGCGCGGCGGCGAGGTCGCGATCGGCGGCCGCCGCTTCCCGCTCGCCGGCACGATCAGCATGGACAACCTGACCGTCGACCTCGGGCCCGACGGCGGCGGCGTCACCGTCGGCGACGAGGTCGTGCTGCTCGGCGACGGGATCACCGCCGAGCAGGTCGCCGCGCGCCTCGGCACGATCGCCTACGAGCTGCTGACCGGCTTGACGGCGCGCGTCGAGCGGGTGCAGAGGCGCGCAGCCGTCGCCGTGCCGGTCACGGTCTGACGTTCGTCAGCGTGCGCCGCGCCTCGTCCGGCCAGTGGCCGTGCGCGTCGAAGTAGCGCCGGGCGGCGGCCTCGCGGTCGCGGTCGACGTCGCCGCGGACGCCAGCGCGGTGGAGAACGTTGAGCAGCAGGATGCTGAGGCCGGCGCCGATCAGCGCGGCGGGACCCTCGAGGTTGTCGACGGTCGGGTCGAGCAGGAAGAAGATCAGCCCGGCCGCGACGACGGCGATCGGCAGCACGTAGCGGACGGTCACGAGCAGTGGGCTGGTCGGCTCTCTGGCCGGGGTCTGGTTCGGCATCGCGGGCTCCTTCGGGGAGAGTGCCTCGACGATCGCAGCCGCGGCCGCGCCCGGACAGGGGCTGCATCGGACAGCCGCTGTCCGGCAAACCCGACATCGCGCCCGTCCCGCGGCGCGGGCCCGGGCCGCGGCGGTAACGTGCGCGGCATGGCCGCGCTCCGGGTCCTCGTCGCCGACGACAACGCGCTGCTGCGGCAGGGGCTCGCGCGGCTGCTGGAGGACGCGGGGATCGCGGTCGTCGCCGAGGCCGGCGACGCCGAGGAGCTGCTGCGCAAGGCGCGCGCCCACCGGCCCGACGTCGCGCTCGTCGACGTGCAGATGCCGCCCGACGGGACCGACGACGGCCTCCGCGCCGCGCGCGAGATCCGCGCGACGCTGCCGGCGACGAAGGTCGTCGTGCTGTCGCAGTTCCTGGAGGAGCGCTACGCGCTCGACCTGATCGGCGACGACGCCAGCGGCGTCGGCTACCTGTTGAAGGACCGCGTCGCCGACGTCGGCGCGCTCGTCGAGGCGATCGAGCGGGTCGCCGCCGGCGGCTCGGCGCTCGACCCCGAGGTCGTCGCGCGGATGGTCGGCCGCCGCCGCGCCGACGACCCGCTCGCCGACCTCACCCCGCGCGAGCGCGAGGTGCTGACGCTGATGGCCGAGGGCAAGTCCAACCGCGGCATCGCGGCGCTGCTGCAGATCACGCCGGCCGCCGTCGACAAGCACGCGACGCGCGTCTTCGACAAGCTCGGCCTCGGCGACGAGCCCGGCGAGCACCGCCGCGTGATGGCGGTCCTGACACGGTTGCGCGCGTCGTGAGAGGCGCGCCGCCCGAGCTGCTCGCCGTCCTGCTGGACAGCATCGCCGACGCCGTCTACGTCGTCGACCACGAGGGCCGCGTCGAGTTCGCCAACCCGGCCGCGCTGGAGCTGCTCGGCTGGGAGGCCGACGACCTGCTCGGCATGCCCAGCCACGCGACGATCCACCATCACCACTGGGACGGGAGGCCGTTCCCGGAGGCCGACTGCCCGCTGCTGCGACCGCGCACGACGGGGGAGACGGTGCGCGCCGAGGACGACGTCTTCTGGCGCCGCGACGGCTCAAGGTTCCGCGTCGCCTACTCCTCGGCGCCGCTGGCGACCGACCACGGGCGCGGCGCGGTCGTCGTCTTCCGCGACGTCACCGCGCAGCTGGAGGCGGAGGAGGCGCTGCGGCGCGAGGCGGTCGCGCAGGCGCGCGCCGAGGAGCTGCACGCCTCGCGCGCGCGGATCGTCGAAGCCGCCGACGCCGAGCGCCGGCGGCTCGTGCGCGACCTCCACGACGGCGCCCAGCAGCGGCTGATCGGGATCCTGCTGGCGCTGCGGCGGGCGGCCGACCGCGCCGCGAGAGCGGAGGCGGACGCGGAGGCGGCCGGCGCCGGGACGGCCGGCGCCGGCGGCGACGTCGCGGAGCTGATCGAGGCGGCCGCGCGCGAGACGCAGGCCGCGATCGCCGAGCTGCGCGACCTCGGCTCCGGCCTCCATCCGCAGATCCTCACCAACCGCGGCGTCGCGGCGGCGGTCGAGTCGCTGACCGGATCGCTGCCGCTGGTCGTCACGCTGGAGATCCCCGAGCGGCGCTGGCCGGCGGCGGTCGAGGCGGCCGCCTACTACACGATCGCCGAGGCGCTGACGAACGTCGTCAAGCACGCCGACGCGAGCGCCGCGACGGTGCGGGTGCGCGACGACGGCGGCGAGCTGGTCGTCACCGTCGCCGACGACGGCCGCGGCGGCGCGACGCCGGCGCCCGGTCGCGGCCTCGCCGGCCTGCGCGACCGCGTCGAGGCGCTCGGCGGCACGCTCGCCGTCGGCGCGGGTGCGTCGGGCGCCGGCGCGGACGCGGGCGACGCGGCCGGCGCGGGCACCGTCCTCGAAGCCCGCCTCCCGCTCACGGCCGCAGCAGCGCAAGCACCGCCTGCACACGGCGATGGCGATCGGGCGCCCGGCTGAGGCCGAGCTTGCCGAACAGCCGCGTGACGTGCTTCTCGACGGCCGCCTCCGAGACCCCGAGCGCGGCCCCGATCCCCTGGTTCGACAGCCCCTCGGCCATCAGCGTCAGCACCTCGCGCTCGCGCGGGGTGAGGTCGGCGAGCGGGTCGTCGGCGCGGCGGCGGCCGACCATCCGCGCGACGACCTCGGGGTCGAGCGCCGAGCCGCCGTCGGCGACGCGCCGCAGCGCCGCGACGAGCGCGCCGGCGTCGGCGACGCGCGGCTTGAGCAGGTAGCCGACGCCGCTGGCGTCGTCGCCGATCAGCTCCAGCGGGTAGCGCTCCTCGAGGAAGTTCGACAGCACCAGCACCGCCGTCCCCGGCTGCTCGCGCCGCAGCGCGATCGC